>JAEEGL014593187.1_pt1 | contig 21348 bp, 21 predicted proteins | sample 9134231 | NCBI WGS metagenome assembly JAEEGL01 (sample SAMN16246548, study PRJNA631951) | gut metagenome | biome: gut microbiome; feature: rumen; material: fiber-attached | host: Bos | place: Iran: Karaj | collected 2018-10
CATAAAAGCTGCTCCGGTAAATGCAATGATCCTCTTCATTTTTCCGGATAAAGTCATTCCTCTGATCACCAGGGTCATCATAAGCACCAGATCGAAGATTATCAGCATGGCACCCTTTCCGGAACCCAGGAACACAAGGTTTACGGGTGTTATCAAAACAGCCGCTATCCCCGCCAGTGTCACCAGATCTTTTTTCAGAAAAACACTCTTATCCGCACTGGTTAACATAACAAAAATAGCACATGTTCCCACAAACATAACAAGGGTTTCATATGGAGCTGCAATACTGTATATCCCCTGATGTATGAAGGAAGCCAGCATTAACCCCAAAAAAAGTCCATAGGATATCCATTCATATTTTCCTTTTATTCCGTCTGCCATTTAAGCCCTCATTTTATTCAGGATCTCAAAACCCTTTTTTGCTATTCTCCCTGCTTCCCTGTGATACAGGAGAAGCAGAAGGATCACTATTCCGAAATTAATGTACATATGATGCTGTGTATTTTTTATCACCAGGACCGCCTCTGAAAGAAGAAGGATAAATGCCGCAATATCCCTTACAAAAGCCACCTGAAGTTTTACGTGCCGCCTCACAAAGATAAAGGCCAGGGCAAACATAACAAAGTATGAGATCAGGGTAGCTGAAGCGGCTCCCATTGTCCCGTAACTTCTTATCAGGAAATAGTTAAGGACGATATTAAATACCGCTCCTATACCTGTGGCATATCCCATGCTGCGTCCATCCTTAAATGCAAGCGCTATTGAGCCAAGAAACCCCTCCAATGCCCCGAATACAACGGAAATAAGGAGAGGAGGCACCAGGGGCCAGGCCTCAAAAAAGGCCTTCTTAAACATCAGCCCTGCGATGAACTTTAATAACAGTATCAGGAAAGCGCAGCCTGTAATAAGAACAGTCTGATAATCCCTGTACATTTCTGAAAAGAATTCCTCCCTGTCATCCCCTTTATATTCCTTTACCGCAGACATCTGCCACGCCATCGCAAAGATCCTCTGCAATGTAGTAAGTATCGCCGGGATCTTATACGCCACTCCGTACAGACCGTTCTGCACACTGCCCAGCATAAAAAGGATGAAATACCTGTCGATGGCGTTATTGGCCCAGCTGGCAGTGGAATAGAGCAGCATTGACTTTCCGTAGCCGTTAAGCTCCGCTTCCAGAGCCTTATTTTCCCTGTAGTTCTTTAATTTCTCCGGACCGCCTATGAGAAGGAATAAAAGAAGCGCTGAACCGGAAAAAGCAATGATCTGGGACAGGAGATAACCGTATATCCCAAACTTAAATACTAAAAGAAAGACCAGATTGGAAGCGATGACTATCATGGTACATACTATGCTCCCTCCCATCATCTTCTGCACCTCTTCGCTTCCCTGACAGTATAGCAGGAGATACTCATAGAAGCTGTCAGCGATATAGAGGAGAATAAAGAAAAGAAAATATATTTTCTGTTGCGGTATCAGAAAAGACAGTGCGGCAGCCCCTATAGCCACGGGAATAAAGGACAGAAGAACCCGCTTTAAGCCCGCTGCAAGGATAAAATCCCTGTCATCGGTATATTCAAGACAATACCTGAGCGCCGCTTCTCCCGCATTTACCGAAAGAAAGGGCACAAGCAGAAGCAGAGAGGACTGCATGACATCCGCCACCCCGTACTCCGCTTCGGAGAGCACCGAAGTATAAAAGGGTACAAGAAAAAAAACCAGCAGTTTCGAAACAAAACTCCCTGCGGTAAAAAAAGCCACATTCTTAAAGAGATACTGAGCTTTTCCCATCTTCGCACCTTTCAAAGGCCGTTACAAAGAGGAACAGTAACAGCGGAGAATAATCGGCCCACATCAGATCCATATCGATAAACGACTCTATGAAGATCGCAAATATGGCAGAAACCGCCACCGCTTTTTTGCCTGTATTTATGTCTTTTATCTGTCCCATGGAGAAAAGCCTGTTCCAGATGATGACAATGGACAGGATGAAAACGATAATCCCATGTACTGCAAGGATATCATACATGCAATTATGGATATTATACTCAAAGAAGGACCTTAATTCCCTACCGGATCCAATCCCTGTGAGAAGCTGTCCCCTCAGTATCTCCCATACCTCATACCATATCTGCTCCCTGCCTGAAAAGACATTCTTATAAAAGAAGGGCAGCTTCACATTGAATCCGGTAGATCCGAGAAAAACATAGAACCCGACAAAACACAAGGATCCCAAAGTGGAAAACACCACAAGAAAACGATAGAACACTTTATTCTTCCACCAGGACTTCGGTACTATGTAATAAAACAGGATAAAAAGCGACAGGGCAAAAAAGGCTCCCCGGGCCAGATGCCAGAGCACCAGAGTACCAACTCTCAGAAAAAAGAGCACCAGGAAAAATCCATATATCTCCTTTTTCTTAACTATCTCCGATAAAAGCACCAGTCCGCCGAAGAACGTAAACACAGTGACCGTTGCCCCGGTATTGGCATTATAGGAATACTCCCTGTCATAAAAGAACCAGGAAATGAACATCAGGAGAAAGAAAACCTGAAGAAGCTTCTTTTGCCCCGCCGTAAATGAAATCTCCGGCGCCAGATAGAGGATCATCAGGAAATCTGCCAGTATCAGTATGCAACCCTTATTAGATCCTATGATAAAAAGATTAATAACAGCTATTATTAAAGTGACCCCAAGGATATAGAACATCCTGTCACCGTTTCTGATCTTTTCAGGGATATCCACATTTGCTATAAAAAGAATCGTAAGCGCAGCAAATATGATAAGAGAATTATATATCTCCGTCACATGATAAAAGCCGGCGAAAGTCCAGGTCCCCGCATAGAACACCAGCATTATGATAAGGCTTATATAATTCAGCACTTCCCTTATTTTTTCATGTTCCCTAATATTTGGCAAAGTTCCTCCGCCCTTTTCTCCCAGCCCGTATCCCTCCTGTTTAAGGATGATAAAAGCCTCCTGTTATTTCCTTCACCTATGAGAGCCTTCAGTTTTTCAGCTATCTCAGAAGGATCCTCCGGGTCATTTATTATATCTCCCTGATTAAGTCCCGGGATGATCTCAATAACCCCGCAGAACCTTGATATCATTATATCACAGCCGGAAAGGAGAGCTTCCACCGGCGCGAGTCCAAAGGTCTCAAAAATGCTGTTCTGGATAAAGACCCGGCTGTTTCTGTACATAAGCTTCATTTCTTCCCTGCTGACGATGCCGTGATCCCGGACAAAACCATACGATGCGATTTCTTCGGAATCAGCTCCTCTGTCTCCTGCAACATCCAGGACAATATCCAGTCCGTCCCCTTCCCTTAAGATCTTTACAGCCTCACAGATCTTATTTATCCTCTTCCTGGGCATGCCTCCACCCACCGAAAGGATATGATATCTTTGGTTTACATAACTCGAATCACTCCCGGCATCGCTGCCCTCTTTTACAGGAAGATCAACATCTAAGTTTACATAATATTCCGACCATTCCACCCCGTTGGTCAGGTGTCCTGTCTTTTTGGCATACTCCTGATAATGCTCCTTAAGCCAATCCTCAAACTTCGGGGAAACAGCAAGAATGCAGTCTGCCAGTTTCATCATCTCACGCTCGTCATCCGCCATCCTTTTATCCGGTACCCGGTTGATGCTGTTTTCGTATTCAACGGCTCCGTGCATTATGTAAACCGATGGTATCCCGGCTTTACCTGCGCATTTCATTCCAAAAATATTCTGCCTGGAATGCCCCGAGAAGATGACAGCGTCACTCTTTCCTGTCTTATGCCATATCTCAATTGCCCGGAAAAGTTTAGAACGCCTCTTCTGATACAGGGTATTTCCGGGCATGGCGTGTAAAAGCCCCCTTGTTGCATTGGCCGGTCCCGTGCCGCTCACATGATCCCCGACCAAAAAATACTTAGGTTCCGAAAGATATTCCCTCTTTCCCCGGGCCATACATTTAAGAGCAGAACGGACATCCATAAAATCCTTATACAGTGCTCTTTTTCTCAAGGCAAACTGAAAACAGAGGAATGAATGAAATACGGGAGACATCCTGTAGTATCCCGCTCCCCGGTTTCTGAAGAATTCCTCCGTATAGCCCTTAAACCAGCTGGATTCGTTTTCCACTGTTCCCGCTATCCTTATAGGAACATACGTTATCTTTAGCCCTGCTCTTATGGCATCGAATAAAAAGATATTCTCTTCTCCCATACCGTACTTAGCCCCGGCTCCGAAAAGCTCATCCATCCTAAGCCCCGCAGCTCTTATACGTGACAAACGGAATGCGATCTCCGGGGAAAAGATCTTCATGGCGTGAAGACGGTCAAGAGCTCTCTCCCCGGAAAAAACCGGTTTATGCCTTTCCGGTCTCTCCACAAAAAATACAAGGATATCCGATAAAGGATTCCTCAAAAATGCCTCTTCGATAACCTTCTCATAATCATCCCTGAAAAGCACATCATTGTCACAGAAGATACAGATTTCCTTTCCCGCCGCAGCGGCTTCCCTCATAGCCATATTCCTGCTCTTTGAAAGCCCGCGCTCTTTTGTGCTTATCATCAGACAGTCCCTTGTTCCGTCAGAAAACCTTTCCTCATGGTCAGTCTGATTAATGATAAGAGAACTCCCGGAAATATTCAGTTTATCAAGTATGGAAGTATCGGAAAGCCCCATTGCGGAAAGAAGGACTGTGACAGAACCCATCAGATCCTCCTCATCACCGCATGAAAAGCATAAAAGATGAAACACCAGGCACTTTTTAAGAGATTTAAGTGCTCTACATTCCTGTAGAGATTCCATATCCGTTTTATGGCCGTGATCTTATTTGATGAAAGAGTGCCCCCGCTCCTACGGTATATGGTAAGAGGCCTGTTCAGTCCCCAGGCAGGTATCCCGGTCTTCATAACCTTCCACCAGCAGGCCGTGTCCTCGCTCGGCACATCGGGCATGTACATAAGCTCCTTTGAAAGCTTCTCTGTATCAAACATGACCGTACTTGTAAAAATCGTAGTGTTTTTCAGGGCATCCTTATACTGCATATGAAAGGGTACCCGTACTATCCTTTCTATGGATACTCCCTTTTCATCTGCAAATTCATAGCCGGTAAAGGTAAATTCCGCCCCTATCTTTTCCTGAAACACTACCTGTTCCTTAAGTTTTTCAGGCTCCCACATATCATCTGCATCGAGAAAAGCGATATATCTCCCCTTTGCCGCGTCTATTCCGATATTTCTCGCATTTGCAGCGCCGCGTCTGTCTCCTGAGAATAAAAGCCTTATCTCCTGGGGCGCCTTTTTCTCCCGCCTGATATCTATAAAATCATTTATTATCTTCACACTGTCATCTTCGGAGTGGTCATCGATAAGGATCATCTCCCACTCCGTATACTCCTGGCCTGCAACCGAGGTCATGGTATCAAATATAAACTTTCCGGCATTATGTACCGGTATGATCACAGAAACTAATGGCATGTTTACTGTCCTCCCCGGGCTGTGATATCTTTTTCCGCTCCCTCTGTGCTCTCCCTGGTGAAGAGTATCTTGAGAGTCAGTATCATAAGCTTGATATCAAGCCATATGGAATAACTTTCTATATAGTAAAGATCAAACTTAAGTTTATCATAGGGCGGTGTATTGTATTTACCGTATAACTGGGCAAATCCGGTTATTCCGGCACGGACCTTTGTCCTGTATGCAAATTCCGGCATTGTCTCCCTGAATTTCTCGATGAATTCCGGCCTTTCAGGGCGGGGTCCCACAAAGGACATATCACCAACAAGCACGTTAAAAAGCTGAGGCAGCTCGTCTATCCTGCACTTCCGGATAAATGCTCCCACAGGGGTTATCCTCGGATCATTCTCACGTGCCAGTACCGCCACTCCCCCGGACTCCGCATTTACGATCATACTCCTGAATTTTATGATTTTAAACCGCCTGTTATTCTTTGTGCACCTTATCTGTTTATAAAAGACAGGTCCCCCATCCTGGATCTTTATCAGAATGGCGGTTATCAGCATTATGGGAGAGGTCACTATTATCAGCACAAGAGATAATATTATGTCAACCATTCTCTTTATTATCCTCTCCTCATACTCCAGGGGATTCCCTTCCGTAAGCAAAAGCGGAGTATCAAAAAAATGTACCTGGCTGGAACCGTTCAGTATGATGTCGGATATTTTCGGCATTGAATAGATCCTCTTTGATTCCTCATAGCAGTATTTGAAGATATCATTTCTTTCTGACGCAGGTATATCCCAGAGCATCACGGTATTATATTTATCAATATGTTTTTTAAGTTTCTCTTCCCCGACGGAAGCACATATTACCTCAGCTACATTGAACTGGTCCTGTCTTTCTTCCAGCTTTTTCTTAAAGCTTTCTACCGAATCCCCGCTGTATATAAGGAGTACATCATAGGGTTTGAATTTCCTGGAATAGATATTGCCGGATATGCCTGTCCAAATAAACGAAAACAGCAGCTGCAGAACAAATACCACACAAAGCGGTCTGACATCCGGAAATTTATAGGACAGGAGCATAACAATAAAATAAAAGAAGATATCAGAAATAACCGCCGTAAAGAGAAAGGAGAACATCACTTCTCCCACCCTGCGGACACCGATGAGCAGACCTCCGAACACCTGCCCCAAAAAAAGAAAAACACCTATATAAAGCGCCATAACAAAAATATGGCCTCTTAAATACAGCTGCGTCCTGAATTCCAGATTATAGATCTTATTCAGCACATACAGTATCATCCCGGAACAAAACAGGATCATCACTGCATATACCACAAGCATATAAAGACGCCTCAGGGCATCTCCCGACTTAAGATTCCTCATTAAGAGCTACCTTTTATCCATAAAATAAAGGGCTATGGCTCCCGGTATCCCCATAAGGGAAAGAACCGGAGAAAGACTGTATTTCTCCCTTAATTCACTTCCCACAAGAGACCTGAACCGGAGATAATGGCTGATATACTTTATCTTTAACAGGGAAAAACCGGTATATCTCGACCGGTTTACATAATATATATACCAGCCTCCGGGATTGTTTTTTCTCAGTTCCGCCGCCCGGTCAGTAAGCCCGTCTTCCTTTAAGGAGCATACCGTCAATATCTCATCCATCACAGACAGGGTATATTCCCGGTCTATCTCATCATAGACCACATCCTCCGGCACATACTTTTCCCCTTCGATCTCAGGGAAAAGATGCTGCTTCAGTATCTCTGTTCTGTAAATAAGGGTGGTCTCCCCTTTAAATCCCTTTCTGTACAGGCCGGAAAGCGTATCTTCTGCTGTCTGCGGCAGGTTTTCCCCGTATAAGGGACGGCTTTCGCTTTCCCCCTTATTGGCGACTATCCCTGCAATACTGCCCTTTCCGGAAACCTGTTTCCACCGTCCCAATATATCAGAAACAGCCTGAATTGTAAAACGATCGTCGGAGTCCAGACATACGAAAAGCTCGGTTTCCGCCATCTCAACCCCCCGGTTATGAGCCCTCATCTTTCCGCCGTTTTCCTGCCGGAAGAGCTTTATTTCTATCTTCCCCTCTGCCTCAAAGGACTTTAGCACCTTAAAGCTCTCATCCGTTGACCCGTCATCCACCACCAGCCAGATAAAATCCTTATCCGTCTGGCTTAAGAGACTTTCATACAACTCCGGGAGCATATCCGCCCTGTTATATACCGGTGTAAACACAGTGAGTTTCTTCAAAGAATAATACCTTCCGATCCTCTATAACCCGCTGTAATCCGCAAGATCAAAGTATTGCGGATCCTCAAGGTCAAATTTAAATATCACTCTGGTGCCCGTGGTTCCTACAGCTTCCAGCCCCGCAGCATTAAGGTACTTAAGCATGGGGGACACCTTCTCTACCACCACAAACTGTGTATTTGTCTTATTCAGGGCTTCCCTGAAGCTGTCTTTATCTATTTCTTCATATTTTGCGATCACAGATAGCAGTCTGTCCACGTACTCATTTTTCTCTTCCGTAAGTTCGTCCCTCTCTGCGCCGGAAAGAAAATCCAGATACTGGGTTCTGTCACACGCAAGAAGTATCGTGGCATCATACTGCCTAATCTCCATCTGCATATCCCGGTCCATGACAGCCACAGGGTATTTCATATCTGTATTATTCCTGATCATCCCGGACACTGCCATAACTTCATTAGGTATCTTATATATATTTTCCTTAGGGATATAGCCTTCATCATAGATATAGGTACCGGCCCCCATAAGTATCAGGACTGTTCCGGCAAAGCATATGATCCTCCAGCCCTTCGTTCTGTCATCCCTCATACAGAAGGACACCGCAAGGAATGCAATTTCAATGCAAACAGGCGTTATCCATATAAAGCGGTAGTACTCCTTGTTCACATCAAAGAAACTGTTTATCAGAACCGGAAACAGCGGATTATAGACCGTTAATAGCATTACGATGCCGGGATACAGGAAAATACGTTTTATCTCCTTATCTCCTTTAAGCGCAATAAAGATAAGCCCGGCAAAATAAAGGGGAAGGTAAAGCGAACTCCCGTTATAAAGCGCTATACATTTGAATATATACAGGAACCCTTCTCCTGCGACCGATATTGACTGCATAACTCACCTCGGCATGGTATATATCACGTAATAACCTCTGACATACAGAATATATAAAATAAGCGAAAAAAGACCCGGGAGAATAAGCAGCCCGGTTTTTACCGCGATACCAAAGTCCTGTTTAATTATGATAAGCGGCAGCATAAATATAAGAAGCGCCGCGGGAAAAAGCATGCTCGCACTGTTGGAAAGGACTAATGACCCCACCGACATAAGGGCGAGAAGCCACCAGCATGACAGATCATTATGATTTTTCAATAGTTTTATGTAAACTAAAAACACAAGTGGTATCACAAAAGAGCCAAGAAGAGTCTTCCCTTCAAAAGTCCTTGTCACAAAGAATTCCTGTGCTGTATAGATCGTACTGTAAAAGAAACTCGTGAGCCCCGCAAAAAAAATGAATGATCCGGTCTTTTTAAGATCATCCTTAAATAACAGCCTGCCCATCCTGTACATTACAATATTCACAAGGATCACTACCACATACTCCATTACGGTCTTAGTCCAGATGAGCGGATGGATCCCGGTAAGATAACACATTACAGCATCATTTATGGCATAATTTGCAAAAAAATACCTCATCTCAAAATGATCCTGCCACATTCCCGTATAAGGATTATAGATATTTATGGTATCCGTAGTAAGCGAAGTATTGGCGGTTCCCACGTAAAATGCCGCATCCAGCGTAAACTGATAGCTGTTGACTATGATAAAGGCCTCGATGGCCACAAAGATAAGACAGAATAAAACAAATAAGGGCTTTGACTTTGCAAAGGCAATGCTCTCCATAATAAGACAACGCCACTTTCTATGGTTCAGTATAAGAGATACTATAACAACCGCTGCTATAACCCCTCCCCAGATATACGCCAGTAAATGCAGGGGTTTTAATTTCAGCGTCATGGGAATACATACAAATTCAAAAAGGGTATAGTACAGGAAAAAGCCCATAATAACAGAAAGGGTCGCGGAAAACCGATGTTCCTTAAAACATCCTGTTATCAGCGATCCGAATGCAAAATAGATAATTAAATTGATGATCACGGCTAAAAAACCGTAAAACGTCAAAACCATACCGTTACTATTGGAAACCCCTGTACCTCAGGGAGTGGAAACAACTCTGCTCTCCAGTTCCTGTACGCTTTTATATAAGGTATTGATCTTATGGTTCAGTGTAAAAACGGATATCAGGGAAAATACCGAAACAATCGCAAAAATTATATATCCGGCTATTATCAGCTTCCACTTCTTTTTATTGTCCAAAATATCGTCTTCCTCTACAACTGCTTCCGGGGAACTGTTCCTTAATACAACTCTTCCCGCTATCCTGTCAACCGCCGGAGACAGATATTTTGCTGACAGGATCAGCACCAGCCCCACAGCTATAAGAACAAATCTTACGATCACAGCTTCAGATCCTCTTTATCCTGTGAAAGAAACCATTCATACTCTCTTCTGATACCCTCCGGAAGATCCACCTTTTCCTTCCAGCCTATGGCATGAAGCTTTGAAACATCACACACTTTCCTGGGAGTACCATTGGGCATATCCGTATTCCATCTGATCTCCCCTTCAAACCCTACAATGTCACGCACAAGTCCGGCCAGCTCCTTAATGGATGTCTCTTTACCTGTACCGATATTCACATGCTCTGCACCGCTGTAATTTTCCAGAAGGTACACACAGGCATCGGCCATATCATCCACATAGAGAAATTCCCTTAAAGGAGACCCGTCTCCCCACAGTTCCACCTCTGCAGCTCCGGAAACCTTTGCCTCATGGAATTTTCTTATCATGGCCGGAAGCACATGGCTGTTCTGCAGATCAAAGTTGTCATTCGGACCATAGAGATTTGTGGGCATGCAGCTGATAAAATCATCCCCGAACTGCTTCTTAAAAAACTGACACATCTTAAGCCCCGATATCTTCGCTATGGCATAGCCCTCGTTTGTCTCCTCCAGGGGACCTGATAAAAGGGCACCCTCCTTTATGGGCTGGGGCGCAAATTTCGGATATATACAGGAACTCCCCAGGAAAAGAAGCTTCTTAACCTTGTTATCGTGGGAGGCCTTGATCACGTTACACTGTATTATGGAATTAATGTAGATAAAATCTGCGGGATAGGTATTATTCGCATTTATCCCTCCCACATGAGCCGCAGCCAGCACCACATATTCGGGCTTTTCTTCCGCAAAAAACCTGAATACCGCCGCCTGATCCGTAAGATCCATCTCCTTATGGGTTCTTACGATTATATTGTTATATCCCTTTTCTTTTAAACTTCTTACAATGGCAGACCCCACGAGGCCCCGGTGTCCCGCCACATATATCTTAGAATTCTTTTCCATGATAAGTATCAGCCCTCTTTTCCGGAAAGGTACTCATCCAGCGTCTTTCCGGTAATATCCAGCATGTCCGCATCCACCATCATATGCACCAGTTCCCTGAAACTGGTCTTTCTCTTCCAGCCAAGTTCCTTCTCGGCTCTGCTGGGATCTCCCCAAAGGAGTTCCACTTCTGCAGGTCTGAAATACTTGGGATTGACCTCTACATATATCCTTCCGGTATTCTTATCGAAGCCCTTCTCGTTGACTCCGCTGCCTCTCCACTCAAGATCGATCCCGACTTCCTTAAAGGCCAGTTCTGCAAATTCCCTTACGGAATGAGTCTCTCCCGAAGCCAGCACATAATCTCCCGGTTTATCCTGCTGCAGGATACGCCACATGCCCTCCACATAATCTCCGGAAAATCCCCAGTCACGCTTGGCATTCAGATTCCCGAGCGGCAGGGTGTCCTGATCTCCGTTAATTATCCTTGCCACCGCCTGGGTGATCTTTCTCGTAACAAAGGTCTCTCCACGTCTCGGCGACTCATGATTGAATAAAATACCGTTGCATGCATAGAGTCCGTACGCCTCCCTGTAATTCACGGTTATCCAGTAGGAATAGAGCTTTGCGGCACCGTATGGACTCTTGGGATAGAAAGGAGTCTTTTCCGACTGGGGCGCAGTCTCGGGTATTCCTCCGAAAAGTTCGGAAGTGGAAGCCTGATAGAAACGGCACTTCACTCCAGTCTTCTTTATGGCATCCAGAATACGTAAGGTTCCTACTCCCGTAGTCTCCGCAGTATATTCAGGCACTTCAAAGGAAACCCCCACATGTGACTGGGCTGCCAGATTGTATATCTCAGTCGGCTGAATCTGCTCTATCATCCGGTTTAAGTTGCTGGAATCAGTCATATCCCCGTGATGGAGAAAGAAGGTCTTATCCTTTAATTCCCTGTTGTAATAGAGGTGGTCTATCCTCTTTGTATTAATGCTGGACTGACGTCTTATTATCCCATGTACCTCATATCCTTTTTCCAGAAGGAGGTCAGCAAGATATGACCCGTCCTGTCCCGTAATTCCGGTAATAAGTGCAACATTTCTCATCTTAAATACTCCTCTATGGCATCCTCCCAGTGGTCAAAACGGAAATCCCCGGTGAGACGCAGCATATAATTATCCAGCATGGAAAATGCCGGTCTGTCTGTACTGTCGGGATTCAATTTCTTATAATTCTCGGTGGTGATGTGATTTACCCTGGTATTTTTCCCTGCAGTCTTAAATATCTTCTCGGCAAAATCCGCCCAGCTGCATTCCCCCTCACAGGTACCGTGGAAAATACCGTAATTATCGGTAGGAAGAAGATAGTGCAGTGCCTTCCCAAGGCTTTTGGCACTGGTAGGGTTTCCGATCTGGTCACAGACCACACTGACCTCATCATGGTTCTCGGAAAGCTTCAGCATTGTCTTCACGAAATTCTTCCCGTCGCCGTAAAGCCATGCTGTACGTACTATAAAATACCTGTCTGCAAAGGCTCTGACGAATTTTTCACCCTGAAGTTTGGTACGTCCGTATGTGCTGACCGGTCCCGTTTTATCAAACTCTGTATAGGGTTTTTGGCTGTCTCCCTTAAAGACATAGTCAGTGGATATATGTATGAGCTTTGCGCCTGTCTCTCTTGAGGCTATCGCCAGATTTCTGGGGCCTATGGCATTGATCCTGTAGGAATTATCCATATCCTTTTCCTGGGCATCCACCGCAGTATAAGCCGCACAGTTTATTATGGCGTAAGGCTTTACCTCCCGGACAGCTTCCAGAACCGCATCGACCTTTGTGATATCAAGGGAATGTATTCCTTCACCTTCAAAAACATCCGTATTGTAAAGCTCGTACTCCGTGTCCTTAAGTTCCAAATTCATGGCTCTTCCCAGCTGTCCGTTAGAGCCCGTGATCAATATCTTTTTCAAAGCGTTCCCCCGTCTTAAATTTCTTAAGCAATTTTAACACTATTGCCTTTTCTTTGCAAAAAAACGATCAACACTATCGTGATATACAGATACACCATGAAGTATATTGGAAAATAGTATTTGAAGTATGAAGCGGGTGCCAGAACAAATACAATAATAAAATGTCCTATGAGTCCTCCCGATGCAAAAAACTCAAACCACATCCTCTTAAAAAAGAACAGAATGCAGCCGGCAACAAGCAGTACACACGGAATATACAGATTATAAAACAGCATCTTTATCACACTGAATAAGAATTTTACCATACCCTTTATCCCCACATCATCTGTACCGATATGGTACGGCAGTGCCGCATAATTAAAAGCCCCTGCCCTGGTCCGGAGGAATACTGCCGGGTTATTCTTAAAGATATTCATACAGCCTTCGGTATATGCGTTGTAATCCTCCGGTGTTACATCCTCATTCACCCCAATGTAACCGGGATAGTACAGTATCAGCACATCCTCGTAATTTATGTCCCCAAGATCATCATTTATCCTCTCCAGCGCATCAAGAGAGAGGTATCTACCTACTTTTAAGAGATCATCCTTATTTTTTTCCCTGTCAAGTCCGTTCCTCATCATATTTGTGATGGTATATGCGTAAAACGGTGCCATTCTGTTATTGGCTTTATCCCCCATCCTCCCCGGCAGCACGCCGTTCTGGGGAACAGAAACGATATACTGGATGATAACAAAGCATATGATGAGTATCCCGGTCTTTTTGATGCGGCGTAGAGAGGGATAGCTTAAAAGAATAAGTATGGGAAGTATCACCAGAAGATATATTCCCTCCGTCCTCCACTGGGTCAGGACCGCACCAAGGAAAAGCACCCATATAAGCATGCACCAGTCCGCCCCGTGCTCCTCATCCTTATCAAAGAAAAGCTTGAAAACAAGAAAGGCATAGAGCAGGAAATACACCGGTATCCTGTGGGCTGATGTTGTATAAGCCATAACCGGATAAAAGAGAAATGGAATATATGTCAGGCATCCCCATTTCACCCCAAAACGGTCTGCAGCCCTTTTAACTATATAACCGCCCACCAGAGCCTGTATTATCACCTTAAAGATAATGGGACCGTATTTCCATGGGATCAGCATCATTGAAATGATGTAATACCAGGTTGTGAGATAGGAAAACCAGGTATAATCCGAAAGGATCCTTGCCTCTTCATATATCAGGTTCTCGTCATTTGAAAGATAACCCTGGGGAAGTTTGAAAATCAGGACAAAAATAAGGGGGATAAGATATATCCCCGCATATTTCAGTATAGATACAGTGTCCTTCCTGTGCTCAATAACAGCCTTCCATGCAAATATGAGAAGTACAAGAAGAACAGCCTTGCAGCCTATATAATTAACGATATTACTGTCACCGGTCCAGTTAAAGACCAGCCGGTCCGTAAAAAAAGTAAGGATCCAGTGAATAACGGCAGGAATAAGACTCATTCGCCCAGTCCGCTCTCTATCGCCGAAATAAGAGCCTTAAGTGCCTCTTCTTCATCCTCTCCTTCACACATAAGCTCTATCTCATCTCCGCTTTTCACACAGGCACCGAGAACGCTCAAAACACTTTTGGCATTGGCAGTGTTCTCCCTGAACCTGAAGGTGATAAGGGATTTATATTCCATAGCCTCCTTACAGAGGATTCCCGCAGGGCGGAGATGGAGACCTGTAGGGTTTTTTATGACTATCTTCTGACTGACCATTTCGTTTCCTCATTACTTTAAATCAATAAAGTCGTTTGTGTAATTATACCATAAAAAAATACGCCGCACAATGTATTATATGCAATCTTACCAATGAAATAGCACTTTCATATTTTGAAAAAACGATCAAAATACCGTGCTTTCGATGAGTTCTGCCAGTTCTTCCGCATCCTTATCGATCATCTTCTGATCCTTGCCTTCGATCATAACCCTCACCAGCGGCTCCGTACCGGAAGGACGGATAAGTATCCTGCCCTCTCCCGCATACTTTTTCTCCAGCAAAGCTATTGCCTCTTTGACCTCAGGATAGTCCATATAGCTTTCTTTCTTGTGATTCGGAACCTTGGCATTCTTAAGCGCCTGCGGCAGCACTTCCATCACATGCGCAAGTTCCGAGAGTTTTTTCCCGGTGGCTTTCACCACTTCCAGAAGGTGAAGCGCTGAAAGAAGACCGTCCCCGGTAGTGTTCTCATTAAGGAAGATTATATGCCCGGACTGCTCTCCCCCGAGGGATGCACCTATCTCCCTCATGTGTTCAAGGACATAGCGGTCACCAACCTTGGTCTGTTCCACCTTTATCCCTTTTTCCTTCCCCATCAGCAGGAAGCCCAGATTAGTCATGACCGTTACAACTATAGTGTCCCCGGCGAGGGTACCCTGCTCCTTCATATAATTGCCTATTATGGCCATTATCTCATCACCGTTAACGAGATGGCCGTTTTCATCACAGGCGAGAAGCCGGTCGGCATCCCCGTCAAAGGCAAGCCCCAGATCCGCATGCTCCATTACCACTCTGGCGCAGAGCTCCTCCATATGCGTAGAACCGCAGTTTGAATTGATATTTGAGCCGTCAGGATTATTATGGATGGCTATGACCTCTGCCCCCAGTTCCCGCAAAGTCTCCACTGACGTAAAATATGCCGCTCCCTCTGCACAGTCCACAACTATTTTCATTCCGTGAAGATCAGTATTTATCTGACGCATGGAATGATTGATATACTCTTCCCTGGCATCCCGTCTGTACTTGATCTTTCCAACCCTTGAACCCGTCGGCTGGGGAAGCCCCTTATTTCCGTTCTTTATATGAGCCTCTATCCTGTCCTCCATTTCATCCGACAGTTTATATCCATCTCCGTTAAAAAACTTTATCCCGTTGAACTCTACCGGATTATGGGAAGCAGAGATCACTACCCCGGCATCCACCTTATATTTCCTTGTAAGATACGCTATGGCAGGTGTGGGCATAACTCCGACATATACCGCATTTGCTCCCACGGAGCAGATACCCGCCATCAGGGCATTTGCCAGCATATCGCCCGATACCCGGGTGTCACATCCCACCATTATTGTAGGCCTGTAGGCATGTTCCTCCGTAAGCACAAAGGCTCCTGCCGCTCCCAGCTGCATTGCGAGCATGGGGGTAAGTTCAGTATTCGCGACACCTCTCACTCCGTCTGTTCCAAATAGTCTGGCCATTATAAACTCCTTTATTCTGCGTTTTCCTCTTCTGCACGGGTTCTTGAATCTCCCTCATTACCCGTTTCTTCAATTTCCCCGGGGACTTCATCATCCGTTGTTCCCCCGGCAGCATCACCTTTCACCTGCAGCAGCACATGGGCAACCGCAGTATCCTGGGATACCCCATCGGGAAGATTAAGTTTTACGGCTCCGGCATAGGATCCCGGCGTAACCGTACCGTTCTCATTAAGCGGCACCTCTGAAAGATCCAGGACTCCTGTCACTGTTTCCCCGTTTAATCCCTCAAGGGAGGCTTTCAGTCCTCTTACCGTCACCGCCACCATACTGGTGCTCATATCATTCCCCACCATCATATTATCGGGAATACCGGTTACCTGCAGGTTTGCATAGGGTACCTGAAGGACTTCAGACCTGGTCTGCTCAACTTTTGCAGTGAGACTTACCGTATCCTCATTATGCGAAGGATCAAGATATATACCATCGGGAAGATAAGAACTGATCTTAACCTCGGTTGTAACGTCTCCGGTAGCTCCGGTGATATCAAGCTCACTGTCCGGTATGGTTATGGATGCGACTCCGTTCAGAACCCTGTCTTCACCTGTTACAAACACGGTGCCAGGATCTGCGGTGACCACTCCGGTTGCTGCATACCCCAAAGCCGGTATTCCGGTACAGCCACCATAAACCGGTATCTCTGAAACCTTCCAGATCTCAACCGATGCTGCCACCTGTTCTAAAGAGACCTCCAGGGACGATGCATCCACAGGATCTCCATCAGCATCCAGAAGAAGTATGGGAACCACCGTATGTATCTCGCTGGTCATACCGGATACATTAACCCTTACCAAAGCCTCTGCTATGGAACTTACAACAGATTCCGGTCCCTTCACCCTTACCACGTTATTCTGAACGGAACTGGTTCCGACAGCATAGCCTTCCTGAAGACTTCCGGTCGTCTCCACCTGTATACTGAACTGCGAAGAAGCCAGATCCTCTATCAGAACATTTGCAAATTCCTTGGAAGGGCTCATACTCTGTATCCTGTCAGAATATCGCGTTGACTTAACCTGGATGGGAACCTTGTTTCCGTCAAGTTCCGTCATATCTATGGAAGCTTTGATATTATCCCTTGAAAGCTCGGACAGCACGGATCTTTCCGCTTTTACAGTAACGGTAACCGTCCTGCTGGAATCATTCAGTTCAAAAGCCTTTCCCTGATCCTCCATCACATCAGCATTTTCTATTGTTATGGGTATGGAAGAAAAAGAAAAACTCATTACCGGATTTTCTATGCTGACCACAAAAAGCCACATAAGAAAAGCAAGTATAAGCGAAACAAGCTTCAGTCCAATGTTCCCGGTAAGTTTCCTGATCATGCCCACAAACGTATCTATCATAAGGCATCACCACCTTTTCCACGCAGGAAAAAGAAACCCTGTTTTGAGTCTCCGGTCTTTTTTGTCTTATTTTGCAGTCTGATAAGGTGTTCCTTTAATTCACTCACTTCAAGGTTCCTGTAAAGACGTCCCTCATAAGCCACAGATACCCTTCCGGTCTCTTCCGATACTATTATCGTAAGCGAATCCGTAGCCTCGGAAATCCCGACTCCTGCCCTGTGCCTGGTACCCAGCTCCTTGGAGAGTTCCATATTGTCGGAAAGAGGAAGATAACAGGTGGCCGAAGTCACCCTGTTTCCACGTATTATCACTGCGCCGTCATGAAGGGGTGTATTATGTTCAAAGATGTTGATGAGCAGCTGGCTCGAGACTATGGAATCAAGCTCTATCCCGGTCCTTTCATATTCCGACAGGGAATCATTCTGTTCAATGACAATAAGGGCTCCGGTTCTTGCCCTGCCCATTTCGTAACAGGATTTAGTGATCTCCTGTACGGTCTTGTCTGAAAAACGCTCATCCGTGTTCTGGGAAATATTAAAGGCTACAAAATCAGAAAGGATATTCTTCCGCCCAAGAACATCCAGAGCCTTTCTGAGCTCCGGCTGGAAGATGACAACCAGCGCCATAATGGCCACATTCAGGGCATTACGTACGATCCAGATAATCGTATTCATCTGGAATATATATGCAAGGGTAATGAAAACCGCAATGATGACCATTCCACGGAGAAGTGACCAGGCTTTGGTATTCTTGATCCATACCATAAGTTCGTAGATCAGGAAGGTTATGATAAGGATCTCGATAAAGTCGGTTCCCACCATCATGGGAATGGAGTCAAAGGATATGTACTTTTGGATAAAATCCGTAAATGATGGTGCTTGTCCGGTCATTCTTCAGTCTTTCCCGGGTTCCCCCTGCCCGAGATCTTTTTCACCTTTTTCTCGGGAATGGAAACCGACATCTTCGGCACTGCTTTTACATAGTAATAATATTCGTCATCTTCAAACTGCAGAAATTCCGTTCTGACATAATCCACCGATAGTATAAAGAACTGTATGATAACTGCCAGTAACAGTGACAGGAATATTCCGAAAAAGAGCCCGGCGGAAGACAGGTCAAGATCGTAATGAAGCTTTCCATAGAGCATTGCGACAAGCTCCACTACAGCGCCCGTGATCACCGCAATAGTCCAGCTGTACTTTATTGAAATCTTATGGATCAAATAGACCACAAGACAGGAAAGACCAAGGGCCAGCATCATCGTCCTCATGGTCTGGTTCCCCACGATTCCGTCAACCACAGATTTCAGTTCCTTTGAAAGAACCTCTATCTCCATATCCTGCAGGGCTGATCCGTTGGTCTTCACATAAAGGATGGCATAATAGACCACAACACCGCAGATGACAGGGATAGCAGAAAAAATGGTCCCCGTAAGCCCCAGCACCAGCGGAATTATATAGGGCATACCCAGGGCGCAGAAAAGCGGAGTTAAAAGAACCGCGATCCCATCCCGCGGTGCAAAATGAAAATACAGGAGAAACAACAGCACAAAGAGAATGCCGATGACTCCGGCACAGATAAGCGACAGCATGTATAAATGCAGCACGATGAAAATACCGGCAAACAGCACTATGGCATTTACCGGGAGAAAAGCATTCACAAGGGAAGCCCCGAAAACAATGACCGGACTGTCCAGTTTTTCCATAAAACCAATATTCCGGTTTATCATCGTGTATGTTGTTATTGCCAGGAGAAAACGCAGGACAGGTATCAGATAGATGTCATATCTCCCGTATAATTCCTTCAGTCTCTCCCTGAATAGTAATAGTTCCGTCATTTCTTCTTCTCGTACATCATGCTCAAACGCTTCAGAGCCTTCTGATAGGTTCTGGTACTCTTCCGTGCCTTTGTATATCTGTAAGAATACACAACAAAGGACAGAAGGACATATACCGCCAGCACGATAATGTACTTCTGCAGCATTTCGCGCCCGAAGGAAACGAAATCCGTCTTATAAAACTCGGAAAGAAAGGACTCCATACCGCAAAACAGATCCACTCCCATAACTATGATAAAGGCAATGGTAATATACACTGCCGACAGGATCATATGCAGACCCACATAGTCACTTCTGAAAAAATCACATACAGGTATGGATTTCTTTCCTTCATTTTCTTCAAATGAAGCCATCCGCGTCATAAGCTTCAGGCGTTCTTCATCCACCATAAGTATTTATTGCCTGCCGCCCAGGAATCTCATCTTATTTCCTGTAGGCTCATCCTTCTTGACAGGTTTGGGTGCATCCGGTTTCTTAATGGCATCTGTAAACCCTCTCGTCACCTCAGCCTTGCACTTATCACAGAACCTTCCCGAAAGAATGGGAGTACCGCACTTTTCACAGGTAAGATCCGACCCCTCTGCAGAAGTAAATGTAAGTCTCTCATCCTTAAGCCACTGCCTGATCTGTGCCACTTCGACTTCACATTCCTCAGCGGTAACAGCTACAGAAGCGCCCGGATGCTCCTCTATGTACTGTTTAACCTTCTGGAAATCTTCCTCTGATTTCTCATTGCAGGCAGGGCATACAACAGGCCCGGTAACATAGTTGAACATCTTACCACATCTCTTACAATTCCTTACATCCATACTCAGTAGTATCTCCTTTTCCTCATATTTTCATTACCATCGTGCAAAAACCGCACAAAATCCAAGGCCATCACACCGGAGTGCCGGAACACACCGTGACAACATATACCTCCGAAACCCCTGCGCGTTTGAGGAGCAGCGACATTTCATCCACTGTGCTGCCGGTTGTGTATATATCGTCTATTATGATAACCTTAGTCAATTTTACATCATTTCGCGTTAACTTGAAAGCCCTTTTCAAATTTTTCCGACGTTCTTCCCGGTTTAAACCCTTCTGGGGCCTGGTAGCCTTAACACGTATTACCAGATCCTTTTCCACGGGTATACCGGTAAGTGCGCTTAATCTCCCGGCAATAAGCCCTGCCTGGTTAAACCCCCGTGTTTTAAGTTTATCCCTGTGTATCGGAACCGGGATCAGGGCTTCAGCCATAAAAGAGGAGATCTCTCTTCCAAGGTAACGGAAAATGCTCTCCGCAAAAAAGGATGCATATTCCCGTCTCCCCCCGTATTTGAAACGGAAAACCGCTTCCTGCAGGGCATCATTATAGATAAAAACCGAAACCGCCCTGTCAAAAGGATGACGGACATTCAGACAGTCCCTGCAGTACTCCTTCCTGTCACTGTCAAGTTTCCTTCCGCATATCATGCATCTCGGCTCAGTGACAAAAAGCGTTTTCTCCCTGCAGTCATCACATATAAGTCCTCCCCCAAAAGGCAGGATATCATCACAAACCGGACAATGTCTGGGAAAGACCATGTCAAGCATAACATCCGTAATCTTCATCATATCTTAAGTATTTCCTGATCCAGTCCGGTATACCTTTCCTGTTCATGGGTATTTTCCGCCATCTTTTTTACCATTGATCTGCTGCCGATTATCACCACACATCGCTTTGCCCTTGTTATTCCGGTATACAGAAGATTTCTGCTCATAAGTATATCCGGTCCGTTCAAGAGGGGCATCACCACTGCAGGATACTCGCTGCCCTGGGATTTATGAATGGTGACAGCATAGCTGAGTTCCAATTCCGAAAGCTCATTTCCGCTGTAATGAGCCACCCTGTTATCCTCAAATCTCACATTTAAGGATCTGTCTTCCGTGATGATGCTTATTATACTCCCCATATCTCCGTTAAAGACTCCTGACCCGGTCTTCCGAAGCCTGATGCCCTTATGAC
>JAEEGL010684514.1_pt1 | contig 21347 bp, 23 predicted proteins | sample 9134231 | NCBI WGS metagenome assembly JAEEGL01 (sample SAMN16246548, study PRJNA631951) | gut metagenome | biome: gut microbiome; feature: rumen; material: fiber-attached | host: Bos | place: Iran: Karaj | collected 2018-10
ATTCCGAAATATAGATGTGTGGGCCCTGTGCAACAAGACCCCGTGAACCATGTCAGGCGGGAGACCGAGCAGCATTAAGCGGTGCGTGTTGTGTGCCGCAGCAAGCCTGCACATCTATGTTCCGGAATTTTTCTTTAGACAGGGAGGTGCGTGATATGCTCCGTTCTATCCTTGCAAAGCGTACAAAACGGGTACTGCTTTGCATAAAGCGTTCCGTACCGAAGGCGGCGGCTTTCGTGCCTCTGTCGGCGGTGGTTTTCCTCATATACGAAGCAGTAAATGACAAGGGCGGAAGTATCCGCTATACCGAAGCCATCTACCTTATGCTATGCTGCTATTTTATATGCCTGATCGCATTTACAGTGGAAGAAGTAGCCAGATACAAGGGCAGGATATTCCACTTGTACGACGAGGAGCTCATTGGCGACGCATTTACCGGTCTCGGGCGCAGCTCAATGATGTTCGAGGACGCCCTTGAGCTGTTTGAAAAGAACAATTTCCGCATGGCACTGGAGCTTTTCACTGATATCGGAAACGGAAAGTTCAAGCTTTCCCAGCGGGAAACGGCTGTGCTGGAGTTCTACCGCGGACGCTGCTACCATATCCTCAATGTCTTCCCCAATGCTGTCATATGCTACGAAAAGGCGGAGGAAAACGGCTTCTATATACCTGAGCTGCCTATATTCGAGGCCCGCTGCCATGTGGGCAACGGCAACTATGAAAAGGCTGAATACCTCTATAAGGAGCTAATGACCAAGGACTACCGCTACCGCGACAGGATACGCTGCGAAATAGGCAATATGTACCTGAAAATGAACGACGGTCTGACCGCGCTGAAATGGTTCGGAGAGTCAATAGAAAAGCACGAAAACTACGCCAGCGCAGTGGGCGGTGCGGCTATAGCACAGGCTATGCTTGGAAACACCGAAAAAAGCGCCGAGCTCTACAGGCTGGCATTACTCAACAATATCGACAACGCCGACGACTTCAAGCATTACTACCGCGGTATAATAGCTATGAAGAAGGCTGAACAGAAAGACGGCTGACGAAAGGAGGAAAGGCTGTGTACAAGGCACTTTACCGCAAATGGCGCCCGATGACATTCGATGACGTCATATCTCAGGAATATACCACGGAAGCTCTGAAAAATCAGATAATAAGCGGCAAAACTGCCCACGCATACCTTTTCACGGGTTCGCGCGGCACAGGTAAGACCACCTGCGCCCGTATCCTTGCAAAAGCCGTAAACTGCCGCAATATGAAGGACGGCAACCCCTGTCTCGAATGCGACATATGCCGCGACGCCGACAGCGGCGCCCTTACTGACATAGTAGAGATAGACGCCGCCTCCAACAACGGCGTAGACAATATCCGCGACCTCCGCGATGCAGCAGTATACACTCCCGATCGCGGAGCATATAAGATCTATATCATCGACGAAGTGCATATGCTCTCCGCAGGTGCCTTCAACGCCCTGCTGAAAATTATGGAAGAGCCGCCTCCATACGTTAAATTCATACTTGCCACCACTGAGATACACAAGGTGCCCGCCACTATCGTTTCACGCTGCCAGCGCTACGATTTCCGCAGGATAAAGCCCGAGGACATCGCAAAGCGTATAAGCTACATCGCTCAGCAGGAGGAGCTTGACCTCACCGAGGACGGAGCCGCCATGATAGCAAAGCTTGCAGACGGCGGTATGCGTGACGCGGTTTCCCTACTCGACCAGTGCTCGGTATGCGCCGAGACCATAAACGCCGAGGCTGTCTCAAATGCAGCAGGAATAGCTGGAAGAGATTACCTTTACGATATGCTTGACGCCGTATCGGACTCCGATACCCCAAAGGCTCTCTCAATAACAGCCTCTCTCTACGATATGTCGAAGGACCTCACAAGGCTGTGTGACGAGCTTATCATACAGTTCCGCAACGTAATGCTGCTCAAGGCTTCCCCCGAGAATGCCGAAAAGCTGATAGTATGCATGCCCGACGAAATGGAGCGCCTTAAGGCTGTCGCCTCAAAAAGCGACCTCTCCGCGGTTATGGACAGACTCTCCGCTTTGCAGGAGTGCCGCGAGCGTATGCAGAGCGCCATGAACAAGCGTGTGGAATTCGAGATGTCCCTCATAAAACTTTGCGGAAATGTAAAGAATGCTCCCGAAAGTATTGACAATTCCGAAATTTATGATAAAATAAAACAGTTAGAGGATAAGATAAACTCAGCTCCGAAAGCTGTACAGAATATGTCTCAGGTTCAGCAGCAGCCCGAAGTGCTCGAAGCAAGCGCGGCTCCTGCCGACGAGAAGATAATCCCCACTGTAGACCTGAAAAAGCTCAGACCCGAGGATATCCGCCAATGCGACCGCTGGGGAGAGATACTGGAGGAATTCAGCAAGATCAATCCTGCCGTTGCGGGAAGTCTTGACGGCTCTTTCGCAGGCACTGCGGGAAATTATATCTTCATCACCGCTCAGAACCGCTTCTTCATGGACCTTTTCAAGGTCAAGGAGAATGCAGCCTCACTTGGAGCGGCTATATCCAAAGTGCTGGGACAGCGCTTCATAATCAAGGCCAAATGCGCCACAACAGTCACAGAACAGAAAAATCTTGCGGAAAGTCTCATAAAAAAGGCTGTGGAAAGCAAGATAGAGACCTCTGTCGAAAACCAGTAATGCTTCAAAAGCAAATAAACTTTGCTTGATATAAAATTATTAAAGAAACCATATTTTCAAAGGAGAATTTAAAATGAAAGCAAGAATACCAAAGAATATCAACGCAGGCGGCGCTCAGAACATGAATCAGATGATCAAGCAGGCTCAGAAGATGCAGGATCAGATCACTGAGCTTCAGGAGGATATCGAGGCAAGAGACTTCTCTGCCACAGCAGGCGGCGGAGCTGTTGAAGTTACTATCACAGGCAAGAAGACTATCAAGTCTCTCACTCTCAAGCCCGAAGTCGTTGACCCTAACGATATAGATATGCTTCAGGACCTCATCATCAGCGCCGTAAACGAAGCTGTTAACAACGTTGAGGCTACTACAGAGAGCGAAATGGGCAAGATCACAGGCGGAGTTTCTCTCCCCGGTCTTTTCTGATAGCCAATGGCTGACCACAATGCGCTCCCGCTGGTGATACTGGCGGAAAAGTTCGCTTCTCTCCCGGGAATAGGCATGAAATCGGCACAGAGACTTGCCTATCACGTAATGTCTATGGACGAGGGAGCTGTTGAGGACTTCGCAAAAGCGCTCATCGACGCAAAGAAGAACGTTCACTGCTGCAAATGCTGCCAGAATCTCACGGAAAGGGATATTTGCCCTATCTGTGACGATCCTCAGCGCGACAGGAGCATTATCTGCGTCGTCGAGAACCCAAAGGACGTTACAGCCTTTGAGCGTACAAGAGAGTACGGCGGCGTATATCATGTCCTCCACGGACTTTTGTCACCTATGGACGGCATAACCCCCGATAAGCTCCGCGTCAGGGAGCTCCTTGCAAGGATATCAGAAGGCGGCGTCGAGGAGGTCATAATGGCTACCAACCCTACTGTAGAGGGCGACGCTACTGCAATGTATATAGCGGGACTTCTAAAGCCTATGGGCATAAAGGTCACCCGCCTCGCTTTCGGACTTCCTGTGGGCGGTATACTCGAGTACGCCGACGAGGTCACACTCTTCAAGGCTCTCGAAAACAGAAACGATATGTAAATACGGGCATCAAGCGTTATGCTCATATAGAAGTTTTATGTATATCTATTGAGGGAATACCTTTTGAAAAAGGGTTCTCCCTCAAACTCCTTTCCTAAAACTTCCAGCTTAAATTTTTCTTAATAGAACGCCCTCTGCAAAATGTACAGAGGGCATTAGTTTATGTTGGGCGTTCTATTAAGAAAAATTTTGGTTAAAAGTCTTTGGAAAGGGGTTCGGGGTACTCCCTGTAGTACAGGGAGATGTCCGAAGGACAGAGGGTCGCGCCTCCGTCAGAGGGAACCTTTACTCAGAAAGGTTTTCCCCGATAAATACGTATAAAGCTGCTGTACGTACATTACACCTGATACCGTTTTAATATACAACGGAGGAATTTTTTTGAAAAGCAGATTTTTACGCGGAATGTCCCACGGTATCCCAATTTGCTTGGGATATCTTTCAGTCTCTTTCGGCTTCGGAATTCTTGCGGTCAACAAGGCGGGACTTTCCGTATTTCAGGCTTCGGTCATATCCGCTTCAAACCTTACTTCCGCAGGACAAAAGGCAGGGCTTGACGTAATAGCCGCAGGAGGAGCCATTATCGAGATGATACTGCTCCAGCTGACGATAAATATCCGCTACTCGCTGATGGCGCTGTCCCTTTCGCAGAAGCTTGACAAGCGCTTCACAACGCCTCACCGACTTATGGCGTCATACGGCATAACCGATGAGATATTCGCAGTATGCTCGGCACAAAAGGAACCCCTTACCCCTGCGTACATGTACGGAATGATATTCATAGCCGCCTTAGGCTGGATAGCGGGTACCGCTCTCGGAGCAGCGGCAGGCGAGCTTCTTCCCGCATCTGTCAGCATGGCTATGGAGATAGTTCTGTACGGAATGTTCATAGCCATAGTGATACCTCCCGCAAAAAAGCAGCACGGAGTGCTGTTTGCGGCGGTGATAGCGGCAGCTCTCAGCGTGATGTTCAGATATGTCCTGCCGATGGTGAGCGAGGGCTTTGCCATAATTATTTCCGCAATTGCCGCTTCAATGCTTACAGCTCTCATATTCCCCGTCAAGGACGAAGAAGAGGAGGCAGCCGCATGACCCTTGCAGTATATATAATCGTCATGGCAGGAGTGACCTATCTCATAAGAATGATACCCTTTACATTCTGCCGCAAAAAGATAAGATCCCGTTTCTTCCGCAGTTTTCTGTATTATATCCCCTACGCGGTGCTTTCCGCGATGACGATACCCGCAATATTCTACACCACCCATAATGTATGGACAGCCGCTGCAGGCACGGCAGTTGCCCTGCTGCTTGCATTCCTCGAAATGCCGCTTATCGTGGTCGCACTTGCGGCTTCGGGCACGGCTTATCTGCTCAGTTTCTTTGTGTGAAAGGAGCTAAACTATGCTGAAAAAGATACTCAGCAGCGAAGCCTGTGCGAAATGCAGGCTGTGCTGCATCTTCGACCGCTATGACGTGTGGGAGACACCCGTATTTACTGCGGAGCTATGCGAAAGAATAAAAGCCGCCCGTCCGGAGGTGCAGTTTGTCACCAAGGACGGCGGCTATATATTCAGAGTAGGCGAGCTCAGGGGCGACGAGCTGTTTTCCTGCCCCGCCCTTACGGAAAATGGCTGTATGCTGGGCGACGAAAAGCCATTCGACTGCCGCATATGGCCGTACCGTATCATGGAAGTAGGCGGCAGACGCGCCATAACCTTTGCTTCCATATGCGACGAGCTGTTCCACCGCCCCCTTTCGGAGCTTGTGGGACTGCTGAAAGAGGGACTTGCAGACGATATTTTCGCATATGCCGACAAGCACCCTGAAATAGTAAAGCCCTACTACGAGGGCTATCCGGTGCTCATGTTCGAGAGAAAACCGTTATAAACGATGAGTCCGCTGCTATATGTTCAGGTCTTATCCTGATTTACGGAAAAGATATCTGCCACCTCGGTGAGTGTGATATAGGCAAGAGGATCTATTTTCTGCACTGTATCCTTCATTTTCATGACCTGAAAACGGTTCACCACGAAGTACAGAACGGTGCGTTCCTCTCCCGAATAGCCGCCCACAGCCTTTATGAGCGTCATTCCGCAGCCGAACTGCGCCATAAGCTCCTTTTTTATGGCGTCGGGGCGGGCGGTTATTATCATTGCCGCCTTTTCGCGCTGGAGACCGTCAACTATATAGTCCACGGTCTTAAGAGCAGCTCCATAGGTGACTATTGAGTAAAGGGGCAGTATCCAGCTGTGGATAACGACTCCGCAGAGAATATACAGTATCACATTGTAGACCATGACGAAGGAGCCCACGGAAAGCCCAAGGCGCTTTGCAAATATGACCGCCATGACCTCTATGCCGTCCATAGCTCCGCCGAAGCGTATGGCAAGACCGCTGCCTATACCCGATATAACTCCGCCGAACAGGGCGCACAGAAGCAGATCAGTGCCTGCAAGCGGCGAGGCAATGCTCACATCTACGGGCAGTACATCGGTTATCAGCCAGGCCATAACAGAATACACGGCTACAGTGTATATCGCCGATATGGTGAAGCTTCCGCCCTGCTTTTTCAGGCCGTAGAGAAACAGCGGTATATTGAGGACTATCAGGAAAACCGAGAGAGACAGCACATCGGGGGTTATCTGCGCAAGAAGCATAGATGTGCCCGAAATTCCGCTGTCATAGAGCTTAACAGGCATAAGGAAAAGGGTTATGCCGAAAGCGTTGACTATGCCCGCAATAGTCAGCATAAAAAGACGGAACGGGCTTATTTCTTTTATAATACCGATTATTTTTTTCATTTGTGCCTCCTGTGTGGGGTACTGTTGCGAAAAAGGGGCACTTTCCATACGAAAATGCCCCTTTGCACGATCACTTCTTGATCTTGTCAACGATATCGCCGACTTTTTCCTTTACCTTTTCGATGTTCTCCTTGGTAGCCACCTTGCTGACCATATCCTTGGCCTTTTCAATGTTGTCCTTAGTTGCTACCTTAGAAACTGTCTTTTCGATCTTCTCATCGGGAAGGTCGATGCCTGTTTTTTTCTCGACGAATTCTACTGCCTTTTTGATCTCCATAGGGGGATACCTTCTTTCGATAAAATTTATATTTTTATTGTATCACATTTTTTTGTCAAATGCAATATTCCTGTGTGATTTTTTGAATATGATATTAAATTTACCGTAAAACAGGCAATTGCAACCGCCGATTGACAAATTGTAAAGCACGGTTGCTTGTGTGTAACCGCATGAAATGCTAAAATAAGACCATAGACAGCGGGGTGCTCTCCGCAGAAAACAACAACGGAGGATATACATATGATACTTGCAGACAAGATAATCGAACTGAGAAAAAAGGCGGGCATGTCACAGGAGGAGCTTGCTGAAAAGCTTGGAGTGAGCCGTCAGTCAATATCAAAATGGGAGGGCGCCCAGTCCACACCCGACCTCAACCGTATATTACAGCTCTCGGAAATATTCGGAATAAGCACCGATACATTATTAAAGGACTCCGAGGAGCTCTCAGAGACCTCAGCCCCGGTGAAGGAGACAGTGGAAACTGAACCCCCTCTCCGCAAGGTCTCAATGGAGGAGGCAAACAGCTTCCTTGCCGTCAATGAGAAGAACTCGCTGCGCACGGCTGTGGGAGTGGTACTATGCATACTCTGCTTTGTACCGCTGATAGTCCTTGACGAACTTACAGATCTGGGAGACCTTATAGGCATACCATTAATGTTTATACTTATAGCTGCAGCGGTAACTCTCTTTATAATCTCGGGTCAGCAGATGAAGCCCTACGAGTACCTCGAAAAAGAGGGAATAGACACGGAGTACGGCATATCGGGAATGGTCACGGATAAGAAGTCAAAATACGAGCAGAAGTATACTCTCAGCATAGTCATAGGAGTTGTACTGTTCATACTGTCCTTTGTCCCGACCATAATCATCGAAGAGCTTTTCGGCGAAAACGCTCTTACAGAAGCCGTTGAACCCACACTGCTGTTTGTTTTCATAGCCGCAGGCGTCGGTATCATCACACGTACCTCGATAATAATGGAGGGCTACAGAAAGCTCCTTGAGGAGGACGGCTATACCCGTGAGAAGAAAGCATGCAAAAAAGGCCCGAACCCTGTTATGATCGTATACTGGTGCCTGGTCACAACCCTGTATATCGGTCTCAGCTTTCTCACCAAAAGGTGGGATATGACATGGCTCATATGGGTGATCGCAGGTATCCTCACCCCTGTGGTGCTGATAATCTCGAATAAATCAAAGAACAAATGACATATGTCACTCGGAAAGTGACAAATGACATCTGTTAAAACTCCCGATAAGGTGATATGATAATAACATACCACAGAGGTAAAATTTATCAGGGAGTGATATCATGGTATTATTGATAATTCTTATAGCAGGTATTATGCTGCCAGCACTTGACAGTATCGTAAACAGTATGCTAATGCTTGCGGGAATAGCAGCTGCTGCGGCATTTCTGAGAAAAAAGTCCTCATACATGGACGATTACATCACATCCTGCAAAAAAAAGACAACAGATTCAGATAATAATGCAAATATGATAATACTAAAATAAAGGGCGCCCAATGGGCGCCCTTCCGGTTTCTTATAACTAATTGCTAAGATACTGCTCGATAACATCAAGCTCCCCGTAGGTGCGCAGAAGCGTATATCCCGTATTTTCCAGCACCGCATTCACGAAATCGTCTCTTTCCACGCGGTCGGGACGTGCGTGCGAGCTGTCGTCCAGCTCGATAAGTGCAACTATGGCCGTTTCCTCGTCAGCAAGAGCAAAGTCGATATGCTTTGCCTTTATCTTGTTGAAGCACTCCATCCAGTAGGGGTTCTCAGCCTTGGGCTTGGGCTCGATAAGGTCAGCAAGACGGACCTTTGTGTATATGCTGAGCCCGTATTCGTCCGCAAGTGGCTTAAGTATCCTGTAAAACTCATACTCCCTGTCCGTGAGAATGGTCTTTGCGGTAAAAAGCTTGGTTATATCGGGTCTGTGCAGTCTCCTGTACAGCCATACCGTAAACAATACCACAGCTGCAAGGAACAGCAGAGCGAGCATTTCGTTTCCGTTCATATCACTTATCCGAGTGTATCTTGTCGGCAATTCTGCCATTTTCGTCTATTTCGGCAAGGCTGTGCCCGAAGGCTCCCGAGCCGCCGCTTACAAAGAGCCTGTCATCGGCTGTGCACAGACCCTCGATGAAGTCGGTATTCTCAAGGTCGCTTACCCTGAGTATCTCCTCCGCCCTGCCGTCCCCGTCCATGACAAAGACCGACTTTGCATTGGTATAGTAAAGCTTTCCCTTGTATATGCAGAAGCCCATGCAGCCCCTGTCCGTAACGGTCTCCTCGGAATTTCCCGACAAAGAATTGCGGCAGAGGCACTGGTTCTTTATATAGTAGAGGCTGTCGTCCACGATATAGGGACTGCTGCCCGAGCTTATCTCGGTGAATCTGCCGTTTTCGCCGAATATCCTTATATGCTCGTTAATGCTTATGCGGTAGGTGCAGATAAGCGACTTTTTGCCATTTACCTCTGCAACTCCCACTATACGTGCATTTTTATACTCCAGCGAATACTCTTTGCTGTCAGTCTTTCCCGAGTAGTCCATAGACTTTATAACCGTACCGCTGTCTGAAGGACAGGTAAAGTATATCTTATCCCCGGTGAAGAAAAACTCTTCGCGCTCGGGGACGGGATAGTCCCTTTCGGCAGTCTCCGCATTGAGGGGCTTCGACTTTCCGTCCATGTACTCGCATATACCCTCATCTGGAGAGTAATAGTACAGCCTGGTGCCGTCTGTGTGGAGCATAAGGCTCCTTGACGGGAATTTCAGCTCCTGGGTATGACCCTTTCTGTCATCGAGGATATACACGTCCTCTCCGCCGTTGTTGCCGTTTTTGCCTGATAAGTATACGTACGAACCGTTATCCAGAAGGTATACGTACTGAGGGCGGTTCATCTCCGAAAGGTCGGAGGGCTTGCCGAAGTCGGTGATATCGGCCTTTTTATGCTTTACGTCCGGTTCCTCCGAGGGGCTTGTCTCTTCAGAAACAGAAGCCTCAAAAACAGGCTCCGCAGTATTATCGTATCCTGAATTATGATCTGAACAGCCAGTAACGAGAGGCGCTGCAAGGAGCGCCCCCATTACTGCTGAAATTATAGCTTTTTTCATCAGTCAAATCTCTCGTCGATGACTCTTGCAGTCTTCTTCATGCTTCTCGGGAGTACGCCTACTTCAACTACCTTAACGATAGGTGTGAAGCCTATCCTGCTCTTTACCTTTTCGGCTATCTTCTTGCTGAGTGTTGCGAAGTCCACATCACCTGTGGATTCAACGTAGATACGCATGGTATCCTTGCCGTCAAGGTGAGAGATACGTATCTGATACTCGCTGGAGCTCTCGCTGAATTCTGCAAGTACCTCCTCTATCTGGCTGGGGAATACATTTACGCCCTTAATCTTCATCATGTCGTCTGTACGTCCCATGATAACGTCTATTCTCGGGTAGCAGCGTCCGCACCTGCACTTTCCGGGAACTATTCTCGAAAGGTCGTGGGTCCTGTATCTGATAAGGGGAGCGCCTTCCTTAACGAGAGTAGTTATTACTATCTCTCCCATTTCGCCGTCGGGTACAGGCTCGCCTGTCTTGGGGTCGATTATCTCGATGTATATAAAATCGTCCCAGTAGTGCATAGCCTTCTCGCCGGGGCAGTTGATACCGATACCCGGTCCGTATATCTCGGTGAGACCGTAGATATCGAAAAGCTCTATACCGAGCTCGTTGTGGATACGCTCGCGCATTTTGTCGCTCCAGCGCTCGGAGCCGATAACGCCCTTCTTAAGGTGTATCTTGTCCTTGATACCGCGCTTCTCTATCTCCTCTGCAAGAAGAAGAGCATATGAGGATGTGGAACAGAGTACCGTGCTCTTGAGGTTCTGCATCATCTCAAGCTGCTTGTCCGTATTTCCCGGACCCATGGGGATTACCATAGCGCCCAGTTTCTCGGCTCCGTTCTGGAAACCGATACCTGCTGTCCACAGACCGTAGCCGGGAGTTATCTGTATACGGTCCATATTTGTGATGCCTGCCGTCTCGTAGCAGCGCTTGAACATTATTGCCCAGTCTTCTACATCCTTGGCTGTATAGGGGATAATTACGGGAGTACCTGTAGTTCCCGATGATGAATGGATACGTACTATCTGATCCTCAGGAGCTGTCATAAGTCCGAGAGGATAAGCTTCACGGAGGTCCTTTTTCTCTGAGAACGGGAGCTTTGTAAAGTCCTCGGGAGTATCAACGTGTGTTATGCCTGCCTCCGCAAGCTTCTTTCCGTAAAAGCTGCCGGCCTCAACAAGAGTGCGGATACGGTCATTGACAAGGTCGAGCTGTTTCTGTGTGATCTTCATTTTTCTTCTTCCTTTCACCTGATTTGATTCAATGCATTAAAGATCGTACCTCAGAGCCTTGCTGTTCAGCTCTACGAACTGAGGTTTAACTGTCTTTTTCATGGTATCTTCTATGTCGTCAACCGAGAACGGCAGCACGTCGTTTCGTACAGACGCACCCAGCATTATCATATTCAGCACCTTCGGAGAACCTATCTCCTCGCATGCCTTCGTACCGTCAACGAGAAGCACATTCTTCACGTTGCGCTGAAGATACTCTGTCATTTCTTTTCCGGTATAGTCGGAACCGCTGAGAGTAGCGGTAACGGGCATTATGGGGTGGGTATTGACTACAACCTGTCCGCCGTCCCTGAGATAGGGCAGCATGCGTACTGCCTCGGCAGGCTCGAAACCGATGATTATATCCGCCGTCTTTTCGGGGAACATGGGGCAGTAGATATCGTCGCCCAGTCTCAGGAAGCTGAAAACGCTTCCGCCCTTCTGAGCCATACCGATAGTCTCGGCGCTCATTACGGGGATATCATGCTCCATGGCAGTAGCGGCTATGAGCTTGGAGGTAAGGACTATTCCCTGACCGCCTACGCCGCAGATAAGGATATTACTCTGCATCTTCGCCACCTCCTATTGCTTTGAAAGGACATACCTGCGAACAGAGCCCGCAGCCTGTACAAAGCGAATTCTCTATAGTTACCCTGCCGTCCCTGAGTACTATTCCAGGACAGCCGAGTGTCTTTATGCACTTCTTGCAGGATGTGCATTTTGCGCTGTCGATAACGGCTGGCTTATTGCCCTTGATGAGCACAGCGCAGGGGGACTTGAACACGATGGCCTTTACGCCCTTTTCTGCGGAAACCCGCTTCACTGTGTCTATAGCCTTACTGAGCTCAAGAGGATTTACGGTCTCGACGATCTTTACTCCGACGCCCTTAAGTACCTCCTGTATGCTTACCTTTTCAACTACCTCTCCCATCATGGTGCGTCCTGTACCGGGGTGAGGCTGATGACCTGTCATGGCAGTCGTGGAGTTGTCAAGCACCACAAGTGTCATATCCGCCTGATTGTATACTGCATTAACTGCTCCCGTGATAGCTGAGGCGAAGAATGTGGAGTCTCCAACGAATGCAAAGCAGTTTGTGTCGGGCTCTATCTTGCCGATACCCTGGGTTATATTCACGCCTGCTCCCATACAGAGGCATGTATCCACCATATCGAGAGGCATTGCGTTGCCGAGGGTATAGCAGCCAATATCTCCGCAGAAGACGCTCTTTTTACCCTTCATTGCTTCCTTTACTGCGAAGAATGAGGCTCTGTGAGGACATCCTGCACAGAGTACGGGAGGTCTTACGGGGAGAGCAGGGGGAGCTTCAAGCTCTGCTGCGGGTTTCTTCTCCCAGCCCATGAAATCGGAAATATCAGCTGCAACAGAAGCGCAGGTGTTTTCGCCTGCGTTCCTGACATGGTGAGTGAGCTTGCCCAGGATCGTTGTATTAAGGTGATACTTTCCGCAGATATATGTGAGTTCACGCTCAATTATCGGATCAAGCTCCTCGATACAGAGGACCTCGTCAAGTCCCTCGAGGAACTTCAGCGCAGCCTGCTCGGGGAACGGGAAAGGAGTCGATACCTTGAATACCTTCGGAGTCTTCTGTCCACGGAGAGCCTCCATAGTGTAAGTATAGCTTATTCCGTGTGTGGCGATACCCTTACGGCAGCCCTTATCATCAGCCGCTGTGATGATATTTCTGCTGTAATCCGAGAATACCTGCGAAAGCTCTACGTTCCGGGCTTCAATATTTATATGTGCGTTATAGGAAAGACGGGGGAATATCACCCATTTTGAGGAATCCTTTACAAAGCCTTCGGGCTTGTTTATCCTGTACTCCTCCTTGTCCTTTACTTCGACCGAAGCATAGCCGTGACAGACTCTCGTTGTGGGTCTGAAAAGTACCGGGGTATGGTATTTTTCTGAATAATCAAATGCCTCCTGTATCATATCGTAGGCTTCCTGCACAGATGAAGGGTCAAAGCATGGTAGCTTCGAGAATGAGGCGAAATGACGTGTATCCTGCTCGGTCTGAGATGATATGGGACCGGGATCGTCGGCAACAAGTATGACCATTCCGCCCTTTACGCCTATATAGGCAAGGCTCATAAGCGGATCGGAGGCAACGTTCAGACCTACCTGCTTCATTGTAACCATTGAACGTGCTCCGCTGTAGGCAGCTCCTGCTCCGAGCTCAAGGGCAGCCTTTTCGTTTACGGACCACTCGACGTAGACCGAGCCGTCATTGACCTTTGCAGCGGTCTCAAGCACTTCCGTGGAGGGAGTGCCCGGATAGCCCGAAACAAGGTTCAGACCTGCCGCAACAGCGCCTCTTGCAATAGCGGCATTTCCCATTAAGAATTCCTTATGCATATGATCTCTCCTTTTTATTATATCCCTTGATCGCGATACTATAATTACATATTCAATTATAGCACCCGCAGTGTACAATGTCAAAGGGAAACAGCGAAAACTATTTTATATAATAAAAAGGACCGTTCAAAGCGGTCCTTTTTGGTCATGTTGCGGGTTCTTCTTCCTCCTCTGGCTCGAGGATTATATTTTCGTCGGGTATACTGCTTGCTGCGGCTTCAAAGTCATATTCCGTGAAGCTTTCCACCTTTTTCATCTTAAGTTTGAACCTGCTCTCGGGATTCTCATTATCGAGTATCAGCTTTCCGCCCTCAACAGTCATGGAAAATCCTTCCATATCGTTCCACAGGTAAAGCTGATCCTTTTTCTCGGGCTCCCATTCATAGGTAGTCTCGGAGTTGAGCACAGACATTGAAGCGGTATTGTCCTTGCTCATTTCGAGCTGGAATGATACATTTACGGGGTAATCGCCAAGGGTTTCGGTAAATACCTCCTCGTCCATGGTTATCTCCTCTGCCTCCCATTTGCCCATGAACCGGCTGTAATCCACCTTATCGAGACCTGCCTCCGTAGGTCTTTCAACCACCTTGAACTCATTTACGGGCAGGAGGTAGTATATATCTCCGTCATCGCCCATTATGGAGTTTTTCATGGTCATTTCGCCCTGATTTATCCACAGGTCGAACCTGTCATCGGGACTGAGCAGCTGCATCATATCATTTCCGTCCTCGTCCACGGACATATCCCAGTTGTACTCAACAACCCTTTCCTTGCCGCGGGGATTGAGATTATCGTAGTATTTTGCTTTTTTATCGTCGGTTATCTCAAGACGGCACACAGAGCTGAGAAGATATCCCGCATATGAGGTCTCGTACATCTCTCCGTTGACTGATACCTTGTAGGTCTCCCATTTTCCGAGGAAACCTGCTGACGAATTGTCGATATCGCCTGTTTCGGTGGTATTCTGAGCGGTCGTACTGACAGGCTTGCTGCCCGGGCCTCCCTTATTATTCTTTTTATCACAGCCGCAGAAAGCTCCTGCAAGCAGGACGGCTGACATACAAAGACAAAACAGCTTTTTCATATTTTCTCCTTTTCTTATTCTGATGATCCGGCGCTTTGCTTCGCACCTGCAGTGACGCTGAGCGTACCGGGATCTGTTCCGGTGAATTTTTCGACTTTTTTCAGATCATATGACCAGCCTTCTGCCATAAGCTTCATTTTCCGTCGCTGTAATGAAGCTCTTCACAGACGGTCTCTTTTTCATTCTGATCTTTTAATGTAAAAGGAAAACATCTTTCTCATATATGCTCCTTTTTTACTGCGTTATACCGAAATTCTGCACAACGCTTGCGGCTGCATTGAGAGCTTCGGCGTCTACCTCCGTAAATTCTTCAACTTTATTAATATTTATAGCTGAACTGTTTTCTTCGATGACCAGTTTTCCGTCACGATAGTGAAGTGTCATTGTACTGGTATCATTCTTGCCTGTGGTATCTTTTACCGTGAATTCGATAACATCGGGCTCTGTTTCCTCCCATGTTATCTCGGTATTGTTGTTTGCGTTCTGTATTACCTTATTATCAATGGCAGATTTCCACGTTACCTTTCCCTTGTCGTCCATTTCAAACCGGAAAAGGGCTCCTATCGGAACGCCGAGGAAGTTTGACTCGGATTTTCCGTTCACTGTAAGGTCTGCCGCCTCCCATTTGCCGATATACTTCGGGTCCCGCTCCTTGCCGCAGCTGACCATGCATACAAGCATCATTACAGCCGCAAAAACTGTTGCAATTATTCTTTTCATATTTCTCCTTTACTTTTCCACAGGCTCGCTGAACTCGCCTACCTTGCCGATATTCACGATAAGCTCGCCCTCGGGAGTATCCGCTGCCGCGGTAAGATCGTAGTTGACATAGTCGTAATGCTCCGTGGCATCGTCATAGCTGATATCCACGCCGCCCTTGGGGGTTATCTCCCAGTGCAGGGTCTGCTCACTGCCGTCGGGAGCATAGTATATACCGCTGCCGTCCCCGGCGAATTCATACCGCTTGTATGTGATATCCTTACTGTCCTTTCTGATGCCGTCCAGAAACTCGCTTGAGGTCTCCCAGCTGCCGGTTATCTCGGTGATTATTTCTTCGTCCGACTTGCTCCGCATAGTATCGACAGATACCGTCACGCCCTCGTTCGATACGGGACGGCTACCGCAGGACGCCGCAAAGCACAGTACCGCAGCTGCTGTGCACAGGCACAGTATCATTTTCTTCATAGCATTTCTCCTTTTCGTATAATTGTATTATACAGCATAAAATCCATATTGTAAAGACATTTATTGCAAAAAAGGCTGCCGCATTACGCAGCAGCCTTCTGTATTCCTTGTTGCTCTACCTTGTTTTGGTCTTATAGAGCATCCATATGAGCTCGAGAACTCCCACGCCTATAAAGCACAGCATGGTCTTCATGCTGGGTTTTTTCACCTTGAAGCGCGTTATAAAAGCGATAGCTATCACCACGAGTGCTCCGCCGTAGACCTCGGGGAACCAGTCGCCGATATCCTTATGGAAGCTGTAAAGCAACGGAAGTATCAGCGCCACGCTTGTAACAGGCAGCCCCTCGTAGACCTTGCGGTTCTCGGCAGTTTTGGACTGCCTTTCCTCCTCGGCCACGTTGAAATAAGCAAGTCTTATCACCGCGCACAGCGGGAAAAGTATCAGTATTGGCAGATCGCACCAGTCATTCATGCCTATGGAATAGCCGATGACTGCGGGAAGAACGCCGAAGCATATGGCGTCACACAGCGAATCTATCTGTATACCGAACTTTTTTTCACTTTCGGTACGGTCTTTTTTGGTACGGGCGACCTTACCGTCAAACATATCACACAGACCCGATACCATAAGACATATTATGGCATATTCGGGGTGAGACCTCATTCCCGCATAGCCAGCCGCAAAGAACATGCCTATTACGGATGAGATAAGGCTCATATATGTAAGAATAACCGTATAGTTATAATATCCAATCATTATTCAAACCTCAAATGATATTTTACAGCAATATATACCATTACGATATAAAAAACACAAATGTATTCTAAATAACCGTCGAAAAACAATTATTATGCCTATGTTCCATTATATCATATACCATGCTTTTTTTCAAGTATTTTATCGCAATTTCAAATAACTTACAGATTATTCGCCTTTTTTCTTTCTTCCGCGCCTTGAAGCGGTTTTAGCTGCGTTACCGGGAGCAGAACGCTTTGCAGCAGGCTTTCCGGCCGCTTTTTCGCGGTTCTCGCGGAGCTGCTCCTGTCTGGAACTCTTGTCCTCGAGACGCCTGTAAGCCTCCTCGTAGAAGTATTCCTGCGAATTCAGCGGTTTTTCGCGGCTCCTGCGCTCGCGGACGTACTCGCCGCTGCCAAGCATTATCCTTGCTTTGACGTTATCGCGCATCATAATGCGGAACATATCGCGGATACGCTTTTTCAGCTTCTCGTCCTCAACGGGAGCCGCCACTTCTACGCGGCGTATGGTATTTCTGCTCATATAATCGGCTGAGCCTATATATATTTTCTGTTCCTTTCCGTCTTTTCCGAAGATGAAAATACGGCTGTGCTCAAGAAACCGTCCCACTATACTGCGTATGGTGATATTCTCCGTAAAGCCCTGTACTCCCGCAATAAGACAGCATAAGCCGCGTACTACCAGCTCAACCTTAACTCCCGCCTGAGAAGCCTCTATGAGCTTTGCGATAACAGCAGGGTCGTTGAGAGAGTTTATTTTTGCGGCAATATAACCGTTCCCGCCGTTTTCGGCAAGCTCTATCTGCTCGTCCATCATGGCGAGCACCTGCGGCCTAAGCGCAAGGGGCGATACAAGGAGCTTCCGCATATTCTCCACAAATGTACCGTTAATAAGAGAAGCAAACACAGCCTCTGCGTCGGCAGCTATATCCCTGTCTGCGGTGAGAAGCATGAGGTCTGTATATAATGCGGCGGTCTTTTCGTTATAGTTGCCCGTTCCTATCTGGGTAACGTAGTCATATCCGCCGCCCTGAGCCTTTCGTGTAATGAGCAGTAGCTTTGAATGAGCCTTGTAATCCTTGGGACCGTAAATGACCTTTACTCCCGCCTCCTGAAGCTGCTTCGACCATTCTATGTTGTTTTCCTCGTCAAAACGGGCGCGGAGCTCTATCATAACGAGGACCTCCTTGCCCTGCTCCGCAGCTGTACACAGCGCGTCAATGACCTTGCTGCTGCGTGCGAGACGGTAAAGGGTTATCTTTATGGAAGTGACCTTCGGGTCGTTGGCAGACTCCTGCAAAAGCCTGATAAATGACAGGTTTATGGACTCAAATGGATAGCTCAGAAGTATATCCTTCGACTTTACCTGCTGGAATACGGGCCTTGTGTCCGATAATACCGACGGCTTGCGGGGCGACCTCGGAGCATAGTGGAGCTTCGGGTCTTCATCGTACTCCTGCAAAGTATATAGGTAGGAAAGGTCGAGCGGTATCCTCGACGTGAACACACGCACATTTTTCAGCTTCAGCTTCTTGCAGAGGTAATCCAGTGCGTCGCGGCTGAAAACATCGGATATCTCAAGGCGCACGGGAGCAAGGCGCTGACGCTTGTCAACAAGCTCCTCCATGCGCCGGCGGAACTCGGGGCCTCTTCCCGAAACCATGATGTCGGCACTTCTCGTAACCCTGACAAGTGCGCGGTCTATTACCTTATAGTTCTTGAACAACTGGTGCGCAAAACGGAGAATGACCTCTTCTTCAAGGATAAAGCGCTTTCCGTCGGCACTAAGGTGTATTATTCGCTCGGAACGGCTGGTATTTGCCGGAATAACGCCTATTGAAACGCCTTTCTTCGCACTGAGCTGCACTACCGCGTATATCTCCTTGTTTTTGAGAAAGGGGAAGGGCAGGGCGTCGTTGACTACAACTCCCGAAATAAACGGCTTCAGCTCGCGTTTGAAGTACATTTCGAGGAAAGCCTGCTCCTCCTTTGTAGCCTTGTCGTAAGTAACGTGCTCGAAACCGTATGCAGCAAGCTCTCCCATAGTCTTGCGCAGAGACTCCTCAACCGAGGGCTGCAGTCTGCGGACAGCCGTAAATACGGCGTCAAGCTGCTGGGAGAGCGTCATGCCCGAGAATTTGTCCTTCTTTTTGTCGTTTTCCTTTGCTTTATCTGTTATAGAGCCCACTCTGACCATGAAGAATTCGTCAAGATTGCTCTGATATATAGCTGAAAAGGAGAGTCTTTCAAGAAGCGGCGTATCAGGGTCTGTCGCCTCTTCGAGCACCCTTTTGTTGAATTTAAGCCATGAAAGCTCCCGATTTTCGAGATATTCCATAAATCGATCTCCTATCCTCTTTTTATCTTAATACTTGAACTGCCCGTTGCCTATGAACTCGCAAATGAGCGAATCGGGAGTAACATCGGTCTTTTCTATGGGTCTGAGCTTTTCCAGCACCTCTATGCACTCCCTTACCTCGGGAACGTCCGTGAGCTCCTGAAGCTGCGTCAGCAGATCGTTCCGGTACACTGAAAGCTCATATGCCATAAATGTGTCCACATCGTAGTCGGAACGGTACTTATATGGCATGATGTACTTGTTTTCTCCTGCCTCAACGCTGTGGAACATGTTCATGGTCTCGCGGAGAGAGCGCTTGCGGAAGTTCCTGTCGCGTATCATTCTGCGCATGAGCCTTACTCTTGACGGGTGAAGGAGTATTCCGTCCCCCGATACTCTCGTTCTTACGCTGACGTATATCTTGCTTATCATGCTGTCGGGGACTGTTATTACCGCAGGATTAAGGGCGTGTATGCCCTCGAATATAACTATCTCCCCCTCCTGACGCCTGAACTTCCTGCCCGAACCGCAGCGGGTGGAGGTCTTGAAATTGTACCTCGGCAGCTCTATCTCACGGCAGGCGCATATGTCCTCTATCTGCTCGTTGAGGAGATCACAGTCCACGCGGAGAGGCGATTCAAGGTCCATTTTTCCTTCTGCTGCAAGAGTCTTTTCAGCCTCAGTCAGCGGACAGAACCAGTTGTCCATGGAAAGGGTATGTGTCTCAAAGCCCATATCGTCAAGAAGCTTCTCTATCATCATCGCCGTAGTGGTCTTGCCCGAACCCGAGGGGCCCGAAAGCAGTATTACAGGCTTTTCGCGGCGGTTATCAGCTATATCGTCGGCTATTTTCATGAGCTTGTAGTGATAGTCTTCGTTTACAGCCCTTATATATTCTTTAGGATCGTTTTCTATTCCCTGATTTATCCTTGTTATCTCAATATTCATTTATATCTCCCTTATCTGTTGTGTTTAACGAGCGGAAAGCTTATTTCCTTCCCGTAAATTATAAATTTTATATCATTAAGATTATATCACATTTTTTGCAGCATTTCAACCCACTTATTTGTGGTTTTTAACATTCTTTTCAACAGAGTGTTTAATTATCTTCGGAAAATAGGGCATTTTAAAAAATAACACATTGCCTATTGACAAATTGTAAAATATGTGCTAAGATAATTGTACAATATTACGAAAACGTCGATAAGGAAGGCTTTTTTCAGCAGCAACGCTCACAGAGAGCTGCCGTTAGGTGCAAGGCAGCAGCGTTCAGATCAGAGCACACCGCCTTTGAGTGCGCCCAATAAGCGTCGGGAGCTCCCGTTACAGAGCACTTGAGATACGGAGACGGCTCCGTGTGAATCAGGGTGGAACCACGGTATTTGATCGTCCCTTGTGCCTTGTTATAGGCGCGAGGGGCTTTTTTGTCATTATGGCTCCGGGAGGTGAGAATGTGAGCAACATCAAGTATAACCAGCAGGAGGAAGCCTACGAGCTGCCGTACAAGCTGTGGGACGAGCCCCTGACGGTCCGTTTCTATACCGAAAAAGAGGATACTATCATAAAAAACCTATCTGCTATCGCAAAAAAGCTGGCTCAGGTCGACGGCGGAAAGGCTGCCGTTGCAGGTATGCTTATCGACGAGGGCTACTATGAGGGCGGCAGCGCGGAGGAGCTTGCGAAAATACTTAAGCTTCAGAACGTTTACGTGGATATCGACGACGAAGATATCGTAGTTTGCTTCGATACAGGCACCGAGGACGGCTATATGCAGGGATTCACACATGTTGAGCTGTTCGGAGTGCTTTTCGAGATAACAGGCTGGGCAGAATGACACGGATAAGCCTGTCCGTCCCGCAAATTTGAAAAACGATGAATTATTCCAAACGGAATAACAGTTCATCACTTAAGCGATACAATAATTATGCATTACGCATTATGAATTATGAAATAATAAAAAGGAGAGATAACTATGATAAAATTAACATTACCTGACGGCAGCGTCCGCGAGATCGAAGCTGCACAGTCAGCCGCAGAGATCATCAAGGGCATTGGTATGGGCCTTTTCAAGGCTGCATGCTGTGTAAAGGTAAACGGTGAGGTAAAGGACCTCCGCACAGTTATAGACAGCGACTGTCAGTTCGAGGTCTGCACCTTTGACTCAATCGACGGCAGGAAGACCTTCTGGCACACAGCTTCACATATCCTTGCACAGGCTGTAAAGAGGCTTTATCCCGCTGCAAAGCTGGCAATAGGCCCTGCTATCGAAAACGGATTCTACTACGACTTCGACCTCGAAAAGCCTTTCACTCCCGAGGAGCTGGAAAAGATAGAGGGCGAGATGAAGAAGATCGTCAAGGAAGGAATAGAGCTTGAAAAGTTTGAGCTCTCACCTGCTGACGCTATCGCTAAGCTCAGGGAAATGGACG
>JAEEGL014288933.1_pt1 | contig 21347 bp, 24 predicted proteins | sample 9134231 | NCBI WGS metagenome assembly JAEEGL01 (sample SAMN16246548, study PRJNA631951) | gut metagenome | biome: gut microbiome; feature: rumen; material: fiber-attached | host: Bos | place: Iran: Karaj | collected 2018-10
AAACATATTGCTTCATATGCAATTGAAGCTGGAAAAGCAATAGTTATAGTTGTTAATAAATGGGATACTATTACAGAAGATAAAGATATGGCTATGAAAAAATTTAAAGAAGAAGTAAGAAATAATTTCCAATTTATGCCATATGCTCCAATTGTATTTTTATCAGCACTTACTAAAAAAAGAATACATACTCTAATACCAGAAGTAATTAAAGCATATGATAATGCTCATAAAGAAATTAAAACTAATTTGCTTAATGATTGTATAAATGAAGCATATCTTCTTAATTTACCACCTTCATATAAAGGTAAAAGACTTAAAATTTATTTTGCAAGTCAAGTACAAAATTGTCCACCAACATTTAATATTCAAGTTAATTCTAAAGGACTTATACATTTCTCATATGAAAGATATTTAGAAAATAAAATACGTGAATCATTTGATTTTGAAGGGACACCAATTATACTTCAATTTAAAAATAAAGGTGAACAAGAATTATAAAGAACTTTTAAGTTCTTTTTTTATTGAAATAGTTGTTTCATAGTTTTTATATTTTCATATATTATCTTGGAGGTAATAATATGGCTTTTTCTGATAGCTTTTTTAAAAGAGTAGAAAAAAAGACTAATGTAAATAAAGAGACAATCTTAAATCTTGCCAGTAAACTACAAAATACAGATTTAAAAAATGAAGAAACACTTAGAGAAGTAATCAAAGAACTTAGTAATATGACAGGAAGAGAAGTTTCAAAAGAAAAAGAAGATAAAATTATTTCGGCTGTTATTAATGATAAAGTACCTAAAGATATTGATAAAATGATATAAAAAATGATATAATTTTCTTCGGAGGTAGTAAGATGAAAAAAGTAATTGTAGAGCTATTTTTACTTATGGTACTTGCAGTTGTAAGTTCTATTATTATATATGATAAATTTGGTAATACTGAAAAAGTAATAATAACAGAAGATGAAAATAAATTTAAAACTTCATATGAACAATTAAATATGGATAAAAAATATATTAATGTTAGAATTAATGATGATAATGGTGTTGAATATATTAATATAGATAAATTTGAAGAATTATTAAAAAGTGAATCAGCTATTATTTTTATTGGAACAAGTGAAAGTAATGCATCACGTAATGTTATAGAATCACTTTTTAAAGCGTTAAATACTTCTAAGATATCTAAATTATATTATTATGATATTGCTAGTAATTTTGAAGTAAAGGAAATTAATGATAAGAAAATAGATATTCTTATAGATAATACTTCAGAATTAAAAAAATTATTGACATTATTAAATAGAGATAAAGATAATATATATATACCAACAGTTTTATTTATTAAAAATAAAAATATTGTTGGTATGCATTTAGGAGTACTTGAAAATATTAAAGATAATAATAAAGCATTATCTAAAGATCAAAAGCAAGAACTTACTAATATATATTTAAAAAATATTGAGAAAATTAAATAGAAGTTTTACTTCTATTTTTTAATTGCTATATAACTTTTTATATGTTATACTAAACTATAGAAAGGAGTATTTATGAAAAAGGTAGTTTTATCACTTTTACTTGGAATTGTTATTTTAACAGGTTGTGGTAGTAAAAATGAAACAGTAAAATGTACAATGAAACAAGAACAAACAGGTGTTAGCATTAATGGTGTTATAACTGTTGAACTTAAAAATAAAAAATTTGATTCAGCTGAATTTGTTTTTGATGCAACTATTGATGAAGCTTATTTAAATTATAAATCACAATTTGTATCAGCACTTGAAAAACAATTTAGTTCTTTTGAAAAAAATTATGGTGCAACACCAAAGGTTGAATCTACAGATAATGGAGCAAAAGTAACTGTAATTATGACTTCAGAACAAGCTGAAAAATTCTATGGAAAAAGTAATTCTAAAGAAGTAACAAAAAATGATGTAATTGAAGAATTTAAAAAACAAGGATATACTTGTGAATAAAAAATAATACATTTTGTATTATTTTTTATTTTTAATACTTAATAATTTTTTAATACCCATAGGTATTAGAAATACAATATTAAAACTAATATAATATAGTATTAACATCATAACTGGATTTAAAAAATGTAAACCTATAGATGTGAAATATGAAGCAACATTTTCAAAAATAGGAATGCTGCTTAGATTTATATACATCATAAAATCAAAATCAAATATTATATCAATTGGTATAACAATTAGTGATATTGCTAAATGAAAAATAAAGCCTTTTATTATAGTTTTATATTTTATTTCTACAAAATTAGTTATTATATAGAGTAAACCAATAAATACCATTAGAAAATGCCATATCATAGAATAAAATGCTCCAAAAGTAAAGAACGGGTAATAATTAAGAGCACTTAAGAATAACATATTAGCTATTCCACCAACGATGCTTGCAGTTGCTATCCAACATTTCGCATACTCTTTAATTTTCCCTTTAGCAAATATAACAATTAAACCAGCAGGAATAATCATAGAACATGTATCGAAAGGAAGTAAGCCAGTATTAAAATTACCAGTTAGTTTAATATCATAATATGATTCCCATGAAACTTTAATAATATCAAGTATTAATAAAAAGAATGTAATGATTTTAGTTATATTAATTATTTTTTCTTTAGAAGATTTTTTAAATATTATTAATAACAAAGTAATTAAAAAAATTGAAGTAAATAAATATATATATTGTGCAATACTACCAAAATCTTGACCATTATATCCTTCAATATTATATTTATAATCAAAAAAACTATAACTACCATTAAACATACAACCACCATATTTATTTTAACATAACTTTTTAAAATAAAGTTATAATAATTTTTTTATTTCATATATTTAACTGAAATGAAAGTAGGGATGAAATGGAAAAGTTAGAAATAATTAAAAGTATTACTGAAAGAACAGGTGGGGAACTTTATCTTGGCGTTGTAGGTGCTGTAAGAACAGGTAAATCAACTTTTATAAAAAAAGTAATTGAGAATCTTGTTGTTCCTAATATAGAAGATGAATATGAGAAAAAAAGAGCTCTTGATGAAATACCACAAAGTGCTCAAGGAAAAACTATTATGACAACAGAACCTAAATTTGTTCCAAGTAATGGAGCTAAAATTAATTTTGGTGATTTTAGTACTAACATAAGATTAGTAGATTGTGTGGGTTATGTAATACCAAATTCCAAAGGCTATGAAGATGAAAATGGACCGCGTATGGTTAGAACACCTTGGTATGATGAAGAAATACCATTTATTGAAGCAGCTGAAGTTGGTACTGAAAAAGTTATTAAAGATCATTCTAGTATTGGTATTGTAGTTACTACTGATGGTTCAATAGGAGAACTTACAAGAAATGATTATATAGAAGCCGAAGAAAGAGTAGTTTCAGAACTTAAAGAACTTGGTAAACCATTTATTGTAGTTTTAAATAGTACTCATCCAATGGTAGCTGAAACAGAACGTTTAGCCGAATCACTTCAAGATAAATATAATGTACCTGTTATGCCTATCAGTATTGAAAATATGACTGAAAGAGATATTTATAGTATTTTAAGAGAAGCATTATATGAATTTCCAGTTATTGATGTTAAAGTAGATATGCCAGACTGGGTCGCATGTCTTTCACCTGATAACTGGCTTAAGAAAATATATATTGATAAAATAAGAGAAAGTGTTGTTGAAATTGATAAACTTCGTGATGTTGATAATATTACTAGTCATTTCTTAGATTCTGAATATATTGAAAAAGCATATCTTTCTAATGTTGATACTTCAACTGGTGAAGTAACCATTACTCTTAAAGTACCAAATAATTTATTTAATGATATTTTAAAAGATATAATTGGTGTTGATGTTACTAATAAAGCATCACTCTTAAATTTATTTCAAGAATATAATGTAGCTAAAAAAGAGTATGATCAAATAAAAAATGCTCTTAAAATGGTTAAAGAAGTAGGCTATGGAGTTGCAGCTCCAAGCTTAGAAGATATGAAACTTGATACACCAGAAATAATTAAACAAGGAAGTAGATATGGTATTAAATTAAAAGCTATGGCACCATCTATTTATATGTTTAGAGTTGATGTTGATAGTACATTTGAACCTATAATAGGTTCTGAACTTCAAAGTAAAGAACTTATTAATTATATTATGCGTGACTATGATAATGATCCAAGTAGTATTTGGAAAAGTGAAATATTTGGACGTAGTTTAGATGTAATTGTAAAAGAAGGTATTCAGTCTAAACTTGTTCATACTCCAGAAAATGCTAGATTTAAACTTCAACAAACTTTAACTAAATTAGTTAATAAGGGTTCAGGTAATTTATTTGCCATTGTTATATAATTTATAAAAAAACTAAAAAATATCTAAAATAATATTGTATTTATTATAAAATTGTGTTATTCTTTAAATGTAAGCAAGATAGCTTGCATGTTATAATACAAGGAGGTATTTAGAAATGACAAAAACTGATTTAGTAAATTTTATTGCTGAAGAAACAGGATTCACTAAAGCTGATTCAACTCGTGCTTTAGATGCTATGATGAAAGGAATCGTAAAAGGATTAAAAAAAGAAGGTAAAGTAGCTATTACTGGTTTCTGTACTTTTGCAGCTAAGAAAAAAGCAGCTAGCAAAGGACGTAACCCAAGAACTGGTGAAGTTGTTAATATTCCAGCAAGAGTTGCAGTTACTATCAAAGCTGGTTCTAAATTAAAAGATGAATTAAACTAGGCCTTTGGCCTTTTTTATTTTATGAGAAGAATATTTTCATTATTAGAAAAAATAAATGATTTGGGTTACGAAGGATATATTGTTGGTGGTTTTGTAAGAGATTATTTACTAGGTAAAAAAAGTTTTGATGTAGATATATGTACAAGTGCTAAAACAGAAGATTTAAAGAAAATTATACCTAATTTGAAAGAAAAAGATTTTTTTTGTAGTTATTTTCAATTAGATGAATTTAATATTGAAATAACTACTTATCGAAAAGAAAGTAATTATGATGGTAGAAGACCAGGTATAGTATCTTATGTTTCTTCTTTAAAAGAAGATTTAAATCGTAGAGATTTTACTATAAATGCTATCTGTATGGATAAAAATGGTAATATTATTGATTTAATGAATGGTAGAGAAGATGTAGAAAATAAAATTATAAGATGTATAGGTAATGAAAGTCAAAAATTAGAAGAAGATTACTTAAGAATACTTAGAGCTATTAGATTTGCTACTACTTTAAATTTTAAGTTAGATGAAAAAATTAAAAATTATATTATCAATCATAAATATTTTATATCTCAAATATCTTCTTTTCATAAAAGAAGAGAACTTGATAAAATAATTACTAGCATGAATATTAATATAATAAAAGAATTAAATATTGAAAAAGAATTGGGTATTACTTTCCCTAATAAATTAAATTACTGTGATGATATTATAGGAATATATGCTCAGTGTAATATAGAAATAGAACAGTTTTTTAATAAACAAGAATTAAAAAAATATAACATGCTTCATAGATATTATTTAAAAGAACTTAATAATTATGATTTATTTGTATTAGGAATAGATAATATTAAATTATTAGAACAAATAAATAATTGTAATTATATAGATAAATATAATTTATTAAAAATAAAAAATATTAAAGAAATAGATTATGATATACAAAGTATTCCTAATAAGGAATTAGTTATAAAAGCAATATTAGATAAAAAAATAGAAAATAAACATAGTGAAATACTAAAATATATAAATAATTCATATAATTAATTGGTGATATTATGCGAAGAATTATAGTATTATTTATATTAGTTTTACTATGTTTTTTTCTTATAAGATTTAAAATAAAAAAAGCTTCACTTGAAAAAATAGATTTAAAATTAAATAAAGATGAGATTGGTATTATTCTTTATAATAGTAAGCAATATGGATTTTTATTAGAAATAGATAAATTAAATACATTATATATATTTAAATATAATAAAAAAATTAATAATTTAAAAAATATATTTAATATAGAAAAAATAGATAATATTATTTCTAATAATGAAATAAATAATAATATTAAAATTTATAATTATAATTTTTGTATTTTAAAAGAAAATATAGATATTAATAATTGTACATTTATATATATAAAAGAAGAAATACCTAATGTTTCTTTTAATAATACTAATAAAGTAGTATTTTATGATAATAGTATTAGTGACGAATATAAAGAAAATTTATATACTAAATGGTTAGATGTTTATGAATTAAATGATGATAATTATACTATTTTAAAGATAAAAAAGGATACTTATAATATTTTAAATATTCCTTTATAGTATAAAATAAGTTATAATATATATAGGTGATTACTATGAATAAAATTATTGAATTATTAAAAGGTGGTAATATTGTAATACCAATGATATTTTTAAATAATTATCAAAAATTAGAATTAACAGAAAAAGAATTCATATTATTAAGTTATCTTATGAATTATAATGGTAGTTTTAATCCTAAACAAATAGGAATTAATATAGGTTATTCATTTAAAGATGTACTTGAATTAATAGATACTTTATCTCATAAGGGTTTTTTAGAAATAGAAGTTAAGAATATTAATAATATGAAAGAAGAATTTATTAATTTAGATAAATTATATAGTAAATTATCATTCTTAGTTATGAATAAAGAAGAGGAAGAAGAAAAACCATCTAATTTATTTTCAGTATTTGAAAAAGAATTTGGAAGAACACTTTCTCCAATTGAATATGAACTTGTAATGGCTTGGAAAGATAATAATATTGATGAAGAATTAATTAAAGAAGCGTTAAAAGAGGCTGTACTTAATAGTGCTTTAAATTTAAGATATATTGATCGCATACTTTATGAATGGAATAAAAAAGGAATAAAAAAAGTATCTGATATTAAGAAGAAAAATGAACCTGTACAAGGTAAAAAAGTAGATGTATTTGAATATGACTGGCTTAATGAAGAATAATTTAATAATTAATTATTTTGATGAAGTAATTCCTAATCCAAAATGTGAATTAATATTTAACAATGACTATGAATTATTAATTGCCGTAATGCTTAGCAGTCAAACAACAGATAAGAGAGTTAACTCTGTAACCAAAATACTATTTAAAGAGTATAATAATTTAGAAGCCTTGGCAAGAGCAGATTTGTATGATATAATAGCAATCATTAAACCAATTGGTACATTTTATAAAAAAGCAAATAATGTTATTAAAATATCTCAAAAACTTTTAGAAGTAGGTGGGATAGTTCCTAATGATCGTACTTTTTTAGAAAGTTTACCAGGAGTAGGTAGAAAAACAACAAATGTGGTTTTGAGTATGCTATATAATGAACCATATCTTGCAGTTGATACACATGTAACGCGTGTAAGTAAAAGATTAGGACTTGTAAATAAAAATGATAGTGTTTTAGAAATAGAAAAGAAGCTTTCTAAAAGATTTAAAAAATATAATTTACTACGTTTACATCATCAATTTATTTTATTTGGAAGATATCATTGTATGGCTATTCATCCTTTATGTGATAATTGCAAATTAAAAGGCATATGTAAGGAGAAAAAAAATGGATGATTTAATGATAAAAATTTTATCAGATAAATATGTTGGAAATGATGATATTCAACTTGAATTTATGAATATTCCAGCTATAGTAGGAAGATTTATTACAACTAGAAAAATTTTGCTTCCAGAAAATAAAAAAGATTTGGATATTATTAGTTTTTATTATACGGATAATAAAGAAAACATCATATCTTTTTCAAATGAGTTAGTTGATTATAGTGAATTTTTACAAATGAATATACCAAAAGACATGAAAAAGATGTCATACTGTATTCTAATAGAATATCTAAATGAAATATATGAGACTATGAAAAGTATGAATTTAATAGATGAAAGTAATTTACAATACAAAAAAAGGCTTTTTTAAGCCTTTTTTGCTTCTAAATATATTGTTTCATCGAAAATATGTGCTTTTATTTTTTCTTTATCTTCTTCACTTTGTAGTTCATCAGTTGAAATCATAAAATAATTATGATTGATTATTTGTTCACCAGTATTTACAATTGGATCATCCCAAGTAATATCAATATGATACCAATTATTATTAATATATACCAAGTTCCATATATGATTATTACTAGAAATACGATAATTAGGAATATTAAGTTTATCTAAGAATAGGGAAAGAGCATCAGAATAGCCACTACAAATTCCATGACCTTGCAATAATGGACCAATAGCTAAATCAGAATTGTATGAAGTATTAGTGTATAAATTGTCTTCTTTTTCTTGATCATATACTGAATGATCAATTATATAATCATGTATTGTTAATACTTTATCATAATCACTCATATCATTAGTTATTAATTCGTTAATAATTCTATCTACTTCTTTATTCAATAAATCTATCATTGCATCATCATAATAATTTATTACTTTAACAGTTACTAGTCCAAAATTATTTATGGATATATCAAGTTTATTGTATGAATTAAAAGGTGATACAAAATTATTTATATTTGACAATTTTTCACCATTATTAATGAGTTTTTTTACATCATTAGAACATTTTCCATATTTATAAGAACAAAAGAAATTGAAATAGGTTTGTCCATTATTTAATGCAGAATAAATAATGTTTTCAATATCCTGTTCATTTTTTGGTAAATAATTATCTGTTTGCTTATAATATGAGAATTGCTGCTTTTTATAACTATTTACTTGTTCATATTTAAAATCATTTTTATATACAAAATTTAATAAGAAGTATTCAGTTAATGGCTTACGATACCAATATATGTTAAATAAAAAAATACATGCTATTAAAAATCCTAAAGCTTGTTTCATATAATCACCATATATATTATAACTTAAAATATAAAAAAAAATAAATTCTATAGAATTTATTTTACATTGCATTTACTTTTTTAGTCAAACGAGATTTATTGCGAGCAACAAAGTTCTTATGAACAATTCCTTTTGATGAAGCTTTATCAATTCTTTTGATAGCAATTTTTAAATTATCAGTTGCTTTTGCTTTATCATTTGCTGTAACAGCTTTTTCAACGTTCTTAATAGCTGTATGCATACTAGCTTTGAAGTTATTATTTAATTCATTTTTCTTTGGATTCTTTCTTACAGCTTTTTTAGCATTCTTCATATTTGGCATAATATTCACCTCCGACATACGCACATAAGCCAATTTTAACAAAAAAAACAAAAAAAATCAATAAAAACCGTGATTTTTGCTAAAAATAATATTAGGTGATAATAATGGGTCATGAAATTCATTTAGAAAAATATAATATAAGAACTGATTTGACTTTAGAAAAAGAATATAAATTTGCTAATCAAAAAGAAGAAAAATGGGATAATATTAAAGTTACCACTATTGATTTAACTAGTGCTGAAGCTAAAAAAATTGGTAAAAAAAAGGGACAATATATTACTATTGAATTTGATGATGTAACAGATTTTGAAAACGGTGAAAAAGTAAAAGAAATATTTGCAAATAAAATTAGGGAATTAATTAATTATTTAAATATTAAAGATGATGATTCTTGTTTAATAGCAGGACTTGGTAATAGTAAATCAACTCCAGATGCTTTGGGACCAAAAGCAATTGATAATGTTTTAGTAACTAGACATTTATTTATACTTTCAGAAATAGAAGAAGGCTTTAGATGTGTAAGTGCTATAAAACCAAGTGTAATGGGAATAACAGGATTAGAAGCTAGTGATATATTGAAAGCTATCATAAAAGAACATAATTTTAAATTCTTAATTGTAATCGATTCTTTAGCTAGCAGTTCGATTAATAGAGTAAATAAAACTATTCAAATTACTGATGCAGGAATTAATCCAGGAAGTGGAATTGGTAATAATAGGAAAGAAATAAATAGTGAAGTAATAGGTATCCCTGTAATTGCAGTTGGTATACCAACTGTTGTTGATGCTGCAACTATTGTATCTGATACAATTAATTATATGTATAAGAAATATACATATGAGAAACAAAATATAAATAAACCATTTAATAAATTATCTATTGGTAGTAGTAATTATTTAAAAAGGAATATTAAAATTGATGAAAATGATAAAAAACAGTTATTTGGCATAGTTGGTACATTAAATAATAATGAAGTATATAATTTGATCAATGAGGTTTTGAATCCTACTAATTATAATTTAATAGTTACACCTAAGGATATTGACTTTCAAATAGATAAATTGGGTATGATAATAGGTAATGGTCTTAATAAAGCATTACATAAAAAGGCAAAATAAAATTGTATAAAAAAAATTGCTTTTGTGATATACTATTTAAGGTAGGAGGAAAGTATGAAAGAAAAAAGAGGTTTTACGTTAATTGAACTTTTAGCAGTAATAGTAATATTAGCAATCATCGCATTAATTGCAACACCAATAGTTTTAAGCCTAATTGATAGGGCAAGACATGGAGCAGCAGAAGACTCAGCATATGGAGTTAGAAAAGAAGCTCAATTATTATATCAAACAACTATGATGGGAAGAGCAGGAGCTTTTAATAAAATAGAAGTAGATTTTTCTAAAACAATGGAAAAAGATGGCAAAACATATGTTGAAACAAAATTTTATGAAAATGCATCTAGCACAGGAGAAACAAATAAAGTATTCTTTGAAGCAGATGGAACAATGCCAACAAATGGTAAAATAACAATTAATGGAGATGGAACAATAAATTATGAAATATTAACAATTAGTAATTATTATTGTTGTATACCAGCCCAAGGAAATGTAACTTGTGCAAAAGAAAATAATTTTGATGGTAATTGTAATTCAACTGGTAGTGAATCAAATCCATCTGGAGGTTCGACAACGAATCCAACAGGAGATCCAACAACACCAGATCCAGCACCAACAACACTATCAACAGATTTAGCAACTGTACCAAGTGGATGCCCAATTGTAGGTATAACACCATCACTTGCAACAGCAGCATCATCTAGAACTGTAACAATTAATTTTGCGGGATTAACAAATGGTCAATATAAGAAAGATAGTGGTTCATGGGTTAATGCAACAGATGATTATGTAGTTGTAGGATTTGATGAAAATGGAACATTAAGTGTTAAATCAGATGGATGTGCAGATGGAGTTGATATAACAGTAAATAATATCACACATACAGGTGATTCATCAGCAACGTTATCATATTCAGTAAATGGTAATACAGTTGCATCAGGTTTCTATTTAACAGGCCCTTTATCAATTACACTTACTTGTACTGAACCAAATTCAACAGTAGCAAGTCATTCAATTATGATTTATGATGCTACATCTTCAAGTAGTACACCAAAACGTACTTACACAGATAATTTAACTGTTACATATGATCCATCAACAGATACATATACTGAAGGAGCATTACTTGTAACAGGATCATGTACAAATGCTAATGGAGAGACTACAGCAGCACAAAGTTCAATATTCTTCTATACATCAACTGCACAACCAGATCCAGATTGTACTGATCCAACTGCTTACTGTCATAGTTATGTATATTCTGATAATTGTGGACTTGAAACAGAAATTCCAAATCCAGAATATCCAGCATATATGACAGATGCATATGTATGTACAGAACAACAAATTGATTCATGTGATTGTGATGGGTATGATAAAGAATGTTCAGAAGCAAATGCTGCATGTGTATTTGCATCATCAAATGATCCAATTGTAACACCACTAGAACCTAAACAGGAAGCAATATGTAATAATTTGCAAGCAGTAATGTGTTCAGCATTAGTAACAGGTGAAAAAGCACTTTGTATTCAAAAATATTATAATAATTGCGTTACTTCATGTAATAGTGTACCAATTGGTGAAGAAGAAAGAACTAAGTGTTTAAATGTTTGTTCAACTACAACATATCCACCATGTGAAAAAATTGAAGATAAATGCTGTCCAAATTATATTAAAAACGTATACACAGGTGCATAAAATAAAAAAAACCAATTTTGGTTTTTTTTTATTAAAAAATAGGCAAAAGCCTATTTTCTTTTTAAGAACCATCTAAGTAAGAATCCAGCTCCTGCTGCTATTAAGCTAAGCATAAGTATTAAATTGAAAAGTGATGTTTTTTCAAATTGAATTCTAATACTCATTAAAATTGTTACTATGATAATGATAATTCCAATGACAGTTAAAATTTTACCAAATAGTGATTTTGGATTATAGAATAAAATTATTAGTCCAATAACAAATGGTATAAGTATTAAACCAGAAGCAATATTAACAGAACCAAATCTCCATTGATGCCAAATCATAGTAGCACTTGTTTGTTGTGTTAATAAAAATAGACCAGTTGCTAATAACAAAATACCTATAATAAAATTAGAACCACTATTTTCAGTTTTATTATTCATTAATTACCTCCTTAATTTAACTATATTTTAACATATTTCTATAATAAAAAAAAGAGGCTATTTTGCCTCTACAATTAATTTAATAGCTGTTTTTTCTTCACCTTCAATGGTGATATCAGTAAATGCTGGAATACAAACTAAATTCTTTCCACTAGGAGCAACAAACCCTCTAGCAATAGCTATGGCTTTAATAGCTTGATTTAAGGCACCAGCACCAATAGCTTGGATTTCAACACTTCCTTTTTCTCTAAATACATTAGCTAGTGCTCCAGCAACACTATTGGGATTAGATTTTGTTGAAACTTTAAGTGTTTCCATAATAATGCATCATTCCTTTCTGTACAATTAAATATATGTGTAAAATTAAAAATAATACATATAAACTTTTTAAAAATTATTGTAACATTATGAAAATATATGATAAAATTAACAAGTATCTATGAATAATATAATGTTGAGGTGATTATACATGATAAAAGTAATGAGAGTATTTAAAAAACAAGAAATTTTAATTATTTTATTAAGTTTTTTACTTGTTTTTTCTCAAGTATGGCTTGAACTTAAAATGCCTGATTTTATGTCTAAAATAACAGTTTTAGTTCAAACTGAAGGTAGTGAAATGTCTGAAATTTTGAAAAATGGCTTATATATGCTTATATGTGCATTACTAAGTTTAGTATCTGCAGTTATAGTAGGTTATTTAATATCAAAACTATCAGCTACTTTTTCACTTAGAACTAGAAAAAGATTATTTGAAAAAACACTATCTTTTTCAATGAATGAAGTAAAAGATTTTAAAGCTAGTAGTTTAATTACTAGAACTACTAATGATGTAACCCAAATAGAAATGTTTCTTGGTATGGGTCTTCAACTTCTTATGAGAGCTCCTTTAACAGCTATTTGGGCAATTACTAAAATATTAGATAAAAGCTGGCAATGGAGTATGGCAACAGCTATAGCTGTAGTAGTATTACTTGCAGTTGTAGGTATTTTAGTAATGATTGTTGTACCCAGATTTAAAAAAGTACAAAAATTAACTGATGATTTAAATGAAGTAACAAGAGAAAATTTAACTGGTATTAGAGTAGTAAGAGCATTTAATGCTGAAAAGTATCAAGAAAATAAATTTGATAATGTAAATAATAATTTGACTAAAACGCAATTATTTAATCAAAAAGCTTTTGCGATTATGTCACCAATTATGTATTTAGTTATGTATTTTTTAGCTTTAATTATTTATTTAATAGGAGCAAGCTTAATTCAAAATGCTGGTATGAATGATAAACTAATTATTTTTGGAGATATGATTGTTTTTTCTTCATATGCTATGCAAATAATTATATCTTTCTTGTTGCTTGCAATGATATTTATGATACTTCCAAGAGCTAGTGTATCTGCAAATCGTATTAATGAAGTTTTAAATACAGAAACAACTATTAAGGATGGAAAAGGAAATAAAAAAGAAAAAGAAGAAGGTACAGTAGAATTTAAGAATGTTTCTTTTAAATATCCAGATGCAGAAGAATATTTACTTAAAGATATTAATTTTAAAGCTAATAAAGGAGAAACTATTGCTTTTATTGGATCAACAGGTAGTGGTAAATCAACACTAATTAATTTAATACCAAGATTTTATGATGTAACAGATGGAGAAGTAATGGTAGATGGTATTAATGTTAAAGATTATAAACTTAACTCTTTACATAATAAAATAGGTTATGTTCCTCAAAAAGCAGTAATGTTTAATGGTACAGTATCAACAAATATTACCTATGGTGATACAGATAAAGTTGAAATTACTGAACAGAAAATAAAAGAAGCTATTGAAGTTGCACAAGCTAAGGATTTTGTTGAAAAAATGGATAATACATATGATGCTCATATAGCTCAAGGTGGTACTAATGTATCAGGAGGTCAAAAACAAAGACTTTCTATTGCTAGAGCTATTGCGCGTAATCCAGAAATATATATATTTGATGATTCTTTCTCTGCACTAGATTATAAAACAGATTCTTTACTTAGAAGTGAACTAAAAAAATATACTAAAGATGCAACTAGTATAATAGTTGCTCAAAGAATTGGAACAATTATGCATGCTGATAAAATAATTGTTCTTGATGAAGGTAAATGTGTAGGAATGGGAACACACAAAGAATTACTTAAAAATTGTGAAGTATATAAGCAAATTGCTTTATCACAATTAACAAAGGAGGAACTTGAAAATGCCTAGACCAGGGGGACCACGTGGCAATATGGAAAAAGCTAAAAACTTTAAATTTGCCATAACACGTTTAATAAAAGAATTAAATAAATTTCGTGTTCTTATTATAATTTCACTTTTACTTGCAGCATTAGGTTCTGTTTTATCAATTTTTGCTCCTAATCGTTTATCAGAATTAACTGATGAAATATCTAAAGGATTAGTTCCTAAATATGATAAATTAGGGGAAATAACAGAAAAAATACAAAGTAATAATTTTCAAGAATTTACAATTGATGATGAATTAATAACTAAAGATGATCAATTAATTTTTATAAATAGTTTACAAAAAATAAATGATAAAAATGATTCAAAAGCTTTATATTCAGAATTTGATTCTTTCCCAGAAAGTATAAAAAATGTTATTAAACCATCTATGGATATAAGTGCTATTAAAAATATTGCTATATTTTTAGCTGTTCTTTATATATTAAGTGCATTATTTACATATATAGAATCTGTAGCTATGACTACTGTGTCAAATAAATTTGCTTTTAAACTAAGAGATAAAATATCTAAAAAAATAAATAAATTACCACTTAAATATTTTGATCATAATCAAAATGGTGATATTTTATCAAGAGTTACAAATGATGTTGATACTATTGCTCAAACTATGAATACTTCACTTGCTACTTTAGTAAGTTCAATTACTTTATTTGTTGGAGCAATTGTTATGATGTTTTATACGAACTGGATAATGGCAATAACTGCTATTGTATCTAGCTTTATTGGATTTATTTTTATGTTTATAATTTTAGGTAAATCACAAAAATATTTTGTTATGCGTCAAAAAGAATTAGGTAATTTAAATGGACATATTGAAGAAGTATATTCGGGACTTAATGTTGTTAAAGTATATAATGGTAGTAGAGAAGTTAATGAAGTATTTGATCTATATAATCAAAAATTATATGAAGCAAATCGTAAAAGTCAATTTTTATCAGGACTTATGCCACCAATGATGGGATTTATTGGTAATTTTGGATATGTTGCAGTATGTATAGTAGGAGCACTTTTAACAATGAATGGTACTATAAGTTTTGGAGTTATTGTAGCTTTTATGACTTATGTTAGATTATTTACACAACCACTTTCACAAATAGGACAAGCTATGAATGCACTTCAGTCAACAGCTGCTGCGGCAGAAAGAGTATTTGAATTTATTGATGAAGAAGAAATGAGTGATGAAAAAGAAATCACTAAAAAACTAGATAAAAACAAAGTTGAAGGAAGAATAGAATTTAGAAATGTAACATTTAAATATGATGGCAATAATAAGCCAACAATTACTAATTTTAATGCGATTGCTAAACCAGGGCAAAAAATAGCTATCGTAGGACCAACTGGAGCTGGTAAAACTACTATGGTTAATTTGCTTATGAAGTTTTATGATATAACTGATGGTGATATTTTAATAGATGGTGTTTCTATTAAAGAATTAACAAGAGAAAATGTACATAGTTTATTTACAATGGTACTTCAAGATACTTGGCTATTTAATGGTACTGTTAAGGATAATATTATTTATAATATGGAAGATTCAAGCGATGAAAAAATGAAAGATATATGTAAGATTGTAGGTCTTGATCATTTCATTAAAACTCTTCCTAATAGCTATAATTCTAATCTGTCTAATAGTGATGGTGTATCAGCTGGACAAAAACAATTACTTACAATAGCTCGTGGTATGATGGAAGATGCACCATTTATAATTTTGGATGAAGCAACTAGTAATGTAGATACAAGAACAGAAGAGCTTGTTCAAAAGGCAATGGATAGATTAACTCATGATAGAACATCATTTATTATTGCTCATCGTTTATCAACAATTAAAAATGCTGATTTAATTCTTGTTATGCAAGATGGTAATATTGTAGAGCAAGGTACACATAATGATCTTATAAATAAAAAAGGTTTTTATGCGGAACTTTATAATTCACAATTTGAACTATAAAAAAATACTACAAAAAGTAGTATTTTTTTTTTATAGATGTTAAAATATATATAGGTGTTGTAAGATGTATAAAGATATAAAAAAGCGGGGACTTAAAAATATTAAAAAAAACTATTTGTTTTTAGTTTTTTTGTGCTTGGTCGCTGCTTTTATATCAATAGAATTTATTGGTTCTCTTACATTTGCTAAAAGATTTACAGATAAAACAGATAAAAAATTTATGATTAGTGAATTTGTAAAAACAAATAATAATACTGAAATATTTGATTCTAAAAATATATTTGAAACAACTTTATATGATACTTTTTCTGGTACTATGACATTTAAAACATATTCGGCCATAAAGAATTCTTTTTCAGTAAGTGAATATGTTATACCTTTAATTTTAATAAGTTTAATTATTGTATTTATTATTTGGTTTATATTTATTAATCCTTTTAATGTTATTATGCGAAGGTTTTTCTTAGAAAATAGAATATATAAAAAATTATCTAAAGAACGTTTTGTATATCTATTTAAAACTAAAAAATTACTTAATGTTTCATATACTTTATTAATAATGCGAATATATTTACTTTTATATTTATTTACTATTGTTGGCTTTTTTATTAAAAGATATTCTTATTATTTAGTACCATATATTTTAGCTGAAAACCCAAGTATAAAAACTAAAGATGCTATTAAACTTTCTGAAGATATGATGGATGGTCATAAATTAGAATGCTTTAAAATAGAATTATCTTTTATAGGATGGCATTTACTTGGAATTGTAACTTTAGGTATTACTAAAACATTCTTTTCAAATATTTATGAAATGACTACATTTTCAGAATATTATTATCAAATTAGAAAACAAAGTAAAGAAAAAAATATTAAAAACATTGAATTATTAAACGACAAATATTTATTTGAACTTGCTCCTGATTCATTAATTGAAGAAAAGTATAGTGACGTTATTAATATTAAAAAAGATATTAAAAAAGATTTTAAAATATCTAAATTTAAATTGTTTTTACTTAAAAATTTTGGTATTAGTTTAGTAGATTCTAAAACTTTAAATGAATATAATGAAAATCAATATAATATAGTTAAAATAAAAGATAAAAATAATGAAATTGATAAATTAACATATCCAGTAAGATTATCAAATATCAAAAACATAAGAAATATTAAAATACTAACAACTAGAAATTATTTAGAATGTTATGATGTCATGTCTTTAATATGTATGTTTTTAATATTTTCTATGGCAGGTTGGATATGGGAAGTAGGATTATATTTTATTAATCATGGCGTTTTTTCTAATCAAGGAGCTCTTAATGGACCATGGCTTCCTATATATGGTAGAGGAATAATTTTAATTATGATTATTTTATATCGATTTAGAAATAATCCTAAAAAAGAGTTTTTTTGGATAATTATTTTATGTGGATTTGTTGAATATTTTACAGGCTTATATTTAGAACTTACTCATGATGGACGTAGATGGTGGGATTATAGTGACTATTTTTTAAATCTTCATGGTCGTATATGTGCAGAAGGTTTATTAGTGTTTGGAATTGGTGGATTATTAATAGTATATTTTGTTGCACCTATAATCCAAAAAGGACTATTAAAAATTAGAAAAAACATTTTAGTGTCAATATGTGCTTTAGTATTTTTATGCTTTATTGGTGATGAAATATATTCTTCATCTCATCCTAATATTAGTGCTAGCATAGAAAAAAATGATATCGTTATAAAAAAGTAGTGAAAAATTAAAAAATTTGTTATAATATAAATAATAGAAAGAGGGATAAAATGGAAGAAAAGAAAACAACAAAGAAGGCAATTACTGCAAAAAAGAGTACTACTACAAAGAAAAAAACTACTATAAAAAAAGATGAAACTAAGATAGTTAAAGAACCAGTAAAAAAAGAGGTAACAGAAATAAAAAAAGAAGAACCAAAAAAAGAAACCATTCAAAAAGAAGAAAAAATAATAGAACCAAAAAAAGAAACAAAAGGAGAAATAAGAGTTATTAAAAATGTTGCTCTTGATTCTCTAAGTAAAGTAATTTATATTTTATCTAAAATTATTGAAGTCGCTTCTAAAATAGGTATAGTTGTACTTATGCTTATGATGATAGCGCTACCATTTTTTATGAATAAATTAGAAGTTACAAAGTCATTTTATGTATTTAATGATAAAGTGACAGATTATGAAATTACAGATAGTTCAATAAAATTTATTAAACATGGAACAGTAACTGATACAATATCAATTCAAAACAAAGAAAATGTTCAAAAAGTTGTAAATTATCTTATTGAAAAATCTGATGTTGAAATAAGTTTAGTTGGCGATTTCTTCCTTGCTTGTGGAAGTGCAATTCTATTTGCAACTGCATTACTTGCAAAGAAATTAGGAAAATTATTTAAAAATATTTATACAAAGAAAACACCATTTATAGAAGAAAATGTTAAACTTTCTAAATCAGTTTTCTATTTATTATTAATTTGTGTGGTATCACCATTTTTACTATCATATTTACTTGGATTTGTATTAAATATATGGTTATGTGAAGAAATAAATTTAATTAATATTATTTTAATACTTATTACACTTGCTCTTCATTATATTTTTGATTATGGTTATCAATTAGAAAAAAAATTAAAGGAGAATAATTAATTATGAATAGATCAAAATTTATTGAAGAATTGAGTGAAAAAACTAAATATAGTATTCAAGATAGTGAAATAATTTGTACAATATATGAAAAACATTTTATTGTTGGTAGAAAAAATAAACAAAAAATAATAGATGATCTTGTTGATGAATTAAAAATATCATTTGAAGAAGCAGATGAGATTTATAATAAATCATCAGAAATTATTGCAACAGCAATTAAAAATAAAATCTTACATCCATTTAAAGACGCATAATTGCGCCTTTTTAATTTACTTAAAAAATAAAAAATGCTATAATTAATTTTGTAGTGGTAATTTTAATTATTACTATTTTAAATTTAAACATAAATACATAATTGAAATGACAGAAGAGGTGTTTAAGATGGATGATTTTAGTGTTGTACCTTTAGGTACTGTTTCTCCATATTGTAAAGGCAATATGAATTGTCCAGGTTTTTTAGTTCAAAGTGGTAATTGTAAGTTACTTCTTGATTGTGGCCCTGGTGTTTTAAAATATTTTAATTATAATAAAGATTTAAATAATTTAGTAATTATTATTTCTCATTTACATCATGATCATTATGCAGGGCTTTTGGAATTAGCATACGGTTCTTATATTCAAAACAGAATTGGTAATTTAAAAAATAAAATAAAAGTTTTAATACCTGAAATGGAGGATAAAACTAAAGATATTTATAGTATGCTAACTAAAATGAATGAGAGCTATTTAGAATTTACAACATATAATGATAGAACAAAATTTAATTTTGGAAATATGAATGTTAGTTTTTTACTTAATCCTCATAATATTAAAACATATAGTACTAAGGTAAAAGTAGGGAATAAGTCATTAGTTTATTCATCTGATACAGGTTATGATTTTGATCATTTAGATTTGTTTGCTGAAAAAGTAGATTTATTTATATGTGAATCATCATATATAACTGATCAAGATAAACCAAAAGGTATTATGCATTTATCGGCGTTTGAAGCTGGAATGATAGCTATGTCTGCAGATGTAAAACAATTAATGCTTACACATTTTTTCCCAGAATTTGATAAACAAAAATATGTGGTTGAGGCTCAAAAAATGTTTGAAAACACTATAGCGGCAGAAGAAGGTAAAAAGTTAGTATTAAAATAATAATATTTAGGTATTTTCTTATTAAACACTATTGACAATATTTTTATTTAGTGTATAATTATAAATGCCTACTGTTATTTGCAGGTGTAGTTCAATGGTAGAATATCAGCCTTCCAAGCTGACTACGTGGGTCCGATTCCCATCACCTGCTCCATTTGTAAAAATCGTCGGAACAACCGATGTTGAGATAAAGCTTAATTCGAGAGAATTAAGTTTTTTTGTGTTTAAGAAAGGTTGTGATGATATGTTAAATATTATTAAAGAAAAACTTGATTTAAGCCCTGATTTAAAGAAAAAGATTAATTGGGCTAAGAATTATACTTCTACTCCTATAAAGCTAGAGAAAGGTCATTTAATTAGATTAGAGCCTAGTAATCTTGCTTATGTAGATCCACACAAAGTAATAATCAATAATTATACATTCTTGTTCTTCAATGGTGTTAATACTTTCTATGTTAATAATCTAAATGATAAACACAACTTATCTGAACTAGAAAAATACTTTAAACTAGCTAAATGCTCTTAATACTATTCCCTCAATAAGGAATTGACAATTTCTTAAAAAGTGATATTATAAATAACCAATGAAAGAGGTAACTCTAGAAATGGAGGTACATCTATGAAAATAAAACACAATATACCCGAAATTTATAATATTGAATTTAATGAGGAGTCAGTAGTATTTAGACTTTACTAGATACTATTGTCTCCTCTTTTTTAGTAATAAGGAGGTTGAATATGGAAGAAGAAAGAAAAGTTGCAGGTATTTATATTCGTGTATCAACTGAAGATCAAGCTCGTGAAGGATTTAGTTTAGGAGAACAAGAAGAAAAGTTAAAACAATTATGTGATTATAAGG
>JAEEGL015119315.1_pt1 | contig 21347 bp, 21 predicted proteins | sample 9134231 | NCBI WGS metagenome assembly JAEEGL01 (sample SAMN16246548, study PRJNA631951) | gut metagenome | biome: gut microbiome; feature: rumen; material: fiber-attached | host: Bos | place: Iran: Karaj | collected 2018-10
AAAATATTGTGGTATTTCTGTTGATGGTGTAATTGGGAATGCTGCTACTACATCTGGATTTATTTGTTTCATTGCAATAGCTGCTGCTTCATTACCACTTAAACGTTCTCTAATACTCATAATTATTCTTCCTTTCTATCTATTTCATTTCAATTGCTCCGAATGGACATACTTTTGCACATACCCCGCATCCTTTGCAATAATTATAATCAAAATCTCCTCTTTTTTGATCTTTTCCTACTGGAATGCTATCATCAGGACATACAGGGAAGCAAAGTCCACATTGTTTACATTTTTCAGCTATATATATAGGTTTTTGGCTTCTCCAATCTCCTGTTTTAAATTCTCTTGCATTTCCAGCTTCATATATATCTCCACCTGGAGTTAAATCTTTCATAGGTGTTTTTGAATCTATTTTCATATTTTTTCAACCTCCTTAAGTGCCATTTCTAATGCTTTCATGTTTCCATCTATAACTTCTGGTTTCTTTGCAAATTTATGTTTAAATGATCCTTGCATATCGTTTAAAAATTCTTCATCAGTCATTACATTACTTACCTTAACAATTGCTGCAAGCATTGGTGTATTTGGGAAATATTTTCCTAATGCTTCTATTGATATTTTTCTTGCATCAATTTTATACACTGATCCTTCATATCCTTTTAATAAACTTCTAATTTCGTCTGCTCCTTTTGTTGTATTAATTACTATTGCACCCTCTTTTTTAAGACCTGCTGTTACATCTACAGATTCAAGTAAACTATCATCAACAACAACTACATAATCTGGTTCATAGATATTACTATGTATTGTTATTGGATTTGTACTAATTCTGTTATATGCTGTAATTGGTGCACCCATTCTTTCTGGTCCATATTCAGGGAATCCTTGAATGTATTTTCCAGTATTAAATGCTGCATCTGCAAGTAAAAGTGATGCTGTTTTTGCTCCTTGGCCACCACGTCCGTGCCATCTAATTTCGATTAAACCTTCCATTTATACTTTTCCCTCCTAGTTTAAAATATATTTTTTCAAACCACTTCCTAGTATATTTCTAAAACAAGTAAAAGTCAATAACCAAACACCTCTAAAATTGAATTTTTAAGCAAAATGTGGTATAATTAAGATACAAAAATATGGCTTCGGCCAAATATTAAAGGAGTGGCTCAAAAATGTTCACAACAAGAAAATCTCGGGAAAATCTGGTAAAAGTATTTGCAGTAGTTATGCTTATTGCATCGCTGGCCTGTATTGTCCTTTTTGCTATGTCAATCTGGACAGGTATGCGACTGCTTAGCATCAGCAATGAAATTGGCTACATGAATCACCAGAATACTGTTAGCCTGTTCTTCTGGAACGCTGACAATATTGCTAGGTATGATGAATTAGTAGCTAAAAGAATGGAAATTTACCATTCTAGTAACCCTTGGGTTGCTTTCATTTCAACTGCACCTAAACTTGCACAAGTATTAATTCCCACCGCACTTTTAGTTTTAGCAATTTTTCTTGGAAATATGGCTCTTGCTGCTAATGCAGCACTTGTCCAAAATGAAAAGAAAACTCGCAAATAACCCCTTTCGCACGGCTCGATGTAAATTCGGGCCGTGTGTTTCCGTTTAATTAAAAAAGATACAAACTTTTTGTTTGTATCTTTCTTGTATTTATTATATTTATCACTCAAACCATATTTCATAAATATAGTTATCTACATCCCAATTTCTAAATAATATTTTATCTTGAGTACAATTACTAATATCTATTGAATCTGTTACATCTCCATTTGCATAGCTTGGAAATTCTTTTTCAATACTTCCATTATAGAAATGAAGTTTTCCGAAAAATGTTGAATAACTATATGCATTCCTATCTATTTTATAATGAACATATAACTTTTTGTAATTACTAAAGTCTATTATGTTATTCGTACTCATATGTGCTTCTGAACCGCCTGATGAAGTATATCCCATAAACAAATAATCAGCTTCTTTTCTAAACCTACCTCTTGATTGCTCATTGCCACCTGTCCATCCACCAGTTATATCTACACATTCATCTCCGTATTTATATAGGTAGACTCTATCAAATTTTTCAATATTGTTTTGTTCATATTTATATATATTTCCTGATTTATCAAATACAATTACTTCAACCTTTTTACTTGTTAAATCATCACTATATTCAAACATTCTTCTTGAATCTTGGCCAATTGATATTAATTCTCCATCTGCAAGAACTGCATATCCTGAAACATTACTGATATCTATATTTTCAGAAATCTCTGAAATTACTTCCCCTCTTTGAGCCCATACAACCGATAAATCAAAACTGTTAATTAAATCCGAACATGTTACTTTTTCTTTACATTCTTCTGTATCATACTCAACAGTTCCTTCACTATCTTCAAACCATGCTGCATATATGTACACACTAGTATCCCAATTCTCAAACATAGGTTGTAATGATGTTTTACTTGATATGTCTAATTCATATATATGTTTTTCCATTTGATATCCATATGGAATGCTTCTTCCCATTGCATTCATACTTGTATATGAACCACCAGCACTTTTCTCCATCATAATAACTGTTCCAGCAATTTCATAATCACTTACATTAAAAGTATTTGCGGTTTTAACTCTTGATCCGCTTCCTCCAGTTCTTTTATATGATAAATACATATTATTTGAATTTTTTTGTGCAATTCCATTACTTTGTGTTGCTTCAGCTATCCAACCACCTGTTACATCTTCATATTCTTTCCCGTAATAATATAACATCTGATACTTATTAGTATTGTATTTTATACTATCTGATTTTTTACAATTTCCATATTTATCTACAACAATTACATTTATAATATGATCATTATTATCTGACTCTAAAACATAATCAAATGTTTCTTCAGTTGAAATATTAATTACAGTACCATCTAATAAATATACGTATCCTGTTATCTCATTTTTAGAATCAACATTTGCAGCAGATACTGTAACAATTGGTCCATTTTGATTTATTATTTCTATATTACAACTTTTAATTGCATTATCCTTATTTATAATATCATTGGAATCATTTAAATAGTTATCTACATCATCTACAATCTTTTTTTCATTTTCGATTGCTTGTGAATATTCATCAGATGCTTTTTTTGCATTATTAAACAAGCCACCATTTATTGCAAAACTGACTGTAACTATTACTAATATTAACATTATTATAATTGTTATTATTAATGCAATTAAAGTTATCCCATTTTCTTTTTTCATATTATCCTCTGTATTATAGTTCTTTTTTTTAAAAAAATATCCTTGAAATTTAATAGTCATAAATTGCAAGGATATTTTGTATTAATTATTCTTCTTCTGGAGCTTCTACTGGGCAAACACCTGCACATGTTCCACAGCTTATACATTTTTCTGAGTCTATTTCGTATTTACCATCTCCTTGTGCAATACATTCTACTGGACATTCAGCTGCACATGCTCCACATGATATACATTTATCTGTAATTTTATATGCCATATTTTTCACCACCTTAAATTAATATTTATATTTCTAAAATTAAAATCTGTTTGTTGTTATTTTACTTCCTAGTCTTCTTTTTTTGTATCCATTTCTTCAAGCTTTTCTAGTTTTTCTAATTCTTTTAATTCTTCTTCATCTTCTACATCTAATTTATCATCATCTTTTTGTGCATCTTTAATTACTTTAATATCTTTTGCATCATATTTTTTAATTGTATAATCTTCTCCATTAGTTATTTTAACTCTTAATTGTTCTTTAAGTATTTCTACAGATACTACTTCTCCTTCTCCATCTTCAGTTTTAACAATTGCTCCAACTCTTGGAAGTTTAGCAAGTTTTTCTTCATATACTTCTTGCTCATATTTTAAACAACACATAAGTCTTCCACAATTTCCTGAAATTTTAGATGGATTTAAAGAAATGTTTTGTTCTTTAGCCATTTTAATTGAAACAGTATCAAAGTTTCCTAAGAATGAACAACAACAAAGTTCTCTTCCACAAACTCCATTTCCGCCTAGTCTTTTTACTTCATCACGTACTCCTATTTGTCTTAGTTCTATTCTTGTTTTAAATATTGCTGCTAAGTCTTTTACTAAATCTCTAAAATCTATTCTTCCTTCTGCTTTAAAATAGAATAGAAGTTTACTTCTATCAAATTTATATTCTACATCAGTTAAAATCATGTCAAGTTTGTGTTCTTTTACTTTTTCTTCACAAATTTTAAGTGCTTCTTTTTCTTTCTTTTTATTTTCTTCATTTTGTCTTGCATCTTTTTTTGTTGCAATCCTAATAATCTTTTTAAGTGGTTTTTCTAATTTTTCATCTGGAATAACTCTGTTTGCTATTGCTACTTCTCCATATTCTTTACCCATAGAAGTTTCAACAATAACAAAGTTTCCTCTTTCAACTTTTTCACCATTAGGATCAAAAAAATATATTTTACCTGGTTTTTTAAATCTAACTCCTATTATGTTTGCCATTAATTTCCTCCCATAGTTTTAAATTCATATCATCAATTGTCATATCATAATTATTATTTCTTTTAAGTCTTTGTTTTGCATCTTCTACAATTTCTATGCAACCTAAATATCTTTTGTCATTTTCTTTTATTTTATCTAAAATTAGTATATTAATATATTCTAATATGTCAAAAACATTATCCTTGTTCTCAAATATTTCTTCTTTGCAATTTAATATGTCTAATTTACTAATACTTTCTAAATTTGAAAATACTTTATCTATTTTATCATAATTACAGTTATCCTCTAACAAATTTAATGCTTTTTCTATACTTCCATCTGCAATCTTTAAAATAGTTTGATCTACTTCTAAATTGTATTTTTCTTTTAGTATTTTTAAAACATCTTCATCGTTTAATCTTTTAAAAATTACCTCTGTACATCTTGATTTAATTGTTGGTAAAAAAAGATCTTTATTTTTTGCAATCAAGATTATTACTATATAATGTGGTGGTTCTTCTAGCGTTTTTAAAAGTGCATTTTGAGCTTCTTTTGTCATGCATTCACTATTGTTTATTATAAATACCTTTTTTTCTGAACTAATTGGTTTTTCATAAACCTTTTTTGTAAATTCCCTTATCTGATTTATTTTTATTGTATTTCCATCTGGCTCAATAATTGAAAAATCTGGGTTGTTTTCAAGTGAAATTGAAGAATTTAAAATCATATTTGCAAATTCTTTTGCAAATAGCAATTTACCAATTCCTTCTTTTCCTACAAACATATAGCTGTGAGAAATATTTTTTGTCTCTATTATTTTTTCTAAAACTAGCTTATTTTCTTCATTTCCTAAAATATCTTTAAACATATATATCTTTCCTGTTTAATTTTCTTATTTAACATTTCCAAATTTATCAAATGGCCAAAATCTTAATACAACTTTACTTTCAATTTTTTCTACTGGAATACATCCAAATGCTCTACTATCCTTACTATGTGGTCTATTATCTCCCATTACAAAAACATACCCTTCAGGAACAATAATATCAGAATAGTTTCCAGGAAGTGTTGCAATTCCTTCTCCTAAATAGTCTTCTTTAAGCTCTTCATCATTTAAGTATACCTTTCCATCCATGATTTTAACATGATCTCCAGCAACACCAATTACTCTTTTAATATAGCTTGTTTTATTAAATTCAAGTACATAATATGTGAATTTTTCTAAAATTCCTTTTGGTTCATATTCATAAATTGCTTTTGGATTTTCTTGATTTATTTCAAATGCTGATAAATCAGCTTTTGGTGCTTCAAATGTTATTATATCTCCCCTGTTGTATGTTCCTTTTATAGTTCTAGTCCATCTACTTAAAATTAATCTTTGTCCCTCTTCTAATGTATAATTCATTGATGGTTGTTGTACAACTGTTGGTGTTCCAATATAGTATCTAAATGCTAAAGCTAAAACTATAGCAATTACAATACAATAAACCCATTCCATGAAATTTTTAAATTTTGATTTCTTTTTTGCTTTCTTAATTTCAACTCTTTTATATGTTTTTCCATCTTCTTTTGCTGTTTCTTCATTTTTTACTTCAGGTTCTTTTTCTTCAATTATTTCTTCCTGTTTTTCCTCTTGATTTTTTTCTACTACTATAGGCTCTTCTTCTATTTCTTCTTCTACTACAACTGGTTCTTCTATAACAGGTTCTTCTACTTCTGGTTCTTCTTCTTTTATTTCTTCTGCTGTTATTTCTACTTCTTCTCCAGATTTTTCTATTGCTTCTTCTACTTCATTGATTTCGTCTTTAATATTTTCTTCATTGATTTCGTTATTTAAATCTATATTTTCATTTCCATTTTCATTATTTTCTTCCACTTGATTTCCTTCTTTCATACTTAAATTTTTAATATTACAACCCTAATTATACATTAATACACTTTAATTTGCAATTATTTATTTTGTTTAGTTGGAATTGTAATTACAACTTCTGTTCCTTTAGATGCCACACTTTTTATATCTATTCTTCCATTGTTTTTATCAAGTATCTCTTTTGCAATTGAAAGTCCAAGTCCCGTTCCTCCCATGCTTCTGGTTCTGGCTTTATCTACTCTATAGAATCTTTCAAATATTCTTGATAAATCTTTTTCTGGTATTCCAATTCCATTGTCAATTATCTTAATATATGCATCATTATATACAAATCCTACATATATTTTAATTGTCCCACCATCTTGTGTATATTTAATACTATTTGAAAGAATATTTAATACAACTCTTTCAATTCCATCTTTATCTGCATAAACTTTTGGAACATTAGCAGTAACAAAACACTCAACTTTTTGTTTCTTTTTGTCCATTTCTATTTGAAGATTTTCTTGACATTGTTTTACTAAATCTCCTAAATCAAATTCTGTTTTTTCCCAAGTAGTATTGTCATTATCAAATTTAGAAAGAGTAAGAAGATCTGCAACTAATTTTGTCATTCTTACTGTTTCAGATATAATCACATTTAAGAATTTTTCTTGAAGATTAGCATCATACTCACTTCCAAGAAGTGTTTCTGCATATCCCATAATTGATGTAAGTGGTGTTTTTAGCTCATGTGATACATCTGCAACAAATTCTTTTCTCATGTTATCAAGTCTAACATGTTCTGTAATATCTTGTGCCACAACAACTACTCCACCTGGTCTATCATTCTCATCTTTAAATGGTGCAAAGAAAAGATTAATATATGAATCACCAATATTTACTCTTTGCTCTGTTGATGTCCAATTTTCAAGATATATTATTTTTTCTAGGTTAATATCGATATTTAATTTACTAAATATTTTATTAAATTTCTCTTTTGTTGAAGATATTTGTAGTAATCTAGTTGCTGCAGGATTTATATGAATTATATCTCCATCCATATTAAAAGCAACTATACCATCTGTCATATGAAGCAAGATTGTTTCTATTTGATTTTTTTGTCTTGTTGCTTCATTTAAATTTTCCTTTAATCCCTCTGTCATAACATTAAATGTTTTAACTAGTTCATCTATTTCTGTTTTAGGTTTATTTATTTCTAATTTATCTAATTCTATTTGTGTCTCTTCGCCTTCGGATAATTCTTTCGCACTGCTTATTAATCTTGCAATTGGTACAGATATCATTCTAGATGAAAAAATTGTTACTACTATTCCGAATTGCTAAATATGAAACAGAAACTATAATTAAGATTGTTTTTGTTTTTTCTATGTTCTCATTTATTAACTCTTGTTCTTCTACTGTTTTTTTTGTTTCTTCTAATCTTGAAATATAGAACAAACCTGTTCCTATTATCATTACTAACGAAATTGCAACTAGTATTAATATTATTTTTGTTTGAATACTTTTAAACATAATTTTCTCCTATTGTTTATATATTTTATATATGTTTTAAAACATTATAGGTCAGGGACAATACCCTGACCCATTTTCCTTTTTCTTTAATTTAGGGCGTATTAAATACGCCCTATTTCATTTCTTTATTGATTTGTATTAATGTAGTAACCTACTCCTCTTTTTGTCATTAATATTTTTGGATTTGCTGTATCTTTTTCAAGTTTTCCTCTGATTCTTCTAATTGTAACATCAACCGTTCTTATATCTCCATAATATTCATAACCCCAAACTTTTTCAAGTAATACTTCTCTTGTAACTACTTGTCCAGATTGTGCTGCTAAGAATTTTAAAACTTCAAATTCTTTTAATGTTAAATCTACTACTTTTCCTTGAACTTTTGCTTCAAATCTATCTAAATCTAGTTGAAGAGCGCCTATCACTATTTTTTTAGTTTCTACTTCATCTTGATTTTCAACATCTAATTTTATGTCAGATTTTCTAAGATTTGCTTTTATTCTTGCCATTAATTCTCTTACACTAAAAGGTTTTGTAACATAATCATCTGCACCAAGTTCTAATCCCAATATTTTATCAATTTCTTCATCTTTAGCTGTAAGCATTAAAATTGGAACATTAAGTGATGCTCTTATTTTTTTACATACTGTTAATCCATCCATTTTTGGAAGCATTATATCAAGTAATATTAGATCAGGTTTTTTAGAAAGTGCAGTTTCAACTGCAGTAACTCCATCTCCTGCCTCTAATGTATTATATCCTTCTTTTTGAAGATTATATACAAGTATATCAACTATTGGTTGTTCATCATCAACTATTAATATAGTTTTCTTCTCTGATTCTTCTACAAATTCTTCCACAATAGTACCACCTTTCGTGATTTTACTTTTTTTACTAAACTATTTATATCATATTACAAAATTTAAGACAAGTTTTTTTTACAAATTTGTTACAAAAATATTACATTTTTTATTTAAATTTGTTTTTTAATAATTCCATTCATTTGATTTATAGATTAAAGGATTACTTCTATTTCGTTTATCGTATTATTATCTTCTAGTTTAATTTTTTTATCCTCTATTTCTTGTCCGATTAAAATAAAATTTTTGATTTTCACCAGTACATCTTCCATTTGGATTTCTAACTTTTATATTATATATACTTGTCTTATATCTATATCTTATAGAATACTCTTCCCATTTACTTGAAATACATGGATTAACTTCTAAAACATTATTTTTTATTTTCAATCCTAAAATATATTCTATCCCTGATGCACAGTACCAACTAGAAGATCCTGTATACCATGTCCAACCACCTCTACCTTTTAAATTTTCTGTACTATATATATCTGCTGCAATTGCATAAGGTTCAGCTTTATATTTAATAGCAGCTTCTTTTGTTCTTGAATGCTCTATAGGATTTATCATTCTATAATATTCTACAGCTTTATCTCCAAATCCAATTAAAGTAAAGGCGATTACTGTCCAAATAGCTGCATGTGTATATTGTCCACCATTTTCTCTAACACCAGGAAGATATGCCTTAATATATCCAGGCTCAACTTTTGTTTTGTTAAAAGGAGGATCTAGTAATTTTATTATTCCATTTTCTGTATCAATTAAATGGTTTTCAAGTGATTCCATAGAAATATACTTTTTTTCATTATCAGCAGCATTTGAAATAACACCCCAGCTTTGAGATATACTGTCTATTCTACATTCTTCGTTTTCAATACTTCCGAAGAGGAAATCCATCATCCATATATGCTCTTTTAAACCATCTTCCATCCCATCCATAAGTATTTAATGCATATTTTAAACTTTCCTTTTTTTCTCTATATTCATTTGCTCTTGATATATCATTTTTCTTTTTACAAATTTCAATAAATCTATCAAGTATAGTAAATATGAAAAATCCTAGCCAAATACTTTCTCCTCTATTTTTATTTCCTACAGTATTTAATCCATCATTCCAATCACCAGATCCTATTTTAGGAAGACCATGCTCTCCAAAATTTAAGCTTCTATCTATTGCTCTTATACAATGGGTATATACATCTTCTTTTAGTTTAGATTCTAAATATACATCATATTTTTCATCTTCTCCGCTCCTTTAAAAGTTCTCCCATTACATAAGGCTCTTTTTCATCTAATATGCTGTAGTCTCCAGTAAAATCTATATATTGTGATACTACAAAGCAAAGCCATAATAAATCATCAGAAAATCTTGTTCTTATTCCTCTATTTGTATCTTCATGCCACCAATGTTCAACATCGCCTTCTATAAACTGGTGCTTACATGCCAATAATATTTGTTCTTTCATAAAGTTTATATCAACATATTTAAGTCCAATTGTATCTTGAAGCTGATCTCTAAATCCTACTGCTCCTCCTGATTGAAAATACCCTGTTTTTGACCATAGCCTAGAAGTAATTGTTTGATATTTTGCCCAACCATTTAGAACTAAATTTAAAGATTCTATAGGTGTTTTTACTTGTACTGTATTTAATAATTCATACCAGTATTTTTTTACATTATTTAATTCTTTTATTGAATTATCTAAATTAGAATATTTATATGAAACATCTTTTGCTTCAATTAATGTCTCTTCTTCTCCAAACTCAAATATTATATCTTTAGTTTCAAAGCTTTCTAGTGTTATTTCTATTTCAATTGCTATACATGAATTTAAAAATAATCCATCTAAATTACCAAGGCTTGATTTGTCCAGTCCAGATGGCTTTTTTATACCTCCATTCCCTAAAAAGAAATCTTTATCACCTGTAAATGATTTTATATTTTCACTGCAAGATACATATGCATAATTGTTTTTGAAACTATCTTTATATAGATTTTTTATTTTTATAAAATTTCCATCTTTTTCTAGCTTTATATATCCATTAGTTATTATTTCATCTTCTCCTAAAACAGGTTTAATATAGTAAATCAATTTTAAATTTCTTTTATATGGTTCAAGGTTTTTAAGGTTTAGTATGTTGATTTTAACATTTTCTTTTTTAGGTACAAATATCGTTAGTTCATGTTCAATGTTGTTTTGAATCGTTTGAAATTTAACATATCCAAATCCATATGTTATATAGCTGTCAGTAGCTTCATTATCATCATTTAAATTATTAGAAAGAGTCCATTTTTTCCCTGTTTTTTTATCTTTTAAATAAATTATCTCTGATGGAATATCAAAAACATGATTATTGTACCAACTAGATAACCTATTCAATCTACTATTTTTATGCCATGTATATCCTCCTAAATTTTGGGTAACTATTGTTCCAAAAGTTTTATTAGCTAGCACGTTACACCATACAGTTGGAAGTTTTTTATCTTTTTCAAGTTTAAATCTATACTCAAATCCATCTTCAGAAAATCCACCAAATTCATTATAGTATTTTAAATTATTTAAATTAAAATCTAATACTTGATTATTATTACTATTATTAATATTATTACTATCATTAGTATTTCTATTATTTTCATTTTTTTCTTGTTTATCTTGTTCTTCTTGAACAATTTCATGTTCTAATTTTTCAAATTGTTTTAAATATTCTTCTTCTAAATCATTAATAGCTGTTTTTATATCACCTTGTTTTGCATCAATTATGAAATTTGATTTAAAAAATAAAAGTTCTAGATCATCTTTATTTATTTTATTAGAATTAAAAACAAAAATGCCACCATATCTATTTTTTAAATATTCCATTTGTTTGTTTAATATTAAATTTTCAATTTCATCATTTAAATATGATTCATTCATATTTTCTTCATAATTAATAATTACTAAATCAATTTTAATATTTTTACTTAAATAGAATTCATAAGCTTTTAAAACATCTTCTATAACATACATATCGTTTAAGTTTTCTATTTTTACTAGAATTATTGGCAGATCTCCTGATATTGCATATTTCCATAATTTACTTTGTGAATAAATTCTGTCTTTTGTTGTTTTAAAAAAACCTTCAAATCTTTTTAAAGGATTATCTAAAATTGTATATGATAAAAGCTTTTGATAGTTTTCAATATCCTTACCTTTTAATCCTAAATATATAGTATCTGCTTCAACTTTTGCTTTAGCAAGTTCAAATGCTTTTGTAACTACATTATAGTTTTTATATTTTTCTGCCAGTTTCTTTGCGATTTCTTTTTGTTCCGAAATACAAAGTATTAAATCAATAGTTACAGTTTCAGATGGTTTTATCCTAACAGTTCTTTTCATCGCTAAACATGGATCTGTAACAAGACCAAGATTTTTAGATAGTGGCTTAGACTCTTTTATGACATTTGGAATTAAATCTAACTTATCTAAATAGAATTTTTCTTTATCTGTTTCATATTCTAAATTACCTATAGATTCATTTTCTGTATATAGAGAAGCAGCTAAATACATATTATTTTCATCATTCATTCTTTTCTTTCTTTGAATTAAAATTACATCATCTTCATCTTTATCAAAAGTTAAGAATAAATTATTAAATGCCATGTGGGAATAATCTTGCATAGGCTGTGAAAGAACAGGTTCAAAATAGCTTGTAACTTCCAATATTTCTTCATTTGTTCCGTTGTTTTTTAGCTCTATTCTTCTTATTTCAACATTATCATTTGGTGTAACAATTATTTTAGTTTTTGTTTCTATATTTTCATCTACTCGTAAAAACTCATTTCTTTCAGGTGCAAATGTAATTTTAAAACTATTGTCGTTGTTTTCTTCATTTAGATTTGTATTAACCCATGTTTTCTTACTTTTCACATTTTTTATATAAAACAAAATACCTTGTTTTAAATCATCTGTTTTTTTAAATCTATTTACCAATATATCTTTATACTTACTAAATCCTTCACCATTTATTTTTGTAGATACTGTGTATTTACCATTTGAAATTGTATTTGAACAATTTAGTTTTCTTTTTAATTTCAAATTTATGCTTTCAGTTGTATATACATTTTCTATATAGTTTTGATAATCCTTTGGTTTTATCTTTTGAACTTTTTCTTTCTTCTCTTTAGTTATTATTGCTTTATCTGGCATTCTTTCTTGAAGAAGTATTGATACTCCTTTAATTTCAGGATTACTCATAAATCTATCATTTAAAATATTACTATTTATTAAATTGTTAATTGAAGCTAAACTTAATGCTTGATGATGTGCCATATATGTTTTAACAATTTTATACTTTTCATCAAACTTAAGTCTCGAAGATGTAAAATCAATAGATTCATAAAATCCAAATTCTCCACACATATTAAAATTTTCAAGTTTCTTTAAATTTAAAATACATTCTTTAGGAACATATTCTAAACTTAAAAATGTTGAATATGGTGATACAACTATGTTGTTTTCCAATCCTCTTTTTAAACCTAGCCATGGAATGCCAAATGATTTATATTGATAATTATTATTTAAATCTTTTAAACTAAATGCCGCTTCTGAAATACCAAAAGGAAGTCCTAATTTTTTAGAATATTCTATCTGACTATATATTAAAAATCTACATGATTCATCAAGAAGACTTCCCTCATATTCTTTAATATTAATATTTGGCATTAAATATTCAAATGCTGTACCAGACCATGAAATTAATCCTTTATACATATTTAAACAAGTAAGTGTTTTACTCAAATAGTTCCAATGTTTAAAGCTTACATCTTTTTTTGCTATTGAAACTAAACTTGCCTGTCTTGCCTCTGATGCTAACAAATCATAATATGAATTAGTAAGCTTTCCTTGTTCTACATCATAACCAATTGAAAATAAATGTTTTTTACTATCATAAAGAAAAGAAAAATCAGTAGTATTAATAACCTCTTCTATTATCTTTATCATTTTAATTAATCTATCTAAATCTTTTTTACTTATATCACTTCTTTTCTTTATTTGTTCTTCTATAAAACTTTTTGTAGTGTATAAATATCCTATAAAATTACCATTATCTACTGTAGAAATATATCTTGGAAAAAGTGGTTCTAGTGTTTTAGTATTATACCAATTATATAAATGTCCATTATATTTTTCTAATTTAGATATAGTAGAAAATACATTTTCTAGCATATTAATAGTTTCTTCTAAATCTATATATTTTAAATCATAAGCTGAGATAATTGATATTAAGCCAAGTCCTATATTAGTTGTTGATGTTCTGCTTACAATTTTAGGTATTCTATCTTCTTGTAAATTATCTGGAGGTAAATAATTATTTTCTTCGTTCATATTTTCCTTAAAATATTTCCATGTTTTTTTTCCGATTTCAATTAAATATTCTTTATCATTTTTAGAAATTTTATCAACTGATTTCATATCTTTAATAGGCTTACTTATATACCAAGAAACAAAAGGTGCTATTGACCATATAACTCCAAGTAATAAAAGCATTGCATTGTTCATAGCTGTTCCAAATATAATACTTAAAATCCCTATAATTAAATTCAAAATCATAAATTTATAGTATGATATCAAATCTGTTTTAGAATTTTTTTCTGCTTCATCTGCAGTCATCCATTCTAACAAATGTTTTTTACTAATATTTACTCTGTATATGGTTTTTATAATTGAAGAAATCGAAGCAAAAGCTTTGTGTGGAAGAAAAAATATTTCTAAAACTCCTCTTAAAATACTTGCTTTAATTTGATTCATATTAGGCATAAAACTTTTATGAGCATATATAAATCTTAAATCTTTTCCCTTCTTAAATAGTATATAGTTTAAAATATCAATTATTGTAGTAAAAACATATGATAATAAAGCAAAAAAAATCATAACATAATTATTTAAAAGCAAAATTAATAAAAGTACTGTTATAGGGAGTATTCCTCTTCTTAAATTGTCAAATATTTTAAACTTAGATAAAAGTCCGAAATGGGTTTTTTTTATGCATTCTATTTCTAGTAACTATTTTATTTTTAAGCCACATAGCAATTTGATAATCCCCTCTTGTCCATCTTGACTGTCTTAAAGAATTTGAAATATATGTTTTAGGATAATCATCTATAAGTAAAATATCAGATGCAAACCCACATCTTAAATAATTTCCTTCTATCAAATCATGGCTTAAAACTTTGTTTTCTGGAATTTCATCATTTAAGATTTTATGAAATACTTCTAAATCATAAATCCCTTTTCCTGTAAATATTCCTTCATCAAAATTATCTTGATAAATATCTGAAATTGCATTTGTATATGAATCAATTCCTCCTTGTCCTGCATATATTTTGGTAAACAAAGATCTTCTACTTGCTTCTAAGCTTATACCAATTCTTGGCTGAATTATAGCATGGCCACATATTACTTTATCTTCTTTTTTATTTAATATTGGTTTATTTAAAATATGTGCCATTGCACCAATTAATTCTACTGCTGACCCTAATATTAAATTTGTATCTTGGTCTAATGTTATTACATATTTTATTTTTGGTGCTTTATTTTTTTCTTCTATACTATCTGTAATATATTTTTGAATAGTATTTTCTAAAAATGTATTATTATCATTTATCAAAAAATCATTAAACTGACATAAAAGTCCTCTTTTTCTTTCCCATCCTAAATAGCATTCTTCATTAGCATTCCAAGTTCTTTTTCTATAAAGGAAATGAAATATTGGGAAATTTAAATCTTTTATATTCTTATTATACTTTTTATTTAGTTTGTCAATTTCTTCTAACCCTGTTTTTATTATTTCATCATCTATTTTTTCTTTCTTGTTTTTAGAAGGTCTGCAATCTCCAAGAAGTGCAAAATATAAATTATTAGTTTTATTTGCTAAATAATATACCTCTAATTTTTCAATCATTTCTTTTACTTTTTTACTAGAATCTAATATTGTTGGAATCACAACGAATGTTGAATACTTCTCTGGTACACCCTTACTTAAATCAAGTTTTGGAATTGTTTTTGGTTTTATTGTTTTACTTAAAATATAGTTTAAAAGCTGAATTACTATCTCAGAAATTGGTGTTAGTATTAATATACTTAAAGCAATTGATCTTATAACATCTTTAGATTTTAAATAAAATCTTGTACCTAATGCTACTGTTAATAATATTGATAAAAATAAAATGCATAACACATATCTTTTTTTCTTTTTATTATTACTAATTACTTTTCTTTTCTTTATTCCTAATTCATTTAATAATTCTTGTTTTCCCTCTCCGAATTAGAAAATATCCTATATGTCTTTTTCTTTCATCTTTTTTCTTATTTGCAATTTCAATTATCTTGTTTGCTATATATATTTCTGAAATCTTTGTTTTATCAGATATTTTCTTTATCTCATTCCTATAATTTTCTTTCGTTCTAAAATCCATTTTGGAATATACATCTTGTGGATCCTTTTTTAAAATTTCCTCTACTCCATTAATTCCTTCAAATAAATTCAAAAAATTTACCCTTAGTATTTCTTTCAAACTTAATATGCTATTTCCCATTGAAACTTTTAAATTTGCAATATCAAAATGCTCCTTTCTTATGGCTTCTGATACTGTTATTCCGTGTTCTTCTTACTTGATCATCTAATACCTCTAAATATGGAATTGCTTTTTTCCCAAACTTCTTTAATTTATATGACATATATTCTATAAACGAAAATTTAAGGTCTCCAATATTATATTTTTTGTATTTAGGTTTTAATTCTATATTTATTTTTATATTATTAAATTTTAGTCTGTTTGAACTCCTCTGTATTACGAGTCTTTCTATAATACTTTCAACCTTATATTTTTGAAGTTGTGATGAATATATTCTTTCACAGATATTTCTTATGTTTTCTATTATTGCAATTTCTAAAAAAAGCCAAAGACTCCAAATTTCCTCCATACTAAGTAACTTTTTCTTTTGATAGCTAGATATTGCTAAATACAAAACATCATCATCAATTTTATTATCTGTATATGCAACTATTTCAGATGCAAGCACATAAATTCTTGCATAGTTTTTATATATACCATTTGTTATGCTAGGAAATTTTTCATATCTCTTTAAATTCATTTCCATACATACTGTCTTATATGTTTCTTCTATAATATAGAAATTATCCAAAAGCCATTCTCCTGCAGGATGCATTTCTATACCTAATTTTACATGTTCATTTAATAAATTATATGTCTTTTCTATATACTTGAAATTACTTTTAAGTCTGTATATTGGATAAGTTTCTTTCTTTGATTTTCCATTTACATCATGGTTAGATGCAATTTTTTCCATATATGATTGTAACTGAAGGTTATCTAAAACTGCCCCCTTTATACTTAAATATTTGTATTTTTTTATATTCAAAATGCTTCACCTCTAAAAATATGTATTTTATACATATTTTTACCAAGCAAATATTATTTTATTCAAATCAATATAAAACAAAACAGATTTATTTAAAATAAATAAATCTGTTTTCTAATTTTATTATATTATTACATTATTATTACATTATCATTATTTTTTTATCTTTTCAGGTTTTGTCCATGAAATATAGTCACATCCATTTGTTGGATTGTTTTCACATATGTAATAATTTCTCTTCTTTTTAGTTTTTCTTATTTGTACTTTTGCCCCACATTTAGGACATGGAATATCAATTGTTTCAACATATGGTTTAGCATTTTGACATTCTGGGTATCCGTGGGCATGCTAAGAACTTTCCATATTTTCCAAATTTTATTACCATCATTCTACCACATTTATCACATGGCACATCTGACACTTCATATTCAAGTTTTACATGTTCTAATTCTTTATCAACTTTTTCAACTATCTTTTCAAATGGTGAATAAAATTCTTTAATTACCTTTTTCCATTCAATATCCCCAACTGCTATCTTATCAAATTCTTCTTCCATTTGAGCAGTAAACTCAACATTAATTATATCTCTGAAATTTTCTATTAATAGCTTATTTACTATTCTACCAAGCTCTGTTGGTTGTAACTGCTTTTGAATTTTTTCAATATATCTTCTAGCTAAAATTGTTGTAATTATTGGAGAATATGTACTAGGTCTTCCTATTCCTTTTTCCTCTAATGCCTTTACTAAGCTTGCTTCAGTATATCTAGGTGGTGGTTCAGTAAAGCTTTGTTTTGTATCTAAATTCTCTTTAACTAACTCTTCTTTTTCTTTTAAATTAGGAATTTTTTCAAACTCTTCTTTTTTACTATTATCTTCTGTTTCTACATATAGAGTCATAAATCCTTTAAACTTAACTGTTTGTCCATTTGCTCTAAAATTATATTTATCAGCATTTATTTTAACTGCAACTGTATCAAATATTGCAGCAGCCATTTGACTTGCAATAAATCTGTTGTATATTAATTTATATAGTTTATATTGATCATTTGTTAATGAACTTTTTATGCTATCAGGTGTTAAATCTATATATGTAGGTCTTATTGCCTCATGAGCATCTTGAGCATCTTTTCCTGTTTTGTAATATCTATTTTCATAGTATTCTTTTCCATATGTACCTTCGATATATACTTTTGCAGCAGCTCTTGCTTCTTCAGAAATTCTTGTAGAATCTGTTCTCATATATGTAATCAAACCTACTGTTCCCTTTGATGGTATTCTTACACCTTCATATAAATTTTGAGCAACTTGCATTGTTTTTCTAATTGCAAAATTTAATTTTCTAGAAGCTTCTTGTTGCATTGTGCTTGTTGTAAATGGTGGTGCTGGAGTTCTTTTCTTTTCTCCATTTTTTATCTCATCTACAATATATTTTGCATTTTCAAGATCTTTTAAAATTGTATCTACATCTTCTTTTGTATGAATATCTATTTTTTTATCATCCATACCATAGAATTTTGCTTCAAAACTCTTTTTAGGTTTTTTTGTAGATAATTTTGCATATATATTCCAATATTCTTCTGGAATAAAGTTTTCTATTTCTTCTTCTCTATCTACAATTAATTTAACTGCGACAGATTGTACTCTTCCTGCAGATAATCCTTTTTGAACTTTTTTCCATAAAACTGGACTTATTTTGTATCCAACTATTCTATCTAAAACCCTTCTTGCCTGTTGTGCATCTGTTAAATTCATATCAATATCTCTTGGATTTTTTATAGCATTTTTAACAGCATCTTTTGTTATTTCATTAAATGTTACTCTACACATTTTTGATTTATCTACATCTAAGATTTGAGATAAATGCCATGCTATTGCTTCTCCTTCACGGTCAGGGTCAGTTGCAATATATACTTTTTTAGCTTCTTTAGCATCTTTCTTTAGGCTTTTTATTAAATCTCCTTTTCCTCTGATGTTAATATATTCTGGATCAAAAGTTTTTGTGTTTACACCTAATTTTGATTTTGGTAAATCTCTTATATGTCCCATAGATGCAACTACTTTTGTATTACCACCTAAGAATTTTTTAATTGTATTTGCTTTTGCTGGAGACTCAACAATAATTAGTTTGTCTATCATTTCTTCCTCCTTGAATGTTGATTGTTTATCTTTTATTCATAAAGTGGGAATTCCTTACAAATTTCACTAACTTCTTTTGCAATTTCATCTTTCTTTGTATCAAATTCCTCAACTGTCATGTTTATAAGTTTTGCAATTTTTCTCATTTCTTCTTCTTTAAATCCTCTTGTTGTAACAGCAGGTGTACCAATTCTTACACCACTTGTTATACTTGGTTTTTCTGTATCAAATGGCACAGAATTTTTATTCAAAGTAATTCCTACACTATCTAATCTTTCTTCTAATTCTTTACCTGTTATTCCTTTATTTCTTAAATCAATTAGCATTAAGTGGTTATCTGTTCCACCAGATACTAAATTAAATCCATAACCAACTAATTCATCTGCTAATACTTTTGCATTTTTAACTATTTGTTTTTGATATTCTTTAAATTCTGGTTTTAAAGCTTCACCAAAACATACTGCTTTTGCAGCAATTACATGCATTAAAGGTCCACCTTGTACACCTGGGAAAACTGCCTTATCAATCATTGTAGCATATTCTTCTTTACAAAGAATTATTCCACCTCTTGGTCCTCTTAATGTTTTATGTGTTGTACTAGTTACAAAATCAACATATTCTACTGGATTTGGATGTAATCCTGCTGCAATTAATCCTGCAATATGAGCCATATCTACCATAAATAAAGCTCCTACTTTATCTGCTATTTCTTTAAATCTTTTAAAATCAATTTCTCTAGGATAAGCACTTGCTCCAGCTAAAATTAATTTTGGTTTATGTTCTATTGCTAATCTTTCTACTTCATCATAATCTATTCTTCCAGTATCTTTATCTACTCCATAAGGTATAAAATTATATAACTTTCCTGATGAATTTACTTTGCTTCCATGTGATAAATGTCCACCATGTGATAAATTCATACCTAAAACAGTGTCACCAACATTTAGTATAGCTAAATATACTGCCATATTTGCTTGTGCACCAGAATGTGGTTGAACATTTGCGTGTTCTGCACCAAATATTTCTTTTAATCTATCTCTTGCTAAATCCTCAACAACATCTACGTATTCGCATCCTCCGTAGTATCTGTGGCCAGGATAACCTTCTGCATATTTGTTAGTCATAAAGCATCCATTAGCTTCCATAACTGCTTTACTTACAAAGTTTTCAGATGCTATTAATTCAATTTTGTTTTGTTCTCTTTTAAGCTCATTTGTTATTGCTTCATATACTTTACTGTCTTCTTTTTTTATATTTTCAAACATAATTATTCCTCCTTTTGGAAGTTTTACAATTAGCATTATATACTAAATGATTTTTCATGTAAAGAAAAATTATATATATTTACTTAAAAATAAAATAACAGAAAATTTTTTCTGTTACTTTACTTGATTAATAATATTTTTGTTTTTGCAAATCATCTAATACGTCATTAAGCCCAATTGGTGTTACTTTATATTCTTTTAATGTATTAATTATTTCTATAACTTTGTCTTTGCTTTTAGTCACATAATTTACTGAATTAGTTTCTACATTAAATGTATCATCTATATATTCTTTTTTTCTAATTTCTATACCATATTCTTTTGTTGCTTTTCCAAATATGTTAAATTTTGACTTCCTTATTTTATAGTATTCTAGTTCTATTCTATCATTTATACTTTTTCTTGGGATTTCAGTATTTTGAATGCAAGCCTTACCACAGCATGTTTTAGAACTTTTCACGTCCTTTTCTCTCCTTTCATTAGTATTTTGCCCAATATTTCAAACACAAGTAAAATAATACTATACTGAAAGTAAAAAATCAATAAAAATCGTATGCCATAAATCCTTATATTTCGACATTATTCGACATAAAAAAGGATCGTAGCTATACGATCCTAACAATTAATATTTACTTTTTTACTAAATATTATCTTTTATATATTCTACAACATCATTTACAGTAACAACTTTTTCTGCATCACTATCTGGAATTTCTAAATCAAATTCTTCTTCAAATGCCATTATAAGTTCTACTATATCTAATGAATCTGCTCCTAAATCATCTATAAAAGATGC
>JAEEGL017084795.1_pt1 | contig 21347 bp, 17 predicted proteins | sample 9134231 | NCBI WGS metagenome assembly JAEEGL01 (sample SAMN16246548, study PRJNA631951) | gut metagenome | biome: gut microbiome; feature: rumen; material: fiber-attached | host: Bos | place: Iran: Karaj | collected 2018-10
CGGCCGCGACGTTTATGAGAAGTTCGGCTTGAACGGTATCGAGGTCACCGAGGACGTATTCGAAAGCGAGAACAGCATCGTCTTCGACGAGGCCGAGAACCGTATGCACACCATCAAGGCTGTCATGGTGGCCACGTTGGGAGACTGATTGAAAATTTAGAATTAGGAATTTAGAATTTAGAGAAAAAACAACTCTAAATTCTAAATTCCTAATTCTCAATTAATAACAACTTTCTTGACAAAAGTCTTACCGTCGGAATCAACAATCCGAACCAAATAAAAACCAGGAACCAAAAAACCAACTTCAACCAAACACTCTTCTTTATCAGAAACCAATTGGGTCAACACTTGCTGACCCATGAGATTAAATATCTCTATCTGTCGCACAGAAACACCTTTCACCGTCAACGAACCTGAGGCTGGATTCGGGAAAACCGTCAAAATCTCCGAATCTGATTCTTCCACCGAAGTAGAGACCAGTCCCGCCAAAGTGGCTACCAAACCCAAATTCAGCTCCGTGAACCGTTTCACTTGGTCCATGTTGTTGACACTCACGCCAATAATGTCATCGGGCGTATGGATGAAAGGTGAGCTGTGATGCACGTCCTCGAAAGGATGAATCGCCGCATAACCATTGCGGTTGAATGAAGAATAGTCACTGTCGCCCCATTCGAGCCAATCCTGCCATATAGGCATCTTAGGATAATAGACATGGCTAAAATCGAAGACATACTTAGCAATGGTGGAATCCTGCGTGGTGTACATCAAATTCACATGAATGTCAGAGCCTTCCTCCAAATAACCAATCATGTCGAGGTTGAAATAACCCACAATATCCATACGTTGGTCAGCGCAATCTTTGGCGTATGCCGCACTGCCTATCAATCCGATTTCCTCAGCGGCAAAACCACAATAAATAATGGAACGCTCAAACTTGCACTTGCTCAGCAGACGGGCGGTTTCCAAGATGCCTGAGGTGCCAGAAGCATTGTCATCGGCACCAGGAGCTCGCAATGAGTCCGGGTGACCCAACGATTTATTGTATGAATCGTAATGCGCACCGCAAACCACATATTCATCAGGATAAACACACCCTCTTTGGATGGCTATCACATTGTCAGAAGTCTCATAAAGCGTATCATGAATGATTACAGGAAAATCGTGGAGTGAAACAGAATCCATACCCATGTTACGATATGCGTTATAAAGCCAATCCTGAACTTCATAGACCATTTGGCTGTCCCAACGTCGGGTGTGATACGATTGCAAATGATGGATTGTCGCCTCCAAACTATCAGCCGAGACTTCATCCATCAGTTGCCGAATACGGGAATCTTCATGTTGAACGACAGGGTATGTGTGTTCAAACAAATGCGGTATCTGTCCATACATGGTAAAAAAGACACCTGTCAATATCCATGTCAAATAGATTTTTTTCATTTCCTATCTACTAAAATTCATCTGTCAATTCCTTTTACATGGGGTTTCCCGGCAATAAAATCCTTCAGGTAAAATGGTTCAAAATAAGCCACATCAACGAAATCTTTTGCTTTCAAAGCTTGGTCGGAAAGCGCGGCCATAGATGCGGCTGAAGGATTGAAATCATCGACAATATGGATTTGTGGAATTTCCCTGAAAAAATCATGCAGTTTCGGCGCACCATCACCGAAGAGCCATAGCCGGGAAGATGAAAAATGAGGGGTGAGAGATGAGAGGTGAAAGGTTTCATCAAAAACCACTGCCGCTGTATCTTTCACTCTGTTAAGATTGGCGTCGAACACAGCGCAATATGTTTCCATGCGTCGGGCGTCAATCATCGGGATGAGCAAATCATCAGGTTGAAGTTCAGCGCCTAATTGTTCGTGCATCCCATAGGCCATAGCATGTAAGGTGTCAACGGCCATTAATGGCAATCCAGCGGCATAACAAATTCCTTTTGCCGTACTTACACCGATACGAAGACCGGTATAAGACCCAGGGCCTTTGCTTACCGCCACGGCATCTAACTGATTATAACTTATACCGATTTCATCCAAAACTTCTTTGATGAAAATGGTGATTTTTTCAGAATGAGCATTTTGACCTTTGCACTCTCGTAAAGCAAGATTTTTCTTTCCATCGTTAAGTGCCACGGAGCAGGTTGGAGTGGCTGTTTCAAGACATAAAATCATATTTTCTAATTTTTTTTTGCAAAAATAAAAAAGAATATCGTATTTTTGTAAGTTTAAAAAAAAGACGAAATGAAAATTTTGGTCACCGGTGGCACGGGATATATTGGTTCTCACACTGTGGTTGAGCTGCAAAACAATGGTTTTGAGGTCGTTATCGTTGACGCCTTGTTCAACTCCCAAAAAGAAGTTGTGGACAATATCGCCAAGATTACTGGAATTAGACCTGAATTTGAGGTTTTTGACCTCACGGATCAACTTAAAACCGATGACTTTTTCAAACGACATCTGGATTTGGCAGGAATCATTCATTTCGCTGCCCATAAAGCCGTTGGCGAATCAGTGAAAAAACCTATCAAATATTACCGTAACAATCTTAATTCGCTGATGAACATTTTGGATGGCATGATTACCTATCACATCCCGAATCTCGTTTTTTCGTCGTCATGCACTGTTTATGGCCAGGCCGACCACTTGCCTGTTTCAGAGTCAGCACCCATCAAAAAAGCGGAGAGTCCGTACGGAAACACGAAACAGATTGCGGAGGAAATCATCTCCGACACCATCCGTGTGACTCCTATTCATGGTATTGCACTACGCTATTTCAATCCTATCGGCGCTCATGAAAGCGGACTTATCGGAGAGCTCCCAAACGGTGTGCCTGATAATTTGTTGCCTTACATCACACAAACTGCCTGTGGCATCAGGCCGTGCCTTAATGTCTATGGCAACGATTACAACACCCCCGACGGGACTCCGATCCGCGACTATATCCATGTGGTGGATTTGGCCAAAGCTCATGTGAAAGCCGTGAAACGCATGGTGGAAAACAAAATGAAACAGCCTTTCGAGATATTCAACCTCGGAACAGGCAATGGTTATTCTGTGTTGGATGTCATCAAATCGTTTGAAAAAACAACCGGCATCAAACTGAATTATAAAATTGTAGGTAGGAGAGAAGGAGATATTGAGCAGATTTGGGCCGACCCGACCTACAGCAACGAAGAACTCGGGTGGAAAGCAGAACACAATCTTGACGAGATGGTGGCCTCCGCTTGGAATTGGGAACAAAAATACAGAAAAATATAACTATGGACAAAGTAACACTACTACCTTACGACAGGATCTATAAAAACTTCATCGACGAGAAATACCTTCACGACGGCGACGAATACTATTATCGTAACCAACAAGTCAAAAAACCAACCAATGGATGGAGACACCTGCATTCCGATGAGATTGAGCGGTTGGTAAAAAACAGCAATACAGCGACTAATTGGGATGAGATCTGGGTTACTGATGCTTTCGACACCAACATGATCCGCAATAATCACTTTTTCGGAATGTGCCGAATCGGAAAAGTAACCAACGAAATCCTTCAATATCACGATCTTCGTGTTCCTGTTGGCATTACCAACAGCAGTATCATTTCATGCGACATTGGTGACAACTCCGCCGTCCACGATGTACATTATATGGCTAATTACATCATTGGTGACAAGTGCATACTCTTTAACATTCAGGAAATCTCTACCACCGACCATTCAAAATTCGGCAATGGTATTATCAAGGAAGGTGAGCCTGAAGACGTGCGGGTATGGCTGGAGGTGATGAATGAGAATGGCGGACGAAAAATACTCCCCTTTGACGGCATGATCACCGCCGATGCCTATTTATGGGCGAAATATGTTGATGACAAAGCTTTGCAACAACGTTTGTTCGACATCACTAACAATGCCTTCGACAAGCACCGTGGCTATTATGGCACTATCGGAGAGTCATCTGTGATCAAAAACTGCTGGATTTTGAAAGATGCTAAGATCGGTCCTCACTGTTACATCAAAGGTGCCAGCAAACTCAAAAACGTCACCATCAACTCGTCAGAAGAGGAACCCTCACAGATTGGCGAAGGGGTCATCCTCGTCAATGGCATCACTGGCTACGGATGCCATATTTTCTATTCTGTGGTGGCTACCCGTTTCGTGTTGGGCGACAACTGTAACTTGAAATATGGAGCCAGACTGATTTATTCCGTCCTTGGCGACAACTCCACCATCTCCTGCTGCGAAGTGCTCAACAACCTTATCTTCCCTTCACATGAACAACACCACAATAACTCGTTCTTGATCTCCGCTTGCGTGATGGGACAAAGCAACATGGCAGCCGGTGCCACCTTAGGCTCCAACCACAACAGCCGTGCCACTGACGGCGAGATTGTCGCTTCACGTGGCTTCTGGCCGGGGCTTTGCTCCAGCATCAAACACTCGTCGAAATTCGCGTCTTTCACCTTGCTGTCGAAAGCCGACTATCCCAACGAGATGAATATCATGCTGCCTTTCTGCCTCGTCAACAACAACGTTAAAGACAACGAGCTGGAGCTGATGCCCGCTTACTGGTGGATGTACAACATGTTTGCCATTGCACGTAATACTTCGAAATACCAGAAACGTGATGTCAGAAAGCGTAAAATCCAAAACATTGAGTTTGAGACTTTCGCCCCCGACACCATAGAGGAAACCATCGAAGCCCGCAAACTTCTTGAGGTGTGGACTGCTAAAGCCTATCTCCAATCTAAAGGTGAAAACCCTGAAGATCACGGCTATTACGATCTTCGCGCTATGGGCAAAAATCTGCTTGACAACGAGCCGGTAGTTTGCAAACAACTTGAGGTGTTCGGTGAAAATATTGAGAAAAGTAAACGCCGTACCCGTATCTTGAAAGCATACGAGGCTTATCATGCCTATGGCGATATGATCGTCTATTATGCTGTGAAAAACATCATCCAATATTTGGAAAACCATGAGGAAGCCAGCATCGAAAAGTTAGTGAAAATGATGAAAGGCAAACGCCTCAGAAAATGGATCAACCTTGGTGGACAAACGATGCCCGAAGAGGATGTGGATCAATTGCGTGATGACATTAAAACTGGTGTCCTCAACAGTTGGAAAGAGATCCATGAACGCTACAACGAGCTTTGGCAACGTTATAAGATGGAAAAGCTCCGCCACGCTTATTTTGCACTGATGTTCCTTTACAAGGACGAAACAGATGTGCTGACTTCAGAAATGTGGAACGAGTGCTTGGAAAAAGCCATCCAAATCCAGCAATTCATTTGCAATCAAGTTTATGAATCCCGCAAAAAGGACTACGAAAACCCAATCCGCAGCACAACTTTCCGCAATGAAGCCGAAAAAATCGCCGTCATCGGAAAAATCGAGGACGTGTCATTTGTGAAACAAATCAAAAAGGAAACGGAAGATTTTATCGCTTCCATCAACAAAATACGTAATAATTCTTAATTCTTACTTCCGAATTCTAAATTCTAAAAATATGAGAGTAATCATTGAACAAAACTACGACGAGATGTCACGTTGGGCAGCCAACCACATCGTCGAAAAAATCAAAGCTTTTAAACCTACTGCCAAGAAACCCTTTATCCTTGGACTTCCTACCGGCTCAACACCTATAGGAACATATCGTGAACTTGTTCGTCTCCACAAAGAAGGAAAAATCTCTTTCAAGAACGTGGTGACCTTCAACATGGATGAATATGTACGCATCCCCGAGGACCACCCGGAGAGTTATCACAGCTTCATGTGGAACAATTTCTTCAGCCATATCGACATCAAGAAGGAAAATGTGAATATCCTCAACGGCAATGCCAAAGACCTTGAAGCCGAGTGTGCCCGTTATGAAGAGAAAATCAAGAGCTACGGAGGCATCGACTTGTTTATGGGTGGTATCGGTCCTGACGGCCATATCGCTTTCAACGAGCCTGGCAGCTCCCTGACCTCACGCACCCGTGTGAAAACCCTGACCACTGACACCATCATCGCCAACTCACGTTTCTTTGAGAACGACATCAACAAAGTTCCTAAGACCGCTTTGACGGTGGGTGTTGGCACTGTGATGGACAGCCGTGAGGTGATGATCCTCGCCAATGGCCATGGCAAGGCTCGCGCACTAGCCCACGCTATCGAAGGCAGCGTAAGCCAAATGTGGACCGTTAGCGTGCTTCAGATGCATCCCAAAGGCATCATCGTCTGCGACGACGCAGCCTGCGACGAGATGACTTACGGAACAGTGAAATATTTCAAAGACATAGAAAAAGATAATCTTTAATGAAAAACTTTGCCTTGATTGGCGTGGGGGGATATATCGCCCCACGCCATCTTAAAGCCATCAAAGACACAGGCAACAACCTGCTCTCAGCCTACGACAAAAACGACAGCGTAGGTATTATGGACAACTTTTTCCCTAACGCCGCTTTTTTCACAGAACAGGAGTTGTTCGACCGACATAACACCAAAACCATCACCACGGGCACAAAACTCGATTATATCAGTGTGTGTACCCCGAATTATCTTCACGACGCCCATATTCGCTACGGACTCCGCCTCGGCGCCAACGTAATCTGCGAGAAACCTGTCGTGTTGAACCCCTGGAACATCGATGCCCTCGAAAAAGTAGAGGAAACCGAGGGACACAAAGCCTACACCATTTTGCAGCTTAGGCTTCACGACTCCATTACCGCCTTGAAAAAAAAGGTAGAAAACGGACCAAAAGACAAAATTTATGACATCGACCTAACATACATCACCCCAAGAGGCAATTGGTATTACGCCTCCTGGAAGGGCGATGTGCGCAAAAGCGGTGGCATTGCCACCAATATTGGCGTTCATTTTTACGATATGCTATGCTGGATCTTCGGTGAAGTCAAAAACAGCGTCGTACACGTGGCCTCACACGACCGTGTTGCCGGCTTCCTTCAGCTGAAAAACGCCAATGTGCGCTATTTTTTGAGCATTAACGGTAACACATTGCCGAAACATGTGGTGGAAAACGGAGGCAAAACCTACCGTTCCATACTTATCGACGGCGAAGAGTTTGAGTTCAGCACCGGCTTCACCGAACTCCACACCGTCAGCTACCAGAAAATCCTCAGTGGCGAAGGCTTCGAAATCAGCGAGTCAAGAAACGCCATCAATACAGTGTATAATATTAGGAATGCTAAACCGATCGGATTGGTCGGCGACTATCATCCTTTAGCAAAACTTGAGTGTAACCCTCATCCTTTTGGATGGATCTTTTAATACAAATAGCCATGAGAATTTTTTTATTTAAAGTATGCAACTTTCTCTTCGGAAAACAAGCTAACAATTCCTTGCCTCGTGTTTGGGTTTTGGCTTTTGATGTCGTGGTTTTGTTTATCTCCTACCTGATATCAATGTTTCTCGTGCATTACAATAACCTCCACGAAGCCATCATGTTCCGTGGATGGTATCGTATCTTCATTGTAATGACAGTCTATATTCTGATGTTCCTCGCATACCGCACTTACTATGGCATGATTAGGTATTCTGGATTCGACGATATCCGGAAAATCTTCAATTCTTGCACCGTCGCGGTGGCTATCTTGGTCATCAGCAAAGTCATCATCATTCAAATCAATCCCCACATCATCAAGCACATCCTTCCCGGCTACAAAATCCTCTTCTACCATTATTTCCTAACGCTGGTGATCATGGTGTTGAGTCGTTTCACTATCCGAAGGATATATAACGAGTTCTTCAAAGACTCCAACGCCAAAAAGAAAAACACCATCGTTTATGGTGCCGGTGAAGGTGGTGTGATGCTTTTGCGTGCCTTTGCACAAGATAAGGAAGTACCTTATAGAGTTATCGCTTTCGCAGATGACAACCCAAAGAAAATCAATAAAGACATCAACACTATCCCCATTCTTCCGCCCGAAAAGATATTCAACAAAAACTTTATCGAGAAAAACAATATTCAAATTTTGATTTTGGCGCTGCCAAGTGTCGCTGGAGAACGGAAAAAAACACTTATCGAACAAGGTATGAACTTTGGATTGAAAGTGAAGTCTATGCCTCCGTTTATGCAATGGGTTGACGGCGAGGTTAAAACCAACCAGATTCAAGACATCAAAATCGAAGATCTTTTGGGCCGTGATCCTATCGTCCTTGGCAAGGAAAACGTGAAACGCGAAATCGACGGAAAAGTGGTGATGATCACTGGTGCTGCGGGTTCCATCGGAAGCGAAATGTGCCGCCAGACCCTTCACTACAACCCAAAAATGATTGTGATGGTTGACCAGGCTGAATCGCCGATGTATGATCTTCAGTTCGAGTTGAAGAACACACCCGAATTCAAACCCATCATCGACAGAATGGTTTTCGTCATCGCCAACGTAAAGGACGTGCGCAGAATGACAGAAGTCTTCGAGGCTTATCATCCCCAGCTGATCTATCACGCAGCTGCATACAAACATGTGCCTTTCATGGAAGAAAACCCATACGAAGCCGTATATGTCAACGTGTTCGGAACGAAAAATATCGCAGATTTGGCTATCGAGCACGGTGTGGAGAAATTCGTGATGATTTCTACTGACAAGGCCGTGAACCCCACCAATGTGATGGGTGCCACCAAACGCATCGCTGAGATTTATACCCAAAGCCGAAAATGCAAGACACAATTTATCACTACACGTTTCGGGAATGTGCTGGGTTCCAACGGCTCTGTCGTTCCGCTTTTCCAAAAACAACTTGCACAAGGAGGACCTCTTACCGTCACCGACAAGCGCATCATTCGCTTCTTTATGACGATTCCCGAAGCCTGTAGCTTAGTTATGGAAGCCGGTTCCATTGGGAAAAACAATGAAATCTTCGTCTTTGACATGGGTCAGCCTGTGAAGATTTACGATATGGCCAAGAAAATGATCCAACTCTCTGGCCAAAACAACATCGAAATCAAGGAAATAGGACTGCGTCCTGGCGAAAAACTCTATGAGGAACTGCTGGCAACCAAGGAAAACACCATGCCTACAGACAACCCAAAGATCATGAGGGCACAGGTGCGCAACTATGAATCCAATGAAGTCAACGCACTGATTGAAGAACTTTCGAAAGCCTTGACTACCTGTGATGACTTCACCATTGTTCGACAGATGAAACGGATTGTTCCTGAATTCAAGAGCAACAACAGTGTGTTCTGCCAATTGGACCAAACCACTGATAAATGAACAATTACTGCATCATTATGGCTGGTGGCATCGGAAGCCGCTTCTGGCCATTAAGTAAAGACAACTACCCCAAGCAGTTCCTTGATATCCTGGGAACAGGCAAGAGCTTTATACGTAGCACATACGAGCGTTTTTGCCCCATCATTCCCGATGAGAACTTCCTCGTAGTGACTAACAAGGCATACAAGCAACTTGTTCTTGAGCATTTGCCCATGCTGAAACCCGAGCAAGTACTCTGTGAACCTGCCCGCCGCAACACAGCCCCCTGCATCGCATACGCCTGCTACCGCATACAAAGCCTATGTGAAAACGCCAACATTGTGGTCACTCCTGCCGACCATCTCGTGACCAACGAAGTGGAATTCCAACGCATTATTTGTTTGGGATTTGACTTCCTGACTCAAAACCCACATGCGCTGATGACCATCGGTATAAAGCCTACAAGGCCTGAGACGGGATATGGGTATATTCAGGTGAGGAAGACAGAAGGCGGAAGACGGAAGACAGAAGACAGAAGACAGAAGACAGAAGGCGGAAGGCAGAAGGCGGAAGTGGAGAAAGTATTGTATTTTAAGGAAAAACCCGATTATGAGAAAGCTGTGAAATTTGTGTCTGATGGCAATTATTTTTGGAATTCTGGCATTTTCCTTTGGACCCTACAGGGAATTATGAATGCCTACAAACGTGATTTGCCTGACATGGTGAAACTTTTTGATGAAGGCCTCGATAAATTTGGAACTGACGCTGAACAAAAATTTATAGACCAGAAATTCCTCGACTGCCAAAACATCAGTATTGACTACGGCATCATGGAGAAATCCCCTGACACTTATACTATTCCTGCTGATTTTGGTTGGAGCGACATCGGCACTTGGGGGTCGCTGTTCACTCATGCCCAAAAAGATGACAATGGTAATGCCATTCGCGGAAAAGTGGTTTCTGTGGACAACAAGGACACCATAATTAATATAGAGGAAAATACCGAAGCCATCGTGGAAGGACTGGAGGATTATCTGGTAGCTTACCGTGACCATTCGCTTTTAGTATGCAAACTCAAGGATGAACAACAGATTAAAAACTGGATTGAAGAATTAAAATAAAACTATTGCCACTGTGAATTATCAGCCGCTTGTTTCCATCATCATGCCATGTTACAACATGGAAAATTATATTTCTGATACCATCAATTCGGTGATTCAGCAAACTTATCCCCACTGGGAACTCATCATCGTAGATGATACCTCAACCGATGGAACTGTTGAGTTGGTTCGGACTTTATATGAAAAAGATCATCGAATCTCATTGGATGTGAATACAACACACTCTGGCATTGCAAAAACCCGAAATAGCTGCATACAAAGGGCAAAAGGGCAATTTTTCGCTTTTCTTGACGCCGATGATATATGGCATCACGAAAAGCTGGAACAACAACTGAACTTCATGTTGGAACGCCATATCGGGTTCAGCTATACTGCTTACGATTTGATTGACGAAAGTGGAAAACCATTGGGAAAAAGTATCAAAACAGCAGGGGATTTAGACTATAATGCGTATCTGCACAACACTATCATTGGTTGTTCCACCGTTATGCTTGACACCAATATTGTTGGCAAAGTAACCGTACCCGACTTCCGTACCAGCGAAGATGCCGCCACATGGCTTGATATCCTAAAAAAAGGCTTTAAAGCATACGCAATAAAAGAACCTTTAACATCTTATAAAATTCGCAGAAAATCAGCAAGTTCTAATAAATTTAAAGCCGCTGCTGATCTTTGGAAAGTATATCGCCAACACGAAAAACTACCTTTGCATAAAGCTATTTTTAGTTTTGTTTGCTATGTTTTCAACGCTATCAAAAAACGGCTTTGATGAATGACTTCTACCTATATCGGAAAGCATGGCGCTACGATGGTTCACCTCACAAAGAACCAAAACTCAAAAAAGAGGAATGGAAAAATCTTTTGAAACAAGGTGGATTACTAGTAAGAAACACTTATAGTTTTGATTGTCAAGAAGAAACAAATTTTTGGAATTTAATCAAAGACCAACACGGTGGATTGGAAGAACTCTCTGGCAATACCAGAAAAAAAGTCAGGCGTTCTCTTGAAAAACTTGAATTCAAACGCATTGAACTAAACCGTATTGAACAAGACGGTTTCCCAATATTAAAAGCCACATACGAGGATTACGCTGTCACAGACCGAATCATGAATAAGAACACCTTTGCCGAATATGTGGACTTGTGTCGCCAAAAAAATTATGACTATTGGGGAATATTTGATAAAGATAACGGTAAATTTGTTGGTTTTTGTGCCAACCGAATATGGGATGATGCTGTGGAATATGGTTTGGTGGGCATTTTACCTGCATATAAAAGACAAAATACCTCCTATCCTTACTACGGATTATTTTATAGCATGAATCAATACTATTTGCAGGAAAAGGGATTTCTATATGTCACAGATGGATCGCGAAGTATCACAGAACATTCTAATATTCAACCGTTTCTGGAAGAAAAATTTCACTTCAGAAAATCTTATTGCCATTTGACCATCCATTACCAATGGTGGATGAAAATCGCCGTGACACTCCTTTATCCTTTAAGGAAAAACATCCCTATTCCACAAATCAAGGCCATATTGAACATGGAATCCATGACCCGCTAATAAAAAAAGTAGGACCCCGCTAACGAACTCCTACTCAAAAAATTAATAACATGAAACGCGCCCCCTTCAGGACTTGAACCTGAGACCCCCTGATTAACAGTCAGATGCTCTAACCAACTGAGCTAAGGAGGCATTTGCGGCTGCAAAGGTACAGCTTTTTTTTATTCCTGCAAGCTTTTTTTTCATTTTTTTTTATCTTTGCATTTTCATTAAAACAAAAGAATAAATATGGCATACAAAAACATTCTCGGCATAGGCAACGCTTTAGTCGATATCCTTACCCTAATTCCTGATGACAATATCCTGACACAGTTAAATTTACCCAAAGGAACCATGCAACATGTTGACGCTGCAACCTCATCACAAATTGGAGAAAAATTAAAAAATTACGGTAGTGCTATGGCAGCGGGAGGATCCACTGCCAACACCATGAGTGGAGCGGCAAAATTAGGAATCAAAACTGGTTATATCGGCAAAGTGGGTAACGATGAGTTGGGAAGATTCTTTGAGAATGAAATGATGAAAACCAACGTGAAACCATTGATGTTGACCACCGACACTCCGACAGGTTGCGCACAAGCTATCATCTCAAAAGATGGGGAACGCACCTTTGCCACCTATCTCGGTGCCGCTCTTGAGTTATCACCCGAAGATCTGAAACCAGAAATGTTTGATGGTTGGGACATTTTATTCGTGGAAGGTTACTTGGTATTCAACCGCCCGTTGGTGGACAGAGCGCTTGAGATCGCAAAAAGCAAAGGCTTGACTGTAGCCATGGACATCGCAAGCTACAACGTGGTGGAATCCAACCGCGACTACATGCTAAACATCATCAAAAACAACATTGACATTGTTTTTGCCAACCAAGAAGAATCAAGAGCGTTGACAGGTTTGGAAGATCCAGAGGCGGCATTGCATGAGATTGCTTCAATGTGTGACATTGCCGTGGTAAAAGTCGGCGCTAAAGGTTCTTTTGTACAACATGGCGACCAAATCGTAAAAATTGATCCCATCCCGGCAAAGGTCATTGACACCACTGGCGCGGGAGATATGTGGGCAGCTGGATTCATGGCGGGACTTGTTAAAAACGAAAAATTAGACAAATGCGCCAAGATGGGTGCAGTCCTTGCTTCCAACATTATTGAGGTATTAGGAGCAAAAATTGACGAAAACCGTTGGAAAAAAATATTCAATTCGTTAGAAATATTGTAATTTTTCGTACCTTTGCAGCCTATTCTTAAAAAAGTATATCAATAAATAAGACAATTAGATAAAAATGAAGGAATTCAAGACCAACGAAATCCGGAACATCGCCCTTATCGGCGCTGCCAAATCCGGCAAGACCACCCTCGCTGAAAACATGCTCTTCGAAGGCAAGGTCATCAACAGAAAAGGAAGCACGGAAGAAAAGAACACCGTCTCCGACTATCGTCCAATCGAGATGGAACGTCAAATTTCCGTCCATGCCACCATGATGAACACCATCATCAACGACAAGAAGATCAACATTCTTGACGCTCCTGGTTTCAGCGATTTCTCTGGTGACATCGTATCATGCCTTGCTGCCGCTGACACTGCGGTTCTTACCGTTAACGCACAAGCCGGCGTGGAAGCCACTACAGAAAACGCTTGGCGTCACACCGTGACCACCAAGAAACCTGTAGTGTTCTTCCTGAACCAACTTGACCACAGCAACGCTAATTTCGACAATGCCATTCGCAACCTGAAAGAGTATTTTGGCGACAAGGTTACCCCGATCCAGTACCCCGTCAGCACCGGTGAAGACTTCAACGCAGTCATCGACCTCATCCTCATGAAGATGTTAGTTTTCAAAAACGGCAACGGCGCTCCTGAAATTCAGGACATCCCCGCAGCTGAAATGGACAAGGCCGAAGAGATGCACAACAGCCTCATCGAACACGCTGCTGAAGGTGAAGAAGCCCTCATGGAGAAGTTCTTCGAAGAGATGACCCTCAGCGAAGAAGACATGGAACGTGGTATCCGTCTGGGTATCATCAACCGTGAGATGTTCCCCGTGATCTGCGGCGCTGCCAAACGCGGCATCGGAGTGTATCGCCTCTGTGAATTCCTCATCAATGCCTGTCCGTCACCCGCTGACGTGCCCGCCATCAAAGCGGAAAACGGCACAGAGTTCCATAACAGCAACGAAGAACCTACAGCCCTCCAGATCTTCAAGGTCACGACAGAGCAAAACCTCGGCGACGTGGCTTGGATGCGCGTCTATGGCGGCACCCTCGCCAAGAGCCAAGACCTCGTGAATCCTCGTACCGGCAACAAGGAACGCATCTCACAGCTGCTCGCCTTCCGCGGCAAGAACCGTGAGGAAGTGGAAAAAGTGAACGCTGGTGACATCATCTGCACCATCAAACTGAAAGACGGTCGCGTGGGCGATACTTTGGTTGACGCCAAGATCGCTGACACAGCCTTCCCACCCATCCCGTTCCCAGAACCCATCTTCCAAATCGCCATCAAAGCTGCCAACTCACAGGAAGACGAAAAATTGGGCGGCATCCTCAACGACATGCACAAGACTGACCCAACCGTCATCGCAGGTATGTCGCGTGAGCTCCGCCAAAACATCCTCCAGTGCCAGGGCGAGTATCACCTCAACACCTTGAAATGGTATTTCGACAACGTCCACAAGATTGCCGTCGAGTTCAGCACACCTAAGGTGCCTTATCGTGAGACCATCACCAAATCAGCCAAGGCCGATTATCGTCACAAGAAACAATCTGGCGGTAGCGGTCAGTTCGGTGAAGTACACCTTTGGTTGGCTCCTTACTTTGAAGGCTACACCGATCCCGAAGAACTCGCCGTGCGTAGCAAGGACGAGTACGAGCTGCCTTGGGGCGGCAAGCTCATCTTTGCCAACTGCGTGGTCGGTGGCGCCATCGATGCCCGTTTCATGCCCGCCATCCTGAAGGGTATCAACGAGCGTTTGGAGCAAGGTCCTCTTACAGGTTCATACGCACGTGACATCATCGTCTATGTGTATGATGGTAAGATGCACCCCGTCGATTCCAACGAAATGGCCTTCAAGATCGCTGGCCGTATGGCCTTCTCTATGGCCTTTAAGAACGCTGGACCTAAGATCATGGAACCTATCTATGACCTCGATGTCCGCATGCCTGCCGACCTTATGGGTGCAGTAATGACTGACCTCCAGGGCCGCCGTGGCATCGTGATGGGTATGGATAGCGACCATGGCTACCAAACCATCCACGCTAAGGTTCCGTTCGCTGAGATGGATCGTTATTCCACCACCCTCAGCTCCCTGACATCTGGCCGTGGCACCTTCACCATGAAATATGCCGAATATGCCCAGGTTCCTACCGATGTGCAGCAACGTCTGCTCAAGGAATACGAAGAGAGCCAAAAGGACGAGGAATAATAACAACAACAATTGTTATTGCCCCTATGATACTCCATGTCATAGGGGCTTTTTTTGCCCTGATTTATTCTTTATAAACAATGTGATTCAACACATTGCCAACCATCAAAAGAGTGTTTTTGTCAATACTATTGATGTTGTCACTCAAAGTATGCCAATGTTCCGGGAAAGTTCCATTGCTACTGGTTGGATGCAAGTCAATAATGTCAATGGTGGGAATACCCGCTGTCTCATTCAAAGGCAAATGGTCATCACTGATTGGTTCGCCTAATTCATTTACAAAATATTGACGATAACCGAGATCTTGAGCCATACGCCATACTTTGTTGCTCAACCAGGCGGCATATCCTTGCGAATAATACTCTTTCATAAAGTTCGGCTCCTTACCACCCACCATATCCAAAAGAATGCCAAAACTGGCCTGATAGCCTTTGATATGATGCTGCGAAGCCCAGAACTGCGAGCCTAAGGCCCAATGGTTACGACGATTGTCGTAATATTGTTCCATCTGATCCTGGCGCGGGCCATAGTCCTCCAAATCAAAAAAGATAATGTCAACACCTGTCTTTTCTGGCAAAGGCTGGTTGCGGAAACAGCGCGCGTTTTCAATGAGCACACCAACTCCGCTCGCTCCATCGTTGGCACCGTCAATAGGATGGCTCCAATTGGCTTCGTCTGGATCGTGATCGGCGAAAGGACGCGAATCCCAATGGGAACACAACAGGATACGTTTGGTAGCCTGTGGGTTAAAACTGGCGATGATGTTCTTCCCATCAATGCCTTTGCTATTGAAAAGACGAGTACGGAATTCCTGAACCATGACAGTATCGGCATATTCCGAAAGTTTGCTTACAAGCCATTCCGCACATTGCTGATGAGCTTCGGTATTAGGCACACGCGGGCCAAAATCGGTTTGTGCCTTCACAAAAGCATACGCCGAATCAGCATCAAATTGAGGAATGACTACATTAGCCTTGGGGGTATCAGAAGTATTGGATTTCATTTGATTGTTGTGGTCACAGGCATAAACCACCAATATTAATAACAACGGAATCAGCTTTCTCATTCTTACGTCTTTCTTCTAACTTTTTTTAATAATAAACAATATTTAAATCGAAACGCTTTTGCTGCAAGGCATTGACGGATTTGCTCTTAACCTTTGTATTATAGATTTTCAACAATTTCAGCGTTGGAATACTCTCAATGGGCGAGATGCTCTTGATGCCCGTATTGTTCACGAGCAATTCTTCCAAGCAATTCATCCTGCTTAAAGGCTTGAGCGATTTAATGCCCGTGCCACTGGCATTAAGCACACGCATGTGTTTCATCTTTTCAAGACTCGACAAATCGTCAACTTGCGTGTTCTCAATGTTCAACACCTGCAATAGTGTGTCGTTTTCCAATGGCGACAAATCACTGATAGGATTGTTCTGTAGCAACAATTCCTTGAGATATGGCTTGTCAGCTAAAGGACTGATGTCACGAATACCTTGGCTGTTTACACTTATTTTCTCCAACCAATGAAGTCTTTGGATTGGTTCCAGAGACTGAATAAGATTTTCTTGTTCAATGTTAATTTCAACAAGATCTTGTATCTTTTGCAATTCAATTTCAGAAGGATAATAGGAGTCACATCCTATTTGGTCTTTAAAAATGTCTTTCCATGTTTCATCAAGTTCTTTCCACCATTTCTTTAATTCTTCTGTCTGGTAGATCACTGTGACATTGGGAACTGCGTCTTTTAAGGCTCTGACCTCTTCATCTCCGATATCACTTCCGTCGGCCAAAACTGTCTCAAGATGGCTATCATTGACAAGAGCGTCTAAATTATCGATAGGTGTGTTTTTGATGTTCAGGAAACGCAGTCTGTTCATATCAGCCAAAGGCTTCAAACTGCCGACGTATGTATTTTCCAAGTTGACACTTTCGAGATTAGTCATTCCCGAGAGCGGACCAAGATGTGTGATTTCCGTATTGGAAATGTTAAGATTAACCAAATTAGTAAGCCGACCCACAGGGATTAAGTCTTGCATGTATTGATTGCCTGAAAGATCCAAATCTGTCATATTGATGACTTCATGCAGTTGTTCTGTGGATGGCTCGCTGTCAATTTGAATATGCGTTTTGAGAACAGCTTGCCAATAAAGCGGCAGGTTATTCCACCATTCCTCCAATGCTGAAGTGTTATAAATGACAAGGGTGTACGGATTATTCTTGGTAAACTCTGTGGCTTGGTCTATGTCTATTTTAGTATTGTCACAATAGATTTTGCTTAGCCTTTTGTGGTTTTTAAGAGGTGAGAGGTCTCTAATGACTGTATTGCTACAATACAGCTCTCTGAGATCCTCCATGTCCTGCAAGGCATTTAAATTAGAGATGGATGTGTTGGATATTTTCAAACTCTGCAAAGATTTCAAATGACTCACTGGCGATAGGTTTCGAATGGGATTGCCACTGACGTTAAGTGATACAATTTCCTCCAATTTATTGATAGCCTGTATGGTATTGATTCCGCAACCTTCCACAAAAAGATGAGTTAATTTCGGACAGTGTTCGATAGGTTTCAAATCAGTTACCTTTGTGTATGAGATATTCAGTTTTTCGAGGCGGTTCAGAATATCAAGGATAGAAAGATCATTGACATCCGTATGCGAGATATCAAGGTCTTCCAGCATAATGTCATATTTCAAGGGAGTGATATCCTCAATCCTGGTGTTTCCTGCTTTAAGTGTTTTTAGTTTGTTGGCATTACGCAGTGGCGTGAGGTCATTGACATTAGTTCCTGTAATATTGAGTGAAGATAATTCCGAAAGTTCAGAAAGCGGCTCCAAATTGGTGATGGTTTTGACATTTGCCACATTATTTGCCACATTGACTTCTTGGGTCATGCTGAGATTTTTAAGCTGACTATAGAGTTTGTCTAACCCTTTGCGCACGACAATCTCCTTCCAGTCAACCAAAATGGTGTCGCCATCCTGCACCGAAAGAATGGGGTAAGAATAAATGAAGTCGGTCTCATTGACCTGCATCACTGATTTCAACGGGATGGTATCGTTGATCTTAATGTTTTTCCCGAAATAGTTTTTCCATGAGCTTGGCATGGAGTTCCACCAGTATCTGAGCGACTCTTTCTCATTCACTTTGGTAGTGTAAATGCTGGCAATTTTAAGGTCGTTGTTTTTCTTGTCAAGATTGATTTCTATGTAACGTGTTTTAACCTCGTTGATAGAGTCGTTTGTAACCGTCTTACCTAAAAGTTTCCTGTTGGTTGTGACTTTGAAATAGAGACTCCCATCGTCTTTATGCAAATTACTGATGCTTTGGATGTCGAGAGTGAAGGTCACATATCTGAAGAAGAAATCGATGTCTTTCAGATAAGCCTGAACGTCTTTGTTGAGATTGACCGACCGTTTGGTGTCAAGGTCATCTTCAATCTGCACCTTATCGTTTTGGAAGATTTTGGTATAGCTTTCCGAGAAGATGATTTCTTTTTCCTGAGCGGCTTGCGATGGATCACCTATGAAGTTCAAAGTCTCTTGTAGGTATTTCACCATCTGTGCAATCTCTGCCTCGTAATTGGCCAATTCTTCCTTGGTGAGTTCGACTTTATTCTTTTTCTGGGCCATGCCGGTAAAAGCAAGGCAGCACAGCAACAAGACCAATGTGACAGTTTTTTTCATCATGGTTCGTAAAATTTAATAAGGTCCTTTTTTTCCTTTTCAGGAATATATATAAGATTGGAAATGAGCCATCCGGCATTGCTGCCGCTACGGTTGAACCACGACACCTCAAAATACCAATCCTTGATCTGGAATACATGGAACTTGACGGTATCCACGTTTTGGAAGATCAGGTTCCCTTTCTTGATTTCATAGAAAAAGAGGGTGAGGTAATCGGGCTCAAACGATTTGGAAGCGTAATATTCAATGACATCCGGCTCTTTAAAAATTTTATAGATGTTCATGAAGTCAAGCTCATGGCTCATGGGATGCAGGAAATGTTTCTCTCGTTCTGTCATTTCGCCAGTAGGGAAGAGCTTGTTGAACTCGGAGAAATAAATATTGTTGAGCACCCATTTGGAGCCGAGGCCTTCCTGTTCAACGCCAAGAATCATAATGATACTGACATTTTTTCCTTTGTATTTGAAGGTGGCCGACACTTCGGAATACCAGCGACCGCCAAGGAAGGTCATAAAAGTGGAGTCATTGGCAGTGACATCTTCTATGAAGAAACGCTGCAAGTCAGGTTGGCTGCCGTAAGTCTCTTGGTCGAAAAGTATCGAGAGCGATTGCTGGCGTTTTTCTCGGTTATGATAAGAAGGATCTTTCGGGTTGATTCTGTGGCCGAATTGATCTTCTTCATAGTTGAACCGACGGAAAAATTGTCCCATCTGCTTGGTCATGGCATAGAGATTCGACTCGTCCATTTGGAAATCACCGACGGACTGCGCCGATAGGGGCAATATGCCTATACTCAAAAGCAAGACTAACACAAGGAAAACCGAAGGCTTTCCCCCATTCTTCTTACTTCTGACTCCTGACTCCTGACTTCTCATTTATTCACTGTTTCCTTCACCCTCATGTCACCGAGGAGCACATCCCAGAATCCGACCATGCGTCCGCCGATTTGGGTTTCCTTGCGTTTCACATAAACGGTGATGTCTTTTTTGGTTGTGTCCTTGTAAGCCAAGTTGCCTTCACTGTCGTAACCTCTGAAAGCTTGGAATATGGTGATAACACCGACGTATGTGCCGTCGGGCTGGCGTTGTAAGTCAGAGACGTACTCAATGTTGTACCATTCGATCTCCACACGGTCGTAGTTGAGACGCATCAAATGCTCAAGGTAAGGGCGTACCTTGTAATATTTGATATTGTTGGAGGCGAGTGACGACACACCGATTTCAGCATTGTTCATAAACAGTTCCTCGGCACGGTCGATCACACGGTTGGCTTCGCTCCATGCGGTTTCTTTGGAACCCACTATTTTGATGTATTTGCTGAGGTCACGCACCTTTTCGAGTGCAAGGCTGTCAATGGCCTGTTTACGTTCAAAACTCAGTTCGTCTTGTGCTATGGCAGTGCCTGCCACCAGCAGGACGAATGTCATCATTGCAAATATCTTTTTCATGCTTTTTCTTAGTTTTTAATAAGTTCTACTTCTATGATTTTTCCTTCGCTGTTGACTTTCAATTCCGACACTTTGTTACGATTGACTTTTTGGTCCTTAACGTAGTTGAGATAATCCTCGATGGTTGTGGGACGGTCGTAGTCGTTGAATCCGCCTGCTTGGCTGATGATGATGAGCACAGGCACATCGTTTGAGGAGAACATTTCAAGTGTCTCGTTGATGATGCGGTTAGCTTGTGACATGCTTGCGGCTGATGCGATGGCGGAGAGGTTTTTTTCCAGGATGTTCCTTGGCTGCTGTGCTTGAGCGAGTTTCTCGGCGAGAATACGTTCTTCTTCAGCTGCTTTTTGGGCGGCTTGGGCGCGTTCTCGAGCAAGTTTTTTCTCCACCTGGAGCAAGAGATCGTCAACTTCGGTATTTTGAAGATCCCAGCTCTTGACAGTGTTCACACGGTTTTCTTTTTCTTCGATAGTCCAGACGGTTTCGTCGTCGAGAATGGCGTTAAGGTCTTTTTTTGCTTCGGCTACTTTTGCCTTGTATTCGGCTTCAGCGGCTTCTTTGGCGAGTCTTTTCTTGCTTTTGCAGCTTGTGGTGCCTCCCAGCGTGATGAAAGCGGCTAAGAGTACCAGCATTACGGTTGTGATTTTGTTTTTCATAATGGTATGTTTTTGCTCAATAATAACTCTAATTCTCCAAATTAATTGCAAAAATAGGAATAAAAAAACAAAATCCCGTCTGATAAGGCGGGATTTTTACTTCGGTCAAGGCCAAATGTTGATAAATAATATCGGTTGGGGCGAGTTTGTTACTAGTCCATCCAGCCGCCTGTCCAAGTGATTTGCTTGGTGAAGGTGGGCGTGTCGGAGTCTTCGTAATACTCTACGATGGCGGAACCATCCTTGTTGTTGCGAAGGAGTAAAACCGGCATCGACACA
>JAEEGL016825606.1_pt1 | contig 21346 bp, 17 predicted proteins | sample 9134231 | NCBI WGS metagenome assembly JAEEGL01 (sample SAMN16246548, study PRJNA631951) | gut metagenome | biome: gut microbiome; feature: rumen; material: fiber-attached | host: Bos | place: Iran: Karaj | collected 2018-10
CCTCCGCGGCAGCCTCGAGCGCCGCGGTATCCGGAGTCGCCGCGCATTCTCCCGTGAGGACCACGCGGAAGATATCCCGCTGCGCGTCCCGCGGCAGAGCGTCAAGAAAGGCCTTTTCAACTTCCTTGCCGGTAACGTCCACCGTGAGCGTGCCGTATTCTCTGCCGCCGAGCGGCACGAATTCCATCTCCGCTCTGCCGCTGCCGACTTCTCCGAGAAGCACGCCCTTTTCGCCCGGCTCGTCGAAGCCTCTGCCCTCCGGGCAGCCCGGGCAGGCGTAATGCGTATTTCCTGCTTTTCTTATGCCGCTGAAGGTATGGTTGTGTCCGAGGGCTATGTAATCCGCCCCCGAAGCCGCCGCGTCCTGCTCGGTGACAGGATTGTAGCGGCTCTCGGCCGATTCCAGATCGCCGTGCATAACTACCAGGCGAGTTCCCATGCCTGCGGCCGAAAAGCCCTTGAGCATGCTTTCGGAATAAGCTGAAACGAAAGCCGAGCCGTAGACCGTGCATTCCAGCTCCGGCAGCTCCACCGCCTCTATCTCCTGAGATTTGAAAACGTAAACGTTATCCGGCAGACGCACCACGTTATACGGAGAATTGGAGGAATAAAAATCGTGGTTTCCCGGCGAAATGAATATGCGCGCAGAAGTTGCGGCAAATGCCGAGGAGAGAGTGTCGGCAGTCTCGTAATACGCGCGGTCGGAATCGAAAAGGTCGCCCGCGAGCAGGATCATCTGCACTTTTTCCCGCTCCGCCAGATCAATTATCTTTCGCAGCATATCTCTTTGCTCCGAGCGTCTGAGCGCGGCCTTTTGAGCGCCGAGCGCCTCGAAACGCGAATCGAGATGAAGATCCGCCGCATGCAGTATCCTTACCATATCAAAAAATCCTCATCGCTTCTGCCGCGGTGCAAAGGCCGGTCTCGGTGTCGACGGTAAAAACCGCGCACTCGAGCTTTGCTTCACCGGGCGCAGTTTCAAATCTCGGGCGCATATCTCCCCTGAACATGGCTATGGACTGCTCCGGCTTTACGCCGATAACAGACTCCGCCGGGCCGGTCATGCCGAGATCCGTTATATAGCCCGTGCCCTTCGGGAGCACTCTGCAGTCGGAGGTCTGCACGTGCGTGTGCGTGCCCCACATAGCGCTTACCCTGCCGTCGAGCATATAGGCCATGGCGAGTTTCTCGCTCGTTGCCTCCGCATGGAAATCGGCAAGGATGATCTTTGCATCCGTGTTTTTCAGGATGGTTTCGACTGCCGAAAACGGGTTGTCCGGCCCGAAATCCATGCCGCAGCGCCCTATCAGATTTATAACTAGCACTGGCCCGAACGGAGAATCGAAAACGCCGTATCCTCTCCCCGGAGACTGCGGCGCGAAGTTTGCCGGTCTGAGTATATAGCGGCAGTCGTCGAGATAATCGCATATCTCGCTTCTTCCCCAGGTGTGATTTCCGAGAGTGATGACGTCCGCCCCGGCGGTGAATATATCGTCCGCCTGCTGCGGCGTAAGACCTACGCCCGAGGCGTTTTCGCCGTTGACGACCGTGAAATCGATATTCTTCAGTTTTTTTATGCCGCGCAGAGACTTTGAAAGCATCTGCAGACCGGGCTTTCCGACTATATCGCCTACGGCAAGAACGTTTACCAGCATCTTAACTCTCCATGCGGAAAGCTCTCGGCTTTCCAGTTTACTGTTCCTTCTGCGGTATGAGCAGCTCTATGGCCTCGTGGCGGTTTACGAGCGTTATCTCCGTGTGCTCCCCGCCGTTTTCTCCGTCGCGCGTCCAGGCCACCGGCTCCTTGAATCTGAAGGTTATTTCGGCTGTCTGCGCCAGCTCGACGTACTTTTCATCGTAATTCTTCGTGAGTATGCCGTTTATTATCCTCTCAAGCTGGAATATGTTTGCCGGCTGCCTTATAAGCAGCACCTCGAAGAGGCCGTCGTCAAACTCCACGAAGTCCGGGTCGAGCTTTACGAGCCCGGCTACGGACGTGGAATTCGAGACAGAGCCGAATATAAAATCTCCCTCTACCGTCTTCCCGTTGAACTCCGCCTGGAGCGTTATGGGCTGTATCTGTGAAAGCGACCTTGCTCCCTGCATGAGATAGGCGAAATGCCCGAGTGAGTTCTTGATCTCCTGCGGTGTGTTGTAAGACGCCTCGGTAAAGGCCCCGAAGGCCGCTATGTACGTGAAAAACTTATCCTTCATCTCGCCGATGTCAAACTTGAGCATTCGCCCGGCAAGTATTTTTTCGGCAGCCTGCGCCGGATTGCGCGGTATGCCGAAGGTAGAGGCCACGTCGTTCGTCGAGCCTACGGGTATGTAGCCCACTGGAGGGGGCGATTCGAGGCGGGCAAGGCCGTTTACAGTTTCGCTCATTGTCCCGTCTCCGCCGCAGCATACGACCATGTCGTAATCCTTCGCGTTGTCTCTGGCGAAGGACTCCGCGTCTCCCCTGCCTCTGGTTATAAAAAAGGTAACCCGATATCCCGCTTTATCGAACAAGTCCACCGCGTCGAGTATCAGCTGCTTATTCACGTTCAAGCTGCGCCCGGCGGCCGGATTGATTATCATCATCATCTTCTTGGGCATACAATACCTCCGGCGAGTACTGCAGGAAACCTGCAGAATAGTAATCATACTATAACAAAATAAAACGTAATTTTCAAAGCTTTTTGTGCTGTTTTTTGAGTTTTCGGCCATATTCTTTCCGTCAAATGCAGCTCCGCTGTTGAAAAAGGCCAAAATGGCTGATAAAATACCCGCGGGAGATTTGAAAGCCATGAATAAAACGAACTACAACTCGCTTTTTGAAGAAGAGATCGCGCGCATAGATCGCCTGCCGGAACGGCCGAGGCTGCTTATGCACGTTTGCTGCGCGCCCTGCGCCAGTGCCGCGCTGGAGCGCACGGTGCCGTTCTTTGAAACGACCGCTTTCTTCTACAATCCGAATATAGCGCCTCCGGAGGAATTGGAGCTTCGCGCCGCGCAGCTGCCGAAGCTGATAGAGGCTATGGATGGGCGGGCCGGCCTGATCATTGCCGAGCCGGAAAACGATCCTTTTTTCTCTCTCCCCGAAGAACTGGCCTCCGCTCCCGAAGGCGGCGAACGCTGCCGCCTCTGCTTTAATCTGCGCCTGGAAAAGGCCGCGCTCTTCGCGGCTGAAAACGGCTACGACTATTTCTGCACCTCCCTCACGGTCGGCCCGATGAAAAACGCGGAGCTTATAAACTCCGTGGGGCTTGCGCTCGGGGAAAAGTACGGTGTGAAATGGCTGTGCGCCGATTTCAAAAAGAAAGGAGGCTACGCCCGCTCTATAGAGCTCTCCCGCAGCTACGGGCTCTACCGCCAAAACTACTGCGGCTGCATATATTCCGTGCGATGATAATCGCGGCAGGTTTCCACGACCCTGCCTATCAAAAAATGGAGGTTTTATTCCAATGCGTTTTTCTGTAAAAGAACTTACCTTTGCCGCCGTGATAGCGGCTCTTTACGCGGCTCTCACTCTGGTCCTCGCGCCCATAAGCTTCGGTCCCGTGCAGTTCCGCATAGCCGAAGCTCTGTGCATACTCCCCTTCTTCTTTCCCTGCTCCATTTGGGGACTTTTTGTGGGCTGCATCCTTGCCAATCTCATAGGCGGCTACGGCATACTCGATATCGTTTTCGGCTCACTGGCGACTCTCGGCGCCGCCCTGTGCACCAGCGGCATAAGGAACAAGCCGCTCGCAGCGCTGCCCCCCGTTATCTTCAACGGCGTCATAGTAGGCGCCCTTCTCGCCTGGACTCTGGCAAAGTCCACCTTCCTGCGCAGCTTCCTTGTCTTCGGCCTGCAGGTAGCCGGCGGCGAGGCCGCAGTTCTGTACGTGCTGGGCCTGCCCATGCTGTATCTCCTGCCTCGCTGGAAATACTTCAGAGATCTGATCGCAAAATACGGCAAAAAAGCTTGACAAAACTGCCGTTTGATATATAATATTTTGGCCTGCCTGAAGGCGCAGGCATAATCCTTGCCCCGTAATTGGGGCCTTATGTCCAGAAGGAGGTGCAAAAGATGGCAAAAACCACAGCCAACTACGAAGTGATGTACATCATCAATCCCGCCGTCGGCGAGGAAGGTACCGCCGCTATCGTAGAAAAGTTCAAGACTCTCATCGAGGCTAACGGCACTCTTATCAGCATGGAAGAGCTCGGTAAGAAAAAGCTTGCCTATCTCATCGAGAAGGTGTCCGAGGGCTACTATGTGCTGGCTCGCTTCACGTCCGCTCCCGAATTCCCGCAGGAGCTTGACCGTGTCATGAGGATCACCGAAGGCGTTCTTCGTTCCCTCATCACAGTGGTCGAGGAATAAGGAGGCCCGGAAATGTTAAACCAGGTTGTTCTTATGGGGCGCCTCACAAGAGACCCCGAGCTCAGGCGCACACAGTCGGGCGTCGCCGTGGCCAGCTTTACGCTTGCTGTCGACAGGGATTTTTCCTCTCGTGACGGCGGCGAAAAGGCCACTGATTTCATCGACTGCGTTGCCTGGCGCAACACCGCCGAATTCGTATCCAAGTATTTCGCGAAGGGGCAGATGGCCGCTGTTAACGGCAGACTCCAGATCCGCGACTGGACCGACAGAGACGGCAACAAGCGCAGAAGCGCGGAAGTAGTTATCGACAATGTTTACTTCGCCGATTCGAAGAAAAGCAGAGAGGGCGGCTCGGATTATTCCCCGCACCAGAGCTATGAAGCTCCCTCTTCCTTCAGCGATAACAGCTCCGCGGCAAATGATTTTTCCGAGCTTGACGATATGGACGGAGATCTTCCGTTCTGAGCTCGCATTCCAAATTTGATGGGAGGTTATTTCCTTGGCTAACGAAAGGCCCGATAGAGCTCGTCCCCGCAAGCGCAAAAAGGTTTGCGCGTTTTGCGTTGATAAAGTGACGTCCATCGACTATAAGGATACGGCGAAGCTTCGCCGCTATATGTCCGAGCGCAGCAAGATCCTGCCCCGCAGGATCACCGGCACCTGCGCCATGCATCAGCGCCAGCTGACTGAGGCTATAAAGAGAGCCCGCCAGATCGCTCTGCTGCCCTACGTCACCGACTGACGAAAGCTTAAAAAGATCCCCGCAGAAAACTCTGCGGGGATCTTTTTATCCGGAACCGGTGCAGTCCGGTTTATTTGAATACTTTCAGTATGTCCTCATGCGACGCGAAGGCGAGCGCCTTCTCCTCGCTCGTAAAAACGTAGTCCGGAGTAGGCATGCTTATATTCCCGTCCGTATGCTTTATGGCCACTATGTTCACGTTGAAGCGTTTGCGCACGTCGAGCTCGCGCAGATTGCGGCCTACCCATGCCGCCGGAGGATCGATCTCGTATATGGAGCCCTTCTGGCTCAGCTTGAAATAATCCAGGACTCCGTCTATGCCTATGGATATGGCCAGCCTTTCGGCAAGATCTCTTTCCGGATATACGACCTCGTGAGCTCCGGTTTTCAAGAGAAATTTGGCCTGCGTGTCCGTACAGGCGCGGCTTATTATATGCTTGGCCCCGAGCTCGTGCAGATTATCCGTTATCTCAAGGCTGCTCTGGAAATCCTCGCCTATGCACACCACGCAGTGATCGAAGGCGTCTATCCCGAAGTTTTCGAGCACTTCCTTCCTGCGGCAGTCGCCTATCTTGGCGCTCACGACATAGCGGAGCATCCCGCTGAGCTGTTCTTCGTTAATGTCCACCGCCATGATCTCGCAGCCCTGCTCATACAGGCGCTTGCAGAGATAGCTGCCGAATTTGCCCATGCCTATGAGTAAAACATTCTGCTTCATAGCTTTCTCCTATCCTATTACGATTCTTTCCACCGGGTCCTTTACAGCCGGCTCCGGCTCTCTCTGAACGAGCGCCGTGGCAAACGAGAGGCTTCCCACTCGCCCGCAGAACATGAGCAGCATTATCGCGACGCATGAAACCGTATCCAGCGAACGGGTTATGCCCGCCGTAAGGCCTACTGTGCCGATGGCTGAAAACGCCTCGAACAGTACGTCCGAAAGGCCTATCCCCGTCCTTGCGCAGATGATGACCGTCGCCGCGAGGGCAAGCGAGAGATTTGTGAAGAATACCGCCGCCGCCTTGCGCAGCGCGTCGTCCTCGAGTCTTCTGCCGAAGACTCCGAAGTGCTTCTTTCCGCGCACGTACGAAACCGCGTAAAGCAGCAGCACGGCTATGGAAGTCGTCTTTATGCCGCCGGCCGTAGAGCCGGAGCTGCCGCCTATGAACATCAGCACCATCATAACGAGCCTGCCGGAGCTCGACATGGCCGCTATATCCACCGTGTTGAATCCGGCTGTCCTTGCCGTAACGGAATCGAACACGGACGTGAGCATCCTCTCGCCCGTGCTCATACCCGCGGCCGAAGCGTCTTTCTCCAGAATGAAGAAAAGTATCGCGCCGCCGAAAAGCAGTATCGCCGTTGTCGAGAGCACTATCTTGCTGTGCAGGCGGTAGCGCCCGAGCTTAAGCCTGTGCTCCGAAAAATCGTTCCAGACCGCGAAGCCGAGGCCGCCGGCAACTATGAGTATCATTATTACAACGTTCACCAGAACGTCGTTATAATACGGAGAGAGAGAGCAGTACGGCTCCAGCCTTCCGAGGACGTCAAAGCCTGCGTTGCAGAAGGCCGAGACGGAATGGAACACGGCAGCAAAAAGCCCGCTCCAGAAGCCGAACTGCCGGCAGAAGCGCAGCATCAGCAGCAGCGCTCCCACGCCCTCGAAAAGCGCCGTGTACTTGACGATCCTCTTCGTGAGCTTCATTATTCCGCCTATGTGATCGGTGCTTATGCTTTCGGAAAGTATCTCCCGCCCCTTAAGGCCGAGCTTGCGGTTCAATACCAGGAAGAAGCGGGCCGCTATCGTCATAAAGCCGAGGCCGCCGATCTGGATAAGCACCAGTATCACTATCTTCCCGAGCAGGGACCACTGTACGTATGTATCTGCCAGGACGAGCCCCGTGACGCATGATGAAGACACGGCCGTGAACGCCGCCGTCAGCAAGCCGGCGCTTTCACCGTCCCGCGAGGAGGCCGGAAGCATAAGTAGGACCGTGCCTAAAAAAACTATGGTAAGAAAGCCCAGAGCTATTATCTGAGTTTTTGATAATCTGCCTCTTCGTTTCATTTCCACACTCCGAAGTTTTTTCAATTAAGTTATACCATTTTGCTCCATTCAAGTCAATGCGGTGCTTAAAGGCCGCAATAGTTTTTTGTTTGTTCACAAATGTTTTACAAAAAAGGAATATAATGTATTATATTTTCTGCCGGGGGCGATCTGCAATATGCTTACTCTGAAAAACATACGAAAAGACTATACGGCCGGGGACGTCACTGTACAGGCTCTGAAGGGCATAGATATCTCGTTCAGAAGGAACGAGTTCGTGGCCGTGCTCGGCCCCTCCGGATGCGGCAAAACCACTCTTTTGAACCTCATAGGCGGGCTTGACAGCGCAACGGACGGCGAGCTTTTGATAAACGGCCGCTCGACCCGCAACTATAAGGACCGCGACTGGGATTCCTACCGCAACCACTCCGTCGGCTTCGTATTCCAGAACTACAATCTGATACCTCATCAGACTGTGCTGGCAAATGTAGAGCTTGCTCTCACTCTCTCCGGCGTTTCAAGAACAAAGCGCAGAAAGCGCGCCGAGGAAGTCCTGAAGGCTGTCGGCCTCGGCGACCAGCTGAACAAAAAGCCCGCTCAGATGTCCGGCGGTCAGATGCAGCGCGTGGCCATAGCCCGCGCGCTCGTGAACGACCCCGATATACTTCTTGCGGACGAGCCCACCGGCGCCCTCGATACGGAAACCAGCGTCCAGGTGCTTGATATACTCAAGGAGGTCGCAAGAGACCGCCTTGTTATAATGGTCACTCACAACCCCGAGCTCGCCGCGCAGTACGCCACGCGCACGGTGCGCCTGCTCGACGGAAGGATAACCGACGACAGCTCTCCGTTTGACGCCTCCGAGGAAGCCCCCTTGACCGAAAACGCGGCGGAAAAGAAACCCTCCATGTCGTTTTTTACGGCATTGTCCCTTTCGCTCAAAAACCTGCTCACCAAAAAAACGCGCACCATCCTCACCGCCTTCGCCGGCAGCATAGGCATAATCGGGATAGCACTCATACTTGCCCTGTCAAACGGCGTAAACATATATATAAACCGCGTCCAGGAGGACACCCTCTCCTCCTATCCGATAACGATACGGGCGGAGAGCGTAGACTGGGGCAGCTTTCTCTCCAGCATGGCGGGCATGCGGCAGGATGCTCGGGACGGCCGCGGGCACGAGCGCGACGCCGTCTACGAGAGTCCGGTGACTTATAATCTGCTGAACCTGATGAACTCCGTGGAAACGAACAAGAATAACCTCGTGGATTTCAAAAAATACCTTGACGCGCAGCACGAAAGCATCAGCGGCTATGTAAGCGCCATAGACTATTCCTACGATCTCGATCTCAACATCTACACTCTGGACCCGGAGGGCAATATCGTAAAGTCCGACGTGGAGGACATCATCCACAGGGCCATGGGAGCGATGATGGGGATAGACGAAGAGACCGTCGACTCGATAGACTCCTTTTATCTCTCCGGAAGCTCCGCGAGCTTCACGGAGTATTCCGGCTTCTCCAACTCCTCCGTCTGGGAAGAGCTCCTTGCCGGAGAGAACGGCGATCCTGTAAACGCGCTGCTTTTTGAGCAGTACGACGTTATTGCAGGATCGTGGCCGAAGGCTTATAATGAGGTAGTGCTCGTGGTCGATAAAGACAACGAGATAAACGACCTCGTGCTCTATTCCCTGGGCCTCAAATCCACCGACGAGCTCGTTTCCACGCTCAGGGAAGCCTATTTCAGCGGCGAGAAGATTGACACCAGTTCCTCCGGAAGCTGGAGCTACGACGATATCATCGGCAAGACCTTCCGTCTTGTATACTCCGCCGATTTCTGGCAGAAGGGCCCAGACGGCGCCTATGCCGATATCTCCGGCACGGAGCTCGGCGTCCAGTCGCTCTATAACAGAGGCACCGAGCTCAGAATATGCGGCATAATACGCCAAAGCGAAAACGCCGTTTCCGGCATGATAAACGGTTCCGTAGGCTACACCCGTCTTCTTACCGAGCGCATCATCGCGGAAAGCTCGCAGCGCGAGGTCATACTGGCCCAGCTTGCCGACCCGTCCGCCGACGTTCTCACAGGCCTCCCATTCCCGGATCCCTCTGCGGCGGAGCTTTCCGTTTCCGAAAAAGCAGCCGCCGCCTCGGCGTATATCGCGGGCGCGGACATTGCCAAAAAGGCCGAGATCTACTCCTATATCACGTCCATGCCCAGCGATGAATATCTCTCCGGCATGCTTTCCGCGGCAATGAGCTCAATGACGCGCGAAAGCATAGAGCAGATGATCCTTCAGCAGTATCCGGAGTATGCCTCCATCATTTCCGAAATGGACGATGCTTCGCTTTTCGAATACGTGGAAAAAATGATTTCCGAACGGATAACCGAAGAGTATTCCGCGCAGGTGCAGGCCCAGCTCGGCCAGTACAGCCTCGATCAGCTCTCCTCCATGCTCGATATGCTCCCCATGAGCGAAGAGCTTCTCGCCGGGATATACGATGAATTCATCCCGCTCGAGTATTCCTCCTCCACCTACGAGGACAATCTCAGGCTCTTGGGATATACGGATATCGAAAGCCCCTCCTCCGTGAGCATATTCGCCTCCACCTTTGCGGATAAAGATAAGATATCCGACCTTATCGAAACGTATAACTCCGGCGTGAGCGAAGCAAACAAGATAACCTATACCGATTACGTCGCTCTTATCATGTCGTCAGTAACGACTATAATAAACGCCATCTCGTACGTCCTGATCGCCTTCGTCGCCATCTCTCTCGTAGTCTCCTCCATCATGATAGGCATCATCACCTATATCAGCGTGCTCGAGCGCACGAAGGAGATAGGCGTGCTGCGCTCCATCGGCGCGTCGAAGCGGGATATCTCGAGAGTCTTCAACGCCGAAACTCTCATCGTCGGCTTCTGCGCCGGCATATTCGGCATAGCGATAACTCTCCTTCTCTGCATACCGATAAACATCATCGTCCATCATCTTACGGGTATACCGAATATCAGCGCCGTGCTGCCTCCGGCGGCCGCCGTGATACTCGTCGTCATAAGCATGCTCCTTACCCTCGTGGCCGGTCTTATCCCCTCGCGGCTTGCCGCAAAGCGGGACCCCGTGGCCGCCCTGAGGAGCGAATGACGCCTTCTCATCTATTCCAGCGGAGGTTTTAGATATGAAGTTCTCCTTCTTCAACAGCCTTTCAAACATAAAGCTCGGCTCCATTTCCCTGTCTACCGTTTTGTCCGCCATTCTCATCTTCATCGTCTGCGTGGTACTGATAAGGCTCATCATGCGTCTGGTGGAAAAGGTGCTTTCCAAAACTCATATGGAAAAGGGCATGCGCGGCTTTGTACGCACGATGATAAAAGTGGGCCTTTGGCTCATAGCCATAATAACCATCGCCGGGTGTCTCGGCATACCCACGGCGTCGCTTGTAGCCGTCTTGAGCGTGGTAGGCCTGGCCATCTCCCTCTCGGTGCAGGGCATAATATCAAATGTCTTCTCCGGCATGACTCTGCTCGCCACGAAGCCATTCGTCGCCGACGACTATATAGAAATCGGCGGGCTTGCCGGCACGGTTGTGAGCGTGAACCTTTTCTACACCACAATAAGAACGCTGGACAACAAGCTCATCTATATCCCTAACAGCGAAGTAGCTTCTTCAAAGGTAGTCAACTGCACTCACGAAAAATACCGAAGGATAAGCTTCAGCTTCAGCGCAAGCTACGATTCACCCACGGATAAAGTCAAGGCCGCTCTGCTGCAGGCCGCCGGAAGCATAGAAACGGTAATGGATAATCCGGCGCCCTTAGCCGGGATCAACGCCTATAAAAACAGCACCATAGAATACACGCTCTTTGTCTGGTGCCTCGCTTCTAACTACTGGCCGACGTATTTTGCCGTGAACGAGGCCGTGCGGGATCAGTTCGCCGCGCACGGCATCGTCTTCAGCTACGACCACATGAACGTACATATAATCGAACCCGAAAAATAAAAGAAAAGGCTGCCGGCAGGCAGCTTTTTCTTTTGCCGTACGGCAGCGATAATAAATACTTCTGTACTTTTCCCCGTTTTGATTCTATAATCTGTGTGTATCTCCCCGGCGCAATCCTACTATCAAAGGAGGGACCTCCATGGCAGTATTGGAAGGTCTTGAACCGAAAAAAGTATTCGGTTTTTTTGAGCGGCTCTCCGCCATCCCGCGCGGCAGCGGCAACACCAAGGCCGCGAGCGATTATATAGTTTCTTTCGCAAAAGAGCGTTCGCTTCCCTGCAGGCAGGACGAGGCGAATAACGTCATAATCTTCGCTCCCGCCTCCCCGGGACGCGAGGATTCGGCCCCGCTGCTCCTTCAGGGGCATATCGACATGGTCTGCGAAAAGACTCCCGACTGTGCCAAGGACATGGCCTGCGAGGGGCTCGATCTCGCAGTTTCCGACGGCAAAGTCCGCGCGCTCGGCACCACCCTCGGGGCCGACGACGGCGCGGCGGTAGCGATGATGCTTGCCGTGCTCGATTCTCCCGAGCTCCCGCATCCGCCCATAGAGGCCGTATTCACCGCCGACGAGGAGATAGGCATGGTCGGCGCCTGCGCGCTCGACTTTTCCGATCTGCGCTCCCGCCGCATGATAAATATGGACTCCGAGGAGGAGGGCGTATTTACAGCAAGCTGCGCCGGCGGCAACGTCACGAAGTGCATCCTTCCCGTTTCCCGCTGTGACAGGCCCGGAAAAGCCTTGAAAATAGTCATATCAGGCCTTTCGGGCGGACACTCCGGAGAGATGATAATCACCGGACGGGCAAACGCGGACATGCTCCTCGGGCGTGTGCTCTATGCTCTTTCAAAAACCGTTTCCTTCGGCCTATGCTCGGTGCGCGGCGGGATGAAGGACAACGCCATCCCCACTCAGTCCGAGGCGACCCTCGTATGCCGGGACGAGGTCGCCGTACGCTCCCTCTGCGCCGATATGCGCGATATCCTGCGCGCGGAATACAGAAATACCGATCCCGATCTCGACGTTTCCGTTCTCCCGGACGATCATTCGCCGGCTATGGATGCCGGCAGCGCCGAGGCCGTCGTCTGCATGCTCAGCTGCCTGCCGAACGGAGTGCAGGTGATGAGCTCGGATATTGAAGGGCTGGTGCAGACCTCTCTGAGTCTCGGCATCCTCGACACCTTCAGCGACCGCGTGGAAGCCTCCTTCTGCGTACGCAGCAGCGTTGAGTCTCAAAAGCAGATGCTGGTCGACAGGCTGGATTGCCTCATGACCCGCCTCGGCGGCAGGATCGAGGTCTCCGGGGATTACCCGGGCTGGGAGTACCGCCCCGATTCCCCTCTCCGCGAGCTTCTCTCGGACGTCTTTGAAGAGCAGACCGGCCGCAAGCCTCTTATCCGCGCCATACACGCCGGCCTTGAATGCGGCATATTCTCGGGCAGGCTTCCCGGCCTTGACTGCATATCGATAGGAGCCGATACCGCAGACATACACACGCCTCGCGAAACGCTCGATATAGCCTCCATGCAGAGGACCTGGGCTTTCCTCGTTGAAGCCCTTAAGCGCCTGTAGAAGAAATAAAAAGGTCCGTCACGGAAGATCTTCAGAGATTTTCCGTGACGGACCTTTGGCATTATGAGAACTTCGCAGTAATTCTTTAATAAATCAGGCGGTGTATCCGTTTTCCGCGCAGCATACGAACGCTATATCCTCAATTTTTTCAGCGGCGGTGTTCATGCGACCTATCGAAACTGTAAGGTCGACTGCCTGCCACTCTCCGTTTACATACACCGAGTTCCAGGCGTGATACTCTCCGCGGTAATTGCCCTTCTGTATGACGCACGGTATGCCCTGGCTGCGGCACATCGCGGCAAACACGGCCGAGATGCCGTAGCATATGCCTTTCCTCGCCATCAGGACTTCGTTGGTGTTCGGCACGTAGTTCTTCACCAGGCCGCCGGCGATCTTTGCGGCTAAATCATAGTCGTAAGAGAAGTTTGCGGCGATGAAGTTATGTATCGCGACTATCTTTTCCGCATCCGTCGTCTTTCCGGCGCAAAGCTCGGCCGCCTTCATCCCGATGCCGTCATCCTTGGAGAAGGTTATCTCCGCGGTGCTGGCGCGGTACGGCGCCAACGTATCTGCGATAGTCGCCGTGAAAGTGCTGCGCGCAACGGTTTTATAAGAAGTTCCGTAGATGTTCTTATAAAGCGTCACGGTGTACTGCCCGTCGCCGTTCGTAAGCGAATAGGCCGTCTTCGTTCCCGGGACATAGTTGTAGTACACGGTGGAGCCCTTGAAGGTCACTCCTACCTTCATTTTCACCGTGCTCTCCGCAGCGTACTCGACCTCGACGATCCCCTCCGAGCTTTTACTGCTGTCTAATATGGGGGTCCCTTCAGCGTGTGAATTCACTGCGAAGACTAAAAAAGCGAAGAAAAATGCAGACAAAAAGACGCCTGCAAAACGGCAAAACCGCTTCATAGTCTACTCCTTTCGGTAACTGGCTGCCATGCCCTTTCGGGTTTAGGCCCTGTAGCTTTGCGTCACAGCCTTTCGACTGCTTTGCCATTGTCGTTTGAGTGCTGGGCAGCTGCCGCCTCCGGCGCTCATTTCTGGGACAATAATAAGTATTCGGTTGTCGGATATCCGCCGCCTATGCGGCAAACATACGTTATCGTGCCAATATTCTAAATGATTGTTTCCGTTTTGTCAACACTTAATGTTGATACTTTCTAAAAACTTTTTAACATTTTCGCTAATATTGACAATTTTTACAAACCTGCGTTCATACGTCCGCGTTTTTGCCTTACAGGACGCGGACTCCGGAAGCTTTCGTCCAAACAGCCAAAAAAGTGCTTCTTAGCATCAAATAATTCTTTGCTTATGCTTGAAGCTTAAGAATATTAGTGTTATATTAAGATATGTTAATTTCTCGTATTATGCCCAAAGCGTGGCAGCGCGCTTCCGAAGGGATGGTATTTTGAAAAAGCACCTGCGCCTGATAATCATCATAATACTTGCCGCCGTGCTGCTCTTCAGCGTCATAATGCTGCTCAAGGATCTCCTTGAGTACCGCAAGGCCGCTTCCGTTTATTCCGAAGCGCGTGATATAGCCGGAATACCGCAGCTGCTGGAATACGCGGCCTCGGCCGATACCGAAGTCCCTGCGGCGACTTCCGCGGAACCGGACGGCGCAAAGGCGGAAAGCGCCCCTGCGGCCGAGCCTGCAGAAGCCGAGCCCGAGGAAGCGGAGGACCCTCTTCTCTCCGCGCTGAGCGAGGCCGACCTGACTGCGCTGCAGAGCATAAACAGCGACGTTATCGGCTGGATCCTCATCCCCGGCACGAAGATCTCCTACCCGATAGTCCACTCCGGCAACAACGACTATTATCTCAACCGCAACTGGAAAAAGGACTGGAGCTCGGTCGGTTCCATATTCCTCGACTGCAAGAATTCCTCCGACCTGAGCGATTTCAACTCGCTCATTTTCGGGCACAGGATGAAGGACGGCTCGATGTTCGCGAGTCTGCCGAAGTACTTTAGTCAAAACTACTGGCAGGAGCATCCCTCCGTATACGTGCTGCTTCCCGGCAGAGTGCTCCGCTACGATATTTATGCGGCGTATGAAGCGCCGGAGACGGGCCCCGCCTACGATATCGATTTTTACTCTACTGACGCCAAGGAGAGCTACATCCGTTACGGCATAAGGTGTTCTGCCGTGAACACAGGCGTCGTTCCCACCGCCGAGGATAATATCATCACTCTTGTAACGTGTACCGGCAGAGGCTATACGAGCCGTATCGTGGTGCAGGCCGTGCTGGTCGAGCAGCTGCAATAATAAGCGCTGCACGCAATATCCGTCGATTATTCCCGCTGTGCGGTATTCTCTTTCACGGTGATATGATATGTACAAAGCTTTTTTAACAAAATACTCCGGCATATTCGCAGCCGCGGCCGCTCTGCTGCTGTTGCTGTGCATAGCTTTGCTCATTTACATTTTCGCCGGTCGTAAAAAGCGCAAGGTCCTGTCTCTGGGCGATCCCCTCACCGAAGGGCCCTCCAAAGCCGTGTTCCGCGAAGAGGTAAAAAAGCTCTTCGCCGGAAATAAAAGTCTGTGCGCGCTGGTCTCTCTGCAGTCCACCGGGCTACCCGGAGTGTTTTCCGCATACGGAGCGGTTACCTACAACAGCGCCCTGCGCATGGTATATGACGTTCTCTCCTCCCGGCTCGGTAAAAACGCCCCGGTGGTCAGGACGGGTGAAAGCACTTTCTGCTTTGCGCTGAAAACCAAAGGCGAGGATGAGATACGCAGCAGACTCGCCGGAATTGCCGCCGCGATCGACGGCGCCGCGAAAGCCGGATTCCAGGGGCTTTCCCTGCCGTCCGTCTTCGGCGTTTATCTTCCCGAATCCGCCGGCGAGGAAGTTGACGATATGCTCGCCAAGGCAGTTCAGGCCCGCATGTACGCCAGGCCGGACGAGCGGATAATGTTTTACAGCCCGGAGCTTTCGGAAAAGATATCCTGCGAGCACGAGCTTGCCGAGTCCATGCTGACCGGCCTTGAAAAAGGCGATTTTACGGTGTTCTACCAGCCGAAGATCCGGCTTGCGGATCTTCAGGCGGCGGGAGCGGAGGCTTTGGTCCGCTGGCGCCACCCCCAGAAGGGGCTCCTTGCGGCGGGGATGTTCGTACCGGCCGCCGAGAAATACGGAGTAATATATAAAATAGAGCTCTGGGTCTTCAGCGAAATATGCCGTCTTCTCAAGCGCTGGAACAGCGAGGGGCGCGAAACCTGCCCCATCTCCATGAACCTTTCCGGGGCCGACATAAATCAGGGCGGCCTTGCTGAAGAGTTTTTTGAGATATGCAGCGCAAACAACGTTTCTCCGAACAACATAGAATTTGAATTCAAGGAATCTCTGCTCGCCGATATGCCCGTGGAGGCCCGCGCTTTTATAGAGCGCCTGCACGCGCACGGCTTCCGCTGCGCGGTAGACAGCTTCACTTCCTCGCGCTGCTCAATGCAGTTCGTGAGCTCGCTCAATATCGATACTCTCAAGCTTGACGGCAGCTTTTTCTCCGGCGACAACAACAATCGCCAGGGCCGCTATATCCTCGAGAGTATTTTAAGACTGGCGGCTCAGCTGCACATCCAGACCGTGGCCGAGGGAATAGACAGCCGCTCCCAGCTGCAGTTCCTCCAGCAGGCGGGCTGCGATATAATACAGGGCTTCTATTATTTCAAGCCCATGCCTGCCGAGCGCCTTGAGGAAAACATCTTCACGGGCCGCGAGCTGCGCTGCATAGACAGCGGAGAAGACGCCTTCGGACGGGAGCAGAACGCGGGCGACCCGGCGAAACCGCTTCAGCAGCCGTACAGGAACATAGTGCTTTTTTCCTATTGGCCGGACGAAGACTTTGTTGAGTTTTCGGATTCCTTCTCCCCCGTTCTGGGCGGACAGACCTCTTTTGAAAACGCCGCCGCGCTCCTGCGCACGACCAATCTGATACACGAAAACGACCGCAAGGACTTTATCTATCTTCTCAATCGATGCCGCAGAGAACCCGGCTGGGCGGAAAACACTCTTCGTTTTTACGTGGCTGAGAAGCGTTACGCCTGGCTTGAAGTGCGCCTTCGCTACGAGCAGCACGGAAGCAGCTCCCGCATTTTCGGCATGCTGGTCAATATGGAGGGCTGGAAAAACGAGATCAACCGCTGGAAGGACAAGGCCACGCGCGACGTCCTTACGGGCATTTATAACCGTGAGTATTTCGAACAGAGCGTTAAAAAGCTTCTCGACTCCGGAACCTGCGCGGACGGCGCTCTGCTCTTTATAGACGTAGACGATTTCAAGCGGGCAAACGATACCTACGGCCACGTTTTCGGAGACGATATCCTTTGCAGCATAGCGAATCAGATACGCTCCATATTCCGCCAGACAGATATAATCGCCCGCTACGGCGGAGACGAATTCGTAGTTTTCGCTCCGTCAATAGAGCGCGCCGTATTGGAGCGCCGCCTTTCCAAGCTGTACGACGTGTTCAGCAATCCCCATAAAACCGACACCGTTGAATACTACGTGACCGGCAGCATCGGCGCCGCCTTGTATCCCGACGCCGGAACGGATTACGATACCCTTCTCGAGCACGCGGACTGCGCCTGCTACGAGGCAAAGAAAAAAGGCAAGAACCGTTACGTAATATACGAGCCCTACATGTTAGGCAAAAACGCTGCTGACTCTGAATGACCGGGGAGGGCGGGTTATGCTTGCGTTCTGTTTAGGTGTGCTCGGTTTCATTCTGTTTTTCATCTACGATATAAACAGCTATACCGTACGCTCCCGCGCGCTTGGCTTGAGCTTCGCCGTCGGCGCGATCCTTGTCGCCGTTTCTGCCGGCATGCAGCTCTTTTCCGCGTGGAAGCTCGGCGCCTTCTCTGGGCCTCTGGATATCGTTCTTCTCATACTCGGCGCTTTGGCGCTAGCCGCACTGATTTACTGTCTGTTTTTCGCGCTTCCGTTTTCGGAAACTTATCTCTCCCCCTCCGGCTCCGGGCGCGTATATGACAAAGGCGCCTACGCCCTTTGCCGTCATCCCGGCGTCCTGTGCTTTTTCGCGACGTTCCTGTTCTGGGGCCTTGCCGCCCTTCCCACGCTGTTTATTCTTCGCGGCATGATACTCTCAGTGCTTAACGCCGCCTACGCCCTGTTTCAGGACAGAGTCACTTTCCCGAAGACTTTTCCGGACTATCCGGAATACCGCTCCCGCGTCCCTTTTTTGATACCGTATGAAAGCAGCTTTCGTTCTGCCTGCCACACTCTCAGCCATTCCGGCGGAAAGAGGAAAAAGAAGTGAGATTCCAAGAAAAATTCCACGAATATTCAAAACAGGAAATATGGGAGGAATACTGCGGATTTCTCAATCTGAGCATGGAGGAATTCATGTCCATCCAGAAGCGCCTTCTGCAGGAGCAGATCGAGCTCTGGTCCTCCAGCACCTTGGGGCAGAGCATCCTGAAGGGCAAAAAACCTCAGACCATAGACGAATTCCGCTCCATGGTCCCTCTGACCACATATGAAGACTATGCCGCCATACTCCTGCCGAAGCAGACGAAGGCCCTTCCGGGAGAACCGGTAGTATGGGTGCAGACCACGTGGGAGGGCGGCATCCACCCCATAAAGATCGCCCCGTACACCAAAGGCATGCTGGATACCTTCCAGCACAACCTGATGAGCAGCATGATCCTCTGCACCAGCAAGAAGAAGGGCGAATACAACGTCAACGTTACCGACCACGTCCTTTATGCTCTCGCTCCTCTTCCCTACGTTACCGGTCTTCTTCCGCTGCTTCTTAAAAACGAGATAGATTTTGAATTCCTGCCTCCGGTCAAGGACGCTGTCAATATGTCCTTCAAGGAGCGGAACGTCCAGGGCTTCAAGCTCGGCATAACCAAAGGCATAGAATACTTCTTCGGCCTCGGCAGCGTTCTTTACTACGTCAGCAAGAGCCTCTCCTCCATAAAAGGCAGCGGCGGAAAGAGCATCCTGCGCAAATCGCCGCGCACCATCCTGCGCCTGCTTGCCGCGCAGCGTCGCTGCAGGCGCGAAAACCGCGAGCTCATGCCGAAGGATCTGTTCCGCCTCAAGGGCTTCGTATGCGCCGGCACCGACAACCGCTGCTACAAGGCAGACCTTGAAAAGCTCTGGGGCATAGAGCCGCTCGAGATATTCGCCGGCACGGAACCGACCTGCATCGGCTGCGAAACGTGGAGCCGCGAAGGCGTTTATTTCTTCCCCGACGCCTGCTTCTATGAGTTCATCCCGGAGGATGAGATGAACAAGAATATAGACGATCCCGCCTATCAGCCGCACACCGTTCTTTGGGACGAAGTCGTCCCCGGCGGCATATACGAGCTCGTTCTCACGGTCCTCAAGGGCGGCGCCTTCGCCAGGTACCGCGTCGGAGACGTTTTCCGCTGCATAGGAATAGGCAGCAAGAAGGAAGGCAACTCGATACCGCGCTTTGAATACATAGACCGCGTGCCTCAGATAATCGATATCGCGGGCTTCACGCGGATAACCGAAAAATCCATCGCTCAGGCCGTTGAGCTCTCCCGCCTGCCCATAGAAACCTGGACGGCGAAAAAAGAGTATTCAAACGAAAACCGTCCGTATCTGCATCTTTACGTTGAGCTCAAGCGCGACAGCCTGATAAACAGCGCCCTGAGCATTCGCATATTGCAGGAGCAGCTGAGCATCTATTTCCGCTATCTCGACCAGGACTACGAGGATCTGAAGAAGATCCTGGACGTTGATCCTCTCAAGATAACGATGCTCAAATGCGGCACTTTCGCTGCCTACGAAAAGAAGTACGGCTCAGCGATAAGAAAAATGAACCCGGAAAGCTGCGATATCAGCGATCTGCTGACCTGCCACGCGGCAAACGGTACCGGAACGGGAGGTGCGTCTGATGACTGGGTATAGTTGGGTCTCTACCATAGCCCTCGTATGCTACCTGTATCTGCTTCTCACCTTCATCAAGTCCGCCAAAACGGACAAGGTCATCCGCTCCTTTGTTACGCTCATAGCCATAATGTTCCTCTGGGTCGGCGGGTCCTTCTTCATGCGCTCGGAGATCGCTCCGTCCGTGTATTTCTGGCACCACGTTTCCGTCCTGGGCATTATGCTCGTCGCCGCAGGCTATTATCATTTCACTTTGGCTTTCCTTGAGGATAAGACCGGCCACAACAAATGGTTCTGGCTGTTCTTCCACATCGCGCTTTTCATCGCCAACCTCTTTACCGGCCTGTTCATTCCGGAGCCGGTCGTTGTCAAGGAAGCCGGCGCCACACAGTTTATCTATAACTACACCTGGCATTTCTACATATTGCTTACGTGTCTGCTTCTGTGCGTGCTGCAGCTTGTGTTTATTATCTACAGGCACTGCAAAGGAAACGACATCGCCTTCCGTCAGCTGCGCCCCGTGTTTTACGGGCTCGGCATAATGATCATCGGCCATATAGTGGCTTCTTTCCCCGTCTTTCCCGGCATCCCGCTGGATATAGTCTCCGGCGTCATCAACGCATTCTTCCTGTTCTACGCGCTGTATAAAAAGCGGCTGTTCAAGATCAGCCTGCTTTTCTCAAAATCCAACTCTCTGGCTCTGTCCATGATAATAGGCGCCATCCTGGCCATTCGCTTGTTGGGAAGCGTCAGCTCTGCTATCAGCAGCGGTCTCGGCATATCTCCTACAGCCGGTGTCGTGCTCGCGATCCTGCTTCTTATCATCCTCGTTGCCGTTTTGTTCCTGATCTTCTCAAAGATATTCAACTATATCCTCGTCCGCAAGGAAAAGAGGCAGGAGATCCGCAAGAATCAGCTCGCCGAAAAGATCACCTACATGCTCGATCTCGACAGCGTCCTGCAGAACATGACGTCCACCATACGCGACATCACACATATAGATCGAATGTTCGTCTTCATCCGTCAGATCGACGGCGACTATCGCGTGGAACATACCACCAACCCGCTTGACGAAAAGAACTACTACATCCGCGCGGATCATCCCCTCGTAGCATATCTCAAGAAAACCAACGATTTCATAAGCGCTCTTGATTTCAGCAAGACCACCATGTCCCGCAGTATGTGGGAATCCGAAAAGCAGCTTCTTCGCACGCTGAACGCAAACTGCTTCATTCCGATAATCACGGTCAACGATCTCGTCGGCATCATTCTGCTGCCGCAGAAAAAGGAAAACTCCTATTACAGCTCAAGCGATCTTGAGACCGCCCATGCCGTAGCTTCGATCTGCGCGGCCTCTGTCAAGGATGCCTGCGCCTATGAGCGCGCGATAGAGGACGCCAGGCGCGACAAGCTCACCGGCCTTATCAACAGAAAGTATTTCTTCGAGCTGCTAGACTCGGAATTCAAAAAATGCAAGGATTCCACTCTCTCGCTCAGCCTGCTCAACCTTGATAATTTCAGGCAGTACAATCAGGTCTACGGCACGCAGGAGGGCGATCTGGCCCTGCAGCGCATAGCCGGGCTGCTTTCCTCCAGCCTGAGCGAAAACAGCAGCGTGGCCAGAATAGGCGGCAAGGAATTCGCTCTCATACTTCCCGGCTGCGATATCCACTTTGCCAAGCTTATTACGGAAAACCTCGTTTCAGAGATATCCCGCATCAACGAGCGCAACGGCGGGCAGA
>JAEEGL016745148.1_pt1 | contig 21345 bp, 20 predicted proteins | sample 9134231 | NCBI WGS metagenome assembly JAEEGL01 (sample SAMN16246548, study PRJNA631951) | gut metagenome | biome: gut microbiome; feature: rumen; material: fiber-attached | host: Bos | place: Iran: Karaj | collected 2018-10
GGACTTCATGAGTGTCTCAATCTGACGGGACAGCGATGTGCTGTAATATCCACCTGTAATAAGAAGCTTTCTTGTGCGTAATACCGTAGTTTCTAACTGTTCTGAGACGAATCTGACAGATGGTAATAACGAGTTCCTCCTGATACGATCATCATAAGGTTCTATGTATAAGGACATCGCTTTCTCTATCAATTCCTTCGTTGCCATCTCTGGATCATCATGTTTTTTCTTTGGTCGTCCCATTATCAATACCCCAATATACATGTCGTTCTAATCAGCAAGTCAAAAAGAAAACCGGCTTATACCGGCTCTCCAAACGTATCCGGATGATTCGGATCGAAGATCTCGTTTGCCCACATAAGAGTGACGAGATTCTCAGTGTCAGACAAATTGATTATGTTGTGCGTATAACCAGGCAGCATATGGACAGCCTGAATATGATCTCCATCAACTTCAAATTCCAAAATCTCTTCCGTCCCGATCTTGCGCTCCTGAATCAGACCATGACCGGCCACAACGATAAAGAACTCCCACTTGCTGTTATGCCAGTGTTGGCCTTTGGTGATGCCGGGTTTAGATATATTTACGCTAAACTGCCCGTGATCTAACGTTTTTAGTATCTCGGTGAAAGAGCCTCGATCGTCCACATTCATTTTTAAGTCAAAAGCCACCTTCTCCTTGGGCAGATAGCTCAGATACATGGAATACAGTTTCTTTTCGAAAGAGCCATTCGGAATCGCGGGCATCACAAGGGATTGAGGCTGATCGTGGAAAGTGTGAAGAAGATCTACAATACGTCCAAGTGTAGCCTTGTGAGTGATCGGTGAATAACAATAGCGACCATCGGACACCGCCCTGGCAGTCACACCATCATACACAACACCGTCCACTACCTCGCCGGTCTTCGGATACTCTGCCCTGTGAGGATGTCCCTCCAGCGCATCGTACATTTCCTCTATAAGATCCTCTATAAAAAGCATTTCGAGTTCCACTGACGGATCGTTTACCGTTATTGGAAGGTCGTTTGCTATATTGTTGCAGAATGTGCCAACAGCCGAATTGTAGTTGGGACGTACCCACTTTCCCACCAGATTTGGGAATCGATACACATACACAGTTGCACCGGATTCGGCTGCATAGCTAAAAAACAGTTCCTCACCATCTCTCTTGGAAAGTCCGTACTCAGAAGTACCAAAACGGCCAGCCAGGGTAGCCTGAACCGAGCTTGAAAGCATCACCGGACAGAGATTATTATGTTTTCTCAATGTGTTAAGAAGCAGTGACGCAAATCCAAAGTTCCCAGCTTTGAACTCCGCAGGATCTTTAGGTCTGTTAACTCCAGCCAGAATGAAAACGAAATCTGCTTTTGAACAATACTCATCAAGCTGTTCTAAAGTAGAGGACATATCATACTCAAATATGTTATCTATTTTCAGGTTTGGCCTAGTTCTATTCTTTCCATCCCGGATATTTTTAAGGTTTTCAACAAGATTCCGTCCAACAAATCCGGCTGATCCTGTAACCAGTATATTCATCAGATATCCTTTCTCCAAACCATCTTGTTTACAACGCCAACGTAGCTCTGGATGATCTTTACCACCTTGTCGGACACGTTAATATCCGTATAGTCAGGCACAGGCACAGCGCCGCCGTTCTTTTCGTCGCGAACCATCTCCACAGCTGTGTCCACAGCCTGAAGTAGACCCTTTGTATCGATACCGGATAAGATAAAGCAAGCCTTGTCCAGCGCCTCGGGACGCTCCGTGGAAGTGCGGATGCAAACTGCAGGTATGGGATGTCCGATGGATGCAAAGAAGGAACTTTCTTCCGGCAGCGTGCCGCTGTCAGATACCACGCAGAAGGCATTCATCTGCAGGCAGTTGTAGTCGTGAAAGCCTAGAGGCTCGTGTTGTATAACTCTGGAATCCAGCTTAAAACCGCTGGCCTCCAGCCTATTTCGGCTTCTGGGATGGCAGGAATACAAGATAGGCATATCGTACTTTTCCGCCATTCTATTGATAGCTGTAAAGAGCGAAGTGAAGTTCTTTTCAGTATCGATATTTTCTTCTCTGTGAGCCGAAAGAAGTATGTATTTACCATTCTCCAGTCCAAGCCTCTTATGTATATCGCTAGCCTGAATCTGTGGCAGATTCTCAGTTAAAACCTCTGCCATGGGGGAACCGGTAACATAAGTGCGTTCCTTTGGCAGTCCGCAGTCCGCCAGATAGCGGCGGGCATGCTCGGAATAGGCCAGGTTCACATCGGAGATGATGTCCACAATGCGGCGATTGGTCTCCTCCGGCAGGCATTCGTCCTTGCAGCGGTTGCCAGCCTCCATGTGGAAGATCGGGATATGCAGGCGCTTAGCTCCGATTACCGACAGACAGGAATTAGTATCTCCAAGCACAAGAACTGCATCCGGTTTAAGCTCAACCATAGCCTTATAGGACGCAGCGATTATGTTCCCCATAGTCTCGCCGAGGTCCGCACCGACAGCATCCAGATACAGCTCAGGATCAGCCAAGCCAAGATCTTTGAAGAACACTCCATTCAGATTATAATCATAATTTTGGCCTGTATGTACAAGAATGGTATCAAAGTATTTTCGACACTTATTAATCACAGACGCAAGGCGTATTATTTCAGGCCGCGTACCAACAATGATCATAAGCTTTATTTTTCCATTCCCACTCCAATTTGGGTATTCTATCATTCAATTCCCTCCTAATTATTGGTTAACAATTGATAATTCAGTCAAGTGGTGAGTAGTCAATAAAGAAACCCCATGTAATCTCGCAATAATAGTAACAGATAAAAAAACAGGGCAAATCTCAAAAAAGCTCTTTGCAAAAGCAAGATCAACGTTTTAATGCACATGAGCTTCAATGATGATTCTCAACAAGATAGCACGTGATTATTCTTAATCCCTAGTTATTGATACAATCCCAATTCGTTTTGCTGGAACGCCTCCAACGATTGTATTTGCTTCAACATCAAAGTTTACAAATGCATTGGCTGCAATAATACAACCCTCATGCAACGTAATATCTCCGACAACAACTGCTCCCGAATAAATGGTTACATTGTTCTCGATAGTCGGAATACTCATTTCTGAGCCATTAGAGCCAACTGTAACATTGGGATAACAGGTAAAATTATCTCCAATACTTTTACAATTTAGGAACACCCCATCCCCATGAACTACCTGTAATCCTAATCCGATTGAAATATTAGCATTTGCGTGTACACCATATGTAATTGCCCAGTGCCGTTCAATAAAATAAACAATAATCCCAACAGTATACTTTAAAACCCGTTTTTCCTTACACTTTTGCAGAACTCTAAGCCATACATCATGATGAAACATAGACCCTTGCGGGAAGAAATACCATTTAAAAAAAGTATATAAAGAAGGGGATTGAAGCCTTGCTAAATCACTTCTAATAAGCTCAATGAGAGTCATCTTTATTTCCTCTAGGCATTAAAATATTTATACCCTAAATCTCCAAATGTAGATTATTTTAACATATGATAGTGTATTTGTTATGTGTCTTTACTAGAAACCCTTTTTCAATAATTGCTCCTGGACATAATCTGTAGTTAGTATTTTTTTTACTACGCCTTCAACATCGAGCAATCGCGTGTTGTGACTTGTATAGCTCTCCTCTGGCTCTGTTTCAACATTGCCCTCAATGAAATATTTATCATAGTTTAGATCTCGATTATCTGCAGCAACACGAAAGTAATTCCCCATATCCTCACTGCGCAACCGCTCTTCACGAGTCATCAGCGTTTCATAAAGCTTCTCCCCATGGCGTGTACCGATGATTCGTGTACCCGTTTCTCCGAATAGTTTCTGCACACCTTTAGCCAAATCTCCTATAGTGCTAGAGTCAGCTTTTTGAATAAACAAATCTCCAGGATGTGCGTTGTTGAATGCAAAGCGAACTAGTTCCACTGCTTCGTCTAAGTTCATCAGGAAACGGGTCATGGAAGGATTTGTAATAGTTATTGGAATCCCTGCTCTAATCTGATCGATAAACAGTGGGATAACACTTCCTCGGGAACACATGACATTACCATAGCGCGTGCAACAAATGACTGTATTACCCCGTTCTGCGGCAACTCGGGCATTAGCAAAAATAACATGTTCCATCATAGCTTTTGAAATACCCATGGCATTAATTGGATAAGCTGCTTTATCTGTGGAAAGGCAAACTACACGTTTAACACCAGCATCTATAGCAGCATGTAAGACATTGTCTGTCCCTTCAATGTTAGTTTTTACAGCCTGCATAGGGAAAAACTCACAACTAGGCACCTGCTTCAAAGCCGCTGCATGAAAGATATAGTCCACTCCTGGCATTGCATCGGCAACACTATGTATATCACGTACATCACCAATGTAAAACTTAACCTTGTCTACATAATTAGGAAATCGTGCTTGTAAATCATGCCGCATATCGTCCTGTTTCTTTTCGTCGCGGGAAAAAATACGGATCTGTGCAATATCCGTAGCCAGAAAATGCTTGAGAACAGTAGATCCAAATGATCCTGTACCACCTGTAATTAATAATGTGGCACCGTTAAATTCGCTCATGTTGTCTCCCTTTCCTTTAGCTGTAATGTAACCACTTTGTAAAAGCAATTCCAACAAAGAGCCACATACGGCCAAACCACTATGTTATTGATGAGATATGAAATGTTTAAGATTTCATAAATATCTATCGAGTTTGGAACAAACCTCCAAGATTCAATATTCTTGCGTAGTATTCTGCACCAGCCTGCGTTAAATGTCTACAGTCCTGACTGATAAATTTATTATCATCTGTGAAAACCCTTGCATGAGTCATATCTATCATTATGGGTTTCATCAAGTCTATAAAATGTGTTCCGTATTTTTCGGCATCAAGTCTGTTCTCTTCAAGAAGCAACTGTTGAACTGTAATAGTCTGATTATAGTAATCAGGGTCAAATCTATGAGCATATATTATTCCGTTCGATGTACCATAATTCTTATTGCTTACAAGATAAAACTTATCTGCTGGGATAACAGTTATAGAATATATACTCTTAACCTTGGCGACAAACACATAATCGGCCTGTTCAATTCGTTTTTGATATGGGATTAGATCTTTATCCGTGTATGTATTTGCAAAATAAATATAAGAAATTTGAAAACTGTCTGTCTTATCATATTCATATAGAATATTTGCCCAATCCCTTCCAAAGCTATTTCCAATGACAAGAATTTTAATCTTATTATTATCATCAAATTCTCTCATCCATAGATATGGCCTGTCACAGTATTCCCCATGCATGTTCTGGTGTGCATTATTTTTGTTGATGTTCAGTTCGGGGACATCCCTGACAACACCTGCATGAGCATAAATAACAATTGAAGGAATTATTACGATTAATGCTAATAAACTAGCTCCGACAAGTATCTTTTTTTCAGTCCGGGGGTTACGACTCACCATCACAAGAGGCTGCTCAATATATTTGTATGAAATAGAAGAGATAGCAGCCGTCGAGACAATGACTATTGCAAGACTATTTATACTCTGTTGAGGAAATACGCTATAAAAAAGCAAAGCAATAAGGACCTGATGCCAAATATAAATGCTATAGCTTGCTTTCCCTATTTCTGCAATTACACTGATCACTAACGAGTAATTATCGGATTGTATATCTTGAATGGAACAAATAACAAACACCAGCGTAAACAGAACAGTCAAAACTAGCATTATTCCTGAGGAAAGAATCTCCCATCTCGAGGATAATAGAAAAAGTATAACTGCAAACGAAATCCACTGCACTATTTTTTTCTTGACAATATTAAGCCCGTTCTCATAAAAAACGGCTAAGCCACCTGCAGTCACTTCAAATAAACGAAAAGGAAGAAGATAAAATTTCCATGCAGAAGTGAATACAGGAGCTATATACAACATCAAAGAAATACCCGTAACTGCTATTGTTGTTATAAATATAGTTTTTCTTGTATTTTTGAATACTCTTGTTGTAATAATAAAAACTAACGGTAGCAGGATATATACCTGCATCAGCACACCAATATACCATAAATGCATCAGTGGCTTATATAGATTGACGATATCCCAGTAGTTTTTTGTGGTAATACATTCAAGAATATTCTCCAAAAAAAGGGAAGACGCCAATGCTGACTCCGCAAGGTTTTCAAAACTATCCGGAAGCATTAGATGATACCCGGCTATTAAGGAACTTAATGCTGCCAGCAAAATTAACGGCCAAAGGCGTACAATTTTCTTCAATAAAAAGTCCAAGTAGATAAAACTATTTTTTTGAAATTGCTGGCATAGTTGTTTAATTAACAAAAAACCGCTAACAACAAAGAAAATATCAACACCAAGATAACCATATGGTAGATAGCCACCACCAAAATGGTAGAGCACCACTGCAACAATTGCAATGCCTTTTAGAAAATCTAAGTATATGAATCGATTTTTTTTCATTTTCTTCCTAGCAACATTCATTTCCCTTTTTCTACAAGATGTTTTGTAGACTATCAAAGTAATTTATCACCAAAAAACCTATCTTCCAGCATTAAACACCAACAATGATAGACCGGAAGATGTAATTCTTGAATCTTATATGTTTCTGTTTCAGGAACTTTAACTGCTACGTCTGCTATGGATGCTAGTTCTCCCCCTGTAGATCCTGTCAGACCAATTACTTTTATCCCAAGAGCCCTAGCAACTACAGTAGCTGCCATTATATTCTTACTATTGCCGCTCGTACTAATCCCAAGGAAAACATCCCCATGACGCCCAAATCCAAACAACTGTTGCGCAAATACTCCAAGTCCGTCGACATCATTAATATAAGCTGTAGTTAGGGCCTCATGTGCGACAAGTGGAATTGCCATCAGCCCACATTCAAGATTTTTCGCCAAATTATCTCCACGCACCGGATCAATCTCTCTCAGTTTTTTTGCCATTTCAGAGCTTACTGGACGAGGTATCTTAAACCGCTTCATCAGTTCACCAGCAATATGCTCGCTATCAGCTGCAGATCCGCCATTGCCAGCTATTAATATTTTACCATCATGTTCATAACACTCCTCCATAATAAGAAAAGCGTCTATAATATCCTGTCTCACGGGTTTCAATATTGGATATCGATTCATTAACAGATCAATATGTTTTTCAAGTCTCGACTCTATTTTTCTCATTTCTAATCTTTTCATAGTTGGTCTTCTTTCAAAACCGATTAATCATTTCAGATAATTCACAAACTCTTCAAGGGAACATACAGTTACATCTTGTAAATAGTCTGTTGTACCAATCAAAGCCGTTCTGCACCCAGCAGCTTTGCCAGCTTTCACATCTATCTCGCTATCGCCTATCATCCATGAACTGGAAAGATCTATGTTAAAATCGTCTGCTGCTTTTAATAGCATCCCGGGTTTAGGTTTTCGACAATCACATTCGATTTTCAGCTCTAATATTTCTCCAATGAAACCTTTATGAGGATGATGCGGGCAAAAATAAATAGAATCAAGATACGCACCCTCCAAACCCAAGAGAGTCTCCATCTTATTATGAATATCCTGCAACTGCTTGTATGTAACCTCCCCCCGCGCAATTACGGGCTGATTAGTAACAACAATAGCAAGATAACCAGATGAATTAATATCTTTAATTGCATTTGCCACTCCAGGCAACAATTCAAATTCATCAGGATTTCGTAAAAAACCGACATACTTGTTAATAGTCCCATCCCTATCAAGGAAAACAGCTTTCTGTTTATTTTTAAGATTCTTTGCCTGTACAACGCCATTTCGAAAGTCCTTACATACGGTTTCATACCGGTCAGGAGTTCCCATATCCTTTACATATTCAGGACTATCATAGCAGAACATTTTTCCCGTTCCACAGAGCGGTTTAAGTATTTGGCGGTCAAGATCCACTTTGGTATACTTCCCGTCCACCATTTCACCAACATTTTCCGGTGTAATTCCGCTGATATCAAGAGCCCTGGGATTAATGACATGTAGTCCTGCATTTACACGATTTTTGTACCATTTTGGTCTGACATCTTCTTTGGTAAGCCAAGTCTCCACTGCACCATCCTGATTAGTGATCAAAACGCCACTATCATATGGATGACTATTTGGATGCGTAAATAATGTTACAAGACCACCTTTAGATTTGTGATATTCTACAAACCTGTTGATGTCAATATTAAAAACTGAATCGGCATTAAGAAGAAGAAAATCTTCATTCAGTTTATCTTTCAATTTAAACAGAGCTCCTCCGTTGCCAAGAGGTATATTCTCCAAATAATAATCAATGTGAACACCGAAGGAAGTACCCTCCCCAAAGTGGTTAATAATCTGTTCTGCAAAATGAGAGACTGTAATTATTATATCAGTATATCCTTGCTCACGGAGGCATTCAATTTCCCTCTCTAGAACAGGTTTCCCTTCAATACTTATCATTGGCTTAGGTATATCAGCGGCAATCGATGAAATCCGAGTGCCTTGACCTCCCGCCATTATTACTGCTTTCATTCGTCCTCCCGAAGTGTAAATCGTTCTGGAGAGTAGTGAATTACTCTTGTCCCTCCATCCTCAAACTGAAATGGAACATAAAGCAAATCCTTCATGGCATTCATCACAACGGCTTTCTTTTCTGGTTGAACATAAAAAACCAAGAAGCCACCGCCACCAGCACCGAGCAACTTTCCACCTAATGCACCCGCAGATAATCCTTTTTCGTAAAGCTCGTCAATACTGTTCGTTGTAATTGCGCCTCCTGTCTGCCTTTTCAATCTCCAAGTCGTATCGAGAAGTCTTCCAAAATCATCAAGATCACTATTCTTGTCTTCGAGGATCTTCTCTGCATCATTCACAAGCGAATACATTTGCTGAAGTTGCTTAACTTTTTCTTTATAGCCTGCCTGATTTATTATCTGAACATCTGAAGAGAATCTAGTAAACCCTGTAAAGAACATAACAAGATTTTCGTTCAGTTGTTTCTTGCGCTCTGGGTGTATGATAATAGGGTTCACATCATATGTACCATCTTTATTGAACTCGATTCGATTCATCCCACCAAATGATGCAGCAATCTGATCTTGCCAGCCGCCAACCTCATTACAGAGAACACGTTCAAGATAAATTGCCTCATCTGCCAATCGTTTTTTATCAACAAATTTTCCTTTCAAAGCGTAGAACGCGTAAAGCATACCAACTGCAAAAGAAGAACTTGTTCCAAGACCGGACCGTGCAGGAAGATCTGCTTCATATGTTAAACGGATCTCTTTCATGTCAAGCATCTTCATAGCGTTACGTATTGCTGGATGCTCGATTGCATCCACATTTGATACGCGCTCTGTCTTAGCATAAGATAGTTCAGTTGAATATTCAAAAAAACGTGGGAGGTGACGGACATTCACATAGCAGTATTTATCAAATGTCGTAGATAGCACTGCACCACCATTTTCTTTAAAAAAGCTCTCCATATCAGTCCCACCGCCAAAGAATGACATACGAAAAGGTGTTTTAGTTATTATCATTTTTATCCTCTCTGATTCTACAAAAAACTTCTATTATTCTTTTTCTAAATACAAATCCAGTTAAAAGAATTGCCATTGTAATTGCATATCGAATAAAGAAAAATTTATATAATGCCATCACCGCAGCACTCGCTGACACAAAAAGAATACATACTAGGATTATTGCAGTTATATTATAGACTTGCACTCCCCCTAATTTTTCCTTACATATTTTTTTCATAAAGATATAATGCCCAAGTACATAAAGAAGATAGCAAAACAATGTCGTATATCCAGCAGCAATATAGCCGTATTTCCTTATAAATACATAGTTTAGAAAAACATTAGTAACCGCGCCTGATAAAGAAGCTATTGCCATCAGATAAGTCTTCTCATAATAGAACTCGAAAATGGAGAACCAACTATATAAAAAAATGAAAAAAACACTAGCTGTTACTGGTGGGATGACATATATTGCCTCAAGATACTCGACTGGGGCCAATATTCGTATTATCTCCGGTGCCACTAGAATAAGAAGAAAATTAACAACAGCTACTCCACTTAAAATAATGATAGACTGTGTATTAATTGAATGAAAGTCCTTTTGTCTAATTTTCTTATATAGCCATGGTGTTAATGTGTTTATTATGGCTGTACTGACGATAGTTGAAATTGAAGCAACTGTATAGGCCAAACTATATAGGCCAGAGGCTGAAGGATCAACATATCGTTTAATCATTATCCTGTCAGATTGATTAAGCACTACTTGTGATAAATAATGTGGTATCAAAGGTAGATTGAATCGAAGTCCATATTTCCAATAAGCGGTACGAATATGAATAGGTTTGTTTACAAAGGGAATAATACCAAGCCATGCAAAAAAAAACACATCACTACATACGATGACAAGAACTCTCGCGAGGACTCTATCATCCGATAATCTGACTGCTACTATTCCGACGATGGTTTGCACAAAGGCGCTTAACAACGTTAATATAACAAGATTTTTATATTTGAAATCAACCCTCTGTTCGGCGGACCAAAACTGGAAAAGGGAACAAACAAAGGAGTCAACAAGAATCAACACTAAATAAAAAAGGGGGAGTTCTGTAAAACTAGTCAATGGTTTTCTAAATATGCAAAGCAATACCAACCACGTAGTAGCAAGAATAGCTGATAACACATACATCGATTGACTAAAAGATCTCCTGTCGTCTTCATATTTCACTAGCCCACGAAGATAGACACCAGCGGCAAGATTAATAGTAATAAATATTGCCCATATACTATGCCATGATATATAGACATTGTATAAGCCGTACTCTTCAGTGGACATTAGCCTAGTAAAAATGGGAGTTGTTATCAGGCTTAGGCCCTTCTGAATAATACCGCAAAGTAAGAACCAATAAGAAGCCTTAACCGGATCAGATAGCCCTGAATAGATTTTTTTCGAGTTGAATATACTGTTCAATTTTCTACCTACTCTCAATCATTAAGCAAACTGAACCTTCCGCCTTTTTCTTTCTAATCGTCTTTAGGCTTTTGTAATAGATTCGTAATCGTTTTTTTATGATATAAGCTTTGGTGACCAAACGTTGGTTGATAGTTTTGTAAGCGCTGTCATATAAAGAATCTGTACCGAATGCACCAAAACAATCATCACACAATATGTCGTCTAAATCAGCAATGAACGCATCCAGACGCTCAAAAGAAAAATCCAAACGTATATCTCCAAAATGAATATGAATTGACTCTCCGTAGTTGTCATCCAAAAAAAAAGGTTGGTTTTGTATCGTCAAAGAATCGCTCTTTACTACAGCCGGATTGCTCATTCACGCCTCCTAATAAATCAATAATTACAGTTAGTATAGTATTCTTCAATAAGACGTTCAAATGAACCCGATTTGATGCATATTATTAAAGTATCTGTAAAATTAAAAAAGACTTTTTCTAACATCTTTCTAAATTCGTTATTTTCAAAAAGAAAAGCATTAGCAGATATGTACTGTATTTCATAACTGCTAAACTCTCGTCTTTTAAGTATCGCCCACGAAAGTGCCAGAATCATACGAACTTCATCACAGATCTCATTTATACCATCAATCTTATTTATCTCTTCAAAAGCCTTAATCTGAATCTGTTTATCTAAAGGAATCCACGTTTTTTTTGTGAGACTCATACAGGGAATTTGAAACCATATCTCTATATAACACTGTTCAGTTTTGTATAACTGGAAGGGATCCATTTGATATAAAAATGTATAGCCATTCAACTCACTTATAGGATGCTGATATTCAACTAATCCGCCTTTTTTGAAAACCTGACTTACCCTATTAACAAAGGATGGATCAATGAGAAATGTCAAACAGTTTTCCAATCCCCCAATATATCTGTATTCAATCGAATTGGATGAAAGAAGGCTTGCAATTTTCTGTTTTTCAGAAGAAAAAGCTTCAGAAACAGGAGAATAGTTTCCGCTGGAATTACTTCTATTTTGTAGGAGCTTCAGCTTTTCTGATGTCATTCTAGCACGGGATTCTTTTACCAGAGCCGATGCCCTATAAAAGTCCTTGACAGACATTTGATAACGAAAATTGCAATTTTGTATATGAATACACTCATTGCTGCCTTTAGTATAGCCTTCATTAAGCTCTATATCAAATAGTGTATCCCCAAATTTTACTGATCCAATTTTTCTAATTAATTCACCCATTTAGGAGCCTCCTAGTTTTATTAACAACCCTCATTACAATAAACCTAAATCGGTTGATAATTCTTTTTATATCAAATGAAACAAGGCTTAAACTTGATCCGCGAAGATTAAATATCGCACCACCATAGACAGGAATTTCATATTTATACCCTTGTTTTCTCATATAGTTCTCTAATGATGTTCTTGGGCTATCTGGAGAAAAATCGATGTTCATTTCTTTAGCCATCCGATCAAGTCTAGTATGATAATCCGTCGATATGGAGTGTTTATGAACACAAGCATGATAAAGTAAAGTGTAAAAATAATCTGCATCGCTCATAACATAAAAAGAACTTGAGTACAGCTTCCTTCTATCAAGCACCTTTTTTTCCCAATTCCTGTCGAAATAGCCGTCCCCGATTTCCCTTACATCCACGTCTACCCATGTATTGTCTATAAGAACTTTCCTATGAATAGTATCTTCAGGTGTAGTTTTAGTCTCAATTTTGCTAAATGATATAAAATCTAAAGCATTATCACATAGAATATCAATATCCGCATGTTTTAAGGATAATCCCACGTCAAGTAATCCCTCATAATTTCTGAGAATAAGATATCGGTCATACTTGTGAATAAAAGAGAGAAATTCGTTTATAGTATGCCAATGACAGATATCTTTTGTATCATCGTCATAATATGTCATTGTCTTACATCCCCAATCTATCTATGCAAAACCGTAAATATTTCTCTCCTGAGCTGAAATCCGTCACGTCGTGATAATGATGTTTAAGCTCATTTACATTAAAATCGTTTGTCCAATCCTCCTTTGTATAAAATATGCAAAAGCTAATCAAATCGGAAAGGCTTCGGATATGAATCCCTTTCACATTTTCTTCATACCCGCTAGGATTATAGTGGGAGAATACAAACCCAATTTTATGTTCATATTGTTGTAAGTCATCACATGCTAGGCCAATTGGTTTATCCAATAATAAGTAATCATAATACACAGAAGAATAATCAGTTATTAAACTGTCCGTCTCCCCTATGATACTGTAAAGTTGTATATTATGACTTTGGAGCTGTTCAGTAGTTATGAGTTTAATGTTACTAAGATTTCCGATCTGAATATTATCTAAAACTTGAGACTGATGAGCTTTAACCAAAAGTAACACTTTATATTCTTTGAGATTACTATTCAGTTTCATCAATGATTCCTCATCATAGATGAACGGAAGACCCAGCCCAGGCATTTTGGGAAGTGTCATAGTTGTTTCACCAACAACATGTTGCCTATATGTTGGCATCCATAATACAACCTTAGAAATAGAATCCGACTTTAGCCCCATTTGACTGAGATAATTCGTGGTCTTCTTCAACTCATCGTTTCTAATCATTCCATAATGAAGCAATTTCTCTTGTGAAAGGCCCACTTCGTTAGTATAGTACTCATCTGTGTAGTGAGTCCCATTCGCAAAATAATCATAATCTATCATATGACTTATAACTGTTTTTATATTTTTCATCTGCATTCCATGATACAAATTAATCAAATATTGCCTTTTATCATATTTATTTAGGAAATAGCAAGATTCAAATATATATTTTGCACGTCTAAGAACATATTGCTGCTGCAAAAAATGAAATATACTATCAGGGCTCAGCTGAATAGTTTTTATATCCCAATCACTTGGAGTATAATTGGGATTATTATTACGTATTATCCAATATAATCTGTATTTAGTATGATAGTTGTTATCAATAAGCTTTTTACAAAACCAAAATGATTCATCATTAAAATCCGGATTGCTTTCAAATATAATCCAGTTTTTTAACGGAACAAAATGAGTCCAGAAAAAAACAAAATCCGTGAGTATGAGTATTAATTTCTTGATAAACCGTATCGTTAATTCCATATATTCTATCAATCCTCATTATTTGTGGTATTGAAAAATCTTTATCATCATTATTGATTTAAGACAAATTGAGATATATGACTTAATTTTTGACAGTTTGCATCCATAAGAAAAGTAAACCTATGGATTTGCAGACTCCCTATTTCTTATGACGTTAGAATACAATAACATCATAACTGGTAGCACAAAAATTTCTATTATTCTTTCTGACCCGCCCCCCATCACTCTAGCTGTTGCGTACACAAGAATATAGCAACCTATAAAAGTGTTAGATTTGTAATTTCTCACGAGGCTTCGCTTATAATTCTTAATGTTCTGCTCTGCGACTGAAAAAACTAAGCCATAAATCATCGAAATCATTAAGAATCCCCAAAAGCCATCATACATGAACGACCCAATGAACATTGGAAGAGATGCGCCATGCTGTGCAGTTATAGAAAAGCCTAAAATGTCATGAGTATATACCCAATTTGCTGACATCTGACTCATTGAAGCTACGTTTTTAAAATAATCAGAAAGAGAAAACTTTATAAAACTGCCACCAACACTATTCTTATAACTAATTCCAACGAACCCATCAGCAATTCCAATTATTCGACTAATAATATAAAGGGGGGAAAGATTAACTGAACCTCTATATCTAATCCTAGCAGAAAATAATGCAAAAGCTCCAAATAATAGGATAATACCTATCAAAACGAAAAACTTATGTCTCTTTACAAAATCCAACAACGACACTCTGTTTACGCAATACAAATAGATGAATACTACCATTAGGGTATAGAATATCGGTCCTCTGCGATCTAATAAAATATCTGGCAGATAAATAAGTAAAAGATCAACTATAACTACTATTACATCTTTAATATTGATACTGCTTTCTGGAATGTCACACTCTATGCATCGGTAAGTAAACAGAAGCCCCATAAATCTACAGAAATATACTATGATTCCCGCTCCTGGAATAGTTGGTATTTGTCCTGGAACATCCAAATGAAAACGAATCCTCAATAAATAAACTATGATAGTATAGGATAAAAGTATAGAGTATTTCCCTAATTTGTTCTTATTGTTTATTGGAGATTTAATGATCAATACAGGAAAATGTAAACTATCATTGATTCTAATTGTATTAAATAGTTTATAAAACAGGATAAGCAAAATGTACATTCCACTTGAGTAGAGGAAATACTGATAATATAAATCCTTATTGCCAAACAAATTAGAAAAAGAATAGCCTATGCCCAAGACGTTTATGGGAGATACTTCCAACAAGATCATATCAATTGGACCGGCAACTAAAAAATAGCCCGTGAGAATGAAATAAACGATCCCTCCATTTATCATCTCACCTATACTAAAAAATACAATTAGGTATAAGGCTACAATTATCATTAAAAATGACTTGTTTTTGGTTATAGCCAAAATAATAGCAGCCATCATTAGTATAATGAAGAAAAAATATAATAATGACTTTTCTTTTCTTGCTTTCATATAAGAGCCCTAAATAACCTTGTAATAGTAAAGATTAATTGCGATTTGAAGCCAAATCTTCCATCAGTATCCGAGTCACACTCGTCCACGTATAGTTTTGTTTTACTAGCTCTCTTGCCTTTTCTCCAAAAGCTTTACAATTGATCTTTTTGTTTGCAACATCACTAAGTATTCTTACAAAATCATCACAGTTATCTGCAGACAAATAGTGAACGCCTTCGATGGCGTCACTAAAGGTCTCGAAATTTCTACTAAAACCTACTACAAGCTTACCATATCCCCACGCTTCAAGAATCCTATTAATAATCCCGCTTCTCTTGTAAACAGTAGATATAATAACATCTACCCCTCCATAAAAATCAGCAAGATCCTTTACATATCCCAAATAATGGATTCTGTTGGATTGCGAGAACCGCTTCATCATTTTTTCATCCGCGCCTTTTCCCGCAATCAGAACATTGAATTTTAATCCGCTATTTTCTAACGCTGGTATTATTTTGTCAATGAATGGATAAAAGTTCTCTTTTAGATTAATAGGTTCAAAATCAGTAAGCATCCCAATTGTAATTGACTCCTCATTTGGATCAGAATAATAAGCTTTCTCCGGAATAGTAGTTCCATTTGGGACATATAGTATTTTCTGTTTTGATACATTATAATGACTTTTAACAAATTCTACATCCACAGTTGATGAATAAATGATCTTATCATAATTACATAAACAGAACCTATCCTTTTTTGTATAAAGCAACCAACGAAGAAACCCTGCCATAAAGTCTTTTAATCTTTTATTAATTCCACGAACGGATTCTTCATGCAATCTAAGAGAATCAGCCAAGAATGCAATTGTATATCCTTTATAATTTCGAATAAGGTATTTTTTTAAAATATATGCCTGATTCAACGGATAACCAAGAATGCAGTCTGCATCCTGCAATACTTTGTATATATCTTCCTTAATCTTATCCCATGCTTTTGAAAAAGGCGAATAATGATAAGGTATTTCTACAATTATCACCTCATTGCCAAGCATTTCCAGGCATCTCTTATGATTACTAATCGGCAGTTTCATCCCGCCAACTGATTTATAATTATTCGGGACGACAAAAACAATTTTCATCTTTACACCAACTTAAATTTAATTTTGCTTTTTGTTAATTGTTATATAAGTCTAGATACTTATCAACTGTGACAGTAGTGCTCAAATCGGCTTCCTGTTTATGTAGCGATCCTAGATTATCGATAATTCTTCCTACGCTTTCCAAATCACCTTTTTCAACAGCCACACCATATAATTCTGCACTCTCAGGACTACCACCGGTTTTGTAAGTTATTACGGGCGTCCCACATGCAATTGCTTCAAGATTAGTGGTAGGGTAATTATCCTCATAAGTCGGATTGAAAAACACATCAGCCGCTGAATAGAACTGAGCTAATCTTTCAGTAGAATCTGTTCTTTTAAACCCTATCATCCCATTTGGAAGTTTAGCTAACTGTTCTTGATTTAGGCCTATAAGAATAAATCCATATTTCTCCGAATCTAGCGTGCTTTTAAGCTTTAGAAAATCATCAAATCCTTTTCTTTTATTCCAAATTGCGGCAACTCCTAATATCACAATTTTTTCAGACAAATTGTACTCTTCCTTTATAGCGTTTTGTCTTCTCTGGAAAACTTCAGTGTTAATCCCATTGTTGATAATCCTAATAGGATACTCATTGAGAAATGATTTCTCAACAAGCTGCGCCAACCACTGTGAAGGAGTAACAATAGTCAAATTGGGAACGCCCTGAAAAACCTTTTTTTTATTACACCAGTTACTATATGATCTATCAATAAATGATGACGGGTACTCGTGTATATTAGGGCAATGGAAACATCCATCCATCCATTTTGTACAATTCACCGCATCACAGTATGAAGCATGACCCGTAAAAGCCCAACAATCATGCAAAGTCCAAATGATTTTTTTTCCACTGTTTTTTAGATACTCAAAGAGTATTTTTATATTGATATAGTAGCCATGGATATTGTGAATATGGATCACATCTGGGTCATATCTTTTCACCCATTCGATAAAGCTATTCGTAGCCGCCTTGCTTCCAAAGCCACTTGCATCAAAAATCCTTGACTTTATACCATGCAATGTCACATCTCGTTCAGAACCTATTCTAACAGAATATTTTTGAAACTGGACTGGAACTGTTTCACGTCCATATGCTATTCTAACTTCGTGTCCTTGTGCTTCAAGAGCTATTGCAAGGTCAGTACAAATCCTACCCGTACTGCGTATTCCACAAACAACATTTATCAATAAGACTCTCATCATTTTCTCCTAATACAATGATTTTATTATTCGGTCATACGCTTTAGCAGTTGAATACTCTCTTGCAAGATACTCATAGCCACAAGAACCTTTTACTTTCATTTCATCGAATAAAGAATCCTTTATAATCCTATAGAACCTTGCTGAATCATTACTCTCACACCACCAGCCAAAATTACCTTGAGTAATCACATTTCCAATATCTGTGTTTGGGTCAGTTGCAGCCAGCACCGGCAGTTTCGCCTGCATGTACGAAAGAAGTCTACTTGGGAAATTAGGTATTGTGAAACGATTGTCGAGAAAAATTAACCCAGCATCACATGCCCCGATCATATAATCATATTCTTCTTTCGGAAGACGTTTCATCAACATTACATTTGTTGGTTTATCCTGCTCTATATAACGCTCTATAACACCATACTCTGTACCATCACCCAAAATCAAAAAGAATACTCCATCTATGGTTGCACATTCTTTTAAACATTCAATTAAAAATGGAACGCCTTGTGGTTTTCCAAGATTACCTCCATATACAAATACTTTTTTTTCAAGTGGAATACCATATTTTTTTCTAATTTTCACTCGTGTTTCTTCATCTACACTCATATCCAAAACTTCTATAGAATTTGGGCATACTTCTATACTGCTTGAACTCACTTCTGGATTATTTTTTAATACATATTCCACATTTGCTTGACTCATGCAGCCAATCCTGTCAGAGATTAAGTATAATCTCTTCTCTTGCTTACGGAAATGCTTATAAAGAAGGCCTTTAATACCCGTAGTCGACATCATTCCTATATCTACAGCGTTCTGTGGGAAGATATCTTTTAGAAGCAGATATGTCTTTGCATGGTCCCGATTCTTCACATATTCTACTGCAGAGACAAGCGTAATTGGAGGTGTGGAATATAGAACCAAATCAAACTTCACATCTGAAAAATACTGTCTGATAGCCCATTTAAAAGTAGGCTCAATCATCACAGTCGATATGCCCTTTTCAATAATATTTGTTTTTTGTGTATTACCAATTTGAAGTCTAAGGATTGTTGTATGATCTTCAGTAACAAGATGCGTTTTTATATTCTTTCTCTTTTCTACTGGAGAAATTGCGAATACGTCATGACCATTTCCGACAAATTCACGAAGTAAATCTGTATATATATTTCTTTCTTGCAATGTTTCAAAATCCAGCAGAGTCAGAAAAAGAAGATTCATAAAAAACATCAACCTTTCTTAAAACAGTTCAAACAGTTTAGTAACTACTTTCCGTGCGTAATCACAATATGCTAACGCAGGAGCAGTTCCGCTCAAATCAGCGCCAAATATTTTCAAGTCTATATTTAAGGCTAGCGCTGCATTTCGAAAAGCTTGTAGGAGTTCTACTCTTCGTCCTACACCTGTAAATAAAACATTCATTATGCAATCCTTGTATTTAATTTTAAATTGGATAATTGACTTCTAAAGTTCATTTTTTAAAGAGTCCCCTTTATAAGCTTTTTCGCAGGGATACCTATATACGTCCCAGACTCCTTAATATCCTTAACAACTACAGCACCTGCACCAATAGTTACGTCAGAACAAATTCTATGACCTTGCAGTATGCGTGCACCTGCACCGATATAACAGCACTCCTCTATAATAACTTTACCCGCCACGCTAGCTACAGGACTAACTGTTGCATACGCACCTATCACATCATCATGTCCTACACCTGCATGATGGTTTAGTATTACGTTATCACAAAGAGTCGCATTTATTGCAACAAAAGTAAACGGCTGTAAAACAACGCCATTACCAATATGCGCGTTATCTGCAACAACAGCAGAAGGATCTATAATCGTTGCTAGTTCGATATTTGAATTAACTAGTACTTTTTCTATAATTTTCTTCCTTGTTCTACCGCTATTGATAGAGCACACTATATAAGTTTTCTCGCGAAGCTCTAACAAATAATCCGTTGGGCCGATCACATCGAAATCATCTACCCTACTTGGATATGGCGCAAAACCATCATCGACAAAACCGATTAAGTCAAATTCAGGTTTACAGTTATTAATCCGCCTAACGGTCTGAGCGATTTCTCTTCCAAAATCACCGGCGCCAATAATAATAAGCCTTTTCATTCCCTACTCCCCATAAACTCGGTCATTGTAGCTTCGCCAGCACTACTGATGCCATCTCTTTTCAACACAGTTTTGACTGTCTTGAAAATGATGCCCCAATCGCCTAGAAAAGTTATGTGATCTACGTACTTAACGTCCCAATCAAACTTCTCTTCCCAACTGATGGCATTTCTGCCGTTCACTTGAGCTAAACCTGTAAAGCCCGGTCTTACCTCATGACGCCTCGCTTGATGTTCGTTATAGCGGTCTAGATACTGCACGAGCAATGGTCTAGGCCCTACCACTGACATATCGCCCTTAAGGATGTTGAAAAGCTCGGGCAACTCGTCGGCCGAGGTGGACCGCAATTTTTTTCCGAATGGCGTAAGGCGTGCGGCATCTTGAGATGGATCTATTACGCCATCCTTTGGTGGAAGCATGGTTCTGAATTTATAAAGCTTAAACACCTTTCCATTCCGACCGGGACGATCTTGCGTAAATAGGATCGGGCTGCCAAGCTTTACTCTAACCAGAATAGCCACAATAAGAAGAATTGGTGAAAGGACTATTATAGCCAAAAGAGCGCATATAAAATCTTGAGGTCTTTTGATCCACTTTTCATATGGACCGTATGGTTTATGTTCTTGCATTTAGTCACCAAAACACCTATGTATGATGTCGATTACAATATCCTGTTCCTCCGGCGTCATCTTATTGTCGCTTGGAAGGCACAGTCCTCTTCCGAAAATATCCATACCAACATCAACAGCTTTACCCCTGTCAATATATGCATTGCTCTGTGCTCTGCCATTTCCTTGCGCAGTGACGAAAGCATGGCTGCGATACATCGGTTGTGCATGCATCGGTTTCCAGATTGGCCGCCCCTCTGCATTGTACTTAGCTAGCGTTTCCAAGATCTCTGTTGGGCAGGACTTTCCACTTTCGGGTATATAGAGAGCCTTTCGATCACCTCTCACCTGCTGACACATAGCATCCTCATTGATAATCAGGCAACTAAGCCAAAAGTTAGGGATAGAATTCTCTTCATCGTAGGGATTCATCTTTACAGGGAGATCCTTGAGCCCTTCTTTGTATCTTTCGTAGATAGCTTTCTTTTGGTCAATATGTTGCTGTAGATACGGAATTTGGCCACGAATGAAACCTGCTATCATATTACTCATACGATAGTTATAGCCCACTTCTTCATGTTCATACCAAGGAGCATTCTCCCTAGACTGTGTGCTCCACTTACGCACTTTATCTGCATCATCCTTAGA
>JAEEGL013057367.1_pt1 | contig 21344 bp, 13 predicted proteins | sample 9134231 | NCBI WGS metagenome assembly JAEEGL01 (sample SAMN16246548, study PRJNA631951) | gut metagenome | biome: gut microbiome; feature: rumen; material: fiber-attached | host: Bos | place: Iran: Karaj | collected 2018-10
GACGGAACCCTTTGCTTCAGCAATTGGCCGGATCTTGGCGAACCGAATCGACCGTTAATCGAATACCTTAAGCAAATGCGCGCCTCCGGCAACAAGCTCATCCTTTGGACCTGCCGCGCCGGTGAAGCCCTGGAGAAAGCAGTCTCCTGGTGCAAAGATCAGGATCTCACCTTTGATGCCGTAAATGATAATCTCCCGGAAGTCATCGAAATGTACGGCAACAATTCCCGGAAGATCACCTGTGACTATTACATTGACGATAAAGCCGTTCTCCCGGCTATGGTAAATGGTTAAGGCCCGCCAATTGGCGAGCCTCAACTTTTATTATCATGTTCATCAGCGATTTCTATAAAATCATAAAAATATGACTTCAATAGTAAACGTATTGTTGTATTGTAGATATCTTCCCTTTCTTTTGAAAAAATAATAAGAATTGGTTCCTTACAATTAAAACGTTCATCAACTGATATGATTTTCATTTGAAATATATCGGTAGCACTTGGTTCCTTCACATTTGCCGGATGGAAATGCCATTCACCCAAGTAGTACTCATTATTTAAATTCCATTTCGTTTTCAGATAGTTTCTGAGCCCTTTTACCCCTCGAATAAAATAGGAAAAACCCGATTGCGAATCCTCAGGGGCATCGCCAAATTCATTTATATATACATTTCTTAACGATGTTGAGTAATAGCCAATAAGTATTCCACCCGTTTCCTTGTTGTATTTTTTTAGCTTTTCGACAATTCTCTTATAGGCAAGTTCTTTAATATATATTTTCGCTTCACACTCTTTATCAGTGCTTTGAAATTCTCTATAATCTTGCAAATCCCTGCGCCACCCCATCTTCATCATATTTTTTCCCATACACAAGATACTGACTATTTTTCTCTTCAGTTTCCATATATGTTTTAACAGCCCCAGTCGCTATAGAAGCCACCATTTGAACATCATAAGCCATAGCTGGATATACCGGGTGCCAACAACCAACACCATCCCATGGTAATTGAGCATGCATATACTCTTCTTCACTCTCTTTTATTTTATCCCCCAAAGAAGAATAGTATTCTGACTTATTGAAGGAATTACCTCGTTGAAATGCCAAAAAGAGCATATCAGCCTTATATCCAAAAGAGACCGATATATATGTTTTTTTCTTACGTGTCGTATAAGATGATAACAAAGATAAAACATTATTCGAGGCAGAACAATCAATTATCACGTCATATGAATCTATTAACCCTATATTATTTGAAGACAAAGATTCATTTATAGGCACAGCAAACACATTTGGATTTATACAATTATATCGATTGCATACTTCATCCGCCTTATGCTTTCCTACTGAACCTATTTCCAAAATATGTCTTGCTGAATTCCCTATTGTATAGCAATCATCATCAATGACGGATATGTTGTACACTCCACTGCGAACAAGCAGTTCTCCAATACTTGCACCCAAAGTACCCGCCCCAATAATCACAAACCTCTTAGAAGTCATTTTTTTATCAAAATGTCCACGATTTACGATTTCACTCAGGTTCCAATTATCACATAAGAGCCAATCTAATACTCGTTTTCCTGGTATTATTTCACAAAAATCTCTAGCTTGTCTTCCCCTTTCGTTATTCCGAAATCCATTATACGTTGTATCTTCAGAAGTAAGTATCGGTAATAAAAAAGCCTCCCAATGAATTTGCTGGTTCTGATATCCAACGATTTTCGGCACTGGAAACCCAATCATAATAATATGTCTACGATTATCTCTAAAACGATGAATAATTCTTCTGAGTTCTTTAATAAGGTCACGACCTTGGAGTTTCATGGCCTCTTCAAGTTCATAAAAGCTATTAGGAGCTTGCCATTTATGAATAACAGGTTCTTTGTCCAGTAGAATCCATGCTCCTATTTGTCTCTCAACTTCATGTTTTTCAATATATTTGCCCCATCTAGTAGTCTTACACAATTCTCCAGATAAAGAATAAAAACTGTTAGCAAAGTAATGTAAATTATCTGTTCTTACGATTTCAACATATCCTATTGTCCTTTCAGCATCTTCCCATTCCATGTAAGATACCCGATCTTCATTATAGGCAAGGAACTGAATCTTTTTTGTTACAAAATGTGGTTTTTCATAATAATCCCCTTTAGAAATCAAACGATCTTGTGCCGCAGCTTTAACCCATTCAACCGCTCTTTTAGCGTTCCAGAATAGCTTATCCTCATAATTACATGGTTCTATTTCTTCATGTAATAATCCATCCAAATTGTTGCTTAAGCACAGACTTCCTGTACGCCACAATGAATTCTTTGATATTAGACCATTATTGTTTTGATGATTAAATGTGTCACTTATCCCTCCATCAGCAGCAGGACAAACTTTTACTTCGCCCTCTGGATATGTATCTGGAAATGTAATATACCATGTCGTTGTTTTGGGAATTATCTCATTATTTGTATCAATTCCCAGTATACGAATCTTTATATACCACTTCTTTTCTATAGTATCCCATGTTAAATCATCAACTATTTCAATATTGTCAATCTCATCAATTCTACGTCTGGCATAAAGAATGCACTCTTTGATTTCGGTCAAGCAAATCTCCCCCCAGGAATATCCCCACTATCACTCTTTCTTTCTGTAAAAATCGAGCTTTCCGGCTTTGGCGGCTCCGGAAATCTCCCTCCAAATAATTGTCTCCATAATGTAGCACTCTCATAAACAGATTCCGCATCAAATGCTTTTCTAGCAACCACGGCCGCATCACAAACACAATCATAAAAAGCATCATAATCGTTTGTAGTCAGTTTAGCGAAAACGTCATGTTCCGGAACACCTCTATCTGCCAAAAACGGTTTTGTTGAATAATATGATGCTATTCTTTCCAATGTAAGGGTAACACCCTCTGCTACTGACTTGATATCATCGGGGCAACAATCTCCTATAAAATGTTCCAAAGGATAACTCTTAGGATGCTTAATATCAGGATATTTTTCTTTTCTCCACCATTTAATGCATTTTACAACATTAACATAATGTCCATTGCACTTATTGTTTTTTTCGTGAGTCCAACGAATCTGTTCCAATGGATGTGTTCTATCCCATATCATTGCATCTCTATCCGGAATATATAAAGGCTCCTTTCTCCATTGTTCATTTTGAGAAGCCATAAAAAAACTATTGTATTCCGATAGCCATACATATTCAGATCCTTCGAGAATTCTTTTTTCGCTTAAAAGACCTAAGTCTTCATCAGAATAAATCATCGAATTATTAAGGATTCCTGACTCTGAAATTGAAGGAGCAGCAGTTGGCACAATGTCAAGATCAACATGACTCATTTCAATCCCCCAGGATCTTCCCTGTTTTCTATATTTTCCATCATAGTATTGTTTCAAAAATGGTTCAAAAACCTCAAGTACCTCATCCGGGTCGTATTCATCTTTGTCAAATTTCGTCACTATTACAATATCAACATCTGAGCGCTTTCCGTTTTTAGGACGTACTGCTGTTGATCTTTTGTAACTCCCCTGTAAAAATGTAGTTTCAATATATTGAGACAGCTTATCATCCGACATCAAACGATCCCTAAGAGTCGAATGTGCCTGCTTCAGTTCAGTGACCTGCAAGTCAGTCAATCGTATTTCTTTCAAAAAATCATTAAAATAACTGGTAAGCTTTTGCGCCATTATAACTCCTCCTCAGCAGAAAATAACAGTGTTGGAAAGTATGTACATGTATTTGTTTTCATAAAATCATATTCATACATCTGAACCTTCCCAAAAGATAACGAATATCTTGAAAGCACGAAAACAACAGATATTGGACATGCTAAAAACAAATGCAGAACTCCTCGTTTTTCTTTCAGTTTTCTTCCATCAATTACATTTTTTATTTGATTTGCCAAACACCAAGCATGTCTTCCATCAAGTACTGATGACGAGTCTGCCGTGAAAAGTTTGACATCAATAATTCTTCGTATCTTTAGTTCTTCCTCGTATATATATTCCTTAACATCATTCAGAATTTCTCTCGAAAATTCAATTACCACTGCAACATCATCGTTTAAATTATCAATTTCCAGGTTTTCTATCTGAGCCTCTGTATATGTTGAATCAGTTTTTAAATTATTCCAAGGCACAATTCCTTTTTCAGTACGTTGACACGGAATAATACTAATGCCAGACTTAATATCTAATATTCTACCCGCCATAAATGCAATGGTTGGATTTGCTTCAAACCGAATGTGGTAATCTTTATCAGAGTCATTTACTTCCTTATCAAAAAAATTTTTTAGTTCAGTATATATATTTGCCTTCCATTTATACCCATTTTTTAAGACTCGGCCTTCAAAGTAGTTCTCTAGTTTTAAGACTGATTCAACTTCTTCATCCAAATCTTCTGCATGATGTAAATAACTTCTTATTGCAACATCAACCACTTTTCTCTTTTTTGTATATAACCCTTCATTTTTCAGATGTTGAATAATAGTCAACTTATCAAAGTGTGTCACGCCTGCTCTAAATAGCTTTCCAATGAGCTGTGTGTATGGATTTAAATAACTTCCACCAGAAATACGTTGTAATCCATTATGCTCAAGTTGTATATTAATATCCTCTATCAATTCGTCTATTCTCTCTCTTCTTGAACATATTCGTATTTGCTGCAATATCAATCTCAACTCATTCTGATCAACGCCCAGTCTTTCTCTCAGTTTCTTTCTAACCCTCCCCATTTTCGAGTTATCCGTAGTTCCATCAAATATCGTTTCTATACGAAATGTGCTATCCGTATTGCTTATCAAACTATATAATACATCGTCCTGCTTAATATCATATGGCGTATATAATATAAATACTCCTTGACTATATGAATCTCCAAGTTTTCTATATGCCATTACAGCTTTATCTAGAAATGCGTATTTTGAAGCACTTACAAACGCAGGATCCAAGAGGCCATCAAGCGTTATCAGTTTATCGTCGCACATATGAAACTTAATCTGGTAGAATTCCTTTTTAATTTTAGAATCTCGGAAAGTCTGTGGAATAGAATGTGTTATTACAACATCATCAAACGATTTCACTTTATCATCTTCATAGTCGATGCTTGAAATCTCAGCATCATCATTAAGCATCTTAAGTGCATATTTCAAAAACACCAACTGCTGGTATTCATCCCCATATTCTCTTGCAATAATCGATCCCGCCATTTATTCCACCTACCGAATAGTTTAATCTTAGTGCTAACCAGCTAATCCTTTAGCCACTGAAAGCAAATCATTTAATTCTTTTTCCATTTCTTCAACAACAGTTTTAGGCCCCCAGCTTATTCGTATTGCCTCAGACAAGCGTTCCTCATCAAGTCCCATAGCTTTAAGTACGTAACTTGGGCTGTAATCATGAGAAGTGCACGCTGAGCCATTTGATATTCCACAATACTGTTTAGATGAAAGCATCAACGCCTCTGACTCTACGCCCTTAAAACTGACATTAATTGTATTGCTCAAGCAAAAATTCTGATCACCGTTGAATGTATATTCTAAGCCTGAATTCTCTATTAATTTCAGTACTGCCTCTTTTATTCTAATTAACGCAGCACTATTCTCACCATATTCTAATTCCGCCAATTCACAAGCTTTCCCAAGTCCTGCAACCAATGCAACAGGTGTTGTTCCTGGGCGGATCCCATGTTCTTGCTGGCCACCATACATTATCGCCTTTACAGGAGGTAGCTTATATCTCTTTTTTTTCAGGATTAATGCTCCAACGCCTTGAGGACCGTACATTTTATGAGCACTCATCGAAAGCATGTCATATTTTACCTTTTTTAATTCCGGTACTAGCTTGCCACATGTTTGCGTAGCATCAACATGGAAAAATATTCCCTTTGTGGCCAGAAGCTCTCCCAATTCTTCAACAGGCTGAATAATACCAGTTTCGTTATTTGCGTGCATCAAGCTAACAAGAAGAGTATCTTCCCTTAATTTCTCAACAACAGCATCAAAACTTATGCGACCGTCCTCTTCTGGCTTTATGACATCAACCTCAAATCCATCATCTTCAAGGCTCTTTACGGTGGAAAGAACCGCCTTATGCTCAATTGCAGATGTAATCACATGCTTTTTCCCCGTTTTAAGAGCATGGCTTTTTAATCCCTGTATCGCGATATTGCTACTTTCCGTAGATCCGCTTGTAAAAAACACTTCCCCCTTATCTACAGAAAGAAGATTAGCTACCCTTTCGCGTGCTTTATCTACTATTTTTCTAGCATTTTCACCATAATCATGTGTTCTACTGTCTGCGTTACCATAAGAGTTTCTATAGACATCTACCATCTCAGTCAGAACACGCTCGTCTATTGGAGTTGTTGCGTTGTAGTCTAAATAAATACCCATCACTTTTCTCCTGTTGCCAGATTCAACAAATCATCAATACTTTTAATGAAATTTGTTCCTGCCAAATATGCAATTCCGCGCTCTAAATTCAGTTTAAAATACTTTGCCAACGTAGCATTATCCGTAGGCAATTTCATTTTCTGACACCACGCAATCATTAACGCTTCGTATACCTCACTATACTCTCCCGCAAATGTATACCAAGACATTTCAACGTTGCTGTCAGAGTTTATCTGTATATCGGTAGGCAGAGTTCCCTCACTAAGTGAATAGCATAACGCCCATCTGCATAATACATTCCAGTTTTTAATTCCTGTCTTACCCTTTAGTCTTCCAAGTCGATCCTTGGCCTGGCTAGATAATTTAATCTGCTTAACAATCATATTCAATCACCATTCAAAATACCCTTCTACTATCGTTGTACGCTTTTCCTTATCGTTATATTGCAAAGTGTATTCATCACCAATGCTTTTTTCCATCAACCGATAGTACCTCTCGTCGATTTCTGAATCTGTTGATAGAATAATGGTTTGATCGCTTGCTTTCGGAAAATACTTTTTTACGAGAGCAGATCTGTGTGCTGAATCTAAACGCGATAACGGGGTGTCTATTATTACAGGAAGCTTTTTCTTCGAGTTTATAGCCAATGCCCATAACAAAGATATAACCATTAACTGCTTTTCGCCGGCGGACAAGCTCTTCTTTTCTACTTCATCACCTTCCAGGTTTATATAATGGAGATCTAATGATTCACTATCCATTGTTACATGATCAATAAGCGTCTTTTTATTGGCAAGAAGTTTATAGCACTCACTCATTGTCGCAGCTAATTGATCTGTTTTTCTTTCCTGTAGGCGAATTCTATATTCATCAAGTATCTCTACTGCCATATGTGCATATTTTGCTGTTCTTTCATCCTCATCAGCATCTTCAAGTGAAGACAAAACGCTTTCAGCCATTTTGCTATATGCAGATTCCAATGAGATTAATGCTCCATTGGCGCTTGCTCTCTTTACACGCAAGTCCTCTATTTCCACTTCTTCATTGACTATTTCCTTCTCGATTTGTTTAATCTCACGAAATAGTTTATTCAGTGACTTTTCATCTATTTCTACGGATAAGTAGCTATCAATTTCCTCAATCTTTCTTTGACTCTTTTTACGCTGTTTTCTTATGGCTACTGTCTTAGTAACTGCCGCTTCAATCGTTTCTCTTTCTAATGAGTTAAGCTTTGCTAAAGTTATATCTGATAATTTATAGATTTCCGGTATCCTTCCATCAGCCCCGCACTCTTCAACATAATCCATAAACTGCTTAACTGATTTATCCGGCTTTGAGTTCCTTAAATACTGCTCATAGAACGAATGAATTTTCTTTATAGCAAGCCCATTCATTCTCTGATCCTGTTCTTTTTTTCCGGATACAATGGCAGTCTTTAATAAAGATCGAACCAACTCCAATGGTAACTCACCACTAGCTAGTTCCAACAATTGATCTTGTGCCGTCATAATATTTGCCATCATCTCACTACGTTGATTCATCAATTCTTCACGTTGTTCAACAATGTCTCCACCATGGACTTTATATTCACTACTCTTTTTTTCAAGTTTCTCCCTGAGCTTTGACCTTTTTTCTTCATGCTTGGTAATTTCAACATCTATTGCATCAAGTTTCTCCGTAGCTTGATCTCGTTCTTCCCTAAGCTTGTTTAATTCTTTGAAATTTTGGTTACCTTCAATTCTTTTTCCAACTTTGCTAATGATACGCCCTAAATCACCCTGTAGCACATCCAGAACAGAAATACCCAACATAGCTTTAATAGATTCTTTTAATTGCTCGTTTGTATCAGCAACCGCAAGCTCCGCAATCTTTTCACCATCGAAAAAGAAAAACTTGGATAACTCACTAGGAAGAATGTTTTCAATAAACATACTCCAATTCTCCGTTAGAAAAGAATTGAATTCTCCATTCTTTTTCACAGATATAGTTTCGCGAACCCTTTGTCCTTTAGCATCCCACTCTCGTCTGACCTGATATGTCTCATCACCCTTTTTATCAAGTTCAAATTCAATTTCTATAAATGTTTCCTTTGTTCCATCGGCCATATTTACAAATGATTTCAAATACTGACCATATGTTGAATACTTTCGGTCTTCCGTATAAGTAAATGAATTTGATCCATACAATGCCAGAAGTACAGCCTCTAGAAACGTGGTCTTTCCACGTCCATTCATTCCTCCAATAAGCACAACCGGCTTTTTCCCGTTAAGTAACATTGTATTTGTCGATGCATAAACGCCGAAATTATGCATCGTAAGGCGTCTAATTATCATTCTTCATCATCCTCGTCTTCCATGTCATCATAAGTACTATCAAGAACCTTGGCATTATATTTTCCTCCAAGGTCTTTTTTTCTCTGTGTTTGATCAATATAGAATTTGGTTGCATCTTCTTCGTTTTTATAAAACGTGCGTTGAATGCAACTCTCCAATTCATCCAAAACACCTTTTCGTTTATTTAAACTGTTTGATCTTTTTTCTATGTCAATTAAGCTATATGCCATTTCAAACGAGAGTTCTTCATCCGGAAACATCTTGGAAACTACGTCGCTTAAAATATCCCATTCTTCCTTCCCAAAAGACTCATTCACAATCCAATCTGGATCATCAAAAGGGATACCCATTACATGTTCATATATTCCCGGTAAAGAATCATCAAACTCATGCTTGTCGTAAACCCATATCCGACGGATATTTCTAAGCTCTTCAAGAGTAATTAGTTCGAGATGTTCAAATTCCTCCGGGCCATTATCATTAATATCTTTCTGAATAATCAGCAGTTCTTCAAGCCACTGTTCCCTTACTTCCTTCTTATACGGTCCATGATGAAGCTGCTTATAGCTACCTTGCAAATATCCCGACATTTTTCTGAAACTTCTACGCTCACGATCATGCTCTTCATCACCAAATCTATTTCGAAACTCTAATAGTGGGGTCATCCAAGCCTTTTCTTCATCATTTGCAATCATTGCTTCCATGGATTTATCTTTTTCAACCATGGTACACACCCAACATCCAAATCTGCTTTTCCCACAGCTAGGCAGCCCTTTCTCCACCATCAACGGACACTCACCATCAGCAGTTGCTCCACGATAAAGTGTAAGAAGTTCCTTGTTTGAATATCCCCATGGATTTTTATATTGCATAAGGAATACCCATACGTCATCATCGCTCCACTCAGATAGCGGAGAAAATACTAATTCATTTGCCAATGTTGGGTTCGGGCTCAACAATTCCCTCACTCTCTTCTTTTCATAATAAGTCATTGTTTTAGCTCTATTAGCGCTTTCCGCTTTTCTTGTGCCTAAAACAAGGATTATTTCACCGTGCTCCGCAATTTTGTTTTTTACAAAATTATTAACCGGCTGGATCTTCAGTCGGTCCGTACACCAACGTAGTTTTTTTCTAGGAAATGGATATCCTCTTCCTATAAAATTCACCCAAAAAGTATTGTCCATCTCTGGAGTCAAACGATGCGTAACAAAAGGTAGCCCCTCTTCCTGCGCAGCTTTATCCATAATCTTTAGGGATTTTGTAACCCAACTTTCAATCACAGGAGATTCAACCAATGTATCTGTGTTAATAATATGAACTGGCTTTTTCAGACATTTCTTGTCTAATTCTTTTAATGAAAGCCATACAAGCTGAAGCGTAGCAGTGCTGTCTTTTCCTCCTGAATATCCAATAACCCACGGAATATCATCGGCTAAATAGAGATTCCTAACCGTTTCCATCAAGCCTTCAACAGTCTCTTTAGTAATTGTCACGCCTCTACTATTAATTTCTTTATCTGTCAGTTTGTCACTCATTACCTGTCGTTCTCCTAAATATTTATACTTTCCAGAAAAAGTCTCTCTTTCTCTTCTTCCTCTGGCAAAAGTTCCAATCCTATTTCCTTTTTAATTTCTATAGCAGCAAGTGCTATAGCTTTATTGCTCGTTATAATTTTTCCATCTGGTCTGATAATTCTTAGTTTCCACTGAGGTGCGCTCCTTCTCCAATCAATGTCACGGAGTTTTGATAGGTATTCATCTAAATTCCATTCTGGATGTGTAATAAACGCATTTCCAATCACTCCGAGAGCCTGAATAACAACGCCCTGAGTAATAATATAGTTCTCTCGTAAATCAACCTTTGATATCTCATGCTTAACAAGGTCATCCCATAGCACAATATGCCTCGTTACTGTCCCCCAAAAGTTCTTCAATATATCTTCTGTATCCTCAGTAATTTTTGTTCCACTTATAATTCGCTTGTTAGCCGTATAAAAAGTGTTTAATGTAAATAACTTCGATGAATACTTTCCAAGTATATCCTTTTCCTTGTCAGTAAATTCATCCAAAAAGCGTACAGATCCTACTACGTTCCGGTTTATGACGGCCAGTTCATCTCGTGAATCATAGAGCTCAGAAATAGAATTGGATGTTTTTACTGCATGCTTATTTAAATCAGTAAATATTTGCTGGCTTCTTGATAATCCCTGATCCTCATAAAAAACCACAGAAATGGTTTCATCACCCAAAGATTCATCTTCTTCAATCGCATCTAATATAGCTGCTTTTCTATGCTGGCCATCATTAATTAAAAATCGAGCATCCATTGATACTTCGAGGATGCCCGTGCCTTTACCATCTTTGCTTTCATGAAATTCAAATTGACCGTCAATAGACGCAGCCAACGCAGAAAACACATATGATTCCCTATTATCTGTAATGTACTTACTTATTACGGGTATTCTCGATTCATTCAGCTTTCTCTGGGCTCGGTATTCAGGAAGAACATATTCTTCTTCGTTCGGGAACAATCTTGACAGCATTTTTAGCGGCACCATTGCTATGAAATACTCTCTACCAGCTTGTTTTCCTTTAACAACCGGGAATTTGTATGCAAAGTCCATAATTCCTCCAATAAAAAAATGCTATACTTAAGTAGTATACTTAAGTATAGCACCAGGTGTTATTTTTGTCAATTCTTCTTTAGCTCACCATACAGCTCCCAAAAAGCTTTATCATGCAAATATACCGGCTTGTTTGTGCCGATTTTTATGATACTGTGATGAATTTTCAATCCTTTTATTCGATTGTATAATGTTATACTTTCGTTGCTCTTTGCTTCAGTTTTAAAAACAAAGTCAACATCACTGTTTTTCAGATCTGAAACATTATGAACAATCCATGTAAGTATATATTTTGAATAATCATCTTCACCGCTTCCGAAATGCTTTAAGAACTGTGTTGAAAGGATTGTTCCGACACCAAACTCCCTTCCTTCTTTTAAGATTTTCTTCAATGCAGGAAATCCCTCGCTCATAAAGTTATCCGCCTCATCAACCAGTATAATCTTGGTAAGCTGTCTATACTGACCATCCATTTTACTTGAACCGGATGCCTGCATCTGTGAATAGAACAAATCCAGAGTAATCGCTACTATCAAGCTCTGTATGTCCGGATCATATCCTGACAAATCAATAACAACAACACCCTTCAACAATTCAAATAGCGACTTTGTGGAACTCGGATTGGATTCAAATATCTGAAACATATTCAATTTTTCCAGCGCAGCCGTTAAAGAATCACCCTTCTTTATGTCCTCATCGCTTGCATATCTTTGATATACCTGATCAAAAGTAGGCGCTTCGTTATCCCAAGTACTTGGATTTGCTGGGTTTATCCCCGCAGAAGAATATGTGTCCATGATACATTGCAACAGAGTAGCTTGTTGCTTAGGTCCCAGGTTATATACTTTTGAAAGTGTGTCCTTAAAAGCATTCGCTGTATGCGTAGGTAATAAAGGCTTAAACACTGCCGATTTAGTTAATGCCAACGGATTAAACGGTAAATGATACGGCTTATAAATCACAGCATTTGTCGCGTCTACAAAATCCTGTTTACTTTCGTTATAATCACCCTTATAGTCAAAAATCAGAATCCCTAATTCTTTCCCTTCAACATTGTTTTTCTGATTTATATATAATTGGGTAATCAAAGATTTTGTAAACTGAGTCTTTCCTGTTCCCATCGTACCGATAATACCGGTATTAGTATGGAATAGTTGGGCAGTATCATTTGGTTTCCACATAACCGGAGTACCATTCTGTTCATCTGTTCCGAGCAGAATATTAATCCCTTTACCTTCTGTGGTTTCCACTTTAGGGCCATCTTGAGTCGAATCCACGTCAACAACTTCGTGTTTATCCTCTTTAGATGTATCTGTATTTTCAGAAACTCCCGGGGTTTCTGATTCTTTATCCCCTGAATCAGTCTCACTATCAATCGATTCCTCAAGCTCACTTGTTACTATCTTTGAAACATCTCCGGTTAAGTTGGAAAGGTCACAGTCTCCTATCACAAGCAACTCGCTGTCCTTACGTTGAACAATATCCTGTTTTATCTCATCAACACTCTTAAGAATCAGCCCAAATTCATCACTTTCGGGAACCTCTATGAAATTTATAACATCTTCTTTAAACGAAGTCCTTCGTGAAACCACACCAGTTCTAAAGGACATAACTGCACCCTTTCCAAGCACCTCCTGTATGTCGCTTGAAATAGAATATCCCTCATTTAAAATGGCTTCTCTGTATAAATTTAGAATTACATCCCAATCCTGTGAATCGTCAACATGATATACTTTCATTTTCTTACAGCTTGTGATTATTAACTGCATCAAGAAATTCCTGTTGACCTTTTTGGTAATATCATCACCTTCACAAAAAGCATCACTTAATCCTTTTGCCGTTGAAGATGCTTGTTGAAATGCCTTTTTGATAACATCATTCCCATTTATCCCAGTTTTCACCTCTGTAGGATACAGATATACTTTCGGTATCTCCCCTGATTTATCTACACCCACAAAAAGGAGATCATCAGATGTAGGGCCCTTTTCAAATCCTAGATTCTTAGCCGAAAGCACACCTTCCCCCTGGGATAATCCAGCCCCGCCTGACACACGCAGCATCTCTTCAAGAGATATCGGCACCCAAACAATATCCTTATGATTAAGGAATGCAAGCATAAACTTTATAGCAGCTACTATACTAATCTTCTCTCTGCTGAAGGTACTATCTTTGGCCGCCCTTTTTGAAGACACTAATCTTAATAGCCAATCTCCATTCACTGCATTAAACAAATTTATTATTCCATGGACATCTTCAGTAGAGGAGTCCACACCTCTAGTCTTCAAGTAATCTTGAATCACAAGAGAATACTGCTTGGACTTGTGTGTAACGGTGATAGCATCATATCCACTACTTGTTGTATACTGATCGCTATAGTGTATAATCAGCAAATCACTTGTTGCCTCTTTCTCGCTAAAGAAATCAAGATCAACTTTGGGTTCGACAAACACAACCCAGTTTGATGCATCATAAATCTCAGTCATTTTGCTCTCAGCTTTTTCATCAATCTGCGTAGAAATGCTAAGGCCCTTGTAATATGGATTTCCTGATGCTTCAACCTGTATAAGTGAATTATACAGATTAGCTGTATTTATAAGCGGATTACTAGGTGCATATTTCGCTCCATAACCCGTTCTATATTTTGTTGAATACTTACTAGACGGTACTCCTGATAAAATCCCTCCCAGAGAAACCCCCGTCTCAATGTCTGCCATCGAAGCTTGTTCAGAAGTTATCTCAGACTCCATCTCATAAAATGACAAATGCGCATATTGATAGTTTTTGCCATTATCCTCATGAAAATAACATTCAACATTCTTTGAGAAAATGCCTTCGAGCGTATTCATCGACACCCCTGAAGCAATCTCAAGCTTTTGATCAGATAGGTATTGTTTAAGCATCCCAAATTCTCGGATTTTTGAGAATGCATTTTCAAGTCTATTATCTGAATATATATGCAATTCAAATCTTACAAGATCATCAACATCAGGATTTCGGTTGATTGAATGAATGAAGAATTGCGCTATTCCAGCAAACACTTCACTGCAATCTCCCATATTTATCAGATTTATTCGCAGAGTCTTGTTGTTAATATCATCAAAAATATACCTAAAGTGCATGAGGAATTCTGAAATCTTTTCCTCAATTAATCTAGGCACAAAGCGCCAATTTCCCCGATATTTTTTATTCTCCACCGGGGCATAGTATTTCCATTCAAGTGAATTCACCTGATCTGAGACTTTATATATTCTCTTTCTTCTCTTTAGATATGGAAGAAGATTAAGGGATGTAAGACGATCAATTATTACATCTGTTGCATCTTTCATTCCAGTCTCTTTTGTCAGCGCAATCTGATATGCCACATTTATCGGATGGAACGGAGTCAAGAGTATTTCTTCCGAATCAGACCCTACAGCTAAGGTCCCTATATATAAAGCATTTACCTGCTCTGATGTTAGCGTTGCACCGTCACTCAGGGAAGAATACAACCCCATAAATGCATTAACATATTTTTCTGCTTTATCTAAAAGATCTCCGCTAAGAAATGCTAACGTTGGTATAGTATTAGCTTGTTGTAGAGACTCGAGATATTCTTCGTATGAAGCTATCAATGATTGATCTTGAAAGATATCATCATTTTCAATTTTCACCTGGTCTGTATCATAAAATCTTTTACACTTACCGGCAGCAATTCTTTCATCTATAAACAGTTTTTCTATTCGTAATTCCCTAAGAAGATTTGCTTTTGCAAAATATTCCTGTGTGTCACTATAAATTTTGTCACCAACAAATTCAAAGCTTGTTCTAGATGCATACTTTTCTTTAAGAATGCTCCTTCCGGTTATTTCACGGCTTTTACTCTCATCCGGAAACATGATAAACGGAACATCCACGCCAGCAAAATCTATGTCCACGCGAATACCTGTTGAATAATTTGATAGTTCATCCTCTGTAGAATGCAAGTGTAATCTCTGATTAAATGCACATAGATACGACTCATTATCATCAAGTTTGGCCGTTGTGACTTCAGGTGCACCTTCATTAAAAATCAGATCTGTACCTATTCCCGATAATCTTATTCGAATATCTTTTTTCTTTCGAAAATCTATTGTGTAACAATGTTTAATCACTGACAACATAGAGGTTGCAGGCAGATCAACAACGCATATTTTGAAGATATATCTAATATCATTTACTTCGTCATACAACTCCAATTTTTTGAAATACACTCCATCCGGAGTCATTTCAAATATATAATCCTTGCCATCTTTTTCATATTTAAGACCATCCGCCACAACACCGCTATTTAATACTTTTGCATTGCAATTAAAACGAATGTGTATCTGTTGTCTTTTCTCAGGATTGAACACTACAATATTCTTCTGTCTCTTTTTAGCGGTTTGTGATCCTTCATTCCTTATAATCCATTCTTCGCCATATTGCAGATTTTCTATAGGAAGCATCCCATAAACAGAAATATCCTCATTCTCAATTTTAAGCGGATTATCAATCTTCGATTTATGCTTTTCCATTTGAGCCAACATATCAGCATATGAGAACAAACGGCTCCAGTTTTCCGGATCCTTCCTCTGTTCAGTCTCTATTCTTGTAATAAAGCTATCATCGAAATCTTTTGCAAGATCATATGAAACATTGCCGAACCTAAAACATCTGTCGATACGTTCGAACAAGAAATTATTATCCTTTATTTTCTTATCAACAGCACTTTGCCCTTCGTTAAAGTATTCAACCTTACCATCAACATAAAATAGCCTAAATCCAGGAAAACTCTCTTTCTGAATTTTTCCAGCACTCATAATAGCGAGTAAATCTCTATATTCATACAAAGAAGCTTTATCACTGAACACATCCGTGTCACGTCTTTGCAACTCAAAATGAAGAAGTCTTTTTTCTACAGGAGTAAGCTGCGTGCTCTCGTTTACCATTCCCTGGATCTCTTTCATAAGTTCTTCACCATAGAAGGGCATACCATTAGCCGACATGTTTTTTGATCCGCTAATAGCACTATCAATTGGAGAGGAAGAAATCATTAAAATAGGCTTCTGCACCAGATTCGCAGCATTTCTCAACGTTGCGCATAGGAAATCGCTTGTCATCCCGTTTATTTGCGGTGCTATAATCACTTCGTCGTTCATCAATTTAATTGTAAATGTCTTATAATCTTCTGCATTTACACATGGAAGAACAAACTCACCTAAATTCCCCTCAGTCAGAACTAATGCCTTCAGAGCATCAGCTACATTAACGACCATTTCTTCCGTATCAAGTTTAAGGCAAAAGGTTTCGCCACGAAGAAGAGTCTCCTCTGAAGAAGCTGTTTGAAAATAGCTGTTTATCTTCTTCGCAATAAAATCATAAAATTCTTTTAACATACTGGGCATCTCCACTGTCACTCTTCTTATCAATCAGATTCAGCTTGGTAAAAAATTCCTGCAATAATGTTTTTGATGTTGTATCAAGAAATACGCCTCTTAATTCATACTGCGCATATAGTTCGTTCAATCTGATTTTCTCCATATCCCTAAGTGCAAGCTTTGTAAGGAATATAATATCTCTCTCTGTAAGATTAAGTACCAATCCTGACTTTTTTCGATTTTTAACAAATCTATATTTACAGAATTCAGAAAACTTCTCTGAATAAAACTGGCTTGCACGTTTTCTTTCGGTTTCATTAAACTGTGCGAGTACACATGCAAAAAGATGTCTTATTGCCGAGTCTGTATTATTCGCCCCGGGAATCTGATCTATAGCATCGAACTTCTTATAATCTCCAATAAATGATGTATATACTTGTTCTGCTTTTTTTACCTCATTTGCTATTTCCACATCTAAATCATGGCTCGAATCAGCCAGTTCCCTAAAATCAATATAATCCATCATCGGCATATCATTTTGGTTTAAGATTTCGAGCGTAATCGCGTGGCTAAACATCCTTGATATATTATTTGAAAGTTTATCCCATCCTTCTATACAGCATTGCCTGTTCCTACTTACTTTCTCCCAATCCAATGCAAAATACAATTTCTCAAGTTTGTCACGATCGCCATTGCCAAATAAATCCAGGGTTAATGCACACTGTGATACATAATAAAAGTAATAAAACGCCAAAAGATTTGAGAAATCATCAATGGACGTCATTCCAGAAGAAAGCATGAAGCCAAAGTCTTCTTTGAATCTCTGTTGTATGCTTCTCTTTACCTTAAAATACTTATTATCATCAGGTAATGCCCCCTCCTCATGCGTCTCTATTGAATCTACAACCATTTTTTCCAAAACATTAAACGGATAATCCTTCTCTGCCGTTTTAATATTTATTTTATCCTGATCATCCAATCCCAAAACACAATATAAAAAGTCCGCAATTCGATCAGCACTTTTATTATCTACAGCTGTTTGATACGCATATAATCCGATGTTGTTTGCTTGGAAATTATCTCCTTTAAAGAAAAGCGATCTAATTATATCCTTAAACACCTCAACATCATCAGGATCTTCAATTTCTATCTTTTCCTGAATTCTTTTACATAAATCTTCAAAACTTAGTGCTTCTGCCGATATATTTAACGACTTTCTAAAAAAACCACTTACTGCATCAGCAAGTTCATATACTATCGGAGAAGCATTTCTAGTCGTAGCTTTATACGGATATAGTTTAAAACACTTATCCGGCACATGATTCAATCTGTATGAATCCTCAGACTTGGAGCCAGGATCTTTAGCATTAAAATTATTTCTAAACAAATCTTCGTCAAAATAATATCCTGACATCATTTCACCACCTTAAACTTATATATGCCAAATTTCGTTTTCTCTAACACTGCTTTTTGCCCTTTTTCCGAAATAGCTGTCATATACTTGTCAGCCGATCCAGTTTTAAGAATTTTCGTAATAAAACTAATAAAGTCAGCATGATTATTTCTGTCTTCCGCTGTTTGTACATACCCCTTTTTCAACTTGCCAATTAATTCATACAACGAATAATCGACATCCAGTCTTATGGATTGTCCACTTGCGTCTTGAAACTCAACAATAATGTATGGCAAAAATCTATTTAATCTATCTTCGCTTGTTTCATGTGGCATATTATCCAAAAATGCTTCAAATTTTATATTCTCATATAAAGCAAATTCTTTATGCTGATCATCAATGCAGATGTTCCCTTCGCTCTCATTACCGCACCAATTAGTGACCGCATCTTCCACATCCGAATACAAGTTGCTAAGTTTCGAGACCTTTCCGGCATTATAACTAAACAAATCTCTAACATATTTTTGGAAACTATCCCCAGATACCATCCCCATAGTTATTGCCTTTGTTCTAACAAGCACATTAAATAATTTTGATTTAAGAGCTCTATCAGTGTTAATTATTTCTATAATGCTTTTATCATGGAATATATCAACATATGGTGAGTCTACCAGCAACTTCTTAATAGTATTTGAAACATCATCAGCGACATAATATTCTATTGCCAAATCATCTGCAGCCTCATCCCTATCCAATAAAGGATCGTATTTATGTGTCTTGTTCATGATGGAAGTAACATCATCGCAATCAAACAAAATAGTGGGCATTATGCATCCCAAATACTCTTTCAGAAACTTTGACACATTAACAGAACTTTTTTGAAACCTTGCAAAATCGAAATCTTGAGCGACCAAAATATCGAAGACATAATTTAACAACTCTCTTGTTGTTAGAATCTCCTTTTCACGAACAATAACATTTACAAGGAGCATTGCAATATATCTTCGAACCTTCTCATCCATAAAGAATTCATAGTTCTTTTTTATTGGACACTTAGAACTTAATGGGCAAGAAGAACAATCCTCTTTATATGATGCATAAAATGGATTACTTTCATTCTGTGAAACTATTTTTTCAAATAAAGCATTTATATACTCTGGGTTAATCCCATCTTTTTCCAGTAAAAACATATGGTAATCTGAAAAGCTAATATGCTGGAAATAACTGTTCGGATCATAACCTCTTTCATTCACCTTTGAAGAAAGAATATTTGCATTGAACACATACTGCTTCAATGATTTAAAATCTTCTCCATACTGCGATTCTATAAAATTACTTAATACACCAAGATTAATTGCAAGAATAATATTCTTCCCTGGAGAATCCAAATTATTATCCTTGAACCCAGATAATACTTCACATAGTGTATCAATCGCAGTCTTTTCCGGAGCATTACTCTCAGTAGCATCATTGTGAATTATGTAGTTTTCCAACAGATTTTCTGTGTCAGAGTTTTTTAAGTATGACAGTAAATGAGACTTTCCATCTCCTGCACTTCCACACAAAAGAACCAGAGTTTTTTTTGTTCCGACGTTTACTTGTCGCAAGACCGCCTTCAAATCCTTTTCAGCATCTCTCACAACATGCATATACTCTTTAAACCCGTCAAAGGAATCAACATTATCTATTGAATCGCTTGACGACTTTCTGAGCTTATTAAGTTTACTAATAAAATTGCATCCGCTCATTGTTATTCAACCCGTTCTCTATTTTTCTTTTTTGACATACCGACCTGTTTTGATTCTTGCATCATCCGGTTTACTGGAATCACTCGGTATTAGCCAGGTCTTCCCCTTCTTTATAACGCCTTCTATTCTTCCTTCTGCGCATAAAACACTAATCCTTCTCGAGGAAATTCCCCATTTTTCTGATAGTTCAACTGTTGTCAAATATTCCATATATCCTTCTCTCTTCAATAAACAAAAATCAAATTCAATATCATCATATATTATATTCATTTATCGGAACAAAATCAACCTTTTTCAGTCAAAAACTAATGTTTTAAACGCAATATATGGTCTAATCTACTTTTTCACAAATTGGCAAGCAATGCATTTGTCCGACAAATGCGCAGACCTGCTTGTTGGGAGTTGCTCCCAATCCCTTCAAACATCAGATTTTCATCTGCTGATCTACGCCCCGCTCCGCGGTGCTGAGTGCTACTGCCTAAAAGACGGAAATAAAAAAAGAGGGGCATCCCACCGGATGTGATTCCGATGAAATGCCCCTTTGGACTAAAGCGTCTCCTCTTTTGTTTTTGTTTTTTCTCTCGCCCTGGTTTCCTCTTCTTTTTCAAGATTCAGGAATCGCTCGATATCGTATTTTGCCGTGGCAAAGTCCGTCATCTCCTGCTTGGCTTTCCGGTATTCCCGGTAAGCCTCCTTCTTCCTGGCAAGGAGTTCTGCGTATTCTTCGTTCAGCTGTTTGACCGTCGGAAGCTTCTCCACACCCAGCTCTGAAAATGCCTGCTTCGCCGCTTTATGAAGAGTGATCTCATCGCGGTGAGCTTCGAAGAAGGCTTTACTGTACCCCGCCTTTCGGTAGGCTACATAGACATCTTTGGTCTTGGCATAATTCAAAATATGCGTCTTTAAGACCGATATCTCTGCCATCCTTTTCTCAGCAGACTTGATCGTGGTGGACAGTTCATTGAAGTGATCAGCAGCTTCCTTTGCTCTCTGATTTAGCAAATCAAGGTCCCGGATGTCATGTTCCTCTAGGAAGAGGAGCGCCTTGGCTACCTGCTTCACATTGAAGACTTTTGCCCATCTCTCATATCCGGCACCCTTACCCTGAGCAAGCTTTGCCTGGATATCGATGAGCATGTCCACCTTCTTTTCCGGCTTCGCATTCTGCTTTCGGATCTCAGGATCACGCTCCATCTCGCCGGAGATGATCTTCTCAAGATCGTCAGGTCTGTATCCTTCCCCGAGGGACTTAAAACGGATAAACCGCTTCTGGTCTTTTCGCTTGATGGCAGGATTTTGTCCACGCTTTATCTGGTACTCTTCCTCTTCCAGGAGACGAAGCAGCTCTTCAAAATCTTTCGGATTTCTCGCGATTGCCCTGTCGATCGCATCACGGATCGCGTCTCGGTATGACTCACGTTTCGGGTAATCCGTCCGTTTTTCCTGATCCCGATACTGTTTTGGTTTGATGACCGATA
>JAEEGL011042321.1_pt1 | contig 21343 bp, 21 predicted proteins | sample 9134231 | NCBI WGS metagenome assembly JAEEGL01 (sample SAMN16246548, study PRJNA631951) | gut metagenome | biome: gut microbiome; feature: rumen; material: fiber-attached | host: Bos | place: Iran: Karaj | collected 2018-10
CCGGTGGATTTTGCAAATCTGAGAAGCTGGGCGGCCACCTCCTTTATCTGGCTTACGCTGCCGGCGGTGGATTCCACGTGCTGGCAGTACATTGTCTGGACAGAGTCCACAATCATCAGGTCCGGGGCTGTTTCCTGGGCCTCCTTGATGATTTCCGCCATGTCTGTCTCGCTGAAAATGAGGCAGTTGTCTGCCTTGCCGCCAAGTCTGTCGGCCCTCATCTTCACCTGCTTGACGGACTCCTCACCCGTCACATACAGGGTTTTGAGTTCCGGCCTGTTCAGGGGAAGTTGAAGGGAAAGGGTACTTTTGCCAATGCCGGGCTCTCCGCCCATCAGCACCAGCGAGCCCTTCACTATGCCTCCGCCAAGCAGGCGGTCCACCTCTGAGCTGCCAAGAGACACCCTGTCCTCCTGGTCCGTTGACACATCCTTCAGCCGCATGGGCTTTGCACCGGCGCCAGGAACGCTTGCAACAGGCTTTTTGCCGGTCACCACTTCCTTTTCCACCATAGTGTTCCACTCCCCGCAGGCGGGGCATCGGCCCATCCATTTGGAGTATTCATTCCCGCAATGGGAGCAGAACCAAAGGGTCTTTGTCTTACTTGTAGCCATATTTTTATTTAGCCATGGCCGATTCAACGTCTTCCGGGGCAATGGGCAGGCGCTTGGGGCCAAGACGGCGGGCGCCGTCCGGTGTGACCAGGACGTCATCTTCCAGACGGATGCCGCCAAAGTCATAGTAGAGTGTCAGGGAGTCATAATTCACGAAGTTGCCGCCAAGGCCTTCCTTCTTGAACTTTTCAATTAGGGCTGGTATGAAGTAGATGCCGGGCTCGTCCGTGATGACGTGGCCGGGCCTGAGGCAGCGGGCCATACGGAGAGAGCCAAGGCCAAGCTGCTTTGCGCGGGTCTGGTCCGGATCATATCCCACCAGGTTCTCACCCAGATCCTCCATATCGTGCACATCCAGGCCCATGTTGTGGCCCAGTCCGTGAGGCTGGAACAGGCCGGCGATGCCTGCCGCAACCATTTCATCAAGGTCTCCGTGGACCAGACCCAGGGCGCTCAGGCCATCCAGCATCTTACGGGCCACGGCAAGATGCACCTCACGGTAGGTGATGCCGGGACGGGTAAGGGAGAAAGCCAGTTCATTGCACTCATATACAATCTGATATACCTCGCGCTGCTTGGTTGTGAACTTTCCGGAAGTGGGATATGTGCGGGTGAAGTCAGACGCATAGTGCAGGTTGCTCTCCGCACCGGCGTCAATGACCATGAGTTTTCCGGGCTCAATCACCTTGTCATGCAGATGGTTGTGGAGCGTTTCTCCGTGCTGGGTAAGGATGGTAGGGAAAGATACGCCCCAACCCCTTGAGATAGTGACGCCCTCCATCTTGCCAACAATTTCCTGCTCAATGATACCGGGGACAATGGAATCCCGGCCGATGGAATGCATCTCATATCCCAGGGCGCAGGCTGCGTCAATTGCCTCTATTTCAATGTCTTCCTTGATGATGCGCTGTGAGATGATGGCCTTAATCAGAGACTCTGAGGGCTGAATTCCGGGAAGCAGCTCCTGAAGTTTCATGGCATTGTAATAGCGTGACGGCGGAATCACGTGGACTTTCCGGCCCTTCAGGTTTTGCTCCAGAGAGAGTGACAGATTGTCATAAGGAGCTGATTTATAAATACCTACGGACGCAGCCTTTGATGCTACGGACTCCTGAGGGCCCATCCAGATGATATCGTCTATGTCAACGTCATCGGCAAAGATGGCCTGATTGCCGGAATCTATACTCAGGAGAGCTGCCATTCGGGGCTCGTCAAGGCCCATATAATACAGCCAGGTGCTGTCCTGGCGCCATTTATAGCAATTGTCCTTGTACTGGGCCGGGGCATCTACATTACCTAAAAAAAGAATAAGACCGCTCTCTCCGGCCTCCCGCATTTTCTGAATCAGCGTCTCACGCCTTCTGACATATACTTCCTTAGCAAACATTTGAGCACGTTTTTTGTTGCCCAAATTTAGTTAATTTTTTTGTGCAATGGAAACCTTTATTGCAATTGTCGCCATCGCTGTTGGCATTATAGGAATTGTTGGAAGCGTAGCACCCGGACTCCCCGGACCGCCGCTGAGCTGGCTGGGAATGCTGGCGCTGTATATCTGGGGTTCTGGCACTAACGGCGCCGGTGAACCCATGTCTACAACCCTGCTTCTGGTATGGCTTGGGATAGTTATAGCCATAAGTGTTCTGGATTATATTGTGCCCGCATACTTCACCAAAGTCACCGGAGGAAGCAAGTACGGAGGCTGGGGAGCCATTGCGGGCCTGTTCGTGGGGCTCATTGTCCCGCCGGTTGGAATGATAGTGGGCTCACTGCTGGGCGCCTTTATTGCAGAACTGCTATTTGCAGGCAATGATCCCGGCACCTCGCTCAAATCAGCCCTCGGCGCCTTCCTGGGATTCCTCTTCGGCTCCGGCCTCAAACTCATCTGCACCGCCGTTATGATGTTCTACATTGTGATATACGCTTTTTAAATATTTAGTATCTTTGCGCTGTTATGGATATCAGAATTGGTAACGGATACGACGTGCACGCAATTGCACCGGGCCTTCCTATGTGGCTTGGCGGCGTGCGGATTCCCTCGGACAAGGGCTTTGTGGCACACTCTGACGGGGATGTGGCAATTCACGCCCTTTGTGATGCACTGCTGGGGTGCCTGGCCCTTGGGGATATCGGCCACCTTTTCCCGGACACCTCAGATGAGTGGAAGGGCGTTGACAGCAAGATTCTGCTGAAAAAGGTGGTTGCCCTTATTCATCAGAAGGGCTACCGCGTTGGTAATGTGGATATTACCATCGCCCTACAGCGCCCCAAGCTGGCACCTCACATAGAAACAATGCGCCAGACTCTGGCACCAATCTTAGAAGTTTCGCCGGGGCGCGTTTCCGTGAAGGCTACTACCACGGAGAAGTTAGGCTTCGTGGGCCGGGAAGAAGGCTGTGAAGTCTGGGCATCGGCCACGGTTGTGGCGGAATAAGCCCTAGGCCAACTTGTATATCTCACTCACGTGGGTGAAACCTCTACGCTCAAAGAATCTGTGGGCGGAATGGTTGTTTTTGCCGGATTCCAGGTAGATGTCTTTTATGCCGCGGCTGCGGAGCCACGCTATTGCGGTATTGAGAAGGGCCTCGCCGGCGCCGTGTCCACGGAAGGAAGGCTTCACAAGGACGTCGCAGACCATGCCGAAGGGGGTGTCACCGTCTTGCTCAATATCAGCAACGCAGAAACCGGCGATTGAACCGTCATCGGCCACGGCCTTCCAGACTCCGGCAAGGGACGGCTCATTGATGTGCAAATGAATGTACTTTAGCCATTTTTCACGTGCGTCCGGGGCGGGACGTGTCACCAGGACGCCGTCCTTGATTTCGCCCTCTCCTACTCCCATCTGGATTTCACCGTGGGAGATGTATTCCGTATTGGTGGTTATGTGACCAAGGAAAAGGTCGGCCAGCGCAGGGGCATCGGCCAAGACTGCTGATTCGATTTTCATATTCTAAAACATGTTTTTAGCGCGTTCCCAGATGCTCTTGATGGAGTTGTAAATCACCAGCAGCAGGGCAAAGATGGTGATGGCGGCCACGCAGGCAACCACTACGGCGGCAAGGCGGTTGCTTTCCAGGCCAAAATAGGTAAGGAAGGGCATCTCGTCCTCCTGGAAGAACAGTTCAAAGGTGGAAGCCACGGAGATGATGGCCAGGATGATGTTGAGGAAGAATTCGCTCTTCATGGACTTGTAGTCAGACAAGTTGTGAAGGGAATTGTCCACGCTCTCCATAAGGGCGCCAAGGCGCTCGTAGTCCTCATCCAGGCCCAGGCGCCTGGTGGTCCTGTCAAACATAACCTTGTGGGACGGGAACTTTGAGTACTGAACCACATCCAGCTGAGTCACCATACGGGTAAGGCGCATGGACAGGGAGGCGTTCTCTCCTATCAGGTCCTGGGAGGACTTGTTCTCTGCGTACAGGGTGGACAGGACAACGGTGTTTGAAGCCAGGCCTATAACGTACTTCTTTGCAAGCACCATCTGCAGGATCAGAAGGTATTCAGGCCAGGAGACGTGATAGCGGGCGCGCTCCTTGAGGTGCTCCACCCAGTTTACGCCCTCTTCCCCTGAGCCGCGACGGCCGTAGGTGCCAAGTACCAGGCAAAGGCTGCTGCCGGCAAGCACAAGGTCGTCCGTATCAATTGCAATGTTCTCTCCGCAAACCTCATCATAGGCCGCAGGATCCCTGTAGGGCCATTCCTCCGGGTACAGAGAAAGCAGGCCTATCAGTTCACCCTTGTGCTCATCGCGGATGTGGTCCACAATCTCCGCCTCCTTCATGTATCCGGGCTTGGTTTTGTCATTCTCAAACAAATCAGAGCCGTTCTCCATCAGATGCTGTACGTTTTCCCAGACATCGACCATGGCGTAGTGCAGGTCATTGTCAACGGAGAACGGGGTGCTGCTCCAGCGGCGTTTCAGGCTGATACGCTCCGTCTTGGAGATCTCCTCCTTAAACTGGGTGCAATTGCGGTAGATGAAGTTCTTGTAGCGAAGGGCAATGGCGTCAAAGCTGCGGCCGGTGCCAAGATTTGGGATGGCTTCCGGCTGTTCCAGAGGTTCACCGTCGGCCGACAGCCATATTGCATCTACGGCAAAATGGGTCTCGTAGTCAATCCCTGTCTTGTCCGAGCCCTCCTCCTTTGACCAGAATTCAGCGCTGAGCCAGTTGGAAAGGAAGGCGATGAGGTGGTCCGTTGTAACGGGCCTTGACAGCACGCAGGCATGGTTGTCAAACAGGAAACGGTATGTGAAGGACACCGTGTGGCCAAAGAAAAGGTTCATCTCCACGTTACAATGTCCGTGAAGGTCCACAGGGTAGATGGCCTCGTCCTCTGCAGGGACTATGGGCATGTGGAAGTCAAAGCCCCTGAGGCTGAAACGGCGCACGTTGCCTCCGCCTACATCCTTGGGATTACGGGCGGGAAGGACAAATATCTGGTTCTCAATGTCCCTTTCCACCCAGGCTATGGGCGTTTTGAGGGCATCGGCCTTCTCTATGAAGATCTGCCTGGACTCGTCGTAATCCTTGTACTCCGCGTTCATCTGGGCCACCGCCTCCTTGGGGAGAATGAACTCCTTGGTGTGGTGGATGGAGAATGTCTGGATGAAGACAATTGAAAATCCGGGATAGGTAAGCATCCTGCTCATAGGCTATTTCCTTATTATTTCAACTTCTCCGCGAAGGCCCAGCTTAATGATCTGGGAGGCGCGGCCGCTGCTTTGGGTATCTACTGACGGGGGAACCACAAAGTCCACCGCATCCTTGATTTCCTGCGGGATTTCGCTGAATCTCTGGGGAGTAGGTTCTCCGGAGATGTTGGCCGATGTGCTCACCAGCGGGCGGCCAAGTTTGTGGGCCACGGTCTTGCACCAATCGGCCAGAGGGATACGAATGCCTACGGTCCCGTCCTCCGCCACCGCGTTCCAGGCAAGGTGCCAGCGGTCCCCTTCCTCGGTGCCCGTAATGGCGCCGGGGTAGATGATTGTCATGGGGGAATCGTTTACTTCCACAAGGTCAATTGCAATGGAGGGTATCTCCTTCACGTACTTTGCCACCACGTCCAGGTCCGAGGCCAGCAGGACAAGGGATTTCGCCTCCGGACGGCGCTTAATCTCAAAGATTTTTGCTACGGCCGATGGATTCGTGGCGTCGCAGCCTATCCCCCAGACGGTATCTGTGGGGTAAAGTATGGTGCCGCCTTCCCTGAGGACTCTCAATGCCTCACTTAGTATTTCTTCCGGTTTCATGCAGTTGTACTATTACGGGGTAATGGTCTGAATAATTTACTTTCTCTATGCGGTAGCTCACCGCTTCAAGTTCCTTTGGATAAAGGATATAGTCCAGCCTGAGCAGGGGCCAGAGGGCGCTGTAGGTTGCCCCGAAGCCCTTACCGGCCTTCATAAAACTGTCCTTGCGGCCTCTCAGAAGCCTTAAGTAGGTATAGGACAGAGGGGTATCGTTGAAGTCTCCCAAAACGATGGAGTGCACCGGTGCCTGGTCTATGCCCTTGAGCACCTGAGCCACCTGACGCGGGCGCTCCGTGATGGAGTGGCGAAGTTTGCGCTCTGCGTCTTCCACGGCCGTGTGGCGTTTGATGAGGGCGGGCAGGGAGATGTTGTAACTCTCAAAGTGACAGTTGTAGATGCGGAGTTTGGAGCTGTCCAGCTGGATATCGGCCCAAAGAGCCATGTTTGTGGACTTTTCAAAGGTTTCCTTTCCCCTTGCCGATGCCGCTTTTCTTGTGAGGGAAACGTTTCCAGCCCTCCAGTTTTTACCGGTGAGCATGTAATATTCCGCGTGATATTTCGGGAAACGTTTCTTTAACCATTTCTGGATGTCGATGTCTTCCGGCAAGTAGAATTCCTGAAGACAGATAATGTCTGCATCAAGGCCGTTAACATATTGGGCCACCTCCTGGGCAAGTTGAAGGCGGGTCACGTCTTTGGGGCCGTGCGCAAAGAGGCCCACATTATACGATACAACGCTCAGAGTGGGCTGTGGGGCATCTTTGTGGCGGGAGAACTGGAGGTATCGGCCTGCAAAGAAAAGGGAGGGAAGAAGAAGGAGGGCCAGCACCAGGCGGGTGCGGGACTTACGCAGTAGCGCCAGCACAAACAGCACAAGCGTTGCCGGAAGCACTATGGGATACAATAGGCCAAAGAGGGTAAAGAACCAGGCCTTCTCCGGAGGTACAATCACAGACAGGTAGCTCAGCACAAGCAAGGCGCCAAGAACTATAGCTATGGTGCCAAAGGACAGACTGGAAAGCCAGTGCCTGTGATGCCTTCTCCTTTTTCTCATCTATAGTAACGCCTTTTCCAATAAGTCATTATGAGCCATCCGAAGAGGGCGCCGCCAAGGTGAGCAAAGTGCGCGATACCTATCTGCGAGCCGCTGATTCCGGTAAAGAGTTCAATTGCGATGAATATTATCACCATCCACTTGGCGTCCAGGGTGACCGGCGGGAAGATAAGGGTCATGCGGGCCTCCGGATAAATCATTGCAAATGCCACCAGGATACCGTAGATGGCACCTGATGCGCCCACCATAGGCGTGTACATGGCGGTGAGCCTGTTGGCTCCCATATAGGTAATCTCCAGCCATTCCACTCCGATGTGCAGGGCAACTGCGCCAAGACCGGTGACAAAATAGAGGATAAGGAACCTCTTGACGCCGATGGACCTTTCCACCACCATGCCGAACATCACCAGGGAGTACATATTGAAGAATATGTGCCACCAGCCGCCGTGCATGAACATGTGCGTGAGGGGCTGCCAGAAGCGGAAGAAAGGTGATGAGGGATAGAACATTGCGAATGTCTGCACCATAAACTGCTCGTTTACGAGGGTTGCCAGGAACATTATGACATTCACTATTAGGAGGTTGCGGGTTACAACCGGTATGTTTTCAAGGAATCTGGGCATTTATAAGAAGCGTTTTTCCAGTTCGTCCGAGTTAACTATTGATATGATTTTCTTGCCGGAGGGGGTGTATTCCGGGTTGTCGCTCTGGAGGAGGGCGTCCACAAGGCGCTGCGCCTCCAGCGGGGAGCTGAGCTTATCGCCGCCGGCTGCGCCAAGGAGGGCGAACTTTGCCGCCATAGCCTGTTCCATCACGCCGGGGAGGGCGCTGCCGTCATCGGAGAGGATTAAAAGGAGGTCCCCAATCATGGTTTCCCCCTTGCCCGGCTCCGCACTGAAGCCTTCCGGAACGCCATTTACAACTACGCTGTCCGGGCCGAAGGGCTGGATGTCAAAACCGAGCTTTGAGAGCATTTCCTGATGGGCGTCAATGGTAAGACGGCCTTCCACGCCAACGGTTACGGTGACGGGGAAAAGGGCGGTCTGGGTGACGTGGGCGCTCTGGGTGAGGGCTTTAAGGAAGCGGTTGTACATAAGGCGCTCCCGGGCCCTTCTCACGTGAACAATCATAAGCCCGGACGCGCTCTGGAGGAAGATGAACTTGCCCTGGACAACCAGAATCTGGGACGCGGGCAGGGTGCGGTCTTCAAAGAGGGCGCCGTAGTTCTGGGATTTGTCTATGTGACGGGAGTATCCGCCTGAGGGGGCTTGATAGTCACGGCCTTGGTTCCAGCTGTCATCGGGGCTCACCTTATCCGCCATCTCTGTCCCAAAAGGATTGTAATCCGGATCCACTCCGGCAGTGGGTATGCTTGAAGGCGTGTATTCCTGGAAGCGAGTGCCGATAACAGGCATCTCCCGGACCTCCGGGTTGTCAAAGTCTATGGAACCTGCGACGCTGCCTCTGCCCATAGCTTCCTTAACCGCGGCAAAGACGGTCTGGAATATGAGCTGATCCTCCTCAAACTTGCTTTCCGCCTTGGTGGGATGTATGTTTACGTCAACCGTTGCAGGATCCACGTCAAGGTAAAGGAAGTAGGACGGGGTTGTGCCCTCCGGAATAAGGTTCTCGTAGGCCTTCATCACGGCCTTGTGGAGGTATGGGCTTCGGAAGTACCTTCCGTTCACAAAGAAGAACTGGTTACCGACGGTTTTGCGGGCGCTTTCCGGGCGGCCGGCATATCCGAACAGGTTGCCGCTGGACGTGCTGGCCTCTATATCCATGATAGCACCTACCACGGCCGGGCCCAGAAGGTCCTGGATGCGGAATTTAAGGCTCTTGGCGGGCTTAACCACGTGGATGTCCTTGCCGTTGTGGGTAAGGGTGAAGGCAATTTCCGGGCGGGTAAGGGCTACGCGCTGGAACTCCTCCACGATGTGCCTTAGTTCAACATTGTCCGATTTCAGGAACTTCCTTCTTGCCGGAATATTGTAGAAGAGATTGCGTACCGCTATGTTTGTACCTATGGGGCAACTCACCTCCTTTGTGCCCTTGTTTTCCGATGCCGCCATCTGAACCTCAACGCCGGACTCTTCATCCCGGGTACGGGTTCTTAGGGTAACTTCCGCCACCGCCGCAATTGATGCCAGGGCCTCTCCGCGGAAGCCGAAGGTGATTATGTGATGCAGGTCCTCCGCACTCTGGAGCTTGGATGTGGCGTGGCGCTCAAAGCAGAGGACGGCGTCGTCCGGATTCATGCCGGAGCCGTTGTCTATGACCTGGATGAGCGTGCGGCCGGCATCTGTGACAACCACCTTTACGTCAGTTGCACCTGCGTCCACCGCATTCTCCATGAGTTCCTTCACCACCGAGGCTGGGCGCTGAACCACCTCCCCGGCAGCAATCATGTCTGCGATATTTTTGGGTAATATCTTTAGTTCCATTACAACAGTTCAAAGAATTTGGCCATGAAGATGAGCACTGCCACTATCAGCACCAGCGTTACGATGGTGATAATAGTGTGCACCGCCTTCATTTCCGTACGGGTTTTCATGTAATTTCCGTTACGGAAGGCACCGCGCAGGCTGCTGCCGGGCACATAGGAGCCGTCCTTACGGGCCTGCTCATTAGTGCCGTCCACATCTCCGAACATTGCCTTGCGCGCTTCCTCTTCCGGGTCATAGTACCGCGGTTTGTAGTTAAATACACGGTGCGGCTGGTTACCGAAAAACCCAAAGTTAAACAGACTGGCCATAATAATTCTCTTTAGCTTACAAAAATACCTATTTTTTAACTCCTTTGCAACCTTGATTTTTCCATTGTGCTCTTCCGTCCGGGCCAAGCACCAGGCACGCACTTCGCTTTTCCCCGCACGGTGGAGCGTAACTCCCTGACTCACAATAAAATATAAAAAGTTATCCCATAAAAATTAATGGGATAACTTTCCGTAATCAACTGACTACCAGACACTTATACTCCACTGGGGTTTTGCGGGTTGTTTATATTTGCAGCATGATACGGGAACTGATAGATTTATTGCTGCCACGGGAGTGCCTGGTATGCGGCCGGCAACTGACAACAAGGGAGGAACATCTGTGCATCTGGTGTGCGGCAGACCTTCCTCTCACCTACACGTGGGAGCAGCCTCACAACATTATGGCAGACAGGTTCAACCTCACCCTGGAACGTATCCGCGCTCCGGACACGCCAATGCAGTATGCCTACGCGGCATCGCTGCTTTACTATCACAATGAGAACCCCTACAAGCTTATCCCTCAGGCCCTAAAGTACGGCGGAAACGTGAAGGCCGGGCAGTGGTTTTCGCAGCTGCTGGGGATCAAGATGGCATCGGCCCAACATTTCAAGGACGTTGATACCGTGATTCCGGTTCCGCTGCACTGGATGCGGCGGTTTAAGCGCGGTTACAACCAGGCGGAGGTTATTGCCGGAGAACTTGCCAAGGCCCTGCACGCCACTCTCCGGAAGGATGTTCTCAAACGGTCCAAAAGCACTTCCACGCAGACAAGGCTGGATCTGGAGGGGCGCATGAAGAACATCAGCGGAGCGTTTACGGTGAGGCGCTCCATACGGGCAAAGCACGTGCTTGTAGTTGATGACACGTTCACCACCGGGGCTACGCTCACGGAGTGCTACATGCAATTACGGAGAGCACTGGGGCCCTCCGTAAGGATATCTGTAGCAACGCTTGCCATGGTGGAGACTTAACTGCGGAGCGCCCGCATGGCGTTGAGAACGGCCAGGACGGTTACGCCTACGTCGGCAAAGACTGCCATCCACATGGTTGCAGCTCCGGCGGTGGCCAGCACCAGCACAAGGACTTTGATGCCAATTGCAAACCAGATGTTCTGCCGGGCTATGCCGATGGTGCGGCGGGCTATGCCGATGGCGGCAGCTATCTTGGAGGGCTTGTCATCCATCAGGACCACATCTGCGGCCTCGATTGCTGCGTCAGAACCCAGGGCGCCCATTGCTATGCCTATATCCGCGCGGGTGAGGACGGGGGCGTCGTTGATGCCGTCGCCCACAAAGGCCAGCGTACCGGCAGGGAGTAACTCCTCAACCTTTGCCACTTTGTCGGCCGGGAGAAGCTGGGCGTGGTACTGGTCCACTTTGAGGGCTTCCGCCACGGCGGCGGCAACGCTCTCCTGGTCTCCGGTGAGCATCACGGTACGCTCAACGCCGGCGGCCTTAAGGGCCTTGATGGCACTGGAGGAATCCTCCTTGATGCGGTCCGATATGACGATGTGCCCAGCATAGAGGCCGTCAATGGCTACGTGGATGATGGTGCCGCTGTGATGGCAGGGGTGCCAGGCGGCGCCCTGAGCCTCCATCAGCAGGCTGTTGCCAACCGCCACCTTCTTGCCGTTGACCATGGCCGATACGCCCTGGCCCGCCGTCTCCGTGATGGCGGAGACATCGCAGTCGTCGGCCTCGTCCGGGTAAGCGTTGCGGAGAGCCATTGCAATGGGGTGGGTGCTATGGCGTTCCACGTGGGCTGCCAGGTGAAGCAGTTCCTTGGAATCAATCACTTCCGGGTGGACCGCCGTCACCTCAAAGACGCCTTGGGTAAGGGTGCCGGTTTTGTCAAACACCACCGTACGCACCTTGGAAAGGGTATCCATCAAGTTGGAGCCCTTGATGAGTATGCCCTTGCGGGATGCTCCGCCAAGGCCGCCGAAGAAGGTCAGAGGCACGGAGATAACAAGTGCGCAGGGGCAGGAGACCACCAGGAAAAGGAGGCCTCTGTAAATCCACGTGGCCCACTCTCCGGTAACAAGGCCGGGAATCACGGCCACAACAGCGGCAAGGGCCACTACAATAGGAGTGTAGATACGGGCAAAGCGGGTGATGAAGCTTTCGCTTCGGGACTTGCTCTGAGCGGCATTCTCCACCAGGTCCAGAATCCTGGCTGCCGTAGAATCTCCAAAAGCCTTGGTGGTTTTCACGCGAAGGACTCCGCTCAGGTTCACGCATCCGGAAAGGATTTCATCTTCCGGGCCGATACTGCGCGGTACGCTCTCCCCCGTAAGTGCCACAGTGTCAAGGCTTGAGGCCCCCTCCAGCACAACGCCGTCCATGGGCACTTTCTCTCCGGGCTGTATGAGGATGACCTCACCGGGAGTGACCTCTTCCGGCTTCACAACCAGAAGTTCCCCGCCACGCTCCACGCGGGCGCTGTCCGGACGGATGTCCATAAGGTGCTCGATGGAGCGGCGGCTCTTGCCCTCTGCCATCTCCTCAAACAGTTCTCCAACCTGGAAGAACAGCATCACAAAGACAGCCTCCGGGAACTGGGATTCGGCACCGGGCATAAAGCCTATTCCAAGTGCGCCAAGGGTAGCTATACTCATAAGGAAGTCCTCGCTGAGGGCCTCCCCGTGGAGCAGTCCCTCGGCCGCTTCCTTAAGCGTATCCCAGCCAACCACAAGGTAGGGCACCAGAAACAGCAGAAGGTACTGCCAGGTTGCCCATTCCGTGTTCTTTTCTATTACAACGGCAACGGCAAGAAGCACCGCGGCGGCGATAATCTTGACCAGGCGGCCGTGACCCTCCTCCTCCCCGTGGTGGTGGTGCTCATGATGCTCGTGCCCGTGGCGGTGCTCGTGGCAGTGGCAGGCATGCTCGTGCTCATGATGATGCTCATGGCACTCACATTCGTGTTCATTATGATGTTTATGTTCCATAGCGGTTTGTTTTGACAGTGCAAAGGTAGGGCGTCCACGCTGCAACCCGGTTGCATTCTCTGAGAAAATTGCTAACTTTGTATGTTATGTTGAAAGTGCTGGGAATATTTGGCTTTCTGAGCTTCGGCTGGGAGGACCTCCTGGATATTCTGATGGTTGCCGCCATCATTTTTTTCCTGATTAAGAGCATCAGGAAAGATTCCGGCATTTTGAATATCGTGCTCATACTGTCCGTCCTGTTCATACTGAGGGCAGTGGTCAATGCGCTTAACATGAGTATGATGAGCGGCCTCCTTGGAGCGCTGCTTGATGTGGGTATCCTTGCCATCATCATCCTGTTCCAGCCGGAAATCAGGCATCTTCTCAACCGCATGGCCGTACAGTCCGGAATTGCAAGAAGGAGCGGAGAACTGTTCAACCGCCTCATGGGCATCAAGGAGGAATCCATGGGCTCAAAATCCGTGGTTGAACTCACGGAAGCCGTCAGGGCCATGGCCGCAGAGAAAACCGGCGCCCTCATTGTTCTGCAGCATAAGGGCAACCTGGATGAATACAAGGCTACCGGAGACTCTTTTGATGCGGAAATCAACCGCCGCCTCATCATGAACATCTTCTTCAAGAATTCCCCTCTTCACGACGGTGCAATGATAATCGTGGGAGACCGCATAGAGGCCGCCCGCTGCCAGTTGCCAATGACCGCCCGCAGGGATATTCCGGCGCACTACGGTATGAGGCACCGCGCCGCCATCGGCCTTACTGAAGACACGGATGCAGATGTCATTGTGGTCAGCGAGGAAACCGGAAAGGTCTCCTTTGTGCAGGGCGGAGAAATCAAGACTATCAAGAATATAGACGAGCTGCGCGCCATTCTGGGCAGGACGCTATCGGCAAAGGAGGAAGCGGGAGATGGACGTAAGGCTTGAGGCAAAGCTTGGATTTGACAAGGTGAGGGCCGATGTCAGCGCCCGCTGCTGCACGGAATATGCCGCAGAAAGGGTTGCCACGGAGGAATTCTGCACCAACGCGGAAGAGATCCACCGCCGGCACCTGCTGTCGGACGAGATGCGCCTCATCCTGATGTTCGAGGAAAGTTTCCCCACATCCGGCTACATAGACGCCATCCCCTTCCTGGAACCTATCGGCAAGAATGCCTCCATAGACCTTCTGAGCCTGGGCAAACTGCGCACCCTGCTGGACACCCTACGCAAGGCCCTGCATTTTTTCCACACCGTCAAGGAGGGCATCTACCCCAACCTTCAGCACCTTGCCTCGGGCATATCGGCCCCGGCGGAGGTAATGCAGAGGATAGACTCCATCCTGGACCGGCACGGGGAAATCAAGGACACGGCCAGCGAGGAACTTTACCGCATCCGCCGCAGCATCAAGGAAAAGGAAATCAACGTCTCCAAAAGGATGAACGCCATCCTGAGGCAGGCCCAGCAGGAGGGTCTGGCCGATGCGGACGCCTCAGTAGCCATCCGTGACGGCAAGATGCTCATCCCGGTGACATCGGCCAAGAAGAAGGCCTTCCAGGGCTTTGTGTACGACGAAAGCGCCACCGGCAAGACAACCTTCATGGAGCCGGCAGAGATTGTGGCGCTCCAGAATGAAATTTCCGAGTTGTACTTTGCGCAAACAAGGGAGATCGCCCGGATTTTATATGAGTTTGCAGAGTTCCTGAGACCGTTTATCCCGGAACTCATTGACGGAGCCCGCCTCCTTGGAGAGTTGGACTTCAATATGGCAAAGGCCAATGTGGCCCTGTCCTACATAGCCGGAATGCCGGTCGTGAGCCAGGACGGAAGGCTTAACCTTCGCAAAGCCCGCCATCCCCTTCTGGAAAAATCCCTGAAGCGGGAGAAAAAGACAATAGTTCCCCTCACCGTAAGCCTTACCCCGCAAAAGCGCATCCTCCTTATCTCCGGCCCCAACGCCGGCGGCAAGAGCGTGTGCCTGAAGACGGTGGGGCTGCTGCAGTATATGTTCCAGTGGGGAATGCTCATCCCTACGTCTGAGACGTCGGAACTTCCTGTGTTTGACCGCATCATGGTCTCCATCGGGGATGACCAGTCCCTGGAAAACGACCTCTCCACCTACAGTTCTTTCCTGGCCGATATGAAGGCCACCCTGGCTGTGGCCGATTCCCGCACGCTGGTGCTGATAGACGAATTCGGTTCCGGAACTGAGCCTGCCGCCGGAGGAGCCATCGCAGAGGCCATACTCCACGAACTGGACAGCCGCGGAGCCTACGGAGTCATCACCACCCACTATACCAACCTCAAACTTTACGCCTCCGGGGCCGATACCGGAGTGGTTAACGGCGCCATGCAGTTTGACGCCGCCACTGTCACTCCCCTCTTTGTGCTGGAGCAGGGCCTGCCCGGCTCTTCCTTCGCCTTTGAACTGGCCCGTAAGATGGGCCTCCCGGAACCCCTGGTGCACGACGCAGAGGAAAGGGCCGGAGAGCAGTACGTTGGCATAGAGCGCAACCTCCGAAAGATTGCCCGCAGCCGTCGCCAACTGGATGAGAAACTCACCCGCATCAAGGCCACGGACAAAACCCTTGAAGGCCTCACGGACCGCTATGAGAAGGAACTTGAGGAGATAAAGGAAATGCGGCGCCGCATCCTGGACGAGGCCCGCGCAGAGGCAGAAAAGATTGTGCGTGAGGCAAATAAAAAGGTGGAAAACACCATCCGCACCATCAAGGAAGCCAAGGCAGAGAAGGAAGAGACCAAGGCCGCCCGTGCAGAGTTGCAGGGGTTCCTTGGCGCCCTGGCCGAGGGCACCAGCAAGCGGGAAAACTACATAGACCGTAAGCTCAAGGATGTCCAGGACCGCAAGAAGCGCCGCGTGGGAAAAGCCGCCCAGAACCAGGCCTCACAGGAAGAGGAGCAGGCCCGCAAGCTGGCCGCCTTCCGCAGTGCTCCCCTGAAAGTTGGAGAGAAGGTGCGGATAAAGGACAACGGAATGGTTGGAGAGGTTTCCAAAGTGAGTACCAAGGCCGTTACCGTGATAGTTGGAAACATTTCCACAAAACTGCCCCTGGACAGGGTGGAGCGCATTACGGCCAATGAATACAAGGCCGTTGCAAAGGCGCCGGCAACCCGTCCGCGCCAGATTTACGACGCAGCCATCAAGGAGCGCAAGGCCCAGTTCTCCACGGAGATTGACGTACGCGGAGAGAGGGTGACGGACGCTCTTGAAATAGTTATGAAATATGTGGATGACGCCCTCATGCTGGGTGTGCCTTCGGTGCGGATTTTGCATGGAAAAGGCACTGGTGCACTGAGGGAAGAAATCCAAAAATACCTCAGGACGGTTCCCGGCGTGGTCTCTGCAGCCGACGAGCACGTCCAGTTTGGCGGTTCCGGTGTCACCGTAGTAAAATTTGAGTAGATGAACGTTCTTAGAACCAGCAAATTGGGAGAACTGGGAGAGCAGATGGCCTGTGACTTCCTTCAGACACGCGGCCACCAGATCCTGGACCGCAACTGGAGGGCCGGACACCTGGAAATAGACATAGTTTCACAGGGGGCGGACGGCCTTCACTTCGTAGAGGTCAAAACCCGCAAGGCACCGGTAACCACAACGGTGAGTGACCAGGTGCCCCCCACAAAGCAGAAACGTATATCGGCCGCAGCTTTAAGGTACCTCAACGCTAAGCATCTTTACGGGCAAGAGGTATATTTTGATATCGTTTCCGTGACGGTGGAGCAGCAGGAAACCCGCGTGCGCTACTTCCCCCAGGCCTGGATTCCAATGTTTGTATAGCAACCAATACCATAAATGAATAGCCACAGATACTGCGTTATAATGGCCGAGGGTAACGGCAACCGTTCCCAGTACGGCCTCACATACAATAGATTCAAAGATGTGGTGCCGGAAGAAAACATCATTGTGGTGACGCTGGCAAAGTATGCCGCAGACGCCCGCAAGGCCTTGCCAATGCTTCCTCCGGAGAACATCATTGAAGAACCGTTCGCACGTAAAACAGCCCCCTGCATGGCCCTTGCGGCATATACAATCCTGCTGAGGGATCCGGAAGCCGTGATTATCGCAACGCCCTGGGACCTTGTCATCAGGGATGAGTCCATGTTTGCAGACACCGTCAACGAAGCCTGCTCCTACGTGGAGGAGAACGACGTCCTGATGACCCTGGGGATTGTGCCCAAATCGGCCGAGGTAAACTTTGGCTACATCCAGGTGAAGGAAGGCCGGAACGCACACCTGATGGCCGGCCCGCTCAAGGTGAAGACCTTTACAGAAAAACCGTCCCAGGAACTTGCAGAAGTGTTTATCCGTACCGGTGAGTTCTTCTGGAACAGCGGTATTTTCATCTGGAGGGCAGAAACCATCTGCCGGGAACTGGAGCGCTTCCTGCCTGAGGTCACGGAACTCTTCCGCGGCTGGAAGGAGCACATCCTGGAGCCAGCCTTTGTGGAAAGGGCCTATTCAGAATGCCCCAAGGTCTCCCTGGACTACGGCGTCATGGAGCACACAGAGCGCGCCTGGCTCTACCCCGCCCGCTTCGGCTGGGCCGATATTGACAGGATTTAGGGGCGTTTTATTTATGCCGCGGGCGCTAAAGAGAAAGTGGACCTGACCAAATCTATATCCAACGCTTTCTCCAACTGCGGATTTCGGCGATGACCACCCAGGTGCTCTTAACGTGCAATACTTTATGTATGTTAGGCGCAATTATTCCAGCTTTTGCAACATTTGCGACAAATCCTTTTCTTGAAGAAAAGACTCCATCTCTGAATAGAGAAAAGGGCCCTTTAAACTCTTTTCTTGTTTATCCACAAACCAATAGTATGTGGTGTCTCTGCCAAAAGGATACTTATAAAACTTCTCATAAATAGCCTCATCAAACTGATTAGGCTTTTGTTTTGCGAGAATGAATCTGTTCGTGTTCACATATAATATGACTTCAGGAGGTACAAAAACGGTTGTTGAATCACCCTCTTTCCAATAATATATGTGCCGAGTATGTCCTTCGCACTCTATGTAGAAATACCCATCACCTAAAACCTTTTCCCCGGAGGGAGGGAATAGAACGGAATATAACAATAGAACGACTAGGGCAACAAAAAACAAAAGAACAATAGTCTTTATGCAACTCTTTTTCATTAATGAACAACGGGTGTCAATTGCTTTGCTCCATAGATATGAATCTTGTACTCCACACCTCTTCCAGCAATACCATGCCCAATAATTGTTTTAATATTACGCGTGATATTTGGAATACTATTCCAAGGATGCATCCTAAATTCATAACCATCCGAATATGCACGAACTATATCATTCGGATACCTCTTTATAGTAATCTGACCATACACTGATGCATCGTTCATAGAATTACTAACTTGAAAGAGATTGACAACTTTCTTACTCCCAACATTGACGTCAATCGGAGAAACCAATTTCGATAAATCTATCTTATCAAATGACACATACAAAGGTTGTCCATTCCCGTTCCTAAACCAGTCATTTGCCTCGGACAATGTCAGGTATCCATCCCAATCAGGACGCAAACTCAGGCTGTTAAAACTATCATTGAAACGAGATACAGCATCTGGATCGACCAATCCTTCCATCCCTATATGGTACTTTAATGCTTCATCGGGGTTCATGCCTTGATGAAAATACTGTGAATCCATAATGATAGCATCACCTTGCAATCCATTGTCATCAGTTCCCAAAAGATAACCCATCGTTGAATAAATCGGGCGTCTTCCGTCGGGATCTATACAATTAACGGGATTGCAGAATGCGTACGCATACGGAGAATAGTGCGGATAGGCTTGGGCTATTTCAAGGATGAATAGTCCGCCTATAATCATAAACAGTTTAGCAATTTGTCTCATTAATTCTGTCTTTCTTGTTCTATACTTTCCATCCAGCGCTTTCTAAGTTCAGGGGTTTCCGGTGTCCAATAAGTAGCTTCCAATTGTTTTTGCAAGGCTTTGAGTTGTCTATCAACCTTATCCGTGTAACCATCAGCATAACCACCATTCTTTTCCAGGTGGTTCAATAGTAATGTTCCCAAACTCTTTCCCTTGATAATGATAGCAGTGGGATTGTAGGGATAGTACTTTAGGGATGTCTCTGAGCATAACAATGAAAACTCATCGTAAACACCGTATTTTCTAAAGTACCCGAATCCTAAATCGGCCAACTGATTGGCAACGGTTTCTCTTTGAGTCATTGGATAAAGATATGTTTTAGCCTTAATCGCTTCCTCCTTGATCTCACTATACTCTTTTATCCAAAACTCCGGCTGAATCTGCTGACTTGTCAATTCAAGGTTGACCCAATCCTCTGGATAGAAATTGTCCCTGTCACGGTAACGAATAAAGGAATGACGGGGTGCATGAACGATGGATGCTTCCGCGCCAATCTCGTCAGCAAGAATCTTATAAAGCCACGGCAATGATCGACACTGTCCTTTATGTGTTCTCAACAGCGGGATGATAAACTGGGACTCCCAATTATCATCTGAATCTACCTGAAAATCGTATCTATATGGCGTATAGTTGTTCCCGGACCAGGGCTTAAAGAAATAATCATTTAATGCAAGATTCTTCCCCGTCTTGTATTTCAGAAGCTGGTTCGCACCAATAAAGCGGGTAATATATGCCGATATTCGAGTAATTTCATTACAGAAATCAACTTGATAATCTACCTTACCATCATAATATGCCCACTCTGCAAGAAACACCGCTCTCTTTACCGAGAGCGCGGTTTTCCCTTCAAGCATTCCTACTATTTCATCGTATGCCTTCTGATAGTATGAGGACTTTACTTGACAAAACAAATCAAGTGATATTAAGAAAAACAATAATACCAGAAGTCTCCTCATTATTAAGCCTTTTGACAAAGATATTATTTACATAAGATATAATTAAATGCTCTTTGGCGCCATTTTAGTTGCCCTGATAAGGAAAAATATGTAGTAACATAATAGCAAGCATAAACCACAATGAATCCATTCAAAACTATCTGGAGGGAAAAACATAAAAAAAACAACTGCGCCAACTAGAATAAGCGTTACACATCCATACAAAAGGTACAAACAAAAGATGTGTACTAATCTATTTGGGACAAAAAGCATCAGAATAACAACAACAAACGCGGCTATAGAAATAAAACGCGGTAAATTATCCATTCCTTCAGTATTCCAAAACAAAAAAACGGGAATAATCCATGGAATGCTCAATAAGAAATTAAGTACGTTATTTTGTAATTTCACGGCCGGGATTGTTGAATTTAATCTGATTATATGCGGAATGAGGTGTATATGGGAAAGCCATACCTTGAGACACAACTCCTCCAACCGGACTCGTTACAACATACGGAGCCATAGTCTCAATACCAACTTTTAATAAGCTTCTCTGAACAGCAGTCGCACAATGATTTGGCTTAAGTAAGCTACAAGTGAATACCGGATCTGATGATGATTCATAACACAGGCTCTCCTGGAAGGTCCCTCCGTTTGTGCCAACGCTAAGTGACGTGAGCCAGTCACGGTAATTGTATGAATATACCGTATTAAGAGCCGAATCTCCATTTCTTGCATCTGAATGAACACGTCCGACTCTGTCATGGTAGTTCACACTCCTATAATACAATGAACGGTTCATCATAAAGAGGTTCTTGATTATACTTGTATTATTAATGGTTGGAGTTCTGATGGTTAAATCTCACTCAAGAATTGACGAATCAAATCATTGGCATTCATTGTATCCATAGAATAATCATTAAACTCCGGTTTTCTATCAATGGGCATATGTCCGCCGACGGTACGAATAAAACGACCATCCGTGTAGTAATAATATGTGGAATTTGAAAACCTTAAACCATCGTTGCTATATAATGTGCCATTTGCATCTTGAGAAACGCATTTCATTATATCATAACTACATGAATAATTGACGAGTATCGTGGGGTAATAATATAAATTCCAGCCTTTCTCATATAACGGGATTTGCTCAAAAAGATAATCTATGCCTGTTTGTTCTGAATGATAGCAAAATTGAAAAGATAATGGGCTGTGATCTATAGTAACACCATCAATTGTATTATTCTTCGTCCTCAGACGAGAATACAAGAAACACTTGATATTACTGCTTTGTGCCTTAACCATTTGTTCAATCTTATCATTAAGATTATATGATTGGTCATGAATGATTGGACTTATGCGATTATATAAAACTCTTTGCAATGAGCATCGGAACAAGCAATCGTGTGTTACTAGGTTATCTGTAAACAAACTGATCTGCCGCGCCATTTCATATGAATCCTTCTCAAAACAAATGAAATAAAGATTTGGCTCTATTTGTTTATACAAATATGTCTCCTCCCTAAATGAATAAATAGAATTAGGCCTGTTGATACACTCTAGACAATCTAATTCATAAGCCGGAAGTGTAAACAAAACATCCTCTGTTTGATTTGCGTCGTCAAAAGAGAATAGAGGTTGATCATCCTCTTCCCTAAGTGATAGATTATTCGAGCTTGACAAGAATAAAGCACAATAATAACTATCTTGTCTTATTGTAGTTGATGCAATATTTTTAACTACAATTAACCCTATAAACACAAGGAAAACTATAATACTAGAAATAACTCTTAATTTTCTCATAAACGCGTGTAAGAAAACTAGTTTTCATTTCTCCTCCAGCAGGAGAATTCATCATCTCATCAATATTACTCTGTA
>JAEEGL011625712.1_pt1 | contig 21342 bp, 17 predicted proteins | sample 9134231 | NCBI WGS metagenome assembly JAEEGL01 (sample SAMN16246548, study PRJNA631951) | gut metagenome | biome: gut microbiome; feature: rumen; material: fiber-attached | host: Bos | place: Iran: Karaj | collected 2018-10
TCCGTGCAAGCCGCGAAGAAGAAATTATCGGTCTTGATAAGCTTGAACACGGAATTGACTCAAGCTACGCAGGATTTATCATGGCTCCACGGGTAATGACTGGAGGAGAAGCTGGAATCGGCGGAGCAGCTGCAGTTACAGGAACTGTTCCTGTTGAAAAAGCAGTTCCGGTTACCAAGGCAACAAAGAAGCCTGGAGCAAAGTTCCACATGGTAACAATCATTACACGCCAGAGTAAGTTTGACGAACTCAAAGCTGCAATGAACGACATCAACGTTACAGGTATGACAGTAACAAATGTTCTCGGCTGCGGTGTTCAGCACGGAAACGTTCAGAAGTATCGTGGTGTAGAAATGGATATGACTTTACTTCCAAAGATTAAAGTTGATATCGTTGTAAGTGAAGTTCCTGTTGACCTTGTAGTAACTGCAGCAAAAGAAGTTCTTTACACAGGACACATCGGTGACGGAAAGATTTTCGTATACGATGTTCAGAATGTAGTTAAAGTTCGTACAGGCGAAGAAGGATATGAAGCATTACAGGATTAATTAATATCCACATCAAAAAATGCCCTATCCTGGTCAAAAAACCGCTCGACATGAGCGGTTTTTTTATATTAGAATATCCAAATGGATTTTACAAAACACCCTCTCAAGATTTTTTTCTCATATTACAAACCGCACCTTCCTCTCTTCTTTGCAGACATGATGTGCGCTTTTTTTATGGCAGGAATTGATATTGCATTTCCGATGTTCACGCGATATGCACTCAATACACTCATTCCGAATTATGAGCTTTGCACATTCTTTATTCTTATCGCAGTTTTATTTACGGGATTCTGCATCCATAAAGGATGCAATTTTTTTGTAGCATACTGGGGACATGTTTTTGGAAATCGTGTTGAACAGGATATGAGGCGCGATGTATTTGATCATCTTCAAAAACTTCCGTTCAGTTTTTATGATACAAACCGCACGGGAAAAATAATGTCACGTGCTACGGTAGATCTCTTTGAAATAACAGAACTTGCTCATCACGGTCCAGAAGATTTTTCAATTGCTGTACTCAATCTTCTCGGTGCTTTCATAATGATGCTTCATATCCGCTGGGAGCTTGCAATAATTGTTGTTATCACTCTTCCTGTTTTGATTACAGTAGGAGTTATTTCTCGCCGGAACCTTTCGCGCACAGCAACTAAAGTTAAGGAAAAAACTGCAGAACTTATTGCAGGTCTTGAATCAAGCATTTCAGGTATTCGTGTAACAAAAGGATTTGCAAATGAAGATTACGAAAGAAAACGTTTTAAATTTTACAATGAACAGTATAGCGAATTAAAAAAACTTCGCTACAAACATATGGGAATCTTTTTTTCAAATATTGAATTCTGCAATAACCTTCTTTCTCTTGTAGTACTTGCAACGGGCGGTTATTTTATAATGAAAGGAAAGATGACTCTTCCTGATTTAATTGCAGCAAATCTTTTCGTTGCAGCATTCCGTGCCCCGATCGGTAAACTCAATTTTCTTGTTGAACAGTACACGAACGGGATGGCAGGCTTTAACCGCTTTATAGAACTTATGCGTACTGAACCAGAACCCGAGGATGCACCTGATGCAGTAGATATTCTTTCTGCACGCGGAAACATTAGTTTTAAAGACGTAGATTTTTCATACACAAAAGATTTCCCGGTCCTGAAACATGTAAACCTAGATATTCATGCAGGAGAAAAATTTGCACTCGTCGGGGCAAGTGGCGGCGGAAAATCAACAATCTGCAATCTTATTCCACGCTTTTATGAAATTACCGGTGGTTCTATAAGTCTGGACGGAATCGACATAAGAAAAATCAAAAAGCATTCCCTTAGAACTCAAATTGGAATCGTACAGCAGGATGTATTTTTATTTGCAGGAACAATCCGCGAGAACATCGCATACGCAAACCCCGATGCAACTGACGAAGAAATCCAGCTTGCGGCAAAAAGAGCAGAAATCCATGATGACATAATGAAAATGCCAAACGGCTATGACTCTGTCGTCGGCGAGCGCGGAATAAAACTTAGCGGCGGTCAGAAACAGCGGGTTTCGATTGCAAGGTGTTTTTTAAAAAATCCACCTATTCTCATTCTTGACGAAGCAACTTCTGCGCTCGATACAGCGACAGAAACTAAAATCCAGCACTCCTTTGATGAGCTCTCAAAAGGCCGCACTACCCTCGTAATTGCGCACAGGCTTTCGACTATAAAAAACGCCGATAAAATAGCCGTTGTAAATGACCACGAAATCGTTGAACTGGGTACACACGAAGAGCTTATTGCCAAACATGGAGAATATTACAAACTTCAGAATGCACAATTTTCTCAATAATATTGACATAAGACCGCAATTTGAAGTATAACTAATTATACGACAAAGAGGTTGTAGATAACGTTTTTGTGCATTTCGCACAGAGGCAGTGTCTACAGCCTCTTTTTTTATTGCGGAGGATTGATTATGTGTGGTTTCGTAGGCTGTTTTGACTTATCAAGTGGCGGTGTACCGATTGCAGACGGATTAAAAGAAGAACTTCGTTCGCAGGTTCTGGAAATGAGCAGAAGAATCCGTCACCGTGGTCCGGACTGGAGCGGCGTATACACAGGAAACAACGCAATCTTAAGTCATGAACGACTTGCAATCGTTGACCCGCTTTCTGGAAAACAGCCGCTTGTAAGTGATGACGAAAAAATCATTCTTGCGGTAAACGGAGAAATCTATAACCATAAAGAAATACGCCGCGAATTTGAAGGCACATATAAATTCAGGACGCAGAGTGACTGCGAAGTAATAATTCCGCTTTATAAAAAATGCATTCAGGAAATCGAAAGCGGAAATGCAGATTCTACTAACTTTGAAAAAATGATAGAAAAACTTTCGGGCATTTTTGCATTTGCACTTTACGACTCAGAGCGTGATGCATATCTTATAGGCCGGGATGAAATCGGAGTAATTCCGCTTTACCAGGGCTGGGATAAATCAGGAAGATATTATGCAGCAAGCGAACTTAAAGCGCTCGAAGGTGACTGCGTGACTATCGAAGAATTTCCTAACGGCTGCTATCTCTGGAGCAAAGATGAAAAATCTCCTGCAAAACCACGCACATGGTATCACCGTCCGTGGGAATCGTTTGAGTCAGTTCAGTCTTCTCCAAGAGCAACAGATGACAAAGGCGAAATTATAAATCCTGGTGTAATTGAAAAAGTAAGAAACGGTCTTGAAACAGCAGTAAAATCACAGCTTATGAGTGATGTTCCTTACGGAGTATTATTAAGCGGCGGACTTGACTCATCAATCATCGCAGCAATCACACAGAAGTACAGCAAAAAAAGAATCGAGACAGACAGTAAAGAAGCTGCATGGTGGCCGCAGTTACACAGTTTTGCAGTCGGTCTTGAAGGCTCCCCTGATTTAATCGCTGCAAAAAAAGCTGCAGATTACATCGGAACAGTTCATCATGAAGTTCACTTTACAATCCAGGAAGCACTCGATGCACTTCCTGATGTAATTTATCACATAGAAACATATGACATAACCACAGTGCGTGCATCAACTCCAATGTATCTTTTAGCACGCGTAATAAAATCAATGGGAATAAAAATGGTATTAAGCGGCGAAGGAAGTGATGAACTTTTCGGCGGCTACCTTTACTTCCACAAAGCACCGAACGCTCAGGAATTTCACGAAGAACTCGTACGAAAAATGAGCAAGCTTCACTTATACGACTGCCTTAGAGCAAACAAATCACTCATGGCATGGGGCGTAGAAGGTCGCGTTCCGTTCCTTGATAAAGATTTCATTGATATTGCAATGGGATTAAACCCGAGCGATAAAATGAACATCCGCCTTCCAGAAAATGCAGAGCATCGCGGTAACGGCGGCCAGAGAATCGAAAAATGGATTTTAAGAAAAGCATTTGATGACATGCTTCCTTCAGAAATAGTATGGAGACAGAAGGAACAGTTCTCAGACGGTGTCGGATACAACTGGATTGATACACTTAAGAAAATGACAGAAGAAAAAGTAAGCGATGCAGAATTTGCACGCCGTGAAAACCGCTTTCCTGTAAATCCGCCAAAGACAAAAGAAGAATACTACTATCGCGAAATTTACAGCCGCCTTTTTCCAAGTGACAGTGCAGCACGTGTTGTTCCTCATGAAGCAGGCGTTGCATGTTCAACTGCAAAAGCACTCGAGTGGGATGCAGCATGGAAAAACATGGATGAACCAAGTGGCCGTGCGATTTCTGGAGTACATGATAAGGCTTATTAACATGAAGATGCTTACTAACGAAAACACAACAGAGAGTTCACAAATCAAAGGGACAATACTTGTTTTAGGTTCCGGCCCGATCAGAATCGGCCAGGGAATCGAGTTCGATTATGCAAGCGTTCAGTGCGTACACTCGCTTAAAAAACTGGGCTATAAAGTCGCAATCGTAAACAACAACCCGGAAACAGTAAGTACAGACTTTGACACTGCAGACCGCCTCTACTTTGAACCGCTCACACCACAAGATGTAATGAACGTCATCAAAGTCGAAAAACCGCTCGGCGTTGTAGTTGCATTTGGCGGCGGAACGGCAATCAAACTTGCAAAATATCTTGACAGTCAGAACGTAAAAATTCTCGGCACCTCTGCAGATGCAATCGACCTTGCAGAAGACCGCGAAAGATTTGAAGAACTCTGCGACCGTCTTAACATAAAGCGCCCTAAAGGTCTTACAGTATTTACAGAAGTCGAAGCACTCGAAGCTGCAGCAAAAATTACCTATCCTGTCCTCATGCGTCCAAGTTACGTACTCGGTGGTCAGAACATGATTGTAGCACGCAACAATGCAGACGTAAAAGAATACATGAAAATCATTCTTCGCCAGGGAATCGAAAATCCTGTCCTCATCGATAAATACATGGAAGGAACTGAACTCGAAGTTGACTGTATCTGCGATGGAGAAAACGTTCTTATTCCTGGAATCATGGAACACATAGAGCGAACCGGAATCCACTCAGGTGACTCAATCGCAGTTTATCCGGGAAATTTTACACCACATATCGAAGAAAAAATTGTCCGTCAGTCTACAGATCTTGCACTTGCACTCGGTACACAGGGCCTTGTTAATATTCAGTATCTCATCTATCAGGATGACCTTTACATAATCGAAGCAAATCCGCGTTCAAGCCGAACAGTACCATATCTTAGTAAAGTTTCAGGCGTTCCGATGATTGAACTTGCAACGAGAGCAATGCTTGGAGAAAAAATTTCTGACATGGGATACGGAACAGGACTTTACAGAAAGCCAAATTACTGTGCAGTAAAAGTTCCGGTTTTTAGTTTTGAAAAACTCATGGATGTAGATACACATCTTGGTCCTGAAATGAAATCCACAGGCGAAGTTTTAGGCATTGCACCTACACGCGAAGAAGCAATTTTTAAAGGCATGGTTGCCGCAGGCTGGAAAATGCTTAAAAGCGGCGGCGTACTTTTTTCTGTCAGAGACTCAGATTTACCTGAACTTCCTTCTCTTGCTCAGAAATTTTATGATCTTGGATTTACACTTTATGCAACAACAGGAAATGCTGCTACAATTGAGCGAAGCGGAATGACTGTAAACCACGTTGCAAAAGTTCACGAAAACTATCACGATAATGTTATGACATTACTAGAAAGCGGTAAAGTTGTTTATGTAATTTCAACTTCTGCAAAAGGACGCGACCCGCTTGCAGAAAGCGTAAAGCTTCGTCGTCTTGCAGTTGAACGTGACATAGATTGTCTTACGGCACTGGATACTGCCAATGCACTTGCAGATTGTCTTGCAGGTCCATATACACTTGATAACACAAGCATAATAGATATAAATCACGATCTGGTATTATAAAGGGAGGTCATTATGAGTAAATTTATTTTTGTAACAGGAGGAGTTGTTTCAGGACTTGGTAAGGGAATTACAGCTGCAAGTCTCGGTCGTCTTTTAAAATGCCGCGGGCTTAAAATTGCAAGTCAGAAGCTTGACCCATACATGAACGTAGACCCGGGTACAATGAGTCCGTTCCAGCACGGCGAAGTTTTTGTTACCGATGATGGAGCAGAAACAGACCTCGACCTCGGACATTACGAAAGATTCATCGACGAAAACCTTACAAAATATTCTAACCTCACAAGCGGACGCGTATACTGGAATGTACTCAACAAAGAAAGAAACGGTGACTATCTTGGAGAAACCGTTCAGATAATTCCACATGTAACAAATGAAATAAAAGACTTCATCAAGAAAAATGCAGAAGTAAGCGGAGCAGATGTAAGCATCGTAGAAATCGGTGGAACAATCGGTGATATCGAAAGCCAGCCGTTCCTCGAAGCAATAAGACAGCTTGCACTTGATGTAGGAAGACGCAACTGTCTTTTTATCCATGTATGTCTCGTACCTTATATTTCTGGAAGTGATGAATTTAAAAGCAAACCTACACAGCATTCCGTAAAAGAACTTATGGCTGTCGGAATCCATCCGGATATAATCGTTGCGCGCTGTGATAAAGAAATTCCGATTGAAATCAGAAAAAAGATTTCTCTTTTCTGCAACGTAAGTGAAGACTGTGTTATCAACAATACAACATGTAAAAGCCTTTACGAAGTTCCTCTAATGCTGCACGAACAGAACATGGACGAAGTGGTATGCCGCGATCTTGGACTTCAGACAAAAAACGACCGCGCTGCCCTCGCCGCCTGGTCAAAGATGGTAGAAACAATCCACTCAAGAAAAGGTGAAATACAGATTGCCCTCGTAGGAAAATATGTAAAACTTCATGACTCATACTTAAGCATCGTAGAATCATTAAATCACGCATCCTTTGTAATCGGAAAAAATTTAACGATAAAATGGGTCGACAGTGACAGCGTAACAGACGAAAGCGCACCAGAAATTTTCAAAGGATGCGCCGGAATCATTTTACCAGGCGGCTTCGGGCAGCGCGGAATCGAAGGCATGATAAGTGCCTGCCGCTACGCCCGCACAACTAAACTCCCGTATTTTGGAATCTGTCTTGGAATGCAGATTGCAGTAATAGAATTTGCACGCAGTGTCCTTTCATATGCGGACGCAAACTCGCGTGAGTTTGACGAACTTTGCACTCACCCGGTCATCGACCTCATGAAAGACCAGCAGGGCGTTATCATGGGAGGCACAATGCGCCTTGGTTCCTATCCGTGCAAAGTTGCAGCAGGCACTACGCTCGAAAAAGCCTATGGCACAAACCTTATAAATGAACGCCATCGCCACCGCTATGAGTTTAACAATGACTTTCGCGAACAGATGACACAGGCCGGCCTTACAATAAGCGGAACTTCTCCTGACGGAACTCTTGTAGAAGCTGTAGAAATTGCAGGACAGTTCCATATTGGCGTTCAGTTCCATCCGGAGTTTAAAAGCCGCCCTAATGCTGCCGGCCCTCTGTTTGTCGAATTCTTGCGCGCGTGCGAAAAGTAAGATATAGTTTAATAAGAGGTAAACATGTACACAAAAAGCGAAGTATTGGATTTTATTCAGGAAGAAGACGTAAAATTTATACGTCTTGCATTTTTTGACCTCAAGGGCAAGCAGAAAAACATTTCAATAATGCCGAGTGAACTTGAACGGGCATTCGAACATGGAATCCCTTTTGACGCTTCTGCAATCGAAGGTTTTGAAGGTCCGGAAAAATCAGAACTTTATCTTCTGCCGGACCCTTCTACGCTTGCAATAATTCCGTGGCGTCCTGCGACAGGAAAAGTTGTAAGAATGTTCTGTGATATTTTAAATCCTGATAAAACTCCTTACGAAAGAGACAGCCGCTCAATTCTTAAAGCAGCATGCCGTCGTCTTAAAGAAGAATGCTCTATCGAAATGATGATTGGCACAGAAGTCGAGTTTTACCTCTTTAAACTCGACGAAAAAGGTGAACCGACTCAAACGCCTTTTGACAATGCCGGTTACATGGATATCGCTCCAGAAGATCACGGCGAAAACATCCGTCGAGAAATCTGCTTTACACTCGAGCAGATGGGAATCACACCAGAAGCAAGCCATCACGAAGAAGGTCCAGGCCAGAACGAAATTGACTTTCACTACTCGGATGCTCTTTCTGCAGCAGACAATGTTGCAACATTTAAATGGATTGTAAACACAAAGGCTGCTTCAAACGGTCTTTACGCAGATTTCTCTCCTAAGCCTATCGCAGACCAGCCGGGCAACGGAATGCACATAAACATTTCTTACCTTACAACGAACGGAACCCAGGATAACGCTCTTAATCCGTACATCCTCGGCGGAATTTTAAAACATATCGAAGAAATAACATATTACCTTAACCCGACACAAAGATCTTATGCACGACTCGGTTCTTCAAAAGCACCAAAATATATTTCATGGGGCAACGGAAACCGTTCGACTTTAATAAGACTTCCTTCAGACAAACCGACACAGCGTCTCGAACTTCGCTCTCCTGATCCGCTCTGCAATCCGTACATTACACTTACACTCATAATACATGCTGCAATCGACGGAATTAAAAATAAAATCGAGCCGCCTGCTGCAACAGAAGAAAATCTTTTTGATGAGAAAAATGCAAAGACTCTCGAACTTAAAACTATTCCAGGTTCTCTTTCAGAAGCAAGAAAAATTGCAGAACAGAGCAGCTTTGTAAAATCTGTCTTAGGTGGAATTATTTAACAGATGGAAACAGAAAGTCACAGCGTACTGCTGGTTTCGCGCGACAGTAAAATAATTTCTCAGATCTCACCTTTTTTATTACCGCCGATATTTGACCTTACGGTAACAAGTGACTTTAACGAAGCACGCCGTCTTGCAACAGACCGCACTTTCAACATAATAATTGCAGATTCCGGTGACGGTTATGACACAGATTTTGCAATCAATGTTGCAGATTCGTCTTCTACAGTTCTTCTTTTAGTACCAAATGAAAATTTTGATGAAATATCATATAGAGTTGAGTGCTACGGAATTCTTACTGTAACAAAACCTTTTGAACCGTTCTACTTTTATAACATGATGAAGGCTGCTATTGCAGTTCAGTATAAAGTACAGATTCTTTCAAGTCAGACTGTAAAGCTTAAGGCAAAGATGGAAGAAATACGCCTCATAAACCGCGCAAAACTTCTTTTAATTGAACATCTTAAAATGAGTGAGCAGGAAGCCCACCGCTATCTCGAAAAAGAAGCGATGGACCGCGGCCTCAAACGAACCGCGCTCGCCGAACAGATTATAAAAACCTATCAGAATTAATTTAAATCAAACTGAATTCAAATTAAAAACTACGAATCCATTCCTGCTGTTCCCGCATTCATGCTGGCAAGGAAAGCTTCGTTTGTCTTGCTCTTTTTCATGCGGTCAAGAATAAGTTCTGTAATTTCGATATCTTCCATAGGGTTAAGAACCTTGCGAAGAATCCAGAGTCTCTGCAATTCTGAATCTGTAAGCAAAAGCTCTTCTTTTCTTGTTCCAGATTTCTTGATGTTGATTGCAGGGAAAAGTCTGCGTTCAGCAAGGCGTCTGTCAAGGTCAATTTCTGAGTTACCGGTTCCTTTAAACTCTTCAAAGATAACCTCATCCATACGGCTTCCTGTTTCGATAAGAGCCGTAGAAATGATTGTAAGAGATCCGCCCTCTTCTACATTACGAGCTGCACCAAAGAATCTTTTTGGCTTAAAGAGTGCGTTAGAATCAACACCACCAGACAATACTTTACCAGAAGTCTGAACAGTCTGGTTATAAGCACGTGCAAGACGTGTAATAGAGTCAAGAAGGATAACTACATCGCGTTTATGTTCTACGAGGCGTTTTGCCTTCTCAAGAACCATTTCTGCAACCTGAACGTGGCGTGTAGCCTGTTCATCAAATGTAGAAGAAATAACTTCGCCTTTGATAGCGCGTTCCATTTCTGTAACTTCCTCAGGACGTTCATCAATCAAAAGAACGATGAGGTAAACTTCAGGATTGTTTGTAGTAATTGCGTTTGCAATTTTCTGCATGAGGATTGTTTTACCAGCCTTTGGAGGAGCTACAATCAAAAGACGCTGACCTTTTCCTATAGGAGCAAAGAGGTCAACAATACGTGTAGAAACTTCTGTAGATACAGTTTCAAGTTTTAATTTTTCATCCGGATAAAGCGGAGTAAGGTTTTCAAATGGAACGCGTGTCTGTGCAACACGTGGTTCATCAAAGTTTACAGTTTCGATGCGAAGAAGTGCAAAGAACTTTTCTCCTTCTTTTGGAGAACGTGTCTGTCCGTAAACTGTATCACCTGTCTTAAGGTTAAAAAGTCTTATCTGGCTTGGACTTATGTAAATATCATCAGGGCCAGGAAGATAAGAGTTCTGCGGTGAACGAAGGAATCCGTAACCGTCAGGAAGGATTTCAAGAGCACCAGAAGCAAAAATAATTCCTCCGTGCTCTGTATGTGCCTTAAGGATTACGAAAATCAAATCCTGCTTTTTCATCGGAGCAAGATCGTCTGCTGTAAATCCGTACTGAATTGCAAGTTCACGAAGCTCCTGCATACCCTTCTTTGTAAGTTCATTGATTTCCAGGCGAGGCTGTGTACCTGAGTCCTGCATGTTTTCTGGAAGATGAGTTTCTGTATTAGAAACTTCCTGCGGAATATTTCTTGAAAAACTTTTCTTTGGAGTAAATGATCTTCCACCAGAAGCACCAGCCTTAAAATTTCCCTGATCGGCTGATTTTTTAACTACAGCCCTTCTTTTCTTTGGTGCTGCGTCATCTGAGTCTGCTGTCTGGTCTGTGTCACCAGAATCTGTTTCTGAAGCCTGTGCTTCTTCTGCGCCTGCTGTTTCTACAGAAGCCTCTGCTTCTGATTCATTAGCCAAAATTTCGTCTTCGGCTTTCTTTGTACTACGGCGTTTAAATGCTGCCATAAAAATTCTCCCATATATTGATTAGGAATAAAAAAATAACATGATTAAAAAAAACAACGATTAGATTTTTAAATTCAAGCTGAACAACTACAAAACTCCCACATTAAGTAGCTTAAAAAAAAATTAGTTTTCAGTATCTGATTTTAATATCAAAGACTGTTTAAATTCGTCAGATGCTACAGAAAATAAGTCTACATCAGGCTCTTTTTCAAGCATCGTAACCTGTCCTTCAAAGTCAACGTTATCTGCAATTCTTAATCTTGCAGTAGTAACATTTCCTTTTACTTTGCTTCCATTGCACATTTCAACTCTTTCTGCAGCCTCGATATTTCCTGTTACATTTCCAGAAATGATAATCGAATTTGCAGCCATCTTGTCTACAGTGCAGATAGCAGCTTTATCTATTTCAAGATTGCCAGTGGCAATAATCGTACCGTTAAATCTTCCGTTTATTTTTAAATCATCAGTAAATTCTAAAACACCATCAAATTCTGTTTCTGAACCTAAAACTGTAAAATTCTTTTTTTCATTTTCCATAAAAAAAACTGTACTCCACAATCAGATAAATTTATTGTAATCACTTTATTCATTTTTAGCAATAAAAAAATATCTCAAATTTATCTCTTGATTTTTGCCAGGTGAATTGATTATTTAGAATTATCGCTTTCTACAGGAAGATTCCATAAAGCCTGTTTTAATTCTTTCCCTGATCTGAAAACTGCCACATAATGCGGCTCTACAGAAAGTATCTCCCCGGTCTTAGGATTTCTGGCTTTTGAGCGCCCCTTTCTAAGTCTTTTTTCGAAAGTTCCGAAACCCCTAAGTTCAATTGTATTACCATTTTCTAATGATAATTTAATCTGTTCAAGTAAATTGTCAACAATTACCTGAATCTGCTGCTTTTCCAGCTTTGTATTAAGATATACAGATTCTACCAAATCGATTTTAGTCAGTTTGTTATCTGCCATCTTAAATACTCCGTTAAAAGCCGATAACGGCACTATGTATAAGATGCAAACAGAAATTACATCTTATACAGTGCATTATCATAAGTTATTTTGCAACTGCAAAAGTCACATTGTAAAGCTTTGTCATACGAGACTTCTTGCGAGAAACAGCATTGCGTGTTAAAACACCCTTGCTGCGTGCAGAATCTAATGTGCTTACAAGAGTCTTTAACTTAGCCTGAGCTGCAGCCTGATCTTTTGCCTGACAAGCTTCTACAAACTGTCTTGCAAATGTATGGCATTCACTCTTGATAGCTTTGTTGTGTAATCTTCTTGCTTCGCTCTGTTTAAAAGCTTTCTGAGCTGATGTTTGATTTCTAGCCAAAGGATGACCCCCATATAAAAACTGTGTATTATATTATCAGAACTAAGAGTCGTAGTCAATACACATAAATTCCGTTTTCTAAAGATAATAGGCTTATTCGCCTTGACAATTTTTACCATAATCTTTAATATAGTATAACCAATCGATTGGAGGTTATACAGATGGCAGGAGCCAGTAAAAACTCTCGTACAACCGTTGCAACACAGAAATTCATTTGTCCTGACTGTCAGGGCGAAATCGTTATGAAAACTATGTTTGAAAACGGAAGACTTAGAAATGTTGCGCAGTGCACAAAATGCAATCGCACAGAAAGACGTCCAAAGGACTTCAAATAATTTTTAACGTTAAAAAAAGGCTGTCAGAACGACAGCTTTTTTTTTTGCTCCTATCTTCGCCATGCCTCAAGCTGTTTCTGCATTAGTTCCCGGCTTTCTTCAAGAATCTTTACCTGATCTTCTTTAGTCTCCGGAGCATCATAAATCTTTAAAATCTTTACTTTATAGTCAATATTCGAAATATTTTCAAGAACATGCATAAAATCATTAATTTTATAGCCGTTATCAAGACAACAGACAACTACAGGAAGATGCGAAGAATCAGAAATCTTTCTAAATCCCGCACTATAGAAATTTAAAAGCTCACCGTCTTTACTTCTTGTTCCCTCAGGAAAAATAATCGGAATCTGATTTCTTTCAAGCACACGCTGACCAAACGCCTCAAGCGTTCTCATAGCTTTTCCTGCTCCACCTTTTCTCGGGATTACGCAGTGATCATGACTTCTAAGCATTTCTGAAATAAGCGGAACATGACGGCCAAGTTCTTCTTTTGCTACAAAACGAACGTCACGGTCCGGGAAAAAAGTCATGAAAATCGGAATATCCATAAGACTCTGATGGTTCGAAATTACGATAAACTGCTTCGGGAGTTTGTCATAATTTTCTTTTGAATATGAGAGTTTAAAATGCTTGTAAACTTTTAAAACCTTAAAAAGAAGTGGTGCCGAACGATGAACTATATAGTCAGAAATTTTTACACATATTTTCTTACTTGAAAACGGATAAAAAATTATATTTAAAAGTGCAGGCCATGCCAGAAGACATACACATGCAGCAATAGTAGCAATGTTCGTAATAAAAACCATGATAACTCCATTCTAATCCGTATAAGCATTAAAATCAAGAACGCATTTCATCCGTCTTTCATCCGTTCAAAAGCGACTTTACCTCATCAACTATTTCATCAAGGTGTGTATACATTCGTTTAGTCTGCGGAATACTATCCAGGAATTTTTTTCCGTATGGTTTTGAACAGAGCCTCTTATCAAGAACAACGACTGCTCCCCTGTCACTCGAGCGCCTTACAAGTCTTCCAAAGCCCTGACGAAATTTTATAATCGCTTCGGGAATACTCAATTCTGCAAAAGAATTTCCACCGCGCTTTTCTATAAGTTCACAGCGCGCAGAAAAAACAGGATCATTAGGAACCGTAAACGGCAGCTTAACGATTATAACCTGGCTCAAAGAACTTCCCGGAACATCAATTCCCTGCCAGAAAGAATCTGTAGCAAAAAGAACGCTCGTATCATCACTCTTAAATCTGTCAAGCAGCCTGAACCTGTCATCATCGCCCTGCTTCATAAGTTCAAAGCCTAAATCATATATCGCACTTTTTGTTGCATTATAAGTTGCTTTCATCGATTCGTACGAAGTAAAAAGCACGAGCGTTCTTCCACCAGCTGCCTTAATTAAACTTTCCACGGCTTTGTTTACCGAGTTCTGAAACTCAAGGTTCTGCGCAAAAGGAATATCATCAGGAACTGCAAACAGAACATTTTTTTCATAAGGAAACGGAGAAGCAAAAAAGCCTGTTCTTACGCGCTCTTTTTCTGCATATGTAATTCCGCATCGCTTTAAGAAAAAATCAAAGCTGTTCTGAATCTGAAGCGTTGCAGATGTATTTATTACAGTGCTCATCGGTTCATAAACACCGGTGTTCATAAGTTTAGAAATATCTAACGGCGTCTGGGTAAAAGTTATGTAAAACGGATTTTCCTGATTTTCAAGCTGAGCACTTATCCTTGATTTTACAATCCAGAAAACAGTCTCAGGCTTTTCTTCCCATACAGAAAAATTCTTACATGTATTTGCAAGTGATTCAAGATGATTTAAAATTGCACGCGATTCCCAGTAAGCACCTTCAGACTGATTATCCTCATCGATATCTTCCATCACTCTTCTTACGATACCTGTAAATTCCATTATGCTGTTTCCAAGTGTAAGAAGAAGCGAAATAACGGGAGCAAAACCAGAAGCTGTCATTCTGTCAATTTTCATCGTGTAATCATCATGAAGAAGATCAAGCGCTGCAATTTCAAGATTTAAAATATTATTCTTAATCTGAGAAACAGCGTTTCCTGCAGCCATCGTATAATCATCACCTGTAGATAGAGCCTGCAGAGTAAAAAAATATCCCGCAATCGAATTCTTTCGCTGCCTGTAAAGAAGGTTAAGCTGTTTTAAAATCCTGAACCTGTTTACACTTTCACTAAAGAAACTTGTTGCAGCACTTTCGATTCCATGTGCTTCGTCAAAAACAATATGCCTGTAAGCAGGAAGAACTGCAGTTTCTTCATACCCTGCGCCGTTCATCCTTGCTTCGATATCTGCAAAAAGAAGATGATGATTTACAATAAGGATGTCTGCACTCTGAGCAGCTTCCCTCATTTTCATTACAAAGCATTTTTCGCGGAATGGACAGCGAAGTCCCATACATGCATCACTTTCAGAATTAACACGCGACCAAAGATTTTCAGATACTTCGAAAGTTATTTCGCTTAAAGAACCCGTTTTTGTTTTTTTAGCCCATTCAACTATTTTATCAAGAACTTCAAGCTCTGTATTAAATAAATCTCTGTCAGAGCTTAAATCATTTAAACGACGCTGGCAGATAAAATTCTGTCTTCCTTTTAGTAAAATTGAATTTACTTTTTTCCCGATGATTTTTTCTGCCATCGGAATATCTTTTTCAGAAAGCTGCTGCTGGAGGTTTATTGTTCCTGTAGAGATGACGACTTTTTCTTCATTGGTTAAAGCCCAGAGCATCGAGGGAATAAGATAGGCAAAAGATTTTCCGACTCCGGTTCCGGCTTCAAAAGCTGTAATCTGATTTTTATTAAAGGCTTCTGTAATACATTTTAAAAGTTCAATCTGGCTTTTTCTTTCTTCAAAGTTTTCAAAAAACACAGAAAGCGGACCACCGTTGCTTATATAACGCGCAGTCTCCCCAGAATCAAGTAACTGCGTTATCTTATACTCTTCTTCGTCCGCCATTAACTCCACCCTTTTCCCGATAGTCAACTGCCTGCTTTGTGCAAAAAAAAAGCCTGCATTTAGCAGGCCTTACATCTCCTAGCAGAATTGAACTGCTGTTGTCGGGATGAAAACCCGATGTCCTAACCACTAGACGAAGGAGACATGTTCATCAACTTTTGTCGACGTAGTGTAATATAGCAAATATAGACTTTTAAGTCAATACGATTTTTTCAAAAAAACAAATATTTTAAAGACCCATATCAAATTTTTCTACGAGCTTTTTATGCAGAGATTTACACTCGTCAGAATTTAATCCGAGACTTTCTGCAGCATTAAGATCGTTAAGCGCTTTCTGATATTCATTCTTGTTGTAATAAGCAAGCGCTCTTCTGAATAATGCATGCGACTGGAACTCGTTAATCTCAAGCGAGCGGTTAAAGCACTCAAGGGCTTTGTCTGTATTCCCCATGACGCTGTAGATGATTCCTTCGTAATAAATCGAGCGAAAGCTTTTAGGATCATATTCGCTGCTCTTCTTAAAATCCGACAGCGCTTTTTCATAATCATTCTGAGCAAAGTATGCCATTCCCCTGTGCTTATAAATTACAGAGAGAACCGTGCTGTCATTTGCATTTTCGTTTTCAAGAATTTCTGTATAAATACGGATTGCTTCGGGGATATCACCGCTGTTATGAGCATGAATTGCAGCAAGAATCATATCGTCGATTGTTCCATGAACGAAAGGCGATACGCGGTTTATATCCTTGTGTTCTTCTTTTTTGAAATTTAAATCCTTGTTCTGGGAGTCCGTAATATTATCTGCCTGCTCGTAGAACGTCATACGGCGTTCTTCTACTTCGCGCTGCAGTTTTGTCTGATAATCACGGATTTCCTGGAATATGATGTCGGCAAGATTCAGGCTGGCATTTACCGATGCCATCTTTCTTCTTAACGGGGCATCAAACGGAGTGAACTCAGTTTTATAAATGAGTTCGTGTTCAACTTCTGCCCATGCATCCTGAAGGATTGTACGAACCTGAATTTCGCACACAAGATTTTCTGGCAGTTCAAGTTTCTTTATTTCATCATCTTCTACCGAAGAAAGGTCCTTACACTCTTCTGGAATTTCAATAAGGATATGGGTTGATTCATACCCGAATTCCTTTACGTTCTGAACATTTCCCTTATGCTCAACTTCTTTTACAGAATATTTCTTTTTAATCTGATTTTCTACAGTCGAAATATCTTCGAGAAATGCACAGACGATTCTTATGCCTATCATGTCTGTAAGGCATACAAGACCATCGCTTTCAGAAGCCTCTCTAGGTTTTAATCTAAGAAGCTTTGAGTAATAACTGTCAAAAGATTTGATGCGTGATTTATAAACAGGTTTTGGATTTAGAGAAATGTCTGCGCTTATTTTTTCCTGAATATTATCAAGTATCACAGAAAAAAGTTTTCTGTATTTTTCGTAGTTCTCTCTTATCGTCTGTTTTCCAGGAACCCTTATGGTAGCATTCATTTTATTTCTTTCTCCAGAAAATCTTACTCATTATTAAATCTCCGAAAAAAAAGACGCTTCAGAGAAGCGCCTTTTTTATCAGTTAACTAAGTTAATTAGTTAGCAGCCTGACCCTGGTTTTTCTGTGCTGAAGCACCATCACCTAAGCTGTCAGAGAAGCTTTCTTCTGTAGCCATCTTTTCTTTTTCAAGATAGCGGTTAACCTGTACGTTACCGAAGCGCTGCATTTCTGCATACTGACGTGCTGTTTCTTTCTTTGTGATGATTCCCCAGAGGTCTTCATCAGCAATGTCACGGTCAGATGTAAGAAGAGCTTTGTCATAGATGATCTTTACATCTTTGAAATATCCGATGTAGTTGTCACCGATGTGAGCTGCATCACGTGTTACCTGGAATCCGCAGAACTTAACAAATGGAAGTCCACGTGGATAGATTGGGTATACACGAATTTCGCGCTGACGGATTTCTGTGATGTACTGTGGGTTGTTCCAAACGAGTGTTTTCCAACCGTCGAATGCGAGGTATCCCATAAAGTAGCGGCGTTCGATATTGTCATTGTCTTTAAGGAGAACATAAAGTCCGTGTGGATAGTTCATACCCATTGTTGTAACAGCAATAGATTTTACAGTTCCAACGTTCTTTACAAGTCCATAACCGTCTTCGAAAAGAGTTTTTCCACTTGCCTTCTGTTCGTCAGATGGTTCCTGACGTACACCATTGTCATCAGCATCTGCCAATGGCTCGTAAGCTGGAATGTCAAATGGAGGAACAATTTTAGCATTTGCGTTTGCAGCGATTGTAGGGAATATTACACGAACACCCATTACATTCTTTCCGGCAAATGGTACTTTAGCGCTGTCTTTTACTGGAGCAGCAACTACTTTTGATTCTGCGATACTTGTAACATTGCGTGCAGAAGAGTTCAAGTCGATTTCCCATTCTGGCAATGCCAAAGATGTTTTCATAAGGTTTTTCTGATCTTCAGTGAATGTAGCACCTGCAGCAACAGAAAAATCCATAACAGTACGTTTGTTCTGTGTATTCTTACCTGTATTTTCGTCCTGAATACAATCCTGATCGAGTAATGTAAAGTCGATCAACATTGCTTCGTCTGCGAAAGATAAAGAACCAGCAAGCAACAATACTGATGCCAATAAAGTTAAAGTTCTCTTCATTAGAAACTCCTTTAATATACTATTAGATGTAGCCTTGTTTTGTTTATAATAGTATCTAATAACTAACGGATTTTGTCAACTTTTTTTTTCACAATTATAAGTCTTCAGATCCGTAGCCATAGATGCTCTTATTGTCAATGTACATCTCAACCGAATTTATTTTGCCAAAGTTATTCCGGATGTTTTTCCTGAATAACTCAATGCCAGTTTTAATATCCGAGCAGCTTCCCGTCATTTCAAGGGCTTCTTCGGAAATGTTTATATAGAGGACATTTTCCCTTACAAAACACGAAATAATCTTTGTATCAGGCGAAAAAAGCAGTCTGAACCTCTCTGTTCTAGGGCCCAGCATAAGCTCTTCGGCGTACATAACCGCACTTTCGGGATAATGCTGGTGGGTAAGATATCTGTGTTCTATAGAGAGTTTTCCTGTTTCTGCAGATTCAAATATAAAGTCATAGCGTTTTCCAGGCTTAGAAAGGATGTATCCGAGAAGTGATACAAAAAAGCACAGGGCTATAACGGCAAGACAAATTTTTACTTCTTTCTGCTCGTATTCAATATTTTTTAACTTCAATACACTCATATTACTTTGATCCTGTAAATCCGCGTGAAAGCTCAAAATGCGTAACAAACGCAGATATACCATTATATATCCCGAGCGCTGCCTTTTGCAAGTATGCTTTATCATTAAGACAGCATGCTTCTGCATAATTCGTAAGAAATCCAAGTTCAATAAGAACGCTCGGCATTTTAGAATTCTTTACGACAAACCACTCCTCTGCCTTGATTCCGCGTGACTGGGTTTTAGAACCGATTTGAGCAGCCATTCCGTCAAGAACATATTTTGCAATCAGGATGCTCTCTGTCGTATACTCTTCTTCCATCATCGAATTTAGAATATCACGTACCTGGGGATTATCATTTATATTTTTGTCAACGACAGTTCTTCTATACCCTGGAGTAAGATACCATACTTCATAACCCTTTGCTTTTTTATCAAGCGAAGCATTTACGTGAATCGAAATATAAAGAACGGCCTCGTTGTCCTTTAACTTAACTGAGTTTGCAATTTCTGTTCTTTCCTGAAGTGTAAGGAATACATCAGTAGAACGTGTCATGCTGATGCTCTTATCTGGATATGCTTTAGAAAGCATTGATGAAAGCATATTCCCTACTGCAAGGTTAACATCTTTTTCACGGACAGTTACGTTCTTTCCGTTTATTTTATGAACCATACTTGCACCCGGATCTTTTCCACCATGTCCCGGGTCAATTATAATTGCACCGACTTTAGAATTTGTCGCAGATGAACTCTGGGCGAAAAAGTCATCGATTTCATTTAAGAATGAATCTGTAACCTTAAGAACACCATCCGTTATTACAGGTGAATCAGTATAAGAAACTTTTGAACTGTTGAGCAGAACAAAATTCTGATCCGGTTTAAATGTAACGTGCTGTCCGTTTTTTTCGAGAATACCTGTATTAGAAAGAGAGTCCCAGTAAAAAGAAATTCCTTCTTTTTTTATTTCATCAAGGAGATTTTTATCTGCAACCTGAGCAGACAGATTTGCAAAAAGAGAAAAAATAATTAAAAGCGAAAAAACAATTTTTTTATTCTGCACAATACAACGCACCTTGAATTCCCCCGCGTATCAGATAAAGCCAGAATTTTCTGTACTCAATCTTTTTGTGTCCTTTCCTGATTATATTAAACTTTTCCAGCGATTCTTTCAATGTCAGATGGTTCCAGTCTTTAAGGGAAAGTATTTCATCTTTATTTAATGCATCCGGAATATAATTCAACACATTCATTCCTTCAGGAATATAATCATCCTTTTTATCAAGTTCAGCTTCTAAAAGCTTTAAAACGCCGCCAGAGATGTCAAATGCGCATGGAGGGAATCCCTTCTCGTAACGGCTTCTTTTTCCTTCAAGAAAATTTTCGGTCAAAGGATTATCTTTTTCAAGTTCAATCGTAATGTTTTTTATAAAATTTTCACATGCAGAAACTGCAGTCTCTCTGTCTTCTGCAACCGAAATGACGTTGCCGCATTTTTCTACATTGTTTCTCGGAAAATTAACTTCATCCCCTATTCCTGAACGCGGAAAAATATTTTTAATTACATCTCTATTGTAATCCTGGTCCATTCCATAAATATTCTTAATCTTTCCCGGAATCGAAATCCATGCCCTCTCTGCACTCACCTTTTTAGAAACGATTTCGTACATTTTAAAAGCTGAATTTACATCAAGAGACTTACGGTTTTTTTCAAGTTCAGAAGGAACTTCACCGAGCGCAATTTTTTCTGCTTCGAGCGTAAGATTAAAATCAGACGAATAAGGAAAAGTCCAGCCTGACATATAACCACCGGAAAGGCGCGCGGCAATTTCTCCTACCTCAGGTCCGTTTTTAGTAAACTTGATATCGGCCTTTGCAGCCCCACGTGTAAGCCCTAAAGCATTTACACCGTCAGCAAAAGTTTTTACAAGCGAAAGATATTTTTCTCTTGAAATGACAGAAGGCATCGTATGCCCTGTCTCAATAAAATAAGGAGGAAAGAAAATATGGCGGTCTGCAAAGCCCGTTATCGTCATTGTTCCGTCGTAGACAAGCGCGTCAATCGAATATTCCGGGCCTTCCATATAATCTTCGAGAATACATGTGCTTGTGCGCGAGTTTTTTACGGCTTCTTCGACACTGTAGATTAACTCGCTTTTATTTCTTACCATCCTGCAGCCGCGCGCCCCCATATTATCAGAGGGTTTTGCAACCATAGGATAATTTAACTTCTCAACAAATTCTTTTGAAAGGATTTCGCAGATTTTATTTCTGTGGATTTTTGTAAACTCAGGAGAAGGAACTCCGGCTTCTTTAAAACATGAGCGCATTTTTGTCTTGTCGCTTGCATTAACGGAAGCTTCAAAAGTATGAGATAAAAGCCCTGTTTTTTCAGAGGCGTATGAAACCGAAGCAGAAAAATCTGTTCCGGCAGTAAAGATTGCAGCAAGGTTTTCCTTTTCTTTAAGTTCTGCAGCATACTGTACAA
>JAEEGL012074612.1_pt1 | contig 21341 bp, 18 predicted proteins | sample 9134231 | NCBI WGS metagenome assembly JAEEGL01 (sample SAMN16246548, study PRJNA631951) | gut metagenome | biome: gut microbiome; feature: rumen; material: fiber-attached | host: Bos | place: Iran: Karaj | collected 2018-10
CCGCATCCGGGGCACCATTTTACCATCTGGTCGCTGGTGAAATCAGCCTTTGTATATTCTTTGTCCGCTTTGGGAACGAAATGTCTCTGTGCCATGACTTATTCTCCTAAAATTTTGGTGAAACATTCTTTTAACTCGCCAACCTCGAAAGGCAGACCCATGATTTTGTTATACTGATGCATGGGGCATTCGGGGAACTGGGTGCGCAGGTAGCCGGCAAACTGACCGTTGTTCAGCTCGCAAACCACAATCTTTTTGTACTTGCGCAAGATGTCGCCAGTGTTCTTAGGCAGCGGGCAGATATAGTTGAAGTGGGTGTAAGCCACCTTTTTGCCTTCATTGTTCATTTCTTCAACAGCCAAGGTAATGGCACCAGCAGTGCCACCCCAACCGATAACAAGCAGGTCACCCTCGGGATTGCCAGTCACCTCCTGATCAGGGATGTAGTTGGCCACGCGGTTCACCTTTTCCTGACGGTTGTAGGTCATCAAGGCATGATTCTCGGGGTCGGTGCTGAGAGGACCGTCGGGGCATTTCTCAAGGCCGCCTACACGGTGGCGCAGACCTTCCATGCCGGGCAGAGCCCATTCGCGGGCGAAGGTCTCGGGGTCGCGACGGAACGGACGGTAGTTCGGATCGTTGGGCTTGGCCAGACGCGGAGTGATGCTCGGCAGGTCGGCAACCTTCGGGATGCGGAACAGCTGTGAGCCATTGCCCAGATAGCCGTCGGTGAGCAGGATGACGGGAGTCATATGCTCCAAAGCCAGTTTGGCTGCGGTGTAAGCCCAGTAGAAGCAGTTGGCACTGCTCGAAGCGGCAACGACGATAAGGGGAGCCTCACCGTTGCGGCCATAGAGAGCCTGGTTCAAGTCGCTCTGCTCGGTCTTGGTAGGCAGACCCGTGGAGGGGCCGCCGCGCTGGACATCAACCACCACCAAGGGCAGTTCGGTCATCACAGCCAGACCCAAAGCCTCGCTCTTCAGCGACAAGCCGGGACCTGAAGTGCTGGTGCAGGCCAAAGCACCGGCATAGCTGGCACCGATGGCGGAACAAACACCTGCAATCTCGTCTTCGGCCTGGAACACACGTGCGCCCAAAGCTTTGTGCTTCGACAGCTCGACCATCACGTCCGTGGCGGGAGTGATGGGGTAACTGCCAAGGAACAGGCGGCGACCGCTGCGCTCCGAAGCAGCCAGCAGACCCCATGCGGTGGCCACGTTACCTGTGATATTACGGTAGCGGCCCTTGGGCATCTCGGCATGAGCCACCTCGAAGATATGGGAGTGTATCACCTCCAACTTGTCGGCATACTCATATCCTTCGCTCAGCACAGCCTTGTTCAGCTTGATGACATCGGGCTTCTTGGCAAACTTGCGCTCCAGATAAGCAAAAGTCTGGTCAAGCTTCTTGTGCGTCATATAGAAGATGATACCCAGTGCGAACATGTTGCGGCACTTGTCGGCAGTCTTCTTGTCGGCACCCTGTTCCTGACCGATGCGAGCGGTGAACGAGGTGATGGGAGCCTTAATGATGGTGTAGGCACGCTCCATTTCCTCGGTGAAAGGATTCTCCTTGTAACCGGCTTTCTCCATAGCCTCGTCGGTGAAAGTGTCGATATCCACAATCACCGAAGCACCCTTCTTTGCCCACTTCAAATTGGATTTGAAAGAGGCTGGGTTCATGGCCACAAGAATATCACACTTGTCGCCCGAACTATAAATATGGTTACCCACATGCACTTGATAACCCGAAACGCCTGCGATTGTGTTGTGAGGAGCACGAATCTCAGCAGGATAGTCGGGGAAAGTGGCGATGTCGTTACCCGTCAATGCAGAGGCGTCGGAAAACAGCGTACCCGACAACTGCATACCGTCGCCAGAGTCACCGGCAAAGCGGACGACGAGGTCATCTTTATTAACTATCTGATCGTTTGACATTTTAATAAGATTTAGATAAACAATGCTTTATTAATTGAAAGTGCAAAAATACGAAAAAAAAACAATAAATTATCATTATTTTCAAAAAGAAAAAAAAGGAAGACTGTTAATATTTCCATAAAAGACACATACATTGAAAATTGCATGTTTATATCAAAGGCATCATGTCTGGCCGCGTTAATTTGTCGCAGCGTGCAACCATTAGTGCACTATACTTTTTTTCACACATTATCACATTAGCGTATTCAGAGTCCTCGCATAGCCCATCCCCCGCCTCTTCGTTTTCACTTATCCGTCACCTATACCTTCATTTCTCCTTCGAAAATGGGAGAACGATGGGAGAACGAAGGAATAACTGAGGGTGAACGAACGAATGACGAGCGGTGTCTGTGATTGGGAACGACGTCCCTTGTCATGCTCGGCAAACATATAACAAGCAACTGAAATAAAGAAACATATACACAATCGACAATCCAGATGCGCTTTTTTTCGCTCGAAAAACAGGATTATTGCCCCCGGCGATATTCTCCGATGACCGGTTGGGGTTAAATTTAGTCTCTTTTGAAGTAAAAAAAACATCAGATTCCATTTTTTTTGTATCTTTGCAAAAAAATATGCGCATATGAAAACAATGAAAAAACTCTTAATCATTGGACTGATTGTATTGGCATACAGTCCTTTTGCGACAGGTCAAGTATCCCGCCCCGTGGTATATAAGAGCGGAAATGTTTATCATGGCACATATGATAAGTTTACACGACCCAACGGCTATGGAACGATGGACTACCCCAATGGAGACCGTTACGAAGGGGAATGGATCAAAGGGAAATACCATGGCAAAGGGGTGTACACCTATGCCAAAGGGGGGCGCTGCGAGGGCACATGGGTTGAAGGCAAGATGATCGGTCCCGGAAAGATATTTTTTCCGAACGGCGATGAGCTTGAAGGCGAATTCACCGACGGGATGTCCCAAACAGGACACGGGACATTCACATATATCAACGGCAGCGTTTACGAAGGCGACCTTGTGAACGGGGTGCCGGAAGGCAATGGAAAAAAAGTATGGCCAAACGGGGCTTCGTATACCGGGCAATGGCATGACGGAGCCATGAGCGGTCAAGGAGAATACATCTTTGAGAACGGTGCCCGATATACGGGTTCATGGGCAAACGGCAGATACAACGGTGAAGGCCGTTACACAAACAGCAAAGGCAAGGTGACCCATGCCATATACAAAAACGGAAAAGTAGAACAAGAAATTGAAGATTAACAATTCACATAATTATGCGCAAAACTATTATCATCTTATCGATATTGCTTGCATCGGTGCAGGCATTCGGACAAAGGGTAAGCCTGAACAGCAACAAATGCGACGGCATAACACAAGTGAAATTGCAGAAACTCGGGCAAACAAAATCGGGTGAAGAGCAAGTGCGTCTGCTTGCCAAAGTGGCTGACGGGATTGACATACAGCAGCTCAAAAAACAAGGCATCATTGTAGGGACCAAGGCTGGGAACATCGTCACGCTGAGAGTACCCCTGAACAAACTATACATGCTTGAAAGCAACCCATACATCATACAATACAGCATTTCGCAAAAGGTGTTCCCCACCATGAACCGAACCCGCTTCGACACCCGTACCGACAGTGTGCATGCCGGTGCAGGTCTTCCAAGGGGTTATACGGGAAAGGACGTCCTGATAGGTATCACCGACTGGGGCTTCGACTACAAACACCCGAACTATAACAACAACGGAACCGACAACCGTCGTCTTCTCCGCGCATGGGACCAGTTCAGACTGAAAGGCCCCGCCCCCGAAGGGTATGACTATGGTACCGAGATTGTTGGACGCCACGACCTGCTTGAGGCCGGCGGCGACACTTCGGGACTTTATGGATATGCCACCCACGGCACCCATGTGGCAGGAATCTGTGCGGGCCGCGGAATTGAAGGCAAATATAAAGGACAAGCCCCCGACGCCAATCTCATTTTTGCTTCGTTCTATCTCGACCTTGCATCATGGATTGATGCAGTGGGCTGGATGAAGAACGTGGCCAAAGAGGAAGGCAAACGCCTTGTGGTCAACAACAGTTGGGGGATGTACACCCTCGGACCCATCGACGGCACATCACTTGCAAGCCAAGCCATCAACAATCTTTCCGACAGCGGTATCGTGTTTGTGGTCAGCGGAGGAAACTGCGGCGATGACAAATTCCACACTTCCCGCACTTTCGAGAGCGGCAGACAAGACACCCTGCGCACCATTGCCACCTATTACGGTTCTCCCGGAATAGGCGAGGCCATTGCCCTGTGGGGCGAACCCGGCAAGCATTTCGACATGTCGTTTGCCATGGTAAAGAATGGCGACTCCGTGTGCATGCCTTGGGTGAGCACTTCCGACAACAACACCTATCCCCAGATGAATTTCATAGACGGAGTATACTATTTAGACAGCACTATGGTGGCACCGAACGGCGACAGGCTCCACTTTGAGTTGATAGTGGAGAACAGCAACATCTTTAACGGCCGTCCCCACATGGTACTAAATGTAGACAAAGTGGAAGGATACAACATCCATCTGGCATTCACCGCCGCCGAAGGGACCGTACACGCATGGAATTTGTGCATACTGGAAAACGGGGCAGGAAACATGGGAGCGGAATTCAAGAAAGGTTCGCTCCCCAACTACACCGACGGCGACAACAGCTATGGCGTGGGAGAGCCTGCATGCTCCGAGAGCTGCATTGCCGTGGCTGCGCACAATGCCGACGGAACAAACATGGACGGGTCAATAAATTATGGAAACTTGACCTCTTTTTCGAGCCATGGCCCACTGATTGATGGTCGACGCAAACCAGAGATTTCAGCTCCCGGTGCCCTTGTGGTTTCTTCTATTAGTTCCATGACCACTGAGGCTTACAATGCAGTAATGACCTTCTCGCATGGAGGAACGAATTATATTTGGAGCAGAATGTCGGGAACATCTATGTCATGCCCCGCAGTGACAGGTATAGTGGCTTTGCTACTCGAAGCCAACAAGGATTTGACACCTGCACAGGTGAAGGAAATACTCTGCCAAACTTCCCGCAATGACATCCGCACAGGCCCTTTACATGAACGCGACAGTATGAGCGACGGCTGGGGATGGGGTAAAGTCGATGCCTTGAACGCTGTTAACGAGGCGTTGGCACGTGTGGACATCAACAATGCTTCACAGGAGTGGTTTGAAAAATCACTACAGGTATGGCCGAATCCTGCCTCTGATATAATAAAAGTGATGACCGGCCGCCACACCCCCGAGGTGGTAAATATCTATTCCATAAACGGTATTCTGATGATGAGCAAGAACGTGGTGATGGAAGACACATTCGACATCTCGGAGTTGCCTCACGGCATCTATATTTTGAAATGTGGTGCCCGCACAGCAAGACTGGTTCACTAATAGATTAATAGAAACAACCTAACAATTTCATACAGCAACAAAAGGAGAATAATGCTCAAGTCATTTAGGAATAACAATATCATTGTACAGATTATTGTCGTGTTGGCAGTGGCAGGGCTGATGTGGGCAAGAAGTTTTGCCCATCCTTTATCGACCCCTGCCCCCGGCGGCGGCAGTCTGTATTATTGGTTGACAGGAGCCTTGAGCCCTTTGGTCTCCACCATACTTGCCTTTGTCCTGATGCTGTCGGAAGGAGTATTACTTACAAGCATACTATACCGACATAAACTTATTGGACAAGGGACATTGATGCCGGTTCTCTTTTTCGTAATAGCCATGAGTATAGGTCGCCCGGCACTGACTCCTGTTTTGTTGGGGACGCTGTTTCTTCTGCTTGCCATAGAGCAATTGTTGCTCACCAGCACTCTTCTTTCCATCGGGCTGGACAAGACCTTTGGAGCCGCGGCCTGTGTTGGTCTGGCCATGTTGCTTTGCCCCACTATGGCGGTATTCATCATCCCTGTAATCATCAGCATGTTCAATTATAGTCTCTACAGCTGGCGTGATTGGACTATGTTTATTCTGGGTCTTCTGGCGCCGTGGATTCTGGTTGAGACGTATTACTGGGTTTGCGATGAAATGTTTTATCGCAACTACTTGCTATTTTATACACTGACAGATTTCCATCTACACGTTGGGGGCACTTTAATCCAGTGGATTGTGAGCATTGTCTTCTTGCTGCTGCTTGTATTGGGTATCCTACGGATAATGGGGATGAGCAGAAACCGCAATATCAACTTCAATAAAAATGTCACGACGTTGCTTCTTTTCATTATCGGCAGCGTGGCTCTGGCTGGATACACACGCTTGTTCCCTATCGCAGCAGCAAACTATGCCATCCCTTTTGCGTGCTGTGTGACATATCTTTTTATCGATTCGGGGTCGGTGGGGTCGATGAGTTTTGGAAGGCACAACAAAGAGATATGGCTGAACCTGTTGTTTATTGCCGTGGTCTTGTTCTTTGTTGTCACAAATTGGACAACTCCTTTAATATCCTAAAACCAAGTCGAAACCCATGTTGAAGAGTCAATATACACCCGACTTGATTGAATGCGGCTGCGACGAAGCAGGAAGAGGATGCTTGGCCGGAGCCGTGTATGCTGCAGCGGTGATATTGCCCAAAGATTATTGCAACGAAAGTTTGAACGACTCTAAACAACTCAGCGAACGGCAACGATATGCCCTTCGTGAAGAAATCCAACACGACGCATTGGCATGGGCTGTAGCAAGTGTCACTGCAGAGGAGATTGACAAAACCAATATCCTTCGGGCATCCATGCACGCGATGAATTTAGCTATTGCCAAACTGTCCGTCACACCCGAACTGCTTCTCATAGACGGCAACCGGTTCTACAACGAAGGGCTTATCCCCTATTATACTATAGTCAAAGGCGACGGTAAATACCTGTCCATCGCTGCTGCCTCGATTCTGGCGAAGACCTACCGTGACGACTATATGAACGAGATGCACAAACAGCATCCCGAATACGGATGGAACAAAAACAAAGGCTACCCCACCGCAGGCCATTACACCGCCTTGGCGCAACACGGTCCCTCCCCTATCCATCGCATGACCTTTAAGCTGAGCAAAGACCCGGCCAAAATGAATACAGAAAACAAAGCGTCACCCATTGCCATCCCACACTAAACAATAGAAGCATGAACGTAGTAGAGAAAATAAGAGAGCAATATCGGGCCAACCTGATGCAGGAACTTGTGTCCAAACCTCACCGAAAAAAGATCATGCACCTTGACGAGGTGAGAAGTATCGGTGTTATTGCCCGCTGCCTCTCCGATGCTGAACAAATAACACTAAGCCAGTTCACCCACCATATGACCAACCGGGGCTGTATGGTAAGGAAGATTGAACTGCCACACAACGCCGATGAACTGTTGGACAAATACGGCCTGCCAAAAATGGAATTCATGCAGTTCTTCTCCAGCTATCACTACGATGTGCTTATCGACACCACCACGGGTAGCGACCTCTACGGCCCCTACGTCACACTCAACGCATCTTCAAGCCTTCGGGTGGGATATGGCGGTACGCCGCCACTCCCCTCCCCCTCCGATCAAAAAAGCAACGACACCAAAAGTTATCTAAATATATACGACCTCATCATCATGGGCAACGAGCCCTTCGAACTCTCCCGCTACCTCACCAACATACTTGAATACCTAATCAGGATAAAAAAATCGTAAACCCATAACAACCGAACAGATTGCAGTTAAAAGAAATTATAAAATAGCATATCATGAAAAATCCATTCGTTGGCACAGGTGTGGCCTTAGTCACCCCTTTCCGAAAACAGGAAACAATAGATTTCAGCCGGCTGGAACGGCTGATTGACGACATCGTCGGAGGCGGCGTGGACTACATCGTCGCCCTGGGCACAACCAGCGAAGCCGCCACCATGACCGACACCGAGCGTCATGCCCTTCAAGACTTCATCGTGGAATGCGTGGGAGGGCGCTGCCCCATCATGCTGGGCCTGGGCGGAAACAACACCCTGGCCGTGAGAGACGCCATAGCCAACACCAATTTCGACGGAATAAGCGGAATACTGTCCGTATCCCCCTTCTACAACAAACCCAACCAACGCGGGTTGGCACAACACTTCAAACAAATTGCCGAAGCATCGCCCGTGCCTGTAGTCATATACAACGTCCCCGGACGGACGGGAGTCAACATCACCGCCGAAACCACCCTCTCCCTCGCACGCGAATGCCCCAACATCATCGGCATCAAAGAAGCCTCCGGCAATATGGCGCAAGTGATGCAGATCCTGCAAGGCAAACCCGAAGGGTTCATCGTCATTTCGGGCGACGACAGTCTGACCCTCCCCATGGTGCTGATGGGAGCACAGGGAGTCATCTCCGTCATCGCAAATGCACTGCCCAACGAAATGAGCAGCATGGTAAAATATGCTCTGAAAGGCGACGTGAAAAAATCCGTCCCCCTGCACTTCCGCATGCTCCCCCTGATGAACGCCATCTTCGAAGAAGGCAACCCCTCGGGCATAAAAGCCCTGATGGAACAACAAGGGAAAATAGGCAACACCCTGCGACTGCCGCTTGTCAAAGTAAGCAAGCCACTATACAACAAGATATCATCACTGTATGACGAATTTAACGCTTAAAGCCCGACATATTTTCAGCCAAGATACATATGCGACACAGGCCACCGGCGTGGCCATAGATGCTGTCGAACAGGAGTATGCCCGCTGCAGTGTGCCCCTTTCAGAAGGATTGCGCAATGCCATGGGAGCTGTGATGGGTGGTGTGATGTTCACGCTTGCCGACCTTGCTTTCGCAGCAGCTGCCAACAGCAAATGCCTCGAACAGGACATGCCCATTGCCTGGGTTACGTCAGGAAGCAACATTGAGTTTATTACGCAGCCCAAAGGGAATCTATTGACAGCCGAAACAGAGTGCATAAAACACGGGAAAACCTCTTGTGTGTATTTGATACACATCACTGACGAACTAAAGAGAAACGTAGCCATCGTAACGGCAAGGGGAGTGAAACTAAGTGAATAAATAAATATTTTAAACAACATACTACAATGACTATAGAAGACATACGGTTAACTGTACACGATGAGTTCCTTGCTTTTTCAAAGGAATATGACCGTTACACCCTCGGAGATGTAGCAAACGTTGATATCTCTTTGCTGAACCAAGTGGAGGATTACTTATGCCGACACCAAGGGAAACGGCTGCGGCCTCTCCTTGTATTGTTATCTGCCAAAGCCTGCGGACATCTTTCTTTTGGACACATTATGCTGGCCACTGCAATGGAGATGCTGCATAATGCAACACTTATGCACGACGATGTGGTGGACGAATCGGATAACCGACGCGGTAGTGAATCTATAAAAAAAATATGGGGCAACCAAGTAGCCGTATTGTGCGGTGACTATTATCTGGCACAGGTCATGTCTATCTTGCAAAAAACCGAGAGTCGTGAAGCATCAATACTGATAACCGAAACTGTAGCCACGATGAGCCGTGGAGAATTAGCCCAACTGTACTGGACTGCTGGAAAAAGCATTACACAAGACATCTATCTGAACATAATCGGATCAAAAACAGCATCGCTCATGTCCACCTGCTGCGAACTTGGTGCTTTGTCATTGGCTGCAAACCAACCCTCACCATATCGCAAAGCATTGCACGACTTTGGCTATCACTATGGACTCGTATTCCAGATGCTTGATGACCTTGCCGACGAACAAACCGTCCACGACATTCAGCTACCCTCTACTTCAAGTCCCCAAACACTGATTGACCAGCACAAGGCACTTGCTTCAACCGCATTGAAACAACTACCCGACAGCCCGTCCCGCAATGCATTGGAAAATATGCTACACTTATTAGTATAACCGACTCGCCTATAAACCGTATCAAGCGATACTAACAAATTATATAGACACTACAATAAAAGCACAGAATTGAATACAAAATAAATAATAAACAATTTAAAACTATCTTATCATGAAAAGATTCTTTTTAACAGTGATTAGTCTGACTATTGGGTGTTTCGCCATGGCGCAAAATGCAACCTTGCCTCAAAACATCACGCTAAAAGCCCTTGACGGCAGCACCGTCCAGTCATCTGCCATCCAGAATGACGGAAAGCCCATCATTGTGAACTTTTGGGCTACATGGTGCAAACCATGCAACCGCGAACTGAACACAATTAAAGAATTGTACGAAGAATGGCAGGAAGAAACCGGTGTAAAGATTGTAGCCATCTCCATTGACGATGCCCGCAGTGCCTCGCGTGTTAAGCCCCATGTTGACGGGAATGGTTGGGAATATGAAGTATATATTGACCAGAACCAGGACTTCAAACGAGCCATGAATGTGGTGAATCCCCCTCACACGTTTGTAATCAACGGCAAGGGCGAAATCGTATGGCAGCACGCCTCTTATGTCGAGGGCGACGAGGAGGAGTTGATTGAAGTGGTAAGAAAAGTGGCTGCCGAATCGGGCAATTGAATATGAAGCATCAACTTTTTATACACGACAAAGAGATGACTACCATGAAAAAAATCATCCCTCTCTTGGCTTTGCTGTGCTTGCCGGCATTCCCGCTTATGGCTCAAGGGATCATGGGGGGACATGTTACGGGTAATATTCAATTGGACGGGCAGGTGTCACATGCCGATTCACTCATTGGTGCCACGGACGTGCCGGAAAACTTACTGTCAAACGCCCGTGCCGACATTCTCTATACTAACGGCAATTTCAGTGCCGGTATGCGTTTCGAGGCGTATCTAAACCCTATGCTGGGTTTTGACTATCGATACAAGGGCATGGGGATACCCAACTATTTCGCCAGCTATCAAGGGGAGATGGTCAGCATCACGGCGGGTAATTTTTACGAGCAGTTCGGCAGCGGCATGATTCTTCGTGCCTATGAGGACCGCTATTTGGGTGTCGACAATTCGCTCCGCGGCTTGAATGTCACCCTGCGCCCGTTCAGCGGGGTCACCATCAAGGCTCTGGCCGGTGTCCAGCGTTATTTCTGGAATTATATTTCCGAAAACATTGTGAGGGGTATCGACGGCGAGGTGAACCTCAACAGCCTCATCACCTCTATGGCCGACAGCAAACTGCGCGCCACCTTCGGTGCCGGTTTTGTGAGTAAGTATGAACCCGACGAGTTTATTGCCACCCAAGAAAATGGCTACAAACTCAACCTCCCCAGGAATGTGGGAGCCGGCGCCGTGCGTATGGACATGAGCTATGGCAACTGGGGTCTCCAGGCCGAGTATGCCCGCAAGGGGCAGGACCCCTGCATGATGAACAGCTATATCTACCGCAAGGGGGAGGCTTTGATGCTCAATGCCACCTACTCACAAAAGGGATTCAGCGCCAACCTTCAAGCCAAACGCATAGACAACATGTGCTTCAAATCATCCCGCTCCGAAGGTGGCGAGATGCTGTATATCAACTATATCCCCGCAATCACCAAACAGCACACATACGCCTTCCTCAACATGTACCCCTATGCCACACAGACCACCGGCGAGATGGGCTTGCAGGGCGATGTGATGTACAAAATAAAGAAGGGGACCCTTCTTGGCGGCAGGTATGGCACGGATATCCACTTCAATGGATCCGTCATCACTGGGTTGGACACCAATCATATTGGCTTCATGGGTACCGACGGCTACACCTCTTCATGGTTCAAGACCGGCGACTTGTATTACACCGACCTCTCGCTCGAAGTGGCCAAGAAACTCAGCTCCGCTCTCAAGCTCACCTGCACCTACGGCTACCAAATCTTCAACCCCGTTGTTGAGGGGCATTCGGGCGACCTGCATCACAACCATGTGGTTGTGGCCGACATGACCTGGAAGGTGAACAGGAAGAATGTACTCCGTTTTGAAGCCGAATGGATGGGGAGCGACAGCAAGTACGACGCCGAAGTGGACGACAAACGCTGTGGCGACTGGATTATGGGACTTGTTGAATACAACTTCGCCAGCGCTTGGTTCATCTCCGCCAGCGACCAGTACGTCTACAACGACGGCAACAAGGCCAACTACTACAACATCAGTGTGGGATACACCCACGACGCCACCCGTCTGCAGCTCGGCTACGGCAAACAGCGCGAAGGTCTTCTCTGCATCGGCGGCGTGTGCCGTCAGGTGCCCGCCAGCAATGGCCTCACATTCAGTCTCACAACATCGTTCTGAATGTGTTACTGTGTTAATGTGTTAACGTGTGAATATGTGAATGTGTTAATGTGTAAATCGATTAACGAATTAACACGTTTACGAATTAACAAATTCAAAAGATTAACGAATTAACGAATTAACGAAAACACTGCGGAGACTCTCCGCACAACATGAATAGCAATGAAAAGAACAGTCCTTTACACTTTGTTCATAGCGCTCTTGTCGATAGCCGCCTCGTGCGATAAAATAGAGCAAAACGAATACATCATCCCCAGCGGCGTCACCGGCGAATGGCTTGTCAGCCTGAAAGAGATCCCCACCCAGCAGCGTGCCTTGGTCGAGAAATATACCGGTGTGCGGTGCGTCAACTGCCCCACCGCCGACGAAGTCATCCATGCTGCCCTGGACCAATATGGCGATAAACTGATTGCCGTGGCCGTCCATTCCGGTGCTTTTGGCCGCCCGTTAGGCAACGATCCCGACTTGCGCAACGAGAAAGCCAACGAATGGTACGAGAGCTTTATCGGCGTCGCCACCGGCCTTCCTGCTGCAATGATCAACCGCGGCGCTCACTTCAATCCCATCGGAGGCATCAACGACAAAGTGGACGCTATAGTCAACGGGAAACCTGCCGTGTCCATGCTGATGGAGAAAGCGAAAGTGGACAGCAAAATCACTGCCGATGTGCATATCGGCTTTGAGGAAGATGTCAACGAAGAGCTCACCCTCACCCTCCTGCTCACCGAAGACAGCATCTTCACCACTCAAAGCCGTACCGGCGGCGACATCGAACACTACGCCCAGAACCACGTCCTCCGCGAGATTTACACCGACATCTGGGGCTTACCCATCAATGTTGGCAAAGCTAAGGGCATGAAATATTTCATCACCCTCCCCGTTTCTATCCCCCAAGGGGTTGTTGAAGCGCACAGCCATTTAGTAGCCTTCGTCTCCGAGAAAGGAAGCCGCAGGATTCTCAACGTCGTCCAGTGCGACCTCTGAACATGAACAAACGCATCCTATCGCTGGCACTGCCCAACATCATCACCAACATCACCGTCCCCTTATTGGGAATGGTAGATATGGCTATCGTCGGGCATCTCAGTGCCAGCCATATAGGTGCCATTGCCATCGGCACACAGATATTCAACCTTATCTATTGGAACTTTGGATTCCTCCGCATGGGAACAAGTGGATTTACAGCCCAAGCATACGGTGCGCACGACTTCGACGAAACCGTGCGCATCTTTGTTCGAGCCATCTCCATTGCCTTCTCAGTAGCCCTCTTCCTCATATTGCTGCAATGGCCCATCAGCCGTTTGTCCTTAGTCATCTTCAAAGGCGGACCTCAAGTGCTTCAACTTGCCCTAACCTATTTCTTTGTGCGCATCTGGGCTGCTCCCGCCACCCTTGGCCTCTATGCCGTCAAAGGGTGGTTCATTGGTATGCAAAACTCGCGACTCCCCATGTGGATAGCCATCTTCCTCAACTGTGTCAACATTGCATGCAGCCTCCTCTTTGTGATGGTTTTCCACTGGGACATCCGTGGTGTGGCCCTCGGCACAGTCGTTGCTCAATACAGTGGTTTCGCTATAGGCCTCGTTTTCCTTTATCGCGAAATGAAACGTATCAAATCCCGCACCACCCTCTCTTTCAAATTCAAACCACTCATTCGCGAATCCTTGCCATGGAACAAACTCAAACCCTTCTTCAAAGTCAACGGTGACATTTTTCTCCGCACAGTCTGTTTGGCCACTGTTTTCACATTCGTCACTGCCGCCAGCAGCCGCATTAGTCCCGAAGTCCTTGCCATTGATGCCCTCATAATGCAATTTTTCACCCTCTTCAGCTACATTATGGACGGCTTTGCCTATGCAGGCGAATCGCTTGTAGGACGATATATCGGTGCCCGGGACAGCCGATCCCTCCGTCTCACCGTTAAACTCTTGCTCCGTTGGGGCTTCATTCTCACCATTCTTTTCACCCTCATCTACGCATTCGGGGGCGAATGGATCTTACGTCTCTTCAGCGACAAACCCGACATCATCAACGGAGCCCAACAATACCTCTTCTGGACACTCATCATACCCGTCTGCGGGTTTGCAGCCTTCCTTTTCGACGGCATATTTGTCGGAGCCACAGCCTCCCGCACCATGCTTATATGCATGCTCATCGCCTCCGCGATGTTCTTTGCCGTCTATTATCTGGGCAAAACCATCTTCCCGCAACACCTCGCCGACACCTTTGTCTGGAACAACATCCTATGGACTGCCTTTATAGTCTATCTTGCACTTCGGGGCATTCTTCAGGCGCTCTTTTTGAAAAAATCCATTTACAATAAAATACAGTAACATTTATTAATCATGAAATTCATTATCAGAACTATCCTCTTGACGGCTTTGCTTCTAAACTGTTTTTCCGCCCATGCCGTTTATGTGGAAAGGATGCCCGTCTTCAGGGTTCAACCCAACGGTGACACGGTACGTTTCTTCGTCACGGGCGACGAGTGCTACCATCGTTACCACGATGCACAGAATTACACTATTGTCCAGGCCGTGAGCGGCTGGTGGGTCTACGCCGTTCCCTCGCCTGCCGGGGGTGTTCAGCCGTCCGCCCACCCTGTCGGCACGCTCAATCCCGCCTCTCTCGGCGTCGCTCCGGGATTGGACATCACGTACGACCAGTGGCTCGAACACCGCAAATACTGGGAAATTCCCGAGCAATACCGCATTGAAAAACCCAAAACAAGCGGTCGCAACCATGGCGATTTCTGCAACCTTATCATCTTCATCCGCTTTGCCGACGACACGCCTTATTCCCGTCCCCTCTCCAATGTCGACTATATGTTCAGCGACTCTTCGTCGGAAAGCTCCACTTCGGTCTACAACTATTTCAAACATGCCTCGTACAACAAATTATTCGTCCGCACGTACTACGCTCCGCAACCCGACGGCGACAATATCCTCTCGTACCGATGTCCCCATCCACGCGACTATTTTATGCCTTATACCGAATACAACACGATTGGCTATACCAACGACGACAGCCGCCGCGAACGCGAATTCGAACTCATCGTCGGTGCCGTCAACTATATCAACGACTCCGCACCCATCCCTTCGAACATTGTTCTCGACTGCAACAACGATGGCGAAATCGACAATGTGAATTTCGTCGTCAAGGGTCCCGCCGCGGGATGGAGCGACTTGCTTTGGCCTCACAAGTGGAATCTCTATGGCCGCGAGGTGTATATCAACAATAAGAGGGTCAGCACTTTCAATCTCGCTCTCGAAGGTTCGGGCGACTCCTATTTCGGCACCAGCACTTTCTGCCACGAGATGTTCCACTCGCTCGGTGCCCCCGACCTCTACCGTTACAACCGCGGCACCGACATCTCGCCGGTCGGCCCCTGGGATCTGATGGCCACCAACTCGCGTCCGCCCCAACACATGAGCGCCTACATGAAATACAAATACGGCAACTGGCTCGACTCCATCCCCCTCGTCGCCACCCCCGGCACCTATACCCTCCACTCCGTGGCCGACAGCGCCCCTGGCAATGTCGCCTACCGCTTCCCCAGCAGCGACCCAGACCAATTCTACGTAGTCGAATACCGCGACAATGAGGAGACTTTCGAAACCACCCTCCCCGGCAAGGGACTCCTCGTCTACCGTATCGACACCCGCTTTGAAGGAAACGCCGGATACAACGGCCGTGACCACTTTGACGAAATATGGCTCTTCCGCCCCAATTCAAACAGCAACACCGAGAACGGCCTCATCAGCAATGCCTACTTTACCCCACGCCGCTCGCGCAGCCAATTCACTCCCTCCGGAGCCATCTATCCCTACCTCACCGACGGAACCCCCGACCCGACATTTTCCATCACAAAAATCTCCACCCCCGGCGACTCCATCACTTTCTACTATAGCAACTACCCACGCCCCGCACGCCTTCAAATCGAACGCATAACCACCTCCACCATCACCCTCTCGTGGATTGGCAACTTCGAGGCCTACAACATATACTACCGCCCAAACGGCAGCAATGAAAACTTCCTGCACCAAACCGTATCCTCGCCGCACATCACCCTCTCCAACCTCTCATCCAATACCCTCTACGATATCAAAATTGCAGGCCTGTACAACCACGACGGCAACACCTACCGCGACACCAGCGACTTCACCAACACCTCCGTCACCACCCAGATATGCAACAATGCCACATCCCTGCAGATTGACCTCAACCAGGAAGTGGAGCGCACCGGCATACCCTATGCAAACGGAGAAGACTACAACTACTCCCAACAAATCTTCCTCGCCTCCGAACTCGAGGGTGCCATGACCATCAGTTCCTTCAAAATCTACTACAACAGCACCCAAGAGATATCAAAGAAAAAATGCACCGTCTACATGGCAAACACTTCCCTCGCCAACTTCAACGACTCCACACCCCTCATGCCCGTCACCCAACTCACCAATGTCTTCGAAGGCAAAATCGAATATAAACAAGGCTGGAACGAAATCATCCTCAACGCCCCCTTCTACTACAACGGCACCGACAACCTCCTCTTAGCCATTGACGACAACTCCGGCACACGCACCTACATCGGCCAGAAATTCTTCACCCACAACACCGACGACATAATGTCATACGTCTACCACAGCACCTCCACCGACCCCGACCCCTACGCCGACACTATCAATGGAACTCAAAGCCGCAACCGCTACCGTAACAACATTGTCTTTACCGGATGCCCCGACAACGGCGACAAAGTTTACGCCTGCATCATTGCCGACAACGACACGCGCGGTCGCGTCACCGGACAAGGCCTCTACAACCGGAACGAAGTCATCAACATCCATGCCTACCCCAAAGTCGGATTCCGCTTCATGAAGTGGCAAGACGAAAGCACCGAGAACCCACGCTCGGTCATCCTCACCCAAGACACCGTCTTCGTAGCCTATTTCGGCACACCCCTCGGCATAAACGACGCATCACAAACCAGCGGCTATCTCATCCTCACCCGCTACCACGAACTCACCATCCAAGGCGTTGAAGGGCAACCAGTGTTCGTTTACGACCTCCTCGGCCGCACCGTTGCCCAATCCGAAACCCGCCAAACTTCAAACGTCACCCTCAAAGTACCCCAAACCGGCATCTACATTGTACGCATTGGTGACAACAAACCCGTCAAACTGTTCATACAATAGCCGTAAGCGCAACAGAATTCAATCATTAAAAAAAGAGGCACGTCCACGTCGTGCCTCTTTTTTATCTCCCCCGACTGCCCACTGTCGGTGTCCCTCACCCCCAACCATGCCCATGCAAATCTCCCTGTTGGCAGGTTGGCAGTTAACCATCATCCCACAAATCCCACCTCCGCCCTTTCAAACTCGTCTCTCCGTCACTTCTACCATCATTTATCCCTCTCCGGAGAAAGAACGAAGGAATAAATGAGGAACAACTAACGAATATGAAGCGACCCACGAATGCACATAATACAACAAAATAACAACCCGGCAAAAGACCTTTTTACACACAGAATGCCTTGAAATACAATTTAAAACAACGGAACATAACATCTCTACACAGCATTAAACATGAACCTGAAAGAAAAATTTTAGGAATTATTTAAAAAAAAATTGTATATTTGTAAATTCAATAATAATATATTTTACGACATAAATAATAATAAATCAAACAATTAATATAATGAAAACAACTCCGTACACAGACCTCCACATTTCACTTGGAGCCAAGATGGCCGAATTTGCCGGCTACAACATGCCTATTCAGTACACAGGATTGGTTGAAGAACACAACAATGTCCGCAACAACGTAGGTGTGTTCGACGTGAGCCATATGGGCGAGTTCCGCGCCAAAGGCCCCATCGCCAAGCACTTCATGCAGTATGTCACCACCAACAACGTCGAAGACCTCTTCGATGGCAAGGTGCAGTACACCTGCCTCCCCAACGGTCAAGGTGGTGTGGTCGACGATATGCTCGTCTACCGCGTCCATGACGACGAATATTTCATGGTGCCCAACGCTGCCAACATCGACAAAGACTGGGCTTGGATGAGCCAGATTGCCGATAAGATGGGCATGGAACTTGGCAAAGACTTCGTCAACGAGAGTGAGCAGTGGGCCCAGCTTGCCGTTCAGGGTCCAAACGCCCTCAAGGCTATGCAGAAGCTGACCTCCGAGAACATCGTCGACATGGAGTACTACACCTTCAAGATCCTCACCTTCGCAGGCATTGACAACATCATCCTCTCCACCACCGGTTACACCGGCGCTGGCGGATGCGAAATCTACATCCCCAAGGAGAAAGCCATCGAGGTGTGGAACGCAGTTTTCGAGGCTGGTGAAGAATACGGCATCATGCCTGCAGGTCTTGGCTGCCGCGACACCCTCCGTCTGGAAAAAGGCTTCGCCCTCTACGGCCACGAGATGGACGACACCGTGAGCCCCCTCGAGGCTCCGCTGGCCTTCATCGTCAAGCTGAAAGCCGAGAACAACAACTTCATCAACAAGGAGCTCCTCCTTGCCCAAAAGGCTGCTGGCTTCAAACGCAAAGTGGCCGGATTCGAGATGATCGACCGCGGTATTGCCCGCAATGGCTACGAAGTCTGCAACGCCGAAGGCAAAAAGATTGGTGAAGTGCGCAGCGGCTCCCCCAGCCCCAGCACAGGTAAGAACATCGGCACCGCCCTCATCTGCGCCGAGTACGCCAAGGTCGGCACCGAAATCTACATCAAAGTCCGTGAGAAACTTCTCAAGGCCGTCACCGTCAAGATGCCCTTCTACGAAGGATAATCTTGCACCAAATGGTAATTAAGAAAAGGGGGTGCACGTTCATCCCCTTTTTTATCACCAAAAAACAATCCAACATGAAAACAACCAAATTATTGATGATGTTTGTGGCTGTAGCCACAATGTTTTTTTCCACCACATCGTGCTCCCCGGAAAAAGAAAAAGAAGTTGGCCCCAACACGCTGGTATACAACGGAACCATCTACAAGATGACCAGTACCTATAAGTATGAGCATGGTGGACGTGTATACATCGATGCTTTCGCAATAGACAAAACCGCCGACGGGCTGCCCATCTTCAACATCGTCTCCGACCACCCCGCCAACGGCACCTACAATCTGGCCACAGGTGGCGGCGTCTTCTTCCGGGTAACCTCCGAGGTAAACTACATCACCAGTTTCGAAAGCTCCGACCCCTACACTATCGGCACCGTAATCGTTGAGAAAGACGACAACGGCTTCCGTATGAAAATGGCAGGCAAACTGGCTTCTGGCCCCGAGGTAGCCTTCCACATCTATGTCCCCGTTTCGGAATGGGAGCAGCTTGATTTCTAAAGCCAAGACCGGCACCAGGATCTACATCAAGAACAGTAAAGAACTTCTCAAGGCCGTCACCGTCAAGATGCCCTTCTACGAGGGAGGAATAAGCATCATCTCATATCTTTGTTTAAGGTCGCATATTGTGTCCTTAAACATTTTTAGAGGATTAATAGCCCTGAAAGGGCAACAGAACACAGGCAGGGGCGCAACCCCTGTATAATGTGAACAGCAATTAGCACCAAGCCCCGAAGGGGCGACAGAACACAGGCAGGGGCGCAACCCCTGTATAATGTGAACAGCAAGCCCCGAAGGGGCGACAGAACACAGGCAGGGGTATAACCCCTGTACAATGTGAACCGCAATTAGCACCAAGCCCCGAAGGGGCGACAGAACACAGGCAGGGGTATAACCCCTGTACAATGTGAACCGCAATTAGCACCAAGCCCCGAAGGGGCGACAGAACACAGGCAGGGGTATAACCCCTGTACAATGTGAACAGCAATTAGCACCAAGCCCCGAAGGGGCGACAGAACACAGGCAGGGGCGCAACCCCTGTATAATGTGAACAGCAATTAGCACCAAGCCCCGAAGGGGCGACAGAACACAGGCAGGGGCGCAACCCCTGTATAATGTGAACAGCAATTAGCACCAAGCCCCGAAGGTGCGACAGAATAAATAATACAAAATATGGCAAGTACCCTTGTAAAAATCGACATCCACCTAATATTTCATACAAAAAGCCATGGGGTAAAAATGCGTGAAAATGACCTTGAACGCATTCATGCTTATCTGGGCGGAATCATCAACAATCTCGGTGGCATTCCTATTATCGTTGGCGGGATAGAAGACCATGTCCATATTCTAACCTCATTACCTAAAACGATGGCATTGACCGATTTCGTACGAGTCATCAAGGCCGACAGCAGCAAATGGATAAAACAATTAGATAGCCATTATTCCAAATTCTCTTGGCAAGAAGGATATGGGGCATTCTCGGTAAGCCCTACATTGATTGAAAAAACAATGAACTATATCCGTAATCAAGCAGAGCATCACAAGAAACGTACATTCCGTGAAGAATACAAACTGTTCCTTGAAGCATACGGAATACAATACGATGAACGGTTTGCTTTTGAAGAATAGATTTGTATATTTACCCAAAAATGAAATGTTGGAACATACCCAGATAGCCCTTACAGGCAGAGGCTCAACCCTTGTATCCAGCAGTACAAAGCCCTGAAAGGGCGACAGAACACAGGCAGGGGTGTAACCCCTGTCTGATATGGTAAACAAAAAATAGAACCCCGAAGGGGTGACAGATGGCGTCATGATACTATTCTGTCACCCCTTCGGGGTTTGGGGTTTGGTGGGGTGTCCGTCGTACAGGGGTTTCGCTTCGCTGCACCCCTGCCTGTATTCTCATGTCCCCTTCGGGGACAGCCTACCCCATAACCCTCAATTCAGATTTCCAAAGACCACACATCATCGTTATACGACGCTGTTATGCGGACGGAACCCGCAGTGTGACAAATCCCACAAAAAAGAGACTTGCATTAGTATCATGTGCTATCCTCTTATTAATGGTTCATCCGCTAAATGGATAGGTGGAGTCGTGTAGGGAGAGGAGTTTGAGCTTAAAGAAAGGCATGTCTCTGTAGCCATAGGCTTGCCGTTTCATGGTCTTGATTTTATTGTTGATGCCTTCGAGTTTGCCGTTGGTTATCGGGAAATCGTACCAGGCGAGGATTCCATCGTGGTGTTTCAGAAAAGTGTCGGCGACAGTCATCAAGGGTTTGATACCAGAGTTCCTGGCCTGTTCAATCCAGTCATCCAACACCAAAGCCGCGTCGTGC
>JAEEGL012512432.1_pt1 | contig 21341 bp, 13 predicted proteins | sample 9134231 | NCBI WGS metagenome assembly JAEEGL01 (sample SAMN16246548, study PRJNA631951) | gut metagenome | biome: gut microbiome; feature: rumen; material: fiber-attached | host: Bos | place: Iran: Karaj | collected 2018-10
CGCGCCGGTAAGGACGCGACAGGGAAGGTGGGCGACGGCGTTGGGATCCTGACGCAGCTGCCCCATGAACTCTTTGCCCGTGTGATGAAGGAGAAAGGCTGTACCCCGGCAGCGCCCGGAAACTACGGCGTGGGGATGGTGTTCTTCCCGCAGGAACAAAGAACCAGGGTTTTCGCGCGGCGGATGTTCGAAGTGATCGCGGAAAAAAACGGACTGAAAATCCTGTTCTGGAGAGACGTGCCGGTCCATCCGGAGGTGCTGGGGCAGGTAGCCCGGGACTGTATGCCTGTGATCTGCCAGTGCTTTATAGAACGGCCCGAGGGTACGGAGCAGGGGCTGCCTTTTGAACGGAAGCTTTATCTCCTCAGGAGAGAGTTCGAGCAGAGCAATGTGGATACCTACATCTGTTCGCTTTCCTCCAGGACCATCGTTTATAAGGGCATGTTCCTGGTGGGGCAGCTCAGGACGTTTTATGAAGATCTGATGCAGACTGATTACGAGACTGCCATCGCGCTGGTCCATTCCCGTTTTTCCACGAATACCACGCCCAGCTGGGAAAGAGCCCATCCTTACCGGCTGATCGCCCACAACGGAGAAATTAATACGATCCGGGGCAACGCGGATAAAATGCTGGCAAGAGAGGAAACCATGTCCTCCGATTTTCTGCAGGAGGATGACAACACCCTGAAGATTTATCCCGTTGTGCACCCGGACGGATCAGACTCCGCGATGCTGGACAATGCGCTGGAATTCATGATGATGAACGGGATGGAGCTTCCCGAGGCGGTGATGATCACTATCCCGGAGCCGTGGAAGCACGACCGGGATATGGAGCAGGAAAAGAAAGACTTTTATCACTATTACGCTACCATGATGGAACCCTGGGACGGACCGGCCGCGGTAATCTTCAGCGACGGGGAGGTGCTGGGCGCGACGCTGGACCGGAACGGGCTTCGGCCTTCCCGCTACTATGTGACGGATGGAGGCCGGCTGGTCCTCTCTTCGGAGGTCGGCGTACTGGACGCGGATCCCGCGCATATCGTGAAAAAAAGCCGGCTGATGCCTGGACGCATGCTGTTGGTGGATACCCGGAAAAAAAGGATTCTTTCGGACGAGGAGTGCAAGCGGTTTTATGCCGGGCGAAGCCCCTTCGGGGAATGGCTGGACCGGAACCTGAAGAAGCTTAAGGATATCCCCATGCCGAATCACAAGCCTCCGGAAAATAGCCAGGATCTCAGGGACAAGCTGTACCGGGCGTTCGGCTACACGTATGAGGAAGTCAAGGACCAGCTTCTTCCCATGGCGGAAAAAGGAAACGAACCCACGGCTTCCATGGGGCACGACGTGCCGTTGGCAGTGCTGTCGGAAAAACATCAGAACCTTTTCGACTACTTCAAGCAGCTTTTCGCCCAGGTCACCAATCCGCCCATCGATTACCTGCGGGAAGAAATCGTGACGGACACGACGGTGTACGTGGGAAGCGCCGGAAACCTTCTGGAGGAAAAGAGCGAAAACTGCCGGGTTCTGGAACTTGACCAGCCTATCCTTACCGGGACCGACATGATCCGTCTCAGGTCACTGAACAGTCCCGGCCTCCGGACGGGAACCGTCCCACTTCTTTACTACAGGAGCATGGAGCTGTCCAGGGCGGTGGAGCAGCTTCTGGTAAGCGTGGACCGTACGGTGGCGCAGGGTGTGAATATCATCATTCTGTCCGACTGGGGCGTGGACGAGAACCATCTGGCTATCCCGTCCCTTCTTGCGGTGTCTACAGTCTGCGGACATCTCGTGCGAACCAAGAAAAGGACCGCGGTTTCCGTCCTCCTGGAGAGCGCGGAGCCCCGTACCGTCCATCATTTCGCGTGCCTTTTCGGTTTCGGGGCACAGGCGATTTATCCCTATCTGGCGCACGAGTGCATCGGGGAACTAATTGAAGAAGAAATCCTGGACAAGGACTTCCACACCGCGGTGGCTGATTACAACCGGGCAATCCTGAACGGAATCGTAAGAATCGCTGCGAAGATGGGGATTTCCACCCTGCAGGCTTACGAGTCCGCCCGGATTTTCGAGAGCATCGGCCTGGGCAGGGACGTGATTGACCGCTATTTCTCAGGCGCCGCGGCGGATGCCTACGGTATCGGGATCCGGGAGATCGAGGACGGCGTGCGCTACAGACACGATCATGCTTTCGATCCCCTGGGGCTGGGACTTGACACCACGCTGGATTCCATCGGCTTCCATAAGCTCCGCAGCGGGGAAAACAAAGAAGACCATCTCTGGAATCCTGCGGTCATCACACTGCTCCAGCAGGCCGTGCGGGAAGGAAATTACGAAAAGTTCAAGGCCTACACGGCCCTGGTGGACAATGAACTGCCGCATACGCTGCGGGGACTTTTGGAATTTGTTCCCGCGGGCAGCCCGGTGGCCCTGGACGAAGTGGAGCCGGTGAGCGAAATCGTGAAACGCTTCAAGACCAGCGCCATGAGTTACGGCGCTATTTCCCAGGAGGCCCACGAGACCATGGCCATAGCCATGAACCGCCTGGGCGGACGTTCCAACACCGGAGAAGGCGGAGAAAACGAATCCCGTTTCGGGACGGAGACGAATTCAAAGATCAAACAGGTCGCGTCCGCGCGTTTCGGCGTGACAAGCGCCTACCTTATGAGCGCGGAGGAAATCCAGATCAAAATGGCGCAGGGCGCGAAGCCGGGAGAAGGCGGACACCTGCCCGGTGCGAAAGTATACCCCTGGGTCGCGAAAACCAGGTATGCCATGCCGGGAGTATCCCTCATTTCCCCGCCGCCGCACCATGACATCTATTCTATCGAAGATCTGGCACAGCTGATCTACGACCTGAAAAACGCGAACCGGAAGGCCCGGATCAACGTCAAACTGTGCAGTGAAGCAGGGGTCGGGACCATCGCCTCCGGCGTCGCAAAAGCGGGAGCACAGGTGATCCTCATTTCCGGATATGACGGAGGAACCGGCGCTGCGGCTGCTTCCTCCATTCACGGGGCGGGCATTCCCTGGGAGCTGGGACTTTCCGAAGCCCACCAGACGCTGGTGAAAAACGGTCTCCGGGGACGCGTAGCCCTGGAAACGGACGGGAAGCTGATGAGCGGAAGAGACGTGGTAATCGCCGCCATGCTGGGAGCTGAGGAATACGGTTTTGCCACAGCGGTGCTGGTGTGTATGGGCTGCATGATGATGCGGGCCTGTACGCTGGATACCTGTCCTGTGGGCATCGCCACCCAGAATGAACGGCTCAGGGCACGTTTCCGCGGAAAACCGGAGCACGTGATAAATTTCATGCGGTTTGTGGCGGAGGAGATGCGGGAGATTATGGCTTCCCTGGGGATCCGTACCGTCGAGGAGATGATCGGGCGGTCAGACCTCCTGAGGCCGAAGAAACGACAGATTACAAAACGCGCGGAAATGGTTCAGCTGGAATCCATTCTCGGAAAAGAGTTCGCTTCCGCGAAAGAACGTCATTTCTGTCCGGACCGGGTTTACGACTTCCGGCTGGAGGATACGGTGGACGAACGGATTCTGCTGCCGTGGCTGGAAGAAGCGGCAGGTTCGGCTGAAAAAGAGAAGCAGTCCGGCCAGGCGGTTCCCAAACCGTCGGAGATCCGGATCGAAGTTTCTTCCACCGACAGGACGGTGGGAACCATTTTCGGGTCGGAAATCACCGCTAGATACGGGAATACGCTTCCGGACGATACTTTCCGCATTCGTGTGAAGGGCGGCTGCGGGCAGTCTTTCGGCGCCTTCCTTCCGAAGGGTGTGACCATGGAAGTGGAGGGGGACGCAAACGACGGTTTCGGAAAGGGGCTTTCCGGAGGGAAACTGATCCTGTATCCGCCGAAGGATGCCGGCTTCAAAGCGAACGATAATATTGTGACGGGCAACGTGGCGCTGTACGGCGCGACGGCGGGAACCGCGTATTTCTGCGGAATCGCGGGAGAGCGCTTCTGTGTCCGCAACTCCGGGGCCACCGCAGTCGCGGAAGGCTGCGGGGACCACGGGCTTGAGTATATGACCGGAGGAAAGGCCGTGATCCTCGGACCTACGGGGAAAAACTTTGCGGCCGGAATGAGCGGCGGCAAGGCTTATGTGCTGGATCTGGACCACCGCCTGTACAGGCGCATGAATGCCGGAATGCCGCCGGCGGAGGAAGTGACGGGAAAGGAAGACCAGGATGAGCTGAAAGGCATTCTCCGGGATTATGCAGCGGCCACGGGATCGAAGCTGGCAGAGGAAATACTCCGGGATTTCCCGGCATATCTTCCGCATTTCAAGATGATTCTTCCGAAGGAATACCAGCGCGTGGTGTCGGCATTTGAAAAATACCGGGAAGAAGGCCAGACGAGGGAACAGGCGATGATGTCCGCTTTCAGGGAAACGACCGGAAAGGCGTAAAAAATGGGAAAGAATACAGGATTTCTGGAATATGAACGACAGGAAAACCGGGCGCAGGAAGTGCTTACCCGAATCGGCAGCTTTCAGGAATTCCGCCGGCCTCTCACAGAGACTGAGCGGAGGGAGCAGGGCGCGCGCTGCATGAACTGCGGCGTTCCTTTCTGCCAGTCCGCTTTCTCCCTGAAGGGGATGACGGTGGGCTGTCCGCTGCACAACCTGATCCCGGAATGGAACGACGAAGTGTACAGGGGACATCCCGGGCATGCGCTCTCCAGACTTTTAAAAACCAACAATTTCCCCGAGTTTACCGGGAGAGTCTGTCCGGCCCTCTGCGAAAAGGCCTGCCTCAACGGCCTGGACGGGGAACCGGTGACCGTTCATGACAATGAACTCTATATCATCGAACACGCTTTCCGCAGCGGGAAGATGAAGCCCCGTGTTCCGAAAGTGCGTTCAGGGAAAAGGGTGGCTGTCATAGGCAGCGGGCCGTCAGGCCTCGCCGCTGCCGACCAGTTAAACCGCAGAGGTCATGAAGTCACTGTGTTCGAGCGGGAAAATGAAATCGGCGGTCTTCTGATGTACGGGATACCGAACATGAAGATCGACAAGCAGATCATCAGCAGACGCAGAAAGCTGATGGAAGCGGAAGGCGTCCGGTTTATTACCGGTATAAATGTAGGCGCCGGCACAGACTGCCGGGAACTCCTGGATTCTTACGACGCCGTGGCGCTCTGCACCGGTGCGAAGGAAGCCAGAAAGCTTTCCGCGGAAGGAACGGAACAGGTGAAAAGCGGGATCCTGTACGCGGTGGATTATCTGACGAAGACTACGAAAGAGCTCCTGGACGATTCCGGACATGAGGAAGACCCCGCTTCCATGAAAAACATGACGGCCGGGAAAAATGTGGTGATACTCGGCGGGGGAGACACCGGGAATGACTGCGCGGGAACGGTTGTGCGCCTGGGCGCGGCGTCGGTCCGTCAGATCGAGATGATGCCGGCCCTGCCGGAAGAACGAAGAAAAGACAATCCCTGGCCGGAATGGCCCATGGTGAGAAAAACGGATTACGGCGTGGAAGAGGTGATCCAGGTTTACGGAGCGGATCCGAGAATGTATGAAACCACGGTAAAGAAAGTCATGGCTGATGAAAACGGCGCGCTTCGGGCAATCCGGACCGTAGGCGTCCGCTTCCGGGACGGGAAGCTGACGGAAGAGGAAGGAACGGAAGAGGAGTTTCCCTGCGAACTCCTTCTTGTGGCAGCCGGTTTTATCGGCTGCGAGCGGTATACGCCGGACGCCTTCGGCGTGGAAGTGGACGGGAGAGGAAGAGTCCGTACCGGGACAGATCCGGATGCGGGTCCGTACGCGACCGGTGTTCCCGGTATATTTGCCGCCGGCGATATGCGCAGGGGACAGTCGCTGGTGGTCTGGGCCATCCATGAGGGAAGAGGCTGCGCCAGGGATATCGACCGCTGGCTGATGGGCTATACGGAAATGCCGGAATAAAAGAAGCAGTTCTGACAGGTACAGAAAAAAGAAACGGAAACGCTCCGAAATGAACGTTTCCGTTTTCCTTTTCATCGTAGCGAGAGGGGGATTTGAATTCTACGCTCCGCTCCGGTCGGCGCAGAGCCGGCGTCCCCCGGACGCCGTGCGCCCTCTCCACTGCTCCGCAGTGTCTCGGGTTCAAATCTGATGAAAAAAGGAATCCTTTCGGATTCCTTTCAGTAGCGAGAGGGGGATTTGAACCCTCGACACTGCGGGTATGAACCGCATGCTCTAGCCAACTGAGCTATCTCGCCATAATAAGTGCTGCAGCTTGAACAGCTTTTTAAGTATAAATTCTCAAAATTCCTTTGTCAATATCCAGAATCATAAAGTTACCATTGATTCAGCCGGGGAAATGGATATAAACTAGACACAGTATTTTGTTTTTTTGGTTTTTATTTGAAGGAAGGATGGAAATAACAATGAACAATGAACGGGAAAGACTGGGAAGCCGGCTCGGATTCATTATGCTGAGCGCGGGCTGCGCGATCGGCTGCGGCAACGTATGGAAATTCCCCTGGATGACGGGGCAGTATGGCGGCGGCGGATTTGTGCTTGTATATCTGCTCTGTCTGCTTCTTCTGGGCCTTCCGTCCCTGGTTATGGAATTTGCCATCGGCAGGGCGGCGCAGGCGAGCCCGGTCAGAATGTACCAGAAACTTGAAAAGCCCGGACAGAAATGGCATATCCACGGTTACTTCGCACTGCTCGGCAATATTGCCCTGATGGCTTTCTATACGGTCGTTACCGGCTGGATGATGTATTACTTCTGCATGTTCCTGGTTGGCAAAACCGCGGATCTCGGATTTGTAGCTATGATTACCAACCCTGGCGTCAACGTGATCTTCCTGCTGATCGCCGTCGTACTGGGCTTCGCTGTTCTGAGCTTCAATCTGCAGGGCGGCCTGGAAAGAGTTACAAAATATCTGATGACGGCGCTGTTTGTCCTGATGATCGTCCTTGCAGTCCACAGCGCTCTGCTTCCCGGCGCAGGCGAAGGCCTTTCTTTCTACCTGGTTCCTGATTTTTCCAAGATCAACGGCTCTGTCGTTGTCGGCGCTATGAACCAGGCATTCTTTACGCTGAGCATCGGCATCGGTTCCATGGCAATCTTCGGCAGCTATATCGGCAAAGAGCGTTCCCTGATGGGTGAATCCGTCAACGTCATTCTGCTGGATACTTTCGTGGCGATCATGGCCGGCTTCATCATGTTCCCGGCATGCTTTACCTACGGGATCGAAGTCAATGCCGGCCCGTCCCTTCTGTTCGATACAATGGCGACTGTTTTCAACAATATGGCCGGCGGCCGCATCTGGGGGACGATGTTCTTCCTGTTCATGGTTTTCGCGGCATTTTCCACGGAACTGGCGGTATTCGAAAACATTCTTGCCTGTATCCGCGAGCTGACCGGATGGAACAGGCCGAAGGGATGTATCGCCTGCGGTATCGGCATTTTCGCGCTTGCCCTGACCACAGCCCTCGGTTACAGTGTGTTTTCTTTCCAGCCTTTCGCGGAAGGATCCGCATGGCTTGATTTCTGGGATTTCATCGTCAGCACGAACCTCCTTCCGATCGGCGCGTTCGTCTTCTCGATTTTCTGCTGCTACAAGATCGGCTGGGGCTGGGATGAATTCATCAAAGAAGCAAATGCCGGCAAAGGCATGAAGGTTCAGGAATGGATGAAGCCGATCTTCAAATACTTCGTTCCGGTGTGTGTGCTGGCGCTTTATATCTACGGCCTTACTACTTTCCAGTGGAAATAATTCTGAACAGCCGGAAGCAGCATTTGATTTGAGTTATCTGAAATGAATACTTCGTCCGTATGATCTTTAAGAGATTTGCGGACGAAGTTTTTCATTACAGACCGATATTATCCTTCCGGTTCCGTGCGGCACAGGTGTGACACGGCGGTCTTTTTTAAGACATATAAGCATGATAGAATAAAACAACAGGTAAAAGAACAGAAACGGAAGTTACCGGGATTGAGATTCAAAATGCGGTGTGGATAGCGGATGACTTTGACAATACCTTCATTTATATACTTTATTCTGGTTTGCCTGGTGTTTTTTATTGTCAGGGAAGCATTCAGAACAAAAGTCCTGGTATTTGCAAGTCTTCTGTATGTTTTTTACCTGAGCCCTTCTGCGGCAGCCGTTTTATTGGCTGTCTCTGTTATTACATGGCTTGGGGGAATGCTGGAAGGCAGGCTCGCCCGTACAAACCGCCGCCGGTCAGCTTTTGCTGTTTCCTGTTTCTGCATCGTTCTGGCAGTCCTTTCACTGCTTGTTTTTAAGTATATCCATCTGTTTCCGGCAGCAGAAAGAGTTCCGTTCTTATCAGGCGTAATCATGCCGGTCGGCTATTCGTTTTATATTTTCCAGGTGATCAGTTATTTGGTCGATATCGTTGCATTCCGTGCGGAACCTGACAGTAATTGGCTGGATGTCCTGCTGTATTTATGCTGGTTCCCGAAATATGTCAGCGGACCGATCGAAAGGAAAGATTCATTTGATTCTCAGCTTAAAAATGCGGAAATAGTGTTTTTTTCTGATCCTGCCCGGTGGAAAAAGACGATCGGTTATATCCTCGTCGGGTGTTTTTATAAAGTCGTTGTCGCGAACAGGCTCGGGATCTATGTCGATACAATATTTGAGCATAGTGAGGGTTTCAGCAGTACGTGGCTGCTTATAGGTATTTTGTTATATTCTTTCCAGATATACTGTGATTTTGCGGGTTATTCTTATGCAGCCATCGGGATTTCAATGGCTTTTGGTATTGAACTGACACAGAACTTCATGATGCCTTACTGCAGTTCGAACATTACGGAATTCTGGCGCAGATGGCACCGTTCCCTGAGTAACTGGCTGAGAGATTATCTGTATATTCCGCTTGGAGGCAGCCGCCGGGGAGAAACGGTCAAAATCCTGAATACATTCCTGGTATTCCTGGTTTGTGGAATGTGGCACGGGGCAGGAACCGGATTCATCGTGTGGGGGATTCTCCACGGCGTGTACTCTGCTGTTGACGGTATATTAAATAAGAGACATGTCCGGTTTATCAGGGAGGGCGTTTTGGGACGACTGCTTACGTTTTCCGCCGTTTCTTTCGCCTGGATTTTTTTCAGGGCTTCTTCGGCTAAGGCAGCTTTTCAGTATATCAGGACTTTTTTGAAGATCGGTCCGAGACTTCACACTTTCTGGGTTGAATTTGAAGCTCTGGGCCTTAATAATGTGGAAGCGGGAATCATTATTGTCCTTGTGATCATTATTGTTATCTTCGATATAGCAGCTTACCGGCGAAATTGTGCCGTTCCCGATATCTTTCACGAAAAACACTATCTGATCCGGTATTCAGCAGTTTTTATCCTTTTGATGGTGATTATAATCCTGGGAATTTACGGACCGAATTATGACAGCAGCCAGATGATTTATATGCAGTTCTGAACCTTCAGGGAATGCTTATGCGGTTAAAGCCAAGACAGACAGCGGCAATCATATTATTTGTAATACTGTTTATCATCTGTTATACCGCTTGTGACAGAGTCCTCAGCATCAAAACAGATCACGGGATTCGACAGGCGAGGGATATGTATGCCCAGCCCCGTGATACCATTGACGTCGTCTTTATGGGCTCCAGTCATATTCATTGCAATGTAAATACAGCGATGCTGTGGGAAAAGTACGGAATCGCGGGATATAATTACAGTGCCGCGGAACAGCCGCTATGGACAACCTATTACTATCTCAGGGAGATCTGTAAATATCAGAAACCGAAGTTGATTGTCCTGGATTTGTACTCGCCGGCAAGATTCAAAGATGATTATCAATATAACTGGTTAACAGACAATCTGAACGGGGTACGGTTTTCCTGGAATAAAATACAGATGATTTTAAAAAGCTGTGAGTTTGACAGGGTATGGGACTTTTTCCCGTCCATAGCGACCTATCATCTCAGATATGCTGATTTGAAGAAGGAAGACTGGGATTATCTTACTGTTTCGAAAGCAGAGAGGGCGGCTTTTAAGGGATACACACCTTATTACAATATCGTTCCCCAGGAAGAGCCGGTTATCACCGAAGACTTAAGCGGCGGAATTACGATCAAATCGGAGATATATCTGCAGAAAATAATAGAGTATGCAAAAGAAAAGGAAATTGATCTGTTCCTGATGGTGTCGCCGTATATCACTACGGACGAAGATGAGCTGGTATATAACCGGATGCATGAAATTGCGGATCATTTCGGTCTTCAGTTTAACAGTACAAATTACAGCTATGAAACGATGGGTCTGGATTTTGAGACGGATTTCAATGATCATTCCCATTTGAATTACCACGGAAGCTGCAAGTTTTCCGATTATCTGGGCGGAGAACTGAAACGGATGTATGATCTGCCGGACAGAAGGGGACAGGAGAAATGGGAGTCCTGGGACAGACATGCGATGCAGATACGGCAGGAAGCTGAGAGGGTAATTCCGGCAAAGTAATAAGGGAAGATGTTTTTGAAAACCGAGTATACGGCAGCAGACATGAACAGCAAAAAAAGTTTCGCGAATAAATACTATATCTATTTCTGTGCTGCGGTGTTCCTGATCCTGATGCTGGCGTCACGGTCGTCTTTTCTGTATGTATTCAACAACTGGGACGACGCGAACAGCTATCTGTCTGTCGGGAAAGCACTTTTCAACGGGAAGATGCCTTACCGGGACGTTTTTGACCAGAAGGGTATGTATCTGTACTTTTTATACGGGCTTGCCTATCTGGTTTCGCATACGACTTTTGCCGGCGTTTTCCTTCTGGAAATAATCATCGGCATACTGGACGTGATCGGCTTTTACAGAATTCTCCGGCTGTATACGGATGAGATGTTGTCCGCCGCCATGGCTCCGCTTGTCTATGCCGCCGCAGTTTGTTCAAGAAGTTTCTGGTGGGGCGGGGCAGCGGAAGAGATCTGCCTGCCGTTCTACGTCTGGGGCCTGTATCTGATCGCGGATTACTTCAAAAACCAGTACGCCGAACGTACCATGCCGGCGAAGACGGTGTTTTTCGGCGGGATACTGGCGGGTATCATCGCGAATATCAAATTCAACGGGCTGGGTTTCTACTTTGCGTGGATGGCGGTCGTCTGGCTGGCTTTCCTTGCGCATAAAGAATACGCGGCAAGTATCAAAGCCTGTCTGGTCTTCCTTTTCGGCATGTTCCTGCCGTTTGTTCCCTGGCTGATATATTTCGGAGCGCAGGGCGCCCTGTATGAGTGGTATTGGGGATATGTGTACGTCAACGTTTTTCTGTACAGCGACCTGCAGGCGGAAGGGCCCGGCCTGTATGAACGGATTTACGGCCTGGCTAAAACACTGTACTGGCTGATTCACGATAATTTTGAGTATTTCGGATTTGTGATCGCGGGCCTTTTCTACATGCTGCTTGCAAAAGAGCGGAAGATCCTGGAAAGGCTGTACGCGCCGATCCTGTTCGGTTTCCTGTTCCTGGGGATTTTTGTGGGAGGCCGTTTCCTGCCGTACTACGCGCTGCCGCTTTCGGTTTTTGCGGTATTCGGGTTTGCGCTTCTGGGGAAGATTATCCAGGGCGCGCTAAAGAACCGGGAAATCGGTATCCGCGCCGGCGCGGCGGCCTGCCTTATGTGCACAGCGCTTTCACTTGTTTTTATTTATTGCACTTCCATGAATATCCCGTTCATGCAGGAAACGAAAGAGAATTATTTCATGTTCCGGTTCCGGGATGAGGTCCTGGAAAAAGAAAATCCGACGCTGTTAAACGTCGGATGCCTGGATGCCGGGTTATATACGCTGACGGATATTGTACCGACCTGCCGCTGGTTCCAGACGCAGACGCTGGAAGTGGAAGACAAGGCCAACGATCCTTTTTCGGAGCAGGAGCGGTACGTCAGGGAAGGTCTTACGGATTTCGTGATCGCGCGTGACAATTATCCGCCCTGTATAACGGATCGGTATGAACTGATTGACAAACAGGATTACAGTTTCAGCGATTACGATTTCATCTATTACCTGTTCAGGAAGAAAGGGCTGTAGACCCCCGGATGGAGAGACTGACGTCCAGCCGGACGTCTTCGGCAGGGCGCCCTTCCATCAGGTCGTTCAGGCGGGCTGCCGCCTGGACTCCCAGTTCATAATTGTTCTGTTCTACGATCGTCAGTTCAGGTGTGACAACGTGCGAGATCAGGCCGCCGTTAAAGCAGATCAGGGAGACTTCTTCCGGGACGCCGATTCCCTGTTCGCGGAAAAGCCTCAGGACACCGGTCGCGCAGCGGTCGTTCGTCACCAGGATCCCGTCGAATTCATGCATGCCGGTCAGCAGCGCATGTGCTCCCTGATAGCCTGATTCATGGCTGAAACCTCCGAAAGCAATGAGATTGGGATCCACGGAGAGGCCTTCTTCCTCCAGCGCCCGGCAGTAGCCTGTATACCGGTCGAATGCGGTACAGGCGCCCTGGGCCGGAGAATTGTATTCCCGGACAAATGTTTCATAATCCCGGATATTGTCTCCCCAGAAATTGACCATAAGAGCGATGTGGCGCCGCCTCAAGCGGAGCATATATTTCGTGGCGATATAACCGGCGGCGACATTGTCCTGGTAAACATGCGGGACGCCGGGAGAGACCAGGCGCCTGGCCGCGATGACCATCGGGATATGTTCCAGTCCCGGATAGTGCTCCAGCGGATTGTCGGAAGTCGTACCGGAAAAGATGACGCCGTCCACACCGGAAAAGATGATCTGTCTGAAACATTTTTCCTCGATTTCCGAATCAGCCCTTGTATTCATGACGATGACTTCCTGGCCGTTTTCGCGGGCCCGGTCAATTACGCCGTCTGCAATGGAAGAATAGTAGGTGTTTTCCAGCGCCGGAATGATCAGGGCAATACGGCGGACGCCGTTCTGCCCGTGCAGGACCGGCCCGGTATAATTCAGCGCCCTGGCGGCGGTAAGAACCCGTTCGGAAAGCAGCGGGTCGACGTGGGCGTTCCCGTTGAGGACACGGGATACGGTGGCCAGGGAAACGCCGGCTTTCTGCGCGATATCTTTTATCGTAATTTTCGACATATCGGTGCTCCGGAAAAAACAGTCTCTCTGTTGGATACATTTTTACTATATCAAAGTGCATTTTCTATTTCAAGAAAAAATTTTCTTGAATATCAAGTTTATATGAAAAAACGCCAATAAAAATATTGCACAAGTTTTCAAAATACAAATTGTTAATTATGACAAAAATTGTTTCAGATATGCCGAAAAGTCCAAAATACCTTGACGTTCCGGCTTTCTGAGATTATATTGAGTACAACGGAAAATCTTTCACACCCCACTGTCTGTGAGAAAATATTTTCACAAAGCAGATGGCGGAGAAAACGAAGAAAGAATTTTCAAAGAGCATATTACACAAAGAGGAGGAAAGAAAATGAAGAAATTCCTTGCAGTACTTCTTGCCGGAACCATGGCACTCGGTCTTGCAGCATGTGCGGCAGCCCCTGCGGCAGCCCCTGCGGCTGCTCCCGCGGCACCTGCAGCTTCCGCTGAAGCCCCCGCGGCAGCCCCGGCAGTTGACTATCCGACCAAAGCGATCACTATGATCATCCCTTACGGCGCGGGCGGCACTACTGACGTTGTCGGCCGTCAGCTGGCCATCGCGCTGGAAAAACAGCTCGGCCAGTCGATCGTAGTTGAGAACGTTTCCGGCGCTTCCGGCTCTGTCGGCGCGCAGGCCTGCCTGGATGCGGATCCGGACGGCTACACCATTATGCTGACTGCTGAGAGCCTTGGCACGCAGCGCGTTATGGGCATCAGCGAAATGAGCTATGCCGATTTCGAGCCGATCGTTTCCATCGCGAATGACCCGAAGGTCATCGTTGTTGCGAAAGACTGCGAATATCAGACCATCGATGAGCTCCTTGCCGCTATCAAAGAGAACCCGGGCAAGATCCAGATGAGCTACACCGGCCCCGGCGGATCCGGCCACGTACAGGCCCTGATCATGAACCAGTTCGGTTATGAGCCGGCCCTGACCGCTTACTCCAGCGGCGGCGAAGGCATCACGGCCGTCCTCGGCAAACAGGTTGTTTTCACGAACTCCAACTTCGCTACGGTCCGCTCCTATCTTGAAAGCGGAGACCTGAAGATGCTGGCTGTCTGCTCTACTCAGCCGCTTCCGTCTTATCCGGACGTTCCGACCCTGGCTTCCGCCATGCCCGGCAGCGATGCGATGATGGAGATCCCGTACACCCCTCTGAGCCTGGTCGTTGACAAAGACGTTGCTCCGGAAATCCGCGAGATCCTCCGCAACGCGACCCTGGAAGCCGTGAAAGACGCTGATTTCGATAAGTTCATGACTGACAACGGCATCGACAAACTGTACGAGAAATACACCACGATCGATGAGATCAAAGAATTCTTCGCCGGTTGGGAATCCACCGTATCCTGGCTCCTCTTCGATGCGGGCGCGACAGTCAACAGCCCTGAAGACTTCAATATTCCGAAGCCCTGATCTATAGAAGAAACGATAAACTGAGAAAATCCGGGCGGGAGCTTTATGCGCCCGTCCGGATTTTTTAGAAAGGAATGTCTCATGGAAAACAACGGCAAAAAAAGTCTGCTGAAATGTTCCAGCTTCCAGGACGCTGTTTTTGTGGGAGTCTGTTCGGTCGCCCTGCTGATTTATTCCCTGTATCATCATCATTTTGACCGCAATACTTCCGAATGGAAATTATCGCCGTTTCTCTTCCCGGTCCTGATTTCTGTATTCGGGATGCTTCTGACCGTATCCCTGATCGCGGACGCGGTCCAGGAATCCAGGGCGGCCGGGGAAGCGGCAGTGAAGGAAGCCGCGGCGAAGCACAATCTTAAGGGCACCCTCATTTTTATCGCCGCCTCGTTCGCTTATTATTACCTGCTGCCGAAACTCCACTTTATTCCGGCAACGATTCTGTATCTTCTGGGACTGTTCATTTATCTCGGTGAAAGAAAGTGGTGGAAGCTGATCCTGATTCCGGTTATCACGACGGCTGCCATCTACCTGTTGTTCGGCAAGGGCCTAAACGTCCGCCTGCCCTGAGGAGGTACTGATTCATGGAAGCTATGTTACTGAGTCTTAAATATTTCCTGGATATCCGGTTTATCCTGCTGTGCGGCGCGGGCAGTATCGCAGGCCTGTTCGTCGGCTCGATTCCCGGCCTGTCCGTATCCATGGCTACGGCGCTCCTGGTTTCGATCACCTATACCTGGTCGACCAATGACGCGCTGGCAACCGTTATGGGCGTATACGTCGTCGGCGTTTTCTCCGGCGCGCTTTCCGCCATCCTTCTGAATATCCCGGGCGCTCCCGCTTCGGTCGTTACCACGCTGGACGGTTATCCGCTGGCGAAGAGGGGAGAAGCATTCAAAGCCCTGAAATACGCTACCGTTTACTCATTTATCGGATCCGTTTTCGGACTGGTGGCTCTGGCGCTCCTTGCAAAGCCCATCACGGCAATTGCGCTGAAGTTCCAGCCGATGGATTATTTCCTGCTGGCCCTTTTCGGACTGGCCACTGTCGGCGGCCTGACGACCAAGAGTTTCTCCAAAGGTCTGGTCAGCGCGGTTTTCGGTCTGTTTTTCGCCATGATCGGGATGGACTCGGTGCTTGGTACGCCGAGACTGACCTTCGGCATCCGCAACCTGAACGCAGGGATCGCGACGGTTCCCGCGCTGGTCGGCCTGTTCGGCTTCGCCGAAGTGCTGAGCGTTATTTACGAAGGACAGATGAACGCGACGGTCAACCAGATCACGCACCAGGTCGTCAGGATCAAAGAGATCCTGAAAGACTTCTGGAGAAGCATGTACTACAGCGTCATCGGTACGCTGGTCGGCGCCCTGCCCGGAGCGGGCGGACCGGTTGCGGCGTTCCTTGCATATTCGCAGGCCAAGAAGATTGTTAAGAATCCGTCCCATCCCTTCGGTGAAGGCGCCGTGGAAGGCATCGTCGCTTCGGAAAGCGCGAACAACGCGTGTATCGGCGGCGCGCTGATCCCGATGCTTACGCTGGCGGTCCCCGGAGACGCGGTTACGGCGATTATCCTGTCCGTGTTTTACGTCCACGGACTCAAGCCCGGTCCGACGTTCCTGATGACCAATGCGGACAGTTTCTACGCGATCCTCGGCGGCGGGTTTATCGGCTGTGTATACCTGCTGGTGCTGGGGCTCCTGGTTGCGCCTCATCTTTCCAAGATCATCAACGTCCCGAAGACCATCCTGATGCCGATCGTGGCGCTCCTCTGCGTGATCGGTGCATATGCCTGCAATAACCGGCTCTTCGACGTCGGCCTGATGTTCTTCTTCGGCGTTCTCGGTTTCCTGATGCGTTCCCGCGGATATTCCGTGGCGCCCATGACCCTGGCGATCGTACTGGGCGGCATGATGGATTCCAACTTCCGCCGCGCGATTTCGCTCGCGGCTTCCGCCGACAACAAGATCGTCGCGCTGTTCGGACGTCCGATTACCATCGTCCTTACTGTCCTGACACTGATTTCGATTATCTCCAATGTCCCGGCTGTGAAACGTCTGACAGACCGGATAATTACGGGCAAAAAGGAGGACTAGTGTGAAAAATCACGCTGATGCGCTGGTTTTTCACACGGCTGTTTGTGCCGGAGCGCCGCAAACAGCTTTGATGGCAGCCGGGAAACCGCATTCGCGATTTTCCGCCGCCCCGTCGCACAGAGCGCTCCGGAATGGAGAATGACATGTTTGCTTATTCAAAGAAAGGCTCCATGCACGGTACCCTCGCAGTGCCGGGATCCAAGAGCGCCACGATCCGTGCCGTGCTTTTCGGCATGCTGGCCGACGGTACGACCGTGATTCATAACCCGCTTCCTTCAAAGGACGGGCTGGCTGCTCTGAAAGCGGCCAGGGATTTCGGCGCGGAAGTTATCGTAGACGAGGCGGCCAATACCTGGACCGTCAAAGGCCTGAACGGAAAGCCGAACGTTCCTGAAAACGTCCTGGACACCATGAATTCCGGTACGACCACCAGCTTTATTACCGGTATCTGCACGCTGCTTACCGACGGCTACGCCGTCATCACCGGTGACGAGCAGATCCGCAGAAGGCCGTGGCGGCACGAGACAAACGCGCTGAAGGAACTGGGCGCGACCTGTATCCATACCCGTCCGGACTGCGACTGCCCTCCGCTCGTGATCCGGGGTCCCCTGCACGGCGGCACCTGTCACCTGCCGGGATTCAATTCCCAGCATATTTCCGGCATTCTGGCGCCCGCGGCACTTCTGCCTGCCGGCCAGAGCGTGGATATAGAAGTGGAAAACCCGCTGGAAGCGCTGTACGTCCAGCTGACTGTCGACTGGCTGAAAAAGTTCGGCGTAACCGTTGAAAACAGTAAAGACTATAAACACTATCACATCGAAGGCGGACAGAAACTGAAAGCCTGCGACTGCCTCGTGGCATCCGACTGGTCGGGCGTCGCGTTCCCGCTGGTCGCTGCAGCCTGCACCGATTCCGAACTTACTATTACAGACGTCGATTTCGAGGACAGCCAGGGCGACAAAGCCGTTGCCGATATTCTGATCGAGATGGGCGCGGATATTGAAAAAGACCTGGAAGGCCATAAGCTGGTTATTCACGGCGGTAAGCCCCTCCACGGCGTCGACATCGATATGAACCTGATCCCGGACAGCCTGCCGGCGCTTTCCGTCGCGGCGGCATACGCGCAGGGAGATACGCATTTCTCCAGTCTTGCACATGTGCGCGTGAAGGAAACCGACCGCGTAGCGGTCATGCAGGAAGTCCTTTCGGCCTGCGGGGCGGACGTCGACATCACAGCGGATTCCATGACCGTACACGGCGGAAAACCGCTGCACGGTGCCGAAGTTTCCAGTCATGACGACCACCGCGTAGCGATGGCGATGGCAGTCTGCGGCCTTCTGCTCGAAGAAGGCGAGATGAAGATCAGCAATCCTGAATGCGCGGCAGTATCCTTCCCCGGATTCTATGAGACCATGAACAAAGCCGGCGCGGGATTCGAGTTGAGGTAAACAGAAGAGGATCAGATTATGAAAACAGTAATGCTCCGCGGCGTCGAAGTCGGCGCCGGCATGCCGAAGATCATCGTTCCCATCGTCGCGAATACGGCGGAGGGAATCCTGGCCAAGGCGGAAGAGTTTTTAAACTATGAATTTGACGTAGTTGAATGGCGCGTTGATTTTTACGACGACGTCTTTGATACGGAAAAAGTACTGCAGACCCTGAAAGCGCTGAATGAAAAACTGGGCGATAAGCCGATCCTGTTTACGTTCCGTACCAAAAAAGAGGGCGGTGAAAAGGAAATTTCCATGGAAGCGTACACGGCACTGAATACGGCTGTTGCGGCATCCGGTTACGCGGACGCGGTGGACGTGGAAATCTTCTCCGGCGACGACGTGGTCCGCGCTAATATCGACGCGATCCACGCTGCCGGCAAAGCGGTCGTCGGTTCCAACCACGATTTCTTTAAGACCCCGGACAAGGCAGACCTGCTGTACCGTCTCAGGAAGATGCAGGACATGGGAGCGGACATCCCGAAGATCGCGGTGATGCCGACCTGCCAGGCGGACGTAATTACCCTGCTGGATGCGACCCAGGAAATGTACACGAAGTATGCCGACCGCCCGATCATTACGATGAGTATGGCCAAAGGCGTCATCACCCGCCTGGTCGGCGAGTATTTCGGTTCTTCGATGACGTTCGGCGCGGTGGGCCAGGTTTCCGCACCCGGGCAGATCCCGGCGGACCAGCTCAGGAACGTGATGGAAATCCTGCACAGGGCGCTTGCCTGAAAGAGAATGGAGAACAAATAATGAGCAGACATGTTACCGGACATACAAAACTGCTGTGCCTTCTGGGCAGCCCTGTGGCGCACAGCATTTCTCCTGAAATGCATAATGAAGCCTGCAGAATCCTGGATCTGGATTATGAATACCTGGCGTTCGACGTCGGAACGGAAACCCTGGAAGACGCGGTCAAAGGCTTGGTCGTCATGGGGGCGAAGGGCTTTAACCTGACGATGCCGGACAAAAACAAAATGGCGGAGCTGTGCGACGAACTGTCCCCGGCTTCAAAGATCGGCGGTGCGGTCAATACCGTCCTGATCAGAGAAGACGGCACCCTGTACGGCACGACCACGGACGGCATCGGCTATATGAGGAGCGCTGAGGATGCGGGCTGCGACCTGAAAGGGAAAAAGATCGTGCAGATGGGCGCCGGCGGCGCCGGCACGGCAATCCTCATCCAGGCGGCGATCGACGGCGTGGGCTCCATCGACGTTTTCAATGCGAAAGACGCTTTCTGGCCGCGCGTGGAAAAGATCGTATCGGACCTGAACGAACAGACTTCCTGTAAGGTACGCCTTCACGACCTGAAGGATATGGCCGACCTGAAAGCCTGCATTGCGGACGCGGACCTTCTGCTGAACACGACGCCGGTCGGCATGAGCCGGATTCCCGGCTGCCTTATCCCGGATCCTTCCTATTTCCATGAAGGCCTGGTCGTTTCGGACGTCATCTATGAGCCGAAGGAAACAGAACTCTTAAAGATGGCGAAAGAAGCCGGGCTTAAGACGTTCAACGGCATGTACATGCTCCTGTACCAGGGCGCGGCTTCCTTCAAACTCTGGACCGGGCAGGATATGCCGACGGAAGAAGTCAAGGCGAAGTCTTTTTCGTAAGCAGATCTGGCATCTTCGATATTTGACGTAAGACAACTGCACAATACGAAACAGATTAATCTTTAAAAGCCGTGCGGCGGACGGGAAAAACCTTCCGCCGCACGTTTGTTTTGCCGGAATCTGTACTTTTGCCGGCTGAATCATATAATAGAGGATAGATTGTCGGGAAGATGTGAGTTCACAGTCCGGTACATCCGTATAAAGGAACACACAAATGGAACTATTCAGCGGCCGTCCTGAAAATGAAGAAGGAAGACTCCCCCGGGAGATCAGGACGTATGATTTCCTGGACAGCCTGGGGATCCCCTATCAGCGCACCGACCACGGGCAGGCCGACAACATGGAGGCCTGCAATGAGATCGATGCGGTGCTGGGCGTAATCATCTGCAAGAATCTTTTTTTATGCAACCGGCAGAAGACTAATTTCTATCTGCTGATGATGCCGGGAGAAAAAAAGTTCAAAACAAAAGAGTTGTCGTCGCAGATCAATGCGGCAAGGCTTTCTTTTGCAGGTGCGGAAGAAATGCTGAAGTATCTGGATATCGAGCCGGGTGCAGTCAGTATTATGGGTCTGATGAACGACAGGGATCGTGCCGTAAAACTCCTTATTGACGAGGACGTCCTGCAGGGCGAATACATCGGCTGTCATCCGTGCGTCTGCACTTCCAGCTTGAAAATCAGGACCAAAGACGTTCTGGAGAAGTTCCTCCCGGCGGCCGGCCATGATTATCAGACCGTTCATCTGACGGGTGAAGACTGAGGAAGAATAAACCTGAGATATGTTTCACAACAACCGTAAATCAGAAGTTGATATGATCCATGGCCCGACGGCCATGAAGATATTGATGTTCGCGCTGCCGCTTGCTGCGAGCAGCGTGCTGCAGCAGCTTTTTAATTCGGCGGACCTCGCGGTCGTCGGCCGTTTTGCGGACGCGAATGCCATGGCGGCGGTCGGCAGCAACGCGCCGGTAATCAGCCTCATGGTGAATGTCTTCTTGGGCCTGTCGGTCGGGACAAACGGCGTTATTGCCAATCTGCTGGGATCCGGCAGACGTGAAGAAATCCGGGGCGCGGTCCATACGGCGGTAACGGTGGCGCTTTTATCCGGGCTGCTCCTGAGCGGTATGGGCTTTCTGTTCGCGAGGCCGATCCTCCGGATGATGGGGGCGCCGGAGGAAGTCATGGAGCAGGCTGTCCTGTACCTGCACATTTATTTCTGCGGAATGCCGGTGATCATGCTCTACAACTTCGGCTCGGCTATTCTGCGGAGCCGGGGAGACAGCAGGCGGCCTTTCCTGTGCCTGACGCTGGCGGGTTTCCTGAACGTCCTCCTGAATATCCTGTTTGTCGTCGGATTCCATATGAGCGTCGCGGGTGTCGCCCTGGCGACCGTCCTTTCCAACTGCGTAAGCGGCGGACTGGTGATATCTTTCCTCATGCGGGAAGAAGGCGAATTCAGGCTCGTCCTGAAGGATCTGAAGATCGAACCGCGGTATCTGAAACGGATCCTGCAGATCGGCGTGCCGGCCGGCATCCAGGGGATGGTTTTCTCTTTTTCCAACGTCGTGATCCAGAGCGCGATCAACAGTTTCGGGGCCGCGTGCGTCGCCGGTATGAGCGCCGCCCAGAACCTGGATTTTATCTCTTACAGC
>JAEEGL014820183.1_pt1 | contig 21340 bp, 16 predicted proteins | sample 9134231 | NCBI WGS metagenome assembly JAEEGL01 (sample SAMN16246548, study PRJNA631951) | gut metagenome | biome: gut microbiome; feature: rumen; material: fiber-attached | host: Bos | place: Iran: Karaj | collected 2018-10
ATGTTCCGGTCGGCGGGCGAGACCGTCGCGGCGCTTCAAAGCTGCATCGACGGCTGAAAGGAGATTTGATTTGACAGCGCTTACCGAAAAACTGATCGATGCGGTCAGGCTCGACCTCACGCCCTCGCTCGGCGTGACCGAGCCCGGCGCGATAGCCTATGCCGCGGCCGCGGCCGCCCGCGCGCTGAAAGGAAAGCCCGAAAAGGTGACCTGCCGCCTCAATTCCGGCATCTATAAGAACTCGTTCACCTGCTTTGTGCCCGGCACGGACGGTATGGGCTGCGCGTTCGCCGCCGCGCTCGGCGCCGTCGGCGGTGACCCGGCGCTACGCCTCGGCGCGCTCGAAAACATAACGAAGATCGATATAAACGAAGCGAAGCGGCTCGTAGACGAGGGATGTGCGAGCGCCTTTCTCGGCGATATCTCCCCCGAGATCAGCATAACCGTCGAGGTCGTCTCCGGCGATGAGCGCGCCGAAGCCGTGATCGAGGGCCGGCACGACCGGCTCGTTTCGCTGAAGGTGAACGGCGCTGAAACGCTCGAAGCGGGCGCCTCCGCCCTATCCCAAGATGAGAGGCCCGCGTTCCGCGTCTCCTCGGCGGGCTTTGAAAATATCGTGCGCGGCCTCTATGAGGACGGCGTCGCGGACGGGCTCGGCTTCCTCGACGAGGCGGTTAGGATGGATCTTGCTCTGTTTGAGGAGGGCCGCCGGGCAGGGCTGATGCCGCTGACCCTGGCGCGCGTCGGCGCCGGCGATACCTGCCGTGAGCGCGCTTTGCTCCTCACCTGCGGAGCGATAGAGGCGCGCGTGCGCGGCGCGAAGGCCCCCGCCATGGCGATAACCGGCAGCGGCAGCCACGGGATCCTCTGTGCCCTGCCCGTGCACGAGGCGGCGGTGTTCCACGGCTGCGGGCGGGACGACGAACGGAAGGCGCTGCTGCTCTCCGCGCTCGTTACGATGTACATCAAGGAGAACTCCGGCCTGCTCTCCTCGGCCTGCGGCTGCGTGCTCGCGGGCGGGACCGGCGCGGCGCTGGGGCTGACCTATCTTTTAGCCTTCCGGGAAAACAGCGGAATACCGACGCCTGACGAGCTTATAAAGCTGCTTTCGCACGCGCTCAACTCCATGGCCGCGTCCGTCACCGGCATGATCTGCCACGGCGGGAACACCGGGTGCTCACTCAAGGCGGCCGTGGGCGTGGATATGGCGTTCGCCGCCGCGGAGATGGCGGTGAAGGGCTTGGGCGCGGAGAGCGTGCACGGTATCCTCGGCCCCACGCCCGACTTAACGATCCTGAACATGGCGCGCGTCGCGAGGGACATGCTGCCCGTCGAGGAAACGATCCTCGATATAATGGCCGAAAAGAACAAAAACTGAGCCTGAAAAACAAAAGCGGCGGACCCCGGTTTTTTCCGGAGTCCGCCGTTTTGCTTTGTTGTTTCAGGGGAGCCTTGTGCCGCATTCGGGGCAGAACTTTCTTCCCTCTTCGACCTGCGCGCCGCACTCGGGGCAGGTCGTGTTCCCGGGCTGCCGGGCGCCGCATTCCGTGCAGAAATTAAAGGTCTTTTCGAGCTTTGCGCCGCATTCGGGGCAGGTCTTGTATTCGATCCGCTTTTCGGGCTCGGGCCGCCGCATCGCCGTCATGCCGCCGGAATGCGTGATATCGACCTTGACGTCGTGATCGGGCATGATAAAGGAATAATACCCGGTGAAGCCCTCGACCTTTTCCTGCTCGACCGAAGCGTCGGCGGAGGTCACGTACGTGTTGACGTCGGTCGGGAACATGACGGTGAAGCGCACCTCCTCGCCGGGGCTGAAGAATTCCTTTTTCAGCCCGTAGAACGAGCTGTCGCCGTTTCCGATGATCACCCTGTGTTTCATGCGTTTTCCCCTCGTATTACGTTATTTTTCGACGCCCTCAAACTCCAGCGCGGCCTTTTTGAGCATCTTCCTTATGGGCAGGCCGTAGGGGCAGCGCGTTTCGCAGGCGCCGCATTCGATGCACTCGCTCGCCTTGACCTTGAGCGTCGCATAGCGGCCCTTCGCCCAGTCGGCGAGGCCGTAGCGCTCGAGATAGCCCGCGAAGAGGAACACGTTCGGGATGCTGATGCCCACGGTGCAGGGCGCGCAGTAGTTGCAGCGGCGGCAGAAATTGCCGGTGAGCTCCTTCTTGACCTTGGCGACGCGCGCCTGTTCGTCCGCCGTAAGCGGCGAGGTATCGGAGCCTGCGCGGACGTTAGAAGCGACCTCCTCAGCCGAATACATGCCGGGGATGGCGACGGTCACGAGCTCGTTTGCCGCGATATAGCGCATCGCGGCCTCACTGTCCTCTATCGCGCCGCCCGCGAGGGGCTTCATCGCGATGAACGCGATATCCTTTTCGCGGCAGCGCGGCAAAAGCTGAGAGCACTGGCTCTCCACGATATTGTAGGGGAACATTATGGTCTCTACCCAGTCGAGGGTCAGCGCCTTCTCGAACACGGCGATAGCGTGGGCCGTGATGCCGATATGGCGGATCTTGCCCGCGGCTTTTGCCTCCGTGAGCGCCTCGAGCGCGCCGCCCGGGGCGAGCACGGTCTCAAGCTGCTCCATGCTCGGGTTATGCACCTGATAGATGTCGATATGATCCGTGCGGAGGTTCCTTAGGCTGGTCTCGATATCCTTCGCCATGCCCTCCCTATCCCTGGCCATGCTCTTGGTGGCGAGCACGAAGCAGTCGCGCCTGCCCTCGATCGCTGCGCCGATCCATTCCTCGCTGACCGTGTAGCCGCGCGCGGTGTCGATGTAGTTGACGCCGTTTTCGATCAGCGCGTCGATCAGCGCGGGCGCCTCGTCCTTTTCGATCCTCTGGATCGGGATGCCGCCGAAGCCGATGCGCGAGACCCTGAGGCCGGTTTTACCGAGTTTTACGTACTGCATTTTATTTTTCCCCCGTATTCCTGTTTATTTTCCATTTTTTGCATATCGATTCAAGCTGCCTCAGCAGCCTTTCCTTATCGGCGTTCGAGCCGTCCGCCATGGCGGAAACAAGCTCACAGATGCGCCTTGCCGCCTGCTCGAGCTCGCCGGAAAGCTGCTTCGAGCGCTGCGCGCCGCTGCTCTCCGTTCCGCTTCCGGCCTTCTTTTCGGTGACGGGCACGCCCTCGGTGACGAGGACGAATTCGTTCTTTATCGGGTCGAACTCCGTGCCGCTGTACGGCGCCATGCTCTCATAGCCGAGGCCGTGAAGGAATTCGGCGAACTCGGCGCAGACCGCGTCGTCGCCATGGTTGACGAACACGCGCCGGGGCTTATTCTCAAAGCCCGAAAGCCATTCCTTAAGGCCGTTCCTGTCCGCGTGCCCGCTCGTGCCGGGCAGGTACTTCACCTCGGCCTTGACGGCGATCGTCTCGCCGAAGAGCTTGATCTTTTCCGCGCCGTCGAGGATCAGCCGGCCGAGCGTGCCGGGCGTCTGATAGCCTACGAACAGGATCAGCGATTCGGGCCGCCATAGGTTGTGCTTGAGGTGGTGGCGGATACGCCCGGCCTCGCACATGCCGCTTGCGGAGATGATGACCTTGGGCTCGGGGTCGTCGTTGAGCGCCTTGGATTCCTCCGCCGAAACGCTGGGCTCCAGGCCGTCAAAATACAGCGGATTGACTCCGTTTTTGATCATTGCGGCGGTCTCGCCGTCGAAGCAGGAGGGGTCGGACTGCAGAAAGATGCCCGTCGCCTCCTCCGCGAGCGGGCTGTCGACCACGACGCGGAAGCGGTCGTCCCTGCCGAAGAGGCCGCGCAGCTTCGCGAGGCGGATCATATAGAGCAGCTCCTGCGTCCTGCCCACGGCAAAGCTCGGCACCACGACGTTGCCGCCGCGGGAAAGCGTGGTCTTTATCGCCTCGGCGAGCTGCAAAACGTGGTCGGACTCGGCCGAATCGTGCAGGCGGTTGCCGTAGGTCGATTCTATCATGACGTAATCCGCCTCGGCTATCGGCGTGGGGTCGCGCAGGATCGGCTTGTTCTTGTTGCCGACGTCGCCGCTGAACACGAACTTCCTCGTTTCGCCGCCTTCGCTCAGCCAGACCTCGATCGCCGCCGAGCCGAGCAGATGCCCGTTGTCCGTGAAGCGGATCTCGACGTTCTCGAGGATGCGGAGCTTTTCGCCCTCCCCGACCGGGCGCATGCAGCGGAGCAGGCCCTCGGTATCCTTCATAGTATAGATCGGCGTAAAGAACGGGTCGTCCGAGCGCTTGCGCTTGCGGTTCTTCCATTCGGCGTCGGACTCCTGGATCGCCGCGCAGTCGCGCAGCATGATGTCCGCAAGGGCCGCCGTGGCGCGGGTCGCGTAGACCTTGCCGCGAAAGCCCTGCTTATAGAGCAGCGGCAGCTTGCCCGAATGGTCGATATGCGCATGGGTCAGCAGCACCGCGTCGATCGAGGCGGCGTCCACGGCGAGGCTTTGATTGACGAAGATGTCCCTGCCCTGCTCCATGCCGCAGTCCACGAGCAGCTTTCCGTTTTCAAGCTCTATGAGGGTCAGGCTGCCCGTCACCTCGTGAGCGGCGCCGATGAAGGTTACTTTCATGATAAGCTCCCGCTTTTCGTTTTCTTACGGCTTCATTATAATATTTTCCGGAGCAAATCGCAACCGAAAACGGGCGTTTGGGCCGCATTTCGCGCAAAAATCGCCAAAAAACCGAAAACCGCTTGCGGCAGCGGTTTTCGGTCAAGAAAGGAACACTATGCAGCCTTGCGGCAAAAGAAGGTGTCGGTCCCATGCGAAGCGGCTTGCCTCAGCCGCTCCTCTATGCTATAATGATTATACACTATAACGCAGCGTTATAGTCAACCCCTTTTCGAAGTTTTTTTGAGGTCGGCTTATGAAGACGGGAGAATTCGCCGCCGCGTGCGGCATCGAGAAACGGACGCTTTTCTACTACGACGAGATCGGCCTTTTAAAGCCCGCCCGGGTCTATGAAAACGGCTACCGCGAGTACGATGCGGTGCAGATACCGCGTATGGAGACGATAAAGCTGCTGCAGGCCGCCGGGCTCTCGCTCGAGGAGATACGCAGCGTGCTGATGGCCGGGGACGATCCCGAAAACGAGGGCGACAGCGGGCGCAACCTCTCCGTGGCGCTTGAATGCTGCAGCCGCCTCGAGGGCAAGCTTGCGCGCCTCAACGATTCGTTTAGATATCTGCGCCAGCGCATCCGCATCCGCGAAAGCTATATAAAGCGCTTTTCCCGCCCGACGCTTATCGAGGCGGACAGCGTGCGCGTGTTCCTTGAGGACCTGCCCATGCAGCCCGCCGCCGCGATAAGGCTGAGCGGGGACACGGAGCTGGAGCTGAGCTATAAGAAGCTGGGCTACTACCTCGGCATCGCGGTGGATATCCGCGCCGAGAGACCGCTGTTCATCTTTAAATACGGCGACGCGCAGAATGCGAACGTGACCCTTCCGGGCGGTCCCTGCGCCTGCGCCTTCTTCGAGGCCTCCACCCCCCGGGAGTTCGACGTGGCGGCCCTGACGGCGCTCTTTCGCCGCGCGCTCGATTCGGCCGGGCTGTGCTATGACGATACCGTCTGCATAGAGGACCTGCCCGCATGGATCATCGAGCGGGCAGGCGCGGTCGTCTGCCGCTTCGCGGTACGTTTGGTCGGCAGGGAGGGCGAACGGGAATGAAGCGGCTTTGGGTCTTCTTTAAAAAATACAGGATCGAGACCGTGCTCGCGCCGCTGTTCAAGTTCATGGAGGCGACGCTCGAGCTGATAGTGCCGCTCGTGATCGCCTCGATCATCGACGTGGGCATCAAGAACGGCGACAGGGCCTTCATTCTTTCGCGCGGGGGCATACTGCTGCTGTTCGCGGCCGTCGGTCTCAGCCTCGCGGTCACGGCGCAGTATTTCTCCGCGAAGGCCGCTATCGGCGTTTCGACGGATATCCGCGCGGCGCTGCTCGACAAGGTGCAGAGCCTTAGCTACGCGCGCCTCGATTCCGCGGGCGTCTCCACGCTGATAACCCGCATGACGGGCGACGTCAACACCTTTCAGAACGGCGTCAACCTCACGCTGCGCCTGCTGCTGCGCTCGCCCTTCGTGGTCTTCGGCGCGATGGCGGTCGCCTTCACTATCGACGCCCGCTGCGCGCTGATCTTCGTGGGCGTCATCGCCGTGCTGCTCGTCATCGTCTTTTCGATACTCCTCGCCGCGATCCCAAGGCATAAGCGGGTGCAGGGCTCACTCGACGGCGTGACCTTGGCGGCGCGCGAAAACCTGACCGGCGTGCGCGTGCTGCGCGCGTTCCGGCGCGAGGAGGAGGAGATAGGCGAATTCGAAAAGCGGACGCAGCGCCTCGAAAAGCTGCAGCTCGGCGTGGGCAGGATCTCGGCTGCGCTGAACCCCGCGACGCTCGTGGCCGTCAACGCCGCCGTCATCATACTGCTCTGGAGCGGCGCGCTGCGCGTCGATTCGGGGCGGCTGACGCAGGGGCAGGTCATAGCGCTCTACAACCTGCTTTCGCAGATCCTTGTGGAGCTCGTCAAGACCGCGAACCTGGTGATAAGCATCGCCAAGGCCGCCGCCTGCGCCTCGAGGATGGGCGACGTGCTCGCCCTTGAAAACGGGGAGCTCCCGGGCACGAAGACGCCCGGGGCCGGGCAGAGGCGCGGCGAAGTGGAGTTCAAAAACGTTTGCTTTACCTATGAAAACGCCGGCGCGCCCTCGCTCTGTGACATCAGCTTTACCGCGCGGCCCGGCGATACCGTGGGCATCATCGGCGGCACGGGCAGCGGCAAGACCACGCTCGTGAACCTGATCGCGGGCTTCTATAGGGCGACCTCCGGCAGCGCCTCTTTAGACGGCGTGGAGCTTAGTGAATTCGACCCCGCAGCGCTCCGCGAACGCGTTTCGATCGTGCCCCAGAAGGCGGTCCTGCTCTCGGGCACGGTCCGCTCGAACCTGCAGATGGGCGCTCCCGGCGCGTACGAAGCACGGATGCTCGATTCGCTCTCGACTGCGCAGGCGCTCGATTTCGTCCTTGAGCGCCCCGAGGGGCTGGACGCGCCGGTCCTGCGCGGCGGGGGCAATTTCTCCGGCGGGCAGAGGCAGCGCCTCTCGATTGCGCGGGCGCTGATGAAGGAGGCAGAGCTCCTGATCCTTGATGACAGCACCTCCGCGCTCGATTACGCGACCGACGCGAAGCTCCGCGCCGCGCTGCGCAGCCGCCCGGACCGCCCCACCACCTTCATCGTCTCCCAGCGCGCGGCCTCGATACGCAGCGCCGACCTCATCATCGTGCTCGACGAGGGCAGGATGGCCGGCAGCGGCACGCATGAGGAGCTGCTCGAAAGCTGCGAGATCTACCGCGAGATCTACCGGACCCAGTTCCGTCCCGAGGACGAGGGGAAGGGGGTGGTCGCGTGAAAAAGAGGATCCCTGCCGTCAAGAAGCCGCGCGAAAAGGCCAAGGACGCCCGGGGCACCGTGAAGAAGCTGCTTGAAAGGCTGAAGCGCTTCCGCCTGGCGGCGGCCGCTTCGCTGCTGCTCGCGCTCGTTTCCTCGGGCCTGACGCTGCTCATCCCCGTGCTGGTCGGCCGCGGCATCGACTGCATCGTCGAGGCCGGCCGCGTGGACCTTCCCGCCCTCGTGCCCTATCTTATCGGCATCGGCATAAGCGCCGCCGCAGCGGCGCTCGCGGGGTACCTGATGGGGCTTATAAACAACCGCATCACCTACGGCACGGTGCGCGCGATACGCAGTGAGGCCTTCTCCCACATCCAGCGCCTGCCGCTTTCATCGCTCGACCCCCGCCCCGTCGGCGAGACCGTCAGCCGCCTTATCGCGGACGCGGATCAGCTTGCGGACGGCCTGCTGCTCGGCTTCTCCCAGCTCTTCACCGGTCTGGTCACGATCGTCGGCACGCTCGCCTTCATGCTCAGCATCCATCCGCTGATCGCGCTCGTCGTGGTGCTGCTTTCGCCGCTCTCGCTGCTGGTCGCGGGCTTCATCGCGAAGCGCGCCTATTCGGGCTTCATCACCCAGGCGAAGACGAGGGGCGAGGCGACCGCGCTGATCGACGAATTCACCGGTGAACAGAAGCTGATCCGCGCCTTCGGGTATGAAAGCGCGGCGAAGGAAAGGTTCGGCGAGGTCAACGAGCGCCTGCGCCGCCATTCGGTGCGCGCGGTCTTCATCTCGTCGCTGACCAACCCCTCCACCCGCTTCGTCAACTCCCTCATCTACGCCGGCGTGGCGGTGCTCGGCGCGTTCGGCGTGATCTCGGGCGGGCTGACCGTGGGCGGGCTCTCGGCCTTCCTCAGCTATGCTAACCAATACACCAAACCCTTCAACGAGATCTCCGGCGTCATCGCCGAGCTGCAGGGCGCGCTCGCCTGCGCGGAGAGGCTCTTCGAGCTGATCGACGCTTCCGAGCAGACGCCCGACCCCGTGCCGGCCCTCTCGCCCGCCGCGGACGACGGCTCGATGGAGTTTAAAAACGTCGATTTCTCCTACGAGCCCGAGCGCGAGCTCATAAAGGACTTCTCGCTCTCGGTCGGCAGCGGCAAGCGCATCGCGATCGTCGGGCCCACGGGCTGCGGCAAGACGACGCTGATCAACCTTATAATGCGCTTCTACGACGTCCTCGGCGGCAGCATCTCGCTCGGCGGCATCGACACCCGCGCCATGACGCGGCATGAGCTGCGCTCCCGCTTCGGCATGGTGCTGCAGGATACCTGGCTCGGCTCCGGCACGGTGCGCGGGAACATCGCGATGGGCCGCCCGGACGCCACCGAAGAGGAGATCGTCGAGGCCGCGCGCGCCGCGCACTGCGACGGCTTCATCCGCCGTCTGCCGAAGGGCTACGACACCGAGCTCGGCGAGGCGGGCGGCTCGCTCTCCGCGGGGCAGAAGCAGCTTCTCTGCATCGCGCGCGTGATGCTGCTGCGGCCGCCGATGCTGATCCTTGACGAAGCGACCTCCTCTATCGACACGCGCACCGAGCTGCTGGTGCAGGACGCGTTCAACAAATTGATGGAGGGCCGCACGAGCTTCATCGTGGCCCACCGCCTCTCCACGATCCGCGACGCGGACCTGATCCTCGTTATGCGCGACGGGCATATCGTCGAGCAGGGCAGCCACCTTGAACTGCTTGAAAAAGCCGGGTTCTACAGTGAGCTCTATGAAACGCAGTTTGCGAAATAAGCGGCGAATACGGTAAAAAGCAACAGCCTCCGGTGATCCCGAAGGCTGTTTTCGTTTATGCTGTTTTTATTCCACGTCCGAAGCGTAGTTGGTGTATTTCGCGAGCTCGGGCACCCACATGACGCGTATGTTCTGCGTCGCGCCGTTGCGGTGCTTGGCCACGTTGATATACGAGGTATTGTCGCCGTCGGCCGCCTCCCTCGTCTCGGGGTACGATGCCGGGCGGTAGAGCATCATGATCACGTCCGCATCCTGCTCGATGGAGCCGCTTTCGCGAAGGTCGCTCATGATCGGGGTATGGTCCTTGCGCTTGTCGGGCTCGCGCGAGAGCTGCGAGAGCAGTATGACCGAGATATTGAGCTCCCTAGCCAGGATCTTTAGGCCGCGGGTCATGTCCGTGACCTCCTGCACGCGGGAACGGTCGCCCCTGCCGCGGTTCGAGGGCTGCAAAAGCTGCAGATAGTCGATGACCACGATATCGAGCCCGTGCATCGCCTGCAGCCTGCGGCATTTCGTGCGGATCTCGGCGACGGAGATGCCGGGGGTATCGTCGATCATTATGCTCGCCTCGCCCACGGTGTTGAAGCGGTCCGCTATGCGCAGCAGCTCCGAGGCGCCCAGGTCGCCGGTGCGGATCTTCTGCATATTGATGCCGGTCTCGCCGGACATGATGCGCATAACGATCTGCTCCTTGCTCATCTCAAGGCTGAAGATCGCCACCTTGGCGTGCTCGCGGATCGCCGCGTGCGCGGTTATGCCGAACGCGAACGCCGATTTACCGGCGGACGGGCGGCCCGCCACGATGATGAGGTCGCTGCGCTGCAGGCCGGAGGTAAGGTCGTCGAGGTCGGTCAGGCCCGTGGGGATGCCGGTGCGCTTGCCCTTGAGCTGCAGCAGATCGCCGATCTGGTCATATACCCTGGTATAGATCGGCCCGATGCTCTCGAGCGCGTCGTTCGTGCGGCGCATGGCGATGTTGTAGATCTTCCTCTCGGCGTCGTCGAGGATGCCGTCGGTATCCTTCGTGCTCTCCGCGGCGTCCTCGGAGATGGTCCGTCCGACGCCGATTAGCTGCCTGCGCACGGACTGCTGCTCGACGATGCTGATATAGCGCTGCACGTTCGAGGTATCCGGCGTGAACATCGAAAGCTCGAAGATGTACTCCGTGCCGCCGACCGATTCGAGCTTGCCCTGCTGGCTGAGCATATCCGCGAGCGTGACCGCGTCGACCTTGCGGCCGAGGTTATACAGCCTCTCCATCGCGGCGAAGATATCCCTGTGGGCGACGCTGTAGAAATCGTCGGATTTAAGGGCTTCGATCGCCTTTTCGACGGCGACGGCCTCGAGGATCATGCTGCCGAGCACGGATTTTTCCGCGTCCGGATTATGCGGGATTGTGTTCTGCTTTTCTTCCATAGCGTTTTGAGGTCCCATGGCCTCATTGGGCGAAGAAGCTTACTGCTCCAGGCGGAGCACCTCCACCTTGAAGGAGGAATCGGTCTTTTCGAACAGATGCGCCTGCACCTTGTAGACGCCGAGCGCCTTTATCGGCTCGTCGAGGCGGATCTTTTTCTTGTCGCAGTCGATATCGAACTGCTCCTTGAGCGCGGCGGAGATCTCCTTGCCGGTGATCGCGCCGAAGAGGCGGTCGTTCTCGCCGGCCTTGGCGTAGATCCTGACGGACAGCTTGCTCATATCCGCCGCGAGCGCCTTGGCGTTGGCGCGCTGCACCTCCTTGCGGTGCTTTTCGGACTGCTTCTTGCTGTTCGCCGCGTTGATCGTGGCCGCGTCGGCGGCGATGGCCAAGCCCCTGGGGATAAGATAGTTCATGGCATAGCCGTCGTTGACGGTAACGATATCGCCGGCCTTGCCCTTGCCGTGTACGTCCTGCTTGAGCAGCACTTTCATTTCGGTTCACCTCCGTTTATGTCTTCGGGATCGGTCCTCGGGGGTTCCTCCCCGCCCTCCCCGGTTTTGTCGTTCGTTTCGTTTTCGGCAGAGTCGGTATTGTTGTCGAAAAACGCCTCGTCGTGCCTGCGCTTGCGCACGGCGATGACCTGCGGGCCGCGCCCGTCGCCGAAATCGACGGTCACGCGGTCGAGATGCAGCTTTTCGGCCCTCTCGAACGCCTCGCGGATCAGCCTGTCCGAGCGCATCAGCTTGCGGCGGATGCCGGCATAGAGGTCGGCCACGCCTATCAGCGCCATGAAGAAGGGCGCCATGAGGCCCGCGAGCACGGCGAGCACCGTGTAGAAGGCGCTGCCCCCGCGGTGCCTCGCAAGGTAGAGGAGCGTAGCAAGGCCCATCGCCCAGAAGAGCGGCAGCACCAGCATCAGCACCGTGAAGAACACGGTGGGCGCGCCGTAGAACTTGACGAGATAGAGTATCAGCGAAGCGCCGGCGAGCACCGGCAGGCCGAGCTTAAGGCTCGGGGGGAGCTGCCATTCGGCGAATCTCGCCATCGGGCGCAGCTCCGCCTTGCCGAAGCTGCAGAACGCATAGGTCAGCAGCAGCCACGCGCAGCCGAGCAGCTCCGCATACATTATGAGCATGCCGAAATACATCTCCGGCACGGATTCGGCGGCCGCGCTGAGCTCCTCGCTGAGGTATCCGGCCTCGGCGAGCCGCGCGGCATAGCCCTCCGCAAGGTCCTTGAAGAGCTGATAGGGCGGGTCCCCCGCGAGAAGGCTCGGCAGGCTGAACACCGCATAGAGCACGGCGAGCGCGATAAGCGCGAGCACCGCAGCGATCAAGCGGTAGGGGAGCCGTTTTTTGAGCGCATAGATGAGGAACACCGTGATGAGCACGACGGCCGCGAGCAGCGTCCAGCGCTGCAGCTCCGAAACCATGCCGCAGAAAACGAGCCCGCCGCAGGTGAAGGCGAGCGCGGGCACCGCGTAGCCCCAGCCCCATATGACGCCGAGCACGGCGATCGCCGCAACGGCCAGCGGCAGCAGGAGCGGGTCGAACGCCGCGATCACGGCGCCGACCGCGGCGAGCAGCAGCGTTATCAAAAAGTATTTAACGGAAAAGGTATCTTTCATTCGGTCCTTGGGTCCTTGCCGCAGCTGCGGCGTGTATCGGCGGCTATGCCTCCACGGTAATTATACCATAACGGGAAGCGGTATACAAGAAGAATCGAAAGCCCCGGGACAAATCCTCACGCCGGGGCCGAAACGCGGCCGTTCCGGCTTGAACAATGCGCCGAAATATGATAGAATATTATATTATCCGACAAAGGAATCCCAAAAGAGGTCATCATGAAAAGGATCGCTCTGCTGCTCTGTGTACTGATGCTCGCCGCCTGTTTTGCCGCCTGTAAGCGGGAGGAAACGCCCGCGTCCGACCCGCCGGTGGTCGAGGTGAACTCCGAAAGGCATATAACCCTAAGCGAGCTGATGGCGGATAACGACGATTTCGTCATGGGCTGCTTCGACGACTGGGCGGAGCTCCGAAACGAGGAGGATGAGGACGTCCGCCTGACGGGCTGGACCCTCTCGAAAAAGAGCGGCTCGTCCCCGATGCGCCTTGACGAATACACTGTCCCCGCGGGCGGCTTCCTCGTCATAAGGCTCAACGATTCCACTCCCTTCCGCCTGGGCAAGGAGGGCGACTGCCTGATGCTCTTTTCGGGCGGCGAAAAGGCGGACGAGCTGACCTACGACGAAACTATCCTGAGCGGCTCCTGGACCCACGACGGCGCATGTGAGACCCCCACGCCCGGCTTTGCCAACACCCGCGCGGGCTATGAGGAGTATTTAAGGACCCTTGCCGTGCCCGGCGTGCGCATAAACGAGGTCATCTCCTCCAACGACTCGGTCTGCCCGCTTGACGGCAAGTGCTACGACATGGTCGAGATCTGTAACGGCTCCGGCGCGGCGGTTCAGCTTAAGGAATACACCCTTTCCGATAAGAAGAGCGAGCCCGCACGCTATGCCTTCCCCGATATCGAGCTGCCCGACGGCGGCTTCTATACCGTCTACTGCGGCTTGGAGGGCGGCGGCGAGGACTGCGCTTCCTTTAAGATCAGCTCCGCCGGGGAGACGCTCTATCTTTCCCGCGGCGGCGAGTTCGTCGACTGCGTCCGCGTGCCGGGCGACATCCCCAGGAACGAAAGCTGGGGCAGGACGGACGCGGGCTTTTCGTATTTTGCCGAGCCCACGATGGGCGCGGCGAACGGCGGCGGGTATGCGGGCGTCGTTGCGGCGCCGCAGGCGAGCGTGCCCACGGGCCAGTATGCCGAGGCCTTCGACCTTGCGCTGACCGGTGAGGGCGTGATCCGCTACACGCTGGACGGCACCGAGCCGGGACCCGGTTCGCCCGTCTATTCGGCCCCCATCAGGGTCGACGGCGTCACGAGCATCCGCGCCTGCTGCGAGGCGGACGGGCGCACGAGCGCGGTCGCGGATTTCTTCTACTTCGTGGGCGAGCACACCGTTCCCATCGTAAACGTGGCCATAAAGCAGGAATACCTGACCGGCAGCGAGGGCGTGCTGAACCATATCGACCCCGAATACGAGCACGAGGCCTACGTCACCATGATGGAGGACGGCGAGGTGCTCTTCTCCGTGCCCTGCGGCTTCAAGCTGCACGGCAACGACAGCAAGAAATTAGTAAAGCAGAACTTCCAGCTCCGCTTCCGCTCGGTCTACGGGCTCTCCAAGCTCAAATACCCGGTGTTTGAGGACCGCGATTTCGATACCTATAATTCGCTGATCCTAAAGGGCGGCAGCGAGGATTTCGTGTTCTGCAATTTCCGCGACGAGCTGGCCGCGGCGCTGACGGACGGCGTCACCGCGCTCTCCGTGCAGGCGTACCGCCCAGTGATACTCTATCTTGACGGCGAATACTGGGGCGTGTACTGGCTGCGCGAGCGCATCGACGCGGAATACTGCGCCAACAGGCTCGGCGTTTCGAAGGATTCGGTCAACCTGCTCAAGTTCTACGGCGAGGCCGCGGTCTCGGGCAGCGAAAGGGAGTTCGTCGAGCTCGGCAATTACTGTGCCTCGCACGACCTTAGGAACAAGGCGGATTACGACTACGTGATGAGCCGGATCGACGCCGAGAGCCTTATGGACTGGTACATCTGCCGCTCCTACATCGGCGACGTCGATCTGGCCAATATGCGCGTCTATTCCTCCCCGGAGGCGGACGGCCGCTGGCACTGGTGCTTCTTCGACCTCGACTGGTCCTTCTGGAACGACACGACCGACCCCATCGGCAGGACCGTGCGCGACGACGGGCACCACCGTATCATCGCCGCCCTGCTCAGGACCCCCGAATTCCGCAGAGCCTTCCTTGAAAGGATGGCGTATCTGCTGCGCAATGTGCTGAATGAAGAGCGCATAATCTCCGAGGCCGACCGCCTTGCCTCGCTCATCCGCGCGGAAATGCCCGCCGACAGGGAGAAGCTGGGCTACACCATGGAGATGTGGGAGGGCTATATCGAGGAGCTGAAGGCCTACGTGCGCGGCGGCAGGAGGCTGGGGACCTACCTTAAGGGCGTCAGGAACTACTTCGGCCTTTCCGACGCGGAGATGCGCGGGTATTTCGGGGATATGTATTGATCGAGGCGGTTTTCGCCGAAGCGAAAGCCGTGATGATCCTTATGTAAATAAATGTGAACGGGGGAAACGTGCCGGATCCGTCAAAAGAAAAGCACGATGAGGAGCTGCTGAAACGGCTGTATACTCAGCTCAGTCCGCGTCTGCTCGTCACCGCCATGGAGCAGGGCCTCTGCCCTGCCGATGCGGAGGACGTTGTAGGCGATGTTTTCGCGTACCTAATGCGCAAGGCGCTGCCCCGGCTTGCACAGATGACCGAGCGGCAGCGCCATGCGACGCTGACGCTGGCGGTCCGGAACAGGGCCAAGTCCCTGCTCAGGAAGCAGAACCGCTTCCTTTCCCTGAGCTCCTACTATGCCGCCGGAGACGGGCGGCACGGCTCGGAGGCGCCCGACAGGGAGGTTATGGAACTGATCGAGGCGCGCGAACTGAAGCGCTCCATCAACAAAGCGCTCGACAAGCTCCCGCCTGCGCTTTTTGAAACGATGTACCTGTATATCGCGGGCAATCTTACCGGCACGGAGATCGCGGAGCTGACCGGCGTCAAGGTCAGCACCGTGTATAAGCGAATCAAAAGAGGCAAACAGCTCCTCGGCAAGTCGACAGATCTGGGAGGTTATAAGGATGAGTAAGCCCAGGGCATCCAAGCTTTTTATAGAGGTTTATACGGACAGGATGAACGAGCTGCTGGATGCGGAGCTTGACGGCGTCCCGCAGGCCGAGATCTCCGAGGCCTTCGATACGCGAATGAACACACTTATCGAGCGGGAAACAAAATGCCGCAGGCAGCGCATAGGCATTAAGCGGGCGCTCATTGCCGCCGCTGCGGTGACGGTGTTGTTCCTGATCGCGTGCGCCGCCGTACCCGCCCTAAGAAGCTCCGTCGCCGGATTCCTGTTCAGGGAGTATGAGGATCACGGCGAAATATTCTACAACGGGGTCACAAGAGAGGCGATCGACGCTGAATATCGGCTGAGCTTCCTTCCGGAAGGTTTTTATGAGGCAGACAGTGGAAGCGGCAGCCTCATCTTATCCATCCATAATTACAAAAAGGATGAGAGCTCTGCTCGGATCGTTTTCCAGCAGATCGCTTCCCGATCCGCCCTGCCCGTTTATGATACCGGGGGCGGCGATTATTATGAGACGAGCACAGGCGGCCTTGCCGTTCGTATGCAGTTGAGCGATACCGGTCTGGGCGGCCATGCGATGTGGGTGCATGATGGTTATTTCTTCATGCTGAGCGTGATCGACTATCCCACTGATGAGGCGCTGTTATCCGAGCTTATAGTTTCCGTCGAAAAGGCCGAATGACAGAAGCGCCCGCCGTTGCTTTGGCGGGCGCTTTCCTTTTATGGCCTGCGGCCGTCAATAAACGACGGTCTCGGTCCTTTCTATCGTATCATCGGAACCTCCCGATCCCGATACTTTGAACATGGTCTTTACTCGATAGGTGCCGGTCGTAACAAAAGTATGATAATGCGTGGTGTTGAACGATGACGCGCTCGTTTGGTCGACCCAGCAGTCATTGGCGGGCTCGATATCCACTCTTGACCAGAAGATCCCCAGAAAACCGCGCTTCTCTATATAGGTTTCGATCCTTGCGGAGGCGGTGACTCCGGGCTTTTTTTCATAATAGATGTATATCTCAAGGTTCCCGCCGCTGTCGCAGCTTGCTGTTATATAGGCTTGGCCGGCATTATTGTATGTTGTCGCCCGTCCCTCCGCCCTGACACGCGGGGGTGCGGCAAACAGCAGCAGCGCGAACAACGCAAAAAGCAGGGATACGGATCTGCGGCAGTATATGCTTTTCATGATAAAAACTCCTTTCATTTGTTCTTTGGGCAGCCGTCGGATCGGGGAACCGAAGCCGCAGGGAAACGGCGTGTTTCCTATTTGGGCTTCTGGATCGGATCCGCACCTTGCGGCCCGGGGAAAGCCCCCGGGCCGTGTTCGTTTCTTGACAGAAAGGTATCAGATAATGCCCATCGCAAAGCGCAGGATCATGATCGCGTCGGATACGTCGACGGAGCCGCTGCCGTTGACGTCCAGCATCGGTGACACCTCGCCGTCGCGGCCGAGGCCCATCGCCTCGCGCAGCACAATGATCGCATCGGTCACGGTGACGCTGCCGTTTCCGTCCGCGTCGCCGCCGAAGCAGGCGACGTAGTTCCCGCCGTCCGCGATGTCGCATTCAAGCTCTTCCCCGATCAGCACTCCGTCTTTATACCAGCCGAGGAAAGCGTCGATCGGATTAGCGTAAAGCCTGCAGGTCGGCTCGTCGTTATAATTCCTGTATCTGACGCCGACGCCGCCCTGCCCGAAGGCGTAAACGCCGATATCCTCACCGAACGCGGTCGGTCCGAATTCGATCCGCTCAAGAGGATCGTCCAACAGTATGACGGAACGCAGCTCGGGGCAGTTTTTCGCCGAAAACTCGGTGCAGTGTTCGGCATAATAAAGAACGGCAGTCCAAAGATAGCTGCAATCGTCCAGACATACGCGCGAGATATGAAGGGGATGCTCCGGATCGGGATACTGATTCAAGCTGTCAAAATGCAAAACCGCAGTGCCGGAAAGATCGAGCTCCCCATACAGGTCCGGCCAAACCATGCAGGGGGTTTCGCCCGGGGCGCCCCCCGGAGCGGGCTCTTCTTCATTAAGCTCATACCATAACCGGAAATCAAAGAGGCCGTCATACCAGGGGTACGTGCTGACCAGCGGGGTCATCGCCGTGCCGCCGTATTCGCTTCCGCCGATCTCGTCGAGCCATTCGGAGGGATAATCGCTGATAAAGCAGGCTTCGCCGTTTGAAACGCCGGTCTCCTCGTTGACTATGCTCCAGAACGCCAGCAGCTTTTCGCGGTCCTGCTCGGAAAGCAGTTCTTCATAGGGGCTGGAATAGACGCCGCGCGTGCCGGGAAGCTCGGCTTCGTCCGATACCGCGGCGAATACAGGGGAGATGATCGAGACGCAAAAGAGCGCCGCGACTAAAAGACACAGGATGCGCATTAGTTTTTGGGGGCGTTTCATGGTTTTATCTCCTTTCGTCAGGCTTTTTCTCAGCTCGCGAAAATAGTATATCGTATCTCATGAGCTGAATCAAGCCGGGATCGTTCTTTCTCAGCGTCCCTTTATATATAAAACAATCGGCGGAGCGAAATCCTGACAGAAAAATGAGGAAATATGCGGAAATCAGAAAATATATTTTTGTTTGGAGGAGAAGGGGCGGTTTTGTGCGGAAATACCGTAGGGGCGGATACCATCCGCCCGAAAACGGCGGAAAACGGCGCGGCGGAGTTGATGCGGGCCGCGGGCGGCAGGTTGCCGCCCCTACGAGATGATTTGCAAGCGGAAGAGTAGTTTCGTGCACCAATGGGGACGGTTCTCTTTGGTGCAGGGCGGGCTATGCTCAGCTTCATGCTGCATATTGCACCAAAGAGAACCGTCCCCATTGGTGCAGTCCGACGACCTCAGCGGCAGGTGGGTCCCGATGCAGCGCGAAAAGGCCGCCGAGCGGCGGCCCTTGATGCGGCAGATGCGTTTTTGGATGTGGGGTTAGGAGATGAGGATCAATGAGGGGAAGTGAAGGGTTTAATTGAAGTTCGGCGGTAGGTGGAAAGAGGCGGATAATTGCAGTTGGGAGGAAGATGTTTCTATTCCACCTCATCCGTCTTCGCTCGGCTCTGCGCCTCACTCAGCCACCGAGCGAGCTTGCTCGCTGCCACTCGAGGGGAAGGCATGTTGGTCCGGGATCCGGGCTCAGTTTTTGTTGGACCTCTCGGAGAAGTCCTGCTCGATCTCTTCCTTCCAGCTGTCGCTGATGCTGCCCGAGGCGCGCAGCTCGGCCATCGCGCAGCTCACGCTCTCGTAATTGAGGCCGATGCCGCGGCGGTCGTTGACGAAGTTGGAGGAACGGTTCTTGGCGATGCCGAGGCGGCCTGCGGTCTCGATCGCGTCGATGTTGGCGCCGAGGAAGAGGAACTCCCAGTCGTTCTCGCGCTTCTTCTGCTCCACGAGCTGCCTGACACGGTCCGCGCTGAATTCGCGGCTCGCGTTCTCAAGGCCGTCGGTGGTGATGACGAAGACGGTGTGCTCGGGCACGTCCTCCTCGCGGATGTACTTGTGGACGTTGGAGATGTGGTGGATGGCGCCGCCCATCGCGTCGAGCAGGGCGGTGCAGCCGCGAACGCTGTATTCGCGCTCGGTCATGGGCTCGATCTTTTCGATCGGCACGCGGTCGTGCAGCACGAAGCTTTCGTTATTGAACAGCACGGTGGAGACGAGGGCCTCGCCCTCCTCCTTCTTCTGCTTGGCGATCATGGCGTTGAAGCCGCCGATCGTGTCGCTCTCGAGCCCGCCCATGGAGCCGCTGCGGTCCAGGATGAACACCATTTCGGTAAGTCCCTTTTTCATAGTTTTTATCCTCCTTGTGATTGCGGGTAAGGCGTCTTTGGCCCTCCCTGATTTTCAAGGCAAGTTTACCACGGCGAGAAAGCCAAAAGGACGCTTTTTAGGCGACAAATAAAAAACTTCCGGAAAATTATTTTTCCCGGAAGTTATTTTCTTGAATTATAAGGCTTTTTTCCCTCAGCAGAGGGGCTCGAGATCGAACGCGAGCAGGGCGGAATTGATCCTGTCGATATCGTAATTACCCTGTTTGGCGAAGAAAACGATGATCAGGTCGCGCGGATCGGCGTCGGAGAGGGCGTAGCCCGCCTTCATAAGCAGCGTGCTTATGCGCCGGACCTCGAGCTTGAGCGCGATCGCGAACGCGAGCACCGTGGATTTGCGCGGATGATAGCTCGGGTCGGAGCGGATCTTCGAGAACAGGCGGCGGTCGATGTTCGCGCGCTTGTAGCAGGCGACGTCGTCGATGCCGGCCTCGTCGATCATGCTGAGCAGGAGCTGGTTGAAGCTCTGGTCGAGGTCGGAATCGAGCATGCGGTTGATCGAATCGTAGACCTCGCGCTCCTCGGCGCTGAGCTGACCCGCGCCGGGAAGGTCCTTCACTCCCGGGCGCCGGCGGTAGGGCTTGACGCCGTTCGGCGCGGACTGGGCGTGATCGGCCTCGCGCCGCTCGTACTTCGGCCTTGAATCGGGCTTGGGGCGGCTCGCCGCCGGGGGCTGAGCGGCATCGTCCGCATGATACGGGAGCTCGGCCTCGGCGCACTGATCGAGCTCGGCGGCATCAGAAGCGGCGCTTCCCGCAAAGGCATCCGGCGAGGTGAAGAGCTCGGGCACGGGCCAGTCGTCCCGGATCACCGCGAAGGCGTTGTGCGGGCGATACTGCTGCTCCTTCCGGCCTTCGTCAAGGTGCCGTTCCAGATAATCCCTGACCCCGAAATAATCGAAGGGCAGGGCCGCCTCGTGCTCGACCACGAGCGTTATCTTCATGCCCTCGCCCTGCTCGAGCTCCTTTTGCACGCGGCTTTCGAGGAACCCGCGGGCGATGCGCTCCGCTATGCCGCGTGAGACGGGCTCCGGGCAGCAACAGGCGCCGGTGGAGAGCATCGTGACCGCAACGCTGCGGCAGCCGAGGCTCTCTGCGAGGCCGAGCGCGTCCGCATAGCAGGCGCGGAGCATGTCGTCGGCCGCGACGTCCATGAAGCCCCAGACCGGGGCGGCGGCATGGATCAGGTATTTCGCATCGGTTCCGTAGCCCTTCGTGGCCCGGACCTCGCCCGTCGGCAGTTGGCCCTTCCTATCGAGCGCTCTTCTCAGCCTCGGGCCGGCCTTTTCAAACACCGCCTCGGCAGCTCTGCCGACGGGACGGCACCCGGTATCGACGGGCACGACGATCGCGTCCGCCTTTATATTCAGCACGTTTTCCCTTACCGTTACGAGCTGCATATGCTTTTCCTCCTTCTTTTCGATATGTTCAAAACCATAATACCGCCTGAAAAAGCGTTTGTAAACCCCGCGGCGCAAAAAAAGACCGGCTGTTTTCGCAGCCGACCTTTTGGCTTAAATTGATTATTCGGCGAGCACGGCCTTCTTATAGACCTTCTTGCCCTTGCGAAGCTTGACGCCCTCGCGGAGCGCCGCCTCGGAGACGGTCACGTCGAAACCGGCGACCTTTTCGCCGTCGATCGTGACGCCGCCCTGCTGGATCAGCCTGCGGGCCTCGCCCTTGCTTGCGGCAAGGCCGGCCGCGACGAGCAGCTCGATGACGCCGATCTTCCCGTCGGTCAGCGCCGAGGGAGCGATCGCCTCGGTGGGCATATTGCTGTCGTCCCCGCCGCCTGCGAACAGCGCGCGGGAAGCGGTCTTCGCCTTCTCGGCCTCCTCCTCGCCGTGCACGAGCTTGGTCAGCTCGTAGGCGAGCAGCTCCTTCTTCTCGTTGATGCGGCTCTCGTCCCACTTCTCGATCTCCTCGATCTCTTCGATCGGGATAAAGGTGAGCATGCGGATGCACTTCATGACGTCCTTATCGCCGACGTTGCGCCAGTACTGGTAGAACTCGAAGGGCGAGGTCTTGTTCGGGTCGAGCCAGACGGCGTTGCCCGCGGTCTTGCCCATCTTCTTGCCCTGGGAGTCGGTCAAAAGCGTGATCGTCATCGCGTGCGCGTCCTCGCCGAGCTTGCGGCGGATCAGC
>JAEEGL012795353.1_pt1 | contig 21339 bp, 20 predicted proteins | sample 9134231 | NCBI WGS metagenome assembly JAEEGL01 (sample SAMN16246548, study PRJNA631951) | gut metagenome | biome: gut microbiome; feature: rumen; material: fiber-attached | host: Bos | place: Iran: Karaj | collected 2018-10
AAGAGAAAGAACAGCAAGAGAAATGAAAGAAAAATATCCTGTTGAAATGGTTGAAAGAGCTATTAAGGGTATGCTTCCAAAAGGAAGATTAGGTAGACAAATGTTCAAAAAACTTTTTGTTTATGAAGGTGCTGAGCATAAGCAAGTTGCTCAAAAACCAGAAGTATTGGAGGTTAAATAATGGCTGAATCAGTTTATACTGCTACTGGTAGAAGAAAAAGAAGTGTAGCTAGAGTTAAATTAGTAAAAGGAAAAGGTAAAATAACTGTTAATGGTGTAGATGTAAATACATACATGCCTAATGAAATTTTAGTTATAGATTTAAAACAGCCTCTAGTATTAACAGAAACTTTAGACAAAGTAGATGTTGATGCAACTGTTACAGGTGGAGGATATAGTGGTCAAACAGGTGCTATTCGTTTGGGAATTGCAAGAGCTTTAATGGAATATAATCCAGAATTAAGAGCTACTTTAAAAACAGCTGGTATGATCACAAGAGATGCTAGAAGCAAAGAACGTAAGAAATATGGTCTTAAGAAAGCAAGACGTGCTCCACAATTTAGTAAGAGATAGTGTAAAAAGTCCAATTATTTGGACTTTTTTTATTTAAGTAAGCAGTAATTTATTATATAATTATTATAAGAGGTAATTGTTATGATAGATAAATATATTGAAGCATCTAAAAAAATGGATGCTTTAGGTGGTGGATCAAATAAAAAGTGTTATGTATTTGACGATGCTGTTTTATTAAAAGGATCGTTTGTTAATAAAGGAGAAGAATATCAAATAAGAAAAGAAAGATTAAATTTTTTAAAGCAAAATGGAGTAAATGTTTGTACTGTTTTAGAAAATGCTACTATTAATGGTGAGAGATATGAACTTCAAGAAAAAGCAAAAGGAAAGGAACTATTTCATCAAGAATATAGTCCCACTTTGGAAGAACAGCAAAACTTTTTAGAAACTTTGGATAGTTTAAGTAGCAAGGATTTATCTTTTTATGAGAAATTTTTAAATGATTGGGATAAAATACTTCAAATGGGGTTCGATGTAGATCCTTCAAAAAGTTCAAATTTTTTCTATGATGGTGAAAGTATTAGCTTTATTGATTTAAATATTACCAATAATTATGATGTAAGAAGACCATGGATGCTGAGAGAAGCTGCTGTTGTTTTAAGAGGTGGCGGATTATTATGGCAATGTAAGGATGTTTTTGAAGAAGCAAAGGAAAAAGTAAAGATAATATATCAAAAAATTGGCAAAGTAGGATTGAGTTTAGGAGAAGACATTGAGGAATTTATCCTTTATGCTGATCCATATGGAAGATTTGATTTACAAGAGTGCTTTAAATCTTATAAAAAATAGTATAGATTTAAAGAATTGAATATAAATTATTCAAATAAAAACCACTAAAATTTAGTGGTTTTTATTAATTGTTTTGATTTATATCTTGATTGCTATTTTGATCATTTATTGGCATTTGTATGTTGCTTTGATTATTTATTGGCATTTGTATGTTGCTTTGATTATTTATTGGCGGTTGCACATTACTTTGATTGATTACTGGTGACTGCCCATTTATTTGATTGCTCATTTGAACATTGTTTTGGTTATTCATTGGTGGTTGTGTGTTACTTTGAACATTGTTTTCAACTTTTGACTTTTTTCCTCTTTTAATTAAGAAAACTATAAGAGCAGCAACAACTATTAACAATCCTATTCCGAGTAATGGTCTATACACAACCCATGATAATGCTATTATGATTAATCCAAGGCATAGGCCTAATATAAATGATACAAGACCCACAGCTGAACCAACTAATCCTCCAAGTAATGGTACATAACTTGTGATAGCACTTATAGGTTTAAGTATTGTAGCAAAACCTATTACACATGCTAGTATTCCAACAGCTCTTAAAATCCATTTTAGTACTTTATTCTCATGCTTAATAGTGTTAATCATATCCTTACCATTATGAATACCATCCATAACTCTATTAATAGTTTTACCTGCTTTTGAAACAAAGTTTGTGAATGTGTTTCCACTTTGAACTGCAAGTACACTAATGTCACTAGAATTGTTATAAACAAATGAAATTCTCATATCACCAACTTCAGGATTGCTTAAATTACTAGAATTTGTTAAATAATTACCATAAATAGTAAGATTTAATTCTGTAACTTTTTCTTGATTAAAACTTGTAAAAGTTCCATTTGTACTTAAACTTCTTACTTGATCATTTGTTAATACAAAAGCACCAACTCTAACTTCATTTGAAGTGTATTCATCATCCTCATAAAGTTTTTGTTGTGGGTTAGTGTGTCCTGTTTGATGAAAATTATTTGAATTAATTATATCAGAAGACCATTCTTTTTTATAACTATATGTTGTATTTCCGTCTTCATCAGTATCGCTTTCTTCTACCCATTGATAAATTTCTACAACTCTTTTCATTATAGGTGTTTTAATTGTAACATCAAACATACTATCAGTTAATTCTTGTTCATTAATTAGTTTACCAGATGTTGCAATTAATTTACCCTCATTACTTGAGTCAATAGATTCGCTTGATACATCAATGTAACTCTTATCCATTTCAGCAGTGGTTTTAAGATTTTTAACATTGTTTCCTTCATTCCACCACAGCAACACAATGCCTATTAAGATGGCAATAAATCCACCAAAAATCCCCTTAAATGAATTTCCAATTCTTTTCATATATACTTCCTTTCTAATAAAATTATATAAAAAAAAGTTTTAAAAAAAAAGTGTATATTTAGTTTACATAAAATATAAAATTGAATTTCAAAATATTCTTTTTATATGATACCATAATAATAGAATAGAGAAAGGAAGTATATATGGATAATAATTTACAAGATAATTCAAACAATAATGTTGAACCAATTTTAAATATTCCAGACGAAAAGAAAGATACTGGACAAGCTGAAAGTATTACTCAGGGAGTACAACCTCCTTTGCCAGAGCAAACGTCAACAAACAGTAATACTTCGCAAAATAGTGGGGCAGAAAGCGGAAAATTAATGGGCGTTCTATCTTATTTAGGATTCTTAGCTTTAATCCCATATTTTGGTGAAAAGAACAATCCTTTTGTTGTTTTTCACGCTAAGCAAGGAATGAATCTACTTATTATTGAAATAATTGTTCCTTTAATTTTGGGTGCAGCATCTTATGTTTTACCATTAGGTCTTTATTTATTATTAAGGACAATTAGTTCTTTACTTAGTGTAGGTTTCTTAGTATTATGTATTATTGGTATAGTAAATGTTTGTGGTGGTAAGATGAAAGAATTACCTATTGTTGGATCAATTAAAATTATTAAATAATTAAATAAAAAAACTTCTAAATTTAGAAGTTTTTTGCTTGTTTTATTTTCTTTTTACTGGCTTTGTATCATTCTTGAGAATTATGTTAAGTATTATACCAATTACTGCTGAAAGGCTCATTCCAGATATAACTAAATTCATATTTCCTGATACGATTGATATAGTAGCACCACCTAAACCAATAACTAACATTGAAGATGCTATTGCTATATTTTTATTATCCTCAAAATTTATTTGATTTTTAATTAAAACTTTTAAACCATTAACTGCGATGAATCCATATAGAAGAAGTGAAACCCCACCTAAAACTGGAGCAGGTATTAATGAAACAAGTGCAGTAAACTTTCCTAAGAAACCTAATATTATTGCAATTATGCCAGCAAGACCTATTACTTTTACTGAAGCAACCTTTGTCATTCCTACTACTGCAGTATTTTCCCCATATGTGGTATTTGCTGGTCCACCAATTAAACCTGCAACGAATGTTGCAATACCATCACCCATTAATGTTCTATCTAGACCTGGTTCTTTTATCAAATCTTTATTAATTATATTAGATAAAGATGTGTGGTCTCCAATATGTTCACATATTGTTACTAGTGCAACTGGAACAATTGTTAAAAGTACTGTGAAGTTTAATTTATAATGAACAAATGGAATTACAAATTTAGGTAAACTAAACCAGCTTGCCTCTTTTACAGCAGTGAAGTCTACCATTCCTAAGATAGTAGCAGTTATAAATCCAGCTACAATACCTATTAAGAAAGGTATAACTTTGAAGAATCCTTTTGCCCTTGTCATAGTCAAGACTGTTACTAAAAATGAAACAGCTGCTACAACAACATTTTTCCAATTAAATACCGAATCGGCAGCAATCCCAATATTATTGATTGCACTCCCAGCTAGTCCTAACCCAATAACCATAATCATAGGACCTATTATTATTGGTGGTAATAATTTTTCTAGCCAATTTTTCCCCGCAAACTTAATTATTAAAGCAACTATAACATAGACAAGTCCAACTGCCATAATTCCTGTCATAGCTCCACTTATACCACCTTTTAAATATGCTGCAGCAAGCGGTGCTATAAATGCAAAAGAACTTCCCAAATAAACAGGTGACTTTCCTTTAGTACACGCTATATAAATAAGAGTTCCTATACCTGAAGCAACTAGAGCAACTGGTATTGTAAGTACTTCTTTTCCTGCAGCAGTATTTACTAGTATTGGGACTAATACTGTTGCACCAAACATTGCAAAAACATGTTGAAATGCTAATATAATAGCTTTACCAATTGGTGGAAATTCATTGATGTCATACATCATTTTTTTCATTTTTTTACTCCTTTCCCAGGCACGTATAAAAAAAGAAACTAACATTAATTGTTAGTTTCTAAAAATGAAATAAATTTGAAATCAAAAAATGAAGAAGCTTTTAATCTCTTGTTAAAATTAAATAAATTTCTTAATTCTTTTAACTTCATATTCGTACCCTAAAAAATATTATAATATTATGAAATAAAAATCAATACTTTTATTTACTTTTTATATTATTTTTTTTATACTTGTATCGTAGTAGGGTAGTAAAATGGAGAATAAAAAGTACTATAAATATTTAGATTTTATTAGAGTCCTATCATGTGTCTCTGTATTTTTATATCATCTAAATATATTAAAAGGTGGATATTTAGCTGTATGTGTATTTTTTGTTTTAACAGGATACCTATCTTTTTCATCTTCATTTAATAAAGATAATTTTTCTATTGGTAAATATTACTTAGATAGATTAAAACGTATATATCTACCATTTATAATAGTTATTTTTATAAGTATATTTATTATAAGTATTATACCTTCAATTAACTGGCTTAATTTAAAACCAGAGACAACATCATCTATATTCGGATATAATAATTTTTGGCAACTAAATGCAAGTCTTGATTATTTTGCAAGACATGTTGACTCACCATTTATGCATTTTTGGTATATAGCGATTTTATTACAATTTGAATTAGTATTTCCATTATTTTTTATAATAATTAAAAAAATTAGTGAAAAATTAAACAAAACTATACCACTTATTTTTTTAATATTATTATCTTTAATTGGAGTATCATACTTTGTATATGCTAGTTATACTCAAAATATTATGTTTGTTTATTATAATACATTAACGAGAGTATTTTCTATAGTATTTGGTATAACTCTTGGATATATTAATTCTTATTATAAAAAAATAATACCTAATAAATTAGCAAATAAAAAAATAATAATATATATTTATACAATTATTTTAGTTTTAATGTTTTTAATAATTGATTCAACTTCTAAATTATTTCCAGTATGTATGATTTTAACTTCATTAATAACATGTAGATTAATTGAATATGCAACCGTTGAATATGATGGATTTAATATATTTAATAAGATTATTAAATCAATTTCAAGTGTCAGTTATGAAATATATTTAATTCAATATCCTATAATATTTTTATTTCAAGAATTTGAATTTAATGGTAAATATATATTTTTATTAATAATTGGAATTACTATATTACTATCTTATATATTACATTTCTCATTAAATTTTAGAAGAAATGAATATGGAAAAATAAAATTCTTAGTTTTAAAAACAATAACTCTTTCAGTATTCATTTTAATAACTATATTTGGATTTTGTAAGTATTTAATATCTGAAGATCATACTGAGGAATTAAAAGAATTAGAGAGTCAATTAAATTCTAATCAAGAATTAATGAAGGAAAGACAGGAAGAGTATGCTTTAAAAGCACAAGAGGAAGAGAATAATTTAAATCTTGCTCTTGAAGATATAGAAAAAGATGAAAGTAATTTAAAAGATTTTGTTAATAATTTGCATGTAATAGGCATAGGGGATTCTGTAATGTTAGGAGCAATTAAATACTTATATGGTGTATTTCCAAAAGGATATTTTGATGCAAAAACATCAAGAACAGATTGGGAAGCAAACGGAATACTTTTAGGATTAAAAAATAAGGGTATATTGGGCGAGCCAATTATATTCGGACTTGGTACTAATGGTCAATGTGGAGCATCTTGTAGAACAAAAATACTTTATACCTGTGGTAGTAGAAAGATGTTTTGGATAACTACTACAAATAAAAAAATGTCTTTTATAAATGATCAATTAAAAGAGTTTTCAAAAAATAATAGTAATGTATATATAATAGATTGGGAAAATGAATCTAAAACACATGGTGAATACTTTTTAGCAGATAAAATTCATTTAAACAATACTGGTAAAGATGCTTATAGTAAATATATTTATAATGAAATATACAATAATTATTTAAGTGATATTAAGAGCAAGAAAGAAAAGCTAATTGAAGAGCATAATGAAAAAATAAAATCTAAAGTTGTTTTTTATGGTAATGATTTATTATTAAATTCATTCGAAAAAATTAATGATGTTTTTATAGATTCTAAATTTGAAATAGATAACTATAATTATGAAAGTATATATTTAAAACTTAAAGAAGATTTAAATTCTAATGGCTTAATAAATAATTATGTATTACTTTTTGATAATAGTTTTAAAATTACTGAAGAACAATATAAAAATATAATAGATTTATTAAATGGAAAGAATATCTATGTATTATTTGTTAATAGTAAGTATAATTTAAACTATAAAGATACTAAAGTTATCAATGTTGATGAAGATATTAAATTTAATAAAAAATATTTATCAGTTGACAGAATTCATTTAACAAATGAAGGTAATGATTATCTAGTAGAAAAAATAAAAGAAGAAGTAAAATGATTTACATTATAATTTTAAATATTTTTCATAACTAATAAAAAAATGATATAATATTTAGGTAAGGATAGTGTGATATGGGAGCAAAAGTATTTAGAACAATTGATGAACAAATTGATATATTGAAGGATAAAGGTTTAGAAATATCTGATGTTGAAAAAACAAAAGATATATTACTTAGAGAAAACTATTTCTTTTTGAATGCTTATAGAATTGTATTTTTAAAGAAAGATGGAAGTAGAAAGTTTATACCAGGTACTACGTTTGATGAGCTTTATTCTTTATTTAAATTTGATAGACAAATAAGAAATATAATTTTTAAAAATATATTAATTATTGAAAATAACTATAAATCAATACTTAGTTATGTATTAAGTAAAGCTTATGGATATAAAGAAAGAGATTATCTAAATCCTAATAATTTTGATAATAGCAACGGAAAAATAAGACAAATTAATGATTTATTAAGAAAAATAAAAAGACAAATAAGAATAAATGCTCCTCAAAATAGAGCAACTTCACACTATATAAATAATTATGGCTATATTCCATTATGGGTTGGTGTTAAGGTTTTAAGCTTTGGAATAATTAGTGAGGTATTTGGTATATTAAAAGATGATGATAAAGAAGAACTTGCTAGGTTATATAAATTAAAAGTATGTGATTTAGAAGATTATTTACCAATACTTGCAAACTATAGAAACTTATGTGCTCATGAAGATTTACTTTTTGATCATAAAACTCAAAAAAGTATAAGCGATACAAAATATCATGCAATTTTACAAATAACGAAGAATGAAGATGATGAATATATATATGGTAAATCTGATTTGTTTGCTGTAATCCTAGTTTTGAAATCAATGCTTTCTGTTGATGATTTTAAGATGCTTATGAATGAACTTATATATGAATTTGATTCTTTAAGTGGAAAATTAAATAGTATAGGTATTGAATCAGTATTAGAAAAAATGGGATTTCCTACTAATTATAAGGAGGTAATGTACATTGAGAAATAGTAGAATAGTATCTATTTTAACTTTTGTTTTAAGTGTTACTTTAGGTTGCCTAATAATGTATGCTGTAATTTATTTTTTTCCAAATACTGTTATTAAGACTGTAACAGAAGAAAAAAAGACAGTTAATGTTGTTGATAATGGAATTTCTGAAGGAATAAATAATATTTCTAATTCTGTTGTTGTTATAGAAACTTATAAAAATAACTCAGTAGTTTCTACTGGTTCTGGATTTGCATTTAAAGAAGATAAAAATATAACTTATGTAATGACAAATAATCATGTTGTTTCAGGTGGTAATAAAGTTGTATTAACTCTTCCTAATGATGAAGAAATAGAAGCAACGGTTGTTGGAAAAGATGCTTATACTGATATCGCAGTATTGAAAATAAATACTAATAGCAATTTAAAAGTTTCAAAGTTATCAAGTATAAACAATATAAAAGTCGGTGATACTGTTTTTGCGGTTGGAGCACCTTTAGGAAAACAATTTAAAAGTACAGTAACTAGAGGAATACTTAGTGGAAAAGATAGAATTGTAGAAACGACATCAAATAATGAGGACTTATTAATGAACGTAATACAAACAGATGCATCTATAAATCCAGGAAATAGTGGTGGGCCTTTATGTGATGCATCCGGAAATGTAATTGGTGTAACATCTTTAAAAATTGTTGAATCATCTGTTGAAGGAATAGGATTTGCTATACCAATAGATGATGCTGTTAATTATGCAAATGATTTAATTAACTTTGGTAAGATAATAAGAGGATATGTTGGAATTAAGATGATTAATGCAAGTGAAACATATCAGCTTTTAAGAAATGGTATAACACTTGATAAAAATATTACTAGTGGTGTAGTAATAGTATCCGTAATAGATGATTCACCTGCTTCAAAGGCAGGCTTAGAGTCAGGTGATGTTATTACTAAGGTAGGTAGTAAGACTATAAAAAATGTATCAGAATTTAGATATTATCTTTATAAATATAAAGTAGGAGATGAAGTTGATATTACAATATATAGAAGCGGGAGTAATAAAACAATTAAAGTTAAGATAGAAGCTTCTGATTAAAATGGAATAAGATATTCCATTTTTTTATTATTTATGATAAACTTATTTAGTGTAAATGAGGTATTAAATGTTAAAGGAAACAATTAAAAATTTTATTAAAAATATTAGATTTTTTGTAATTGTTTTAAGTATAGTTATTTTATCTATACTCCTTTCTGCATTATTAAGAAAAAATACACAAATGGAAGAAGTAGAAGAACTTCCCGATAACATTAATATGTCTACTAATAAAGTAATAATTAATGAAATACAAAGTTCAAATGGTGGAACTTATGCTGATGAAAATGGTAATACATATGATTGGATTGAACTATATAATGGAAGCTCTAAAGATAAAGATTTAACTGGATATAGTTTATCTGATAAAAACAATGAAATTAAATGGGTATTTCCTGATGGAACTATTATTCCTAGTAAGGGTTATATAATTATATTTTTAAGTGGAACTAGAGAAAGTGGATTATATGCTAATTTTAAATTAAAGGCTTCTGGTGGAGAGGTATTAGCACTTAGAAATGCTAAGAAAAAAGTAATTGATGCAATTGAAACGGTTGCTGTATCTAAAAATCAGGTAATGGCAAGAATGGAAGATGGAAATTTTGCTATTACTAATATGCCTACACCCGGATATGAAAATTCAAAAGAAGGGTATGAAAAGTTTACTAGTGTTGAAGAATATTCTAAAGATAAAAGTATTTCTATAACTGAGATTCTTCCAAATAATAAAGGGTATTTTAAAGATTCATTTGGTAATTATAGTGGATATATTGAATTAACTAATATTTCTGAAGATCCAGTTAGTTTAAAAGGGTATACTGTATCTAATAATGAAAGCATTCCTTATAGATGGGCTTTACCTGATATAGTGCTAGGTAAGAATGAATCAATAGTTTTATATACATCAAATAAAAATTCTTATGAAGAAGAATATCATACAAACTTTAAATTAGATAATACTGATGGTGTTGTTATTTTATCAAATAAAAATAAAATAGAAGAAAAGGTAGTGTATACTGCATTAGCTAATGGACTTGCTTATATAAAAGGCGGAGATACTTTTTATGAAAGTAATATGATTAGTCCTGGATATTTAAATAATTCTACTGGTATAACTGAATTTCAAAAGAAGTATTATGTTAAAAATAATGATTTAATTATAAATGAAGTAATGAATTCAAATTATAGTTATTTGGCTCAGAACGGTAATAATTATTATGACTGGATTGAATTATATAATAATTCGAAAAACACACTAAGTCTTAAAGATTATTACATAACAACAACGACAAATAATCCTAAAAAATATAATTTACCTGATGTAGAATTAAAACCCGGTAATTATTATATACTAATGGCTTCTGGAGATATTAATTTATCAAATAATAGTTATAAGCATACAAATTTCAAAATATCAGATAATGAGGGGTTATTCTTATACAAAAAAGGAAAGGTAGTTGATTCCTTATTTATATCGAATGTTCCAGTAGGAAATAGTTATGGAAGAGGCTCAAGTAATGGACTATATTATTTTAATAACCCGACGCCTAATAAAGCTAATGGATCTGGAAATATGCAAATATCTTATACCCCGCTTTTTTCAAAAGAAGCAGGGGTTTATAATAATATAGAGAGTTTAGATTTAAATTTATATTGTAATGGAACGTTATATTACACAACAGATGGAAATACACCTTCAAAGAATTCTAAAGTATATAAAGATACTTTAAATTTAACAAAAACAACAGTAGTAAAAGCTATGTGTTCTGAATCCGGAAAATTAAATAGTAAAATAGTTACAAAATCATATATTATAAATGAAAATCATACATTGCCAGTAATGTCTATAAGTATTTCTAATAGTGATTATAATTCTATATTAAGTCATGCTTGGACTACTGGGTATGAGAAAGCAGCATATGCAGAACTTTTTGAAGATGATAATTCATTTAGTTCACCTGTAGGGTTTAAATTGTTTGGTGGCTCTGCAAGAAGTGAGAGAAAGAAAAGTTTTACTATAAAATTTAAGAAGAAGTACGGAAATGGATCTTTAAATTATCAAGTGTTTGATAATAGGGATAATGCTGTTTATGATTCGTTAGTTATAAGATCTGGTTCACAAGATAATACAAGAGCTATAATAAGAGATATTCTTGGTACAAGCCTTGTTGATGGGAAGATAAATGTTGATGTGCAAGCTTATAAATCTATTATACTTTATCTAAATGGTAAATATCATGGGGTATATTTTATTAGAGAAAAAGTTGATGAGAATTTTATTGCTTCACATTATAATGTTGATGGAACGAAATCAGATATTATAAGAATAGATGGTGGGGTAATATATGGTAGTAGATCAAAGTATAATAAATTAATTAATTATATAACATCACATAATATGGCTAACTCTACTTATTATAATGAAGTAGCAAAAATGATAGACATAGATAGTGTAATAGATTTTTGGGTAGCTGAAGCTTATGTTACTAATAATGATATAATAAATTGTAAGTTATTCACTAATCCTGATGTTGATGATGGAAGATTTAAATATATATTTTTTGATTTAGATTTTGCCTTTTATAATTATTTTGTAAATTATTATAGCTTTTCAACTGCTTCTTCTATGCACGGAATACCCACAACTATTCTTAGAAATTTAATGAAAAATGATGATTTTAAGAAAAGATATCTTGAAAGAGTATCTTACCAATTAAAAGAAGTTTGGAATGAAGAAAGAATTATGGAAAGATATAATGAAATACTTGAAGAAATTGAACCAGAGATGACTAGAGATTTATCAAGATGGGGTATCACTAGAAGCAAATGGAATTATGAATTAGGAAGATTAAAAACATATATTCAAAAAAGAAGTACTTATATGAAAAGTCAAACAAAATCATATTTTAAATTATCAAATGCAGAATATAATAAATACTTTGGAGATTAATATGAGAAAATATAGAAATGAAATTAAATATGTGATTAGTAAAGCAGCATCTATTGAATTAAAAAGTAAATTAAAGTCACTTTTAGATTTTGATCCGAATGCTGATGAAAATGGTGAATATATAATTAAAAGTTTATATTTTGATGATTTAGAAAATACTGCTTATTATGAAAAATTAGATGGTGTTTTATATAGAAAAAAATATAGAATAAGAATATATAATGATGATGATAGTTGTATAAGGCTTGAAAGAAAATATAAGCATAATAATTTAACAAGCAAAGACCAAATGTTGATTAGTAAAGATATTTATAGTAAAATATTATGTGGAAATATAGAAGATATTGAAGTAAATGAAGATAACCTATTAAACCAATTTATAATGGAGATGAAGGCTAAGCATTTAATTCCATCTGTTATAGTTGAATATAGGAGGACACCTTTTATATATCCACTTTCAACTGTTAGAATTACACTTGATGAAAAAATAAAGTCAGGAAGATATAATTATGATATACTTGATAGTGGTGTTCAAACATATGATGTCATAGATTATAATGAAGTAGTTTTAGAAGTAAAATATGATGAATATCTTCCCGAACACATTGAAAAAATATTAGAAACAATTCCTGCATATAGGCAAGCAGTATCAAAATTTGCTTTATGTAGAAGTGCAAAGTGAGGTTAAAAAATGAGTTTTGTTGATACAATTAAAAAAAGTGTTCTAGCTGAATTTACCGGAACGCTTTCAGTAACTGATATAGCTTTATCGTTAGTATTTGCTTTTGCGATTGCTATATTCATTGTGTATATATATAAAAAGACATACACAGGTGTTGTATATTCTAAGTCTTTTGCTTTATGTATAGTAATGCTTTCGATGGTAACAGCGCTAATTATTAGAACTATTAATTCTAACTTAGCCTTATCATTAGGTATGGTTGGTGCATTATCAATCGTAAGATTTAGAACAGCGGTTAAAGAACCAGTTGATACAGCATTTATGTTCTGGGGAATATCTGCTGGTATTATGACAGGTGCAGGACTTTATATACCAAGTATAATTGGTTCTTTATTACTAGGAGCATTATTCTTTGGAAGTTATTTGTTAGGTTTTAAAGCTAGTTCAAGATATCTACTTGTTTTAAAGTTTAATGAATCCGCTTATGAACATGTGGTTAAGGGTATGAAATCATTAAAAAAATCAAAGATGAAAAGTAATAGCATATTTAAAGATACTGTTGAGTTAACATATGAAATAGATATAAAAGTTAAAGATGAAGACACAAAAAGAAGAATAGTTGAGACATTTAAAAAAGTTCCTGGAATGATAAATGTTAGTCTAATAAGTTATCAAAATGATTTTGGAGATTAAGACTTTTAAAAGTCTTTTTTTTATGATATTATATATTTATGAATAAAAGGGTAATAATATCAATAGTATTTTTTATAGTAATTTTAATAGGAACAATTTCTATTGTTGAATTTTATTATGCTAAAGATTCTGGTAGAATGCCCACATTTTCAATAAAAACAACAAACGATGCAAAACAGTATTATAAGTATTCATCATTATTATATAATGTTTATAAGTGCTACTCTGGTAAGGTTTTTGCTGTTTCAAAAACATATAAACCTGTATGTAATAGGATAGTAGTATATAAGAATGATTATTATACAAATATTAATAATTTAAAAATATCAAAAAAGGATTATCAAACAATATATGATGTTTCACATAAATTTGATGAAATAGAAAAATTTACAAACTACAAAGAAGTTGAAGATGCAGTACTCATTTCAACTGAGTTTGAAAAAAATCAATCAGTTCCTATTAAAACAATTCAAGTAAATAAAGAAGTTGTTAATATAGTTGCTTTTAAGGATTTAAAAGCTAATGAATATGGTGATTATTCTTGGGAATATCAAAAAAGTGATGAAAAATATCACAAATGTGAAAAAAATGGGTTATATAAGGAATACTCTAATAATCAATGTTTAGGTGAATGGAGTGAAATAAAGTATTCTGATAATTGGTGCAAATTATCTGGAAATTCATACAACTTAGATATAAGAAAAGATTATAAAAAATATTGTAAATAATATCAAAATGATATTATTTTTTTAATTATCAAAAAAAATAATATCTCATATCCTATTATGAGGTATTAATTATGATGAATTGCTTTTTAAATTTAAATCATGTTATTCAAGCTCTAATAGCCACATTATTCACATTTGGTGTTACTGCTTTAGGTTCAATGATTGTTATATTTTTTAAAAAAATAAATAAAAATTTTATGGATGCTATGTTAGGGCTTTCTGGTGGAGTAATGATTTCTGCTTCTTTTTGGTCTTTGCTTTCTCCTGCAATAGAAATGGCCAATAGTTTAAATATGATTTCTTGGTTAGTAGTATCTCTTGGTTTTATATGCGGAGGATTACTTCTATTTTTAGGCGATAAACTTTTTGATAAAATGTCTAAAAAGAGAGAAAATAATTCTAGTATTAAAAGATCCTTGATGTTAATATTTTCAATAACACTTCATAATATTCCAGAAGGCATGGCAGTTGGTATTGCTTTTGGGTCCATTGCTTATGGTTTAGAAGGTGCAACTATTCTTTCTGCTTGCATACTTGCATTAGGTATAGGTATACAAAATTTTCCAGAAGGAAGTGCAGTTAGTCTTCCTCTTAGAAGAGAAGGATATTCGAGATTTAAATCATTTTTATATGGTTCTTTATCTGGTATAGTTGAACCAATCAGCGGTGTATTGGGTGCATTACTTGTATTAAAAATGAGATTCCTATTACCATTTTTACTTTCTTTTGCAGCAGGGGCTATGATATATGTAGTAGTTGAAGAAATAATACCAGAAAGTCAAGCAAATAAGAAAAAAGATTTAATGGCATTGTTTACTATATTTGGGTTTTTGATAATGATGGTCCTAGATATTATGTTAATATAAAAAACATTAATAAGAAATTAATGTTTTTTAATAATTTGATGTTCTTTCTAATTCTATATTTTTGTCACTATCTGTTTTTAAGAAATTTATAAATATTCCTTGAGCAAGATGATCACCAGCATTGAATTTAACTGTTTCTTTACCTTCGTTTTGTATTTTTATAAATATATGACCCTCATTATCTTTATTATTATAATAATCTGCGTCTATAACTCCAACTTGATTAACAAGCCGTATATTATATTTAAATCCAGTTGAGCTTCTAACTATTAGGAATAATACTTCATCAGGCTCAAAGTAAGCTTTAATGCCTGTTGGAATCTTTATTATTTCATTTGATTTTATTTCAATATCTTCTATTAAGTAAAAGTCATAACCAGCAGCGTTAGTTGAATTCCTTGAAGGAAGTTTATAACTTTCATATAACTTTTTGTCATCTTTTATATCTTTTTTAAATTGTTTAAAACTTATTTTTTCAAAGTCTCGCATATTAATCCCTTGGTTTCATAGTTGGGAATAGTAAAACATCTCTTATTGAATCTTGTTCTGTAAAGAACATTACTAATCTATCTATTCCATAACCAATTCCACCTGTAGGTGGCATACCATATTCAAGAGCTTCAATAAAGTCCATATCTATATCATTAGCTTCTTCATTGCCCATATCTTTTTCTTTTAATTGGGCTTCAAATCTTTCTAACTGATCAATTGGGTCATTTAACTCTGTATATGCATTTGCACATTCTTTACCAGATATGAATAATTCAAATCTTTGAGTAAATCTAGGATCTTCTGGATCTTTTTTAGTAAGTGGAGATATTTCAATTGGATGACCATAAAGAAATGTTGGTTCAATTAATGTTTCTTCGACATATTTTTCAAAGAATTTGTTAATTATATGGCCATATTGTTTCTCGTGTTCTTCAAGTTCAATTTCATGCTCTTTAGCAAGTTCTAAGCACTTATCTACATCATGTATTTCTTTAAAATCTATTCCAGTTTTTTCTTTAATAGCATCAGTCATAGAAATTCTTTTCCATTCTTTATCTAGATTAATTTCATGTCCTAAATAATTAAATGTTGTTTTACCACATACTTCATTAGCGATTGTTTTATACATATTTTCAGTAAGTTCCATCATGCCTTCTAGATTAGAGTATGCTTGGTATACTTCCATCATAGTGAATTCTGGATTATGTTGAAGATCCATTCCTTCATTTCTAAATGTTCTACCTATTTCATAAACTCTTTCCATGCCGCCAACTAGTAGCCTTTTAAGATTAAGCTCTAGAGCGATTCTTAAATACATATCTAAATCTTGAGCGTTATGATGTGTTACGAATGGTCTAGCTGAAGCACCGGTAAGTAGTGTAGTTAGTATTGGAGTTTCTACTTCGACAAAACCTTGTTTATCTAAGAAGTTTTGAATGCATCTTATAATTCTTGGTCTCATAAAGGCAACTTTTTTAGATTCATCATTCATTATTAAATCTAAGTATCTTCTTCTATATCTTTCTTCTATATCAGTAAGACCATGGAATTTTTCTGGAAGTGGTTTTAATGCTTTTACTAAATGAGTGTATTCTAAACACTTAATAGTAATTTCTCCAGTATTTGTTTTCATTATTTTTCCATATACACCAACAATATCACCTAAATCTGCTGATTTAAATAAATTGTATGTTTCCTCTCCAACATCATTTATTGAAATGTATATTTGAATAGGACCAGTCTTATCTTTAATAGTAAAGAATGATGCTTTTCCCATTTTTCTAATAAACATAATTCTACCAGCTACTTTAGCAGTATCAGTCATGTTTTCAAATTGATCATGTTCAACATCTTTATACTTTTCTTTAATGTCTATTGCATAATCGGTTTTATCATATCTTTGTCCAAATGCATCTAGGCCTAATTCTTTTAACTTTTCTGCTTTTTCTCTCCTTACTAATTCTTGTTCTGTGAAATTTCTTTCCATAATTCCTCCTTATAAAATAAAAACGTCCTTGGAAAAAGGACGAAATAACCGTGGTACCACCTTAATTTATATTATAAATATTATAATATCTCTTATCTTAACGCGATTAACGTAATACCTTGTATACGGTATTCAACTCTAAAGTCTTTTTTCTTTTAAATATCTTATTAGTTTCCACCAACCACTAACTCTCTATAAAGAATCTTTAAAATACTCTTCTTCTTCCTCGTTTTTACTAGTTAGATTATACCATAAAAAATTTTTTTTACAAGATTTAATTACAAATTAATTTATTTGTAGTTTTTTTTATAATAGCGTATAATTATATATAGGGTTGATAAAATGAAAACACCAGTATTATACAAATTAACAAGACCAATAATTAAGTTTTTAGTTAAGATTATTTATTTACCTAGAATAGAAGGTGTAGAAAATATTCCAGAAAGTGATGGAGTAATACTAGCTGGTAATCATACTAATAATCTAGATTGTTTCTTGTTAATATCATCAACTAAAAGATGTATTAGATTTTTAGCCAAAGATTCTTTATATAAAAGTTCAATTCTAAGGGGTATGGGTATTATACCAATTGATAGAGTTAATCATAATAATGAAGAATCAATTAAGAAGACAAATGATATCTTAAATGATAACGGTGTTATAGCAATATTTCCAGAAGGGACTATTAATAGAACTAATGAAACTATAATGCCATTTAAAATAGGTGCTGTTAAGTTTGCAAGTGTTACTGGTAAATCAATAGTGCCATTTACTATTAAAGGCAAATATAAATTATTTAGTAGAATAAAACTTACATTTTATAAACCTATAAAAGTAGAATCTAATGATTTAGATAAAGAAAATAATAAATTTATGAATATTATTAAAAATAATTTGGAGGGTTAACAGTGGGATTTTTTAATAGGTTATTTATTAGAATATTTAAGGGAAAAGGGAAAGAACAGCCTTGGCTTGCATATTACTCTAGAAAAGACAGGACAATTAAGTTTACTAACAAATCCATTTATAACTATATGAGAGATAATGTTGGTGATGATTTAGATTTCTATGCAATTAATTATTTTGGAAATAGAATTACTTATTCACAATTTTTAAAAAGAGTAAATACTATTTCTAGATCTTTAATGAGTTTTGGTGTGCAGAAAGGTGATGTAGTATCTATATGTATGCCTAATACACCTGAGGCAGTAGAAATGTTTTATGCATGTAATAAGATAGGTGCAGTTGCGGATATGATACATCCTTTATCTGCTGCTAATGAGATTAAGTTTTATTTAACTGAATCAAAATCTAAAATATTAATGTTATATGATGCTAATTATGAAAAAGTAAAAGAAATAATTAAAGAAACAAACGTTAAAAAAATGATAGTAGTTTCCGTAAAAGAATCAATGCCAAAAATGATGGCAGTTGGTTATTCATTAACACAAGGACTTAAGATTAAAAAACCAGTAAATGATGAAAGGTGTATTGGATGGAAAGAATTTTTAAGTTTATCTCATAATTATGATAAAAAAATCAAAGTAAATGTTGGTCCAAAAGATTTAGGTGTTATTCTTCATAGTGGGGGTACAACTGGAACTCCTAAAGGAATAATGATTAGTAACTATAGTTTTAATGCTTTAGCTCAACAAGGTGGGGTTAATGTTTATAACGCAAGACCAAAAGATAAAGTTGTTACAATTTTACCAATATTTCATGGATTTGGTTTGGGAGTTTGTGTGCATTGTCCTTTATCATTAAAAGTAGAAGTTATATTAGTTCCGGAGTTTAATGCTAGAAGATTTTATAAAATTTTAGATAAGTGTCATCCAAATATATTAGCTGGTGTACCAACTTTATGGGAAGCTATGCTTAATAATAGGATGTTTGATAGATTGGATTTAAGCGCTTTAAAATATGTTATAAGTGGTGGAGATTACTTAACTATTAACATGGAAAACCAAATGAACAGATATTTAAGAACTCACGGAGCTAAGATATCTATTTCTAAGGGATATGGTATGACTGAAAGTGTGGCTGCTACTGCATACACATATGATGGTTCTAATGAACCTGGTTCAATTGGAATCCCTATGGTAGGAAATGAATTTTGTATATGTCCACCAGAATCTATTGAGCCACTTCCTTTTGGTGAAGAGGGAGAAATATGTGTAAATGGACCTACTCTTATGATGGGATATTTAAATAATAAAGCAGAAACTAAAAAGGTTTTAAGAAGACATGAAGATGGTAAAACATGGTTACATACTGGTGATATTGGATACATTGCTCCAAATGGAGTAATATACTTTACTCAAAGATTAAAAAGAGTAATTATATCTAGTGGATTTAACGTATACCCAAGCGCAATAGAAGAAGTTATTGAAAGGCATCCGGATGTATCTAAATGTTGTGTAATAAGTATTCCACATGAGTATAAAATGCATGTTCCAAAAGCATACATAATTTTAAAAGAAGGAAAATCTGATTCATATAAATTTAGAATGGAAATTAAAAAATTATGTAAAGATAATTTAGCTGCTTATTCACAAGTTAAAAATATAGAGATAGTTGATTCCTTACCTAAAACTTTATATAACAAATTTGACTATGTAAAACTAGAAAAAGAGGAACTTGAGAAATATGAAAAAGAAAAATCAGCTAAATGAATGGGGATATAAATTATTAAAACCAATTTTATCTCCAATATTTAAGTTTTATTATAGACCTAAAGTTTATAACAAAGAAGTAATTCCTAAAGAAGGACCAATATTAATAGTTGGTAATCATAAGCATATAATGGATCAATGTTTAGCAATTATATCTACTAAAAGAGTAATTCATTATATGGCGAAGAAGGAATACTTTGATGGTAAGGCAGCTTTTTTCTTCAAAATGACTGGATGTATTTCAGTAAATAGATCTATACATGATAGTGATGCGAAAGAAAAAGCTATTAATGTTTTAGAAAATGGTGGCGCCATTGGATTATTTCCAGAAGGAACAAGAAATAAAACAAAAGAATTATTATTACCATTTAAATTTGGTACTGTTTCTATGGCACAAAAAACAGATGCTACAATAGTACCTTTCGGTATAACAGGCGATTATAAATTTAGAACAAAGAACTTAAAAATTAAGTTTGGTAATCCTTTTAAAGTAGGAAATATGTCATTAGAAGAAGCTAATGATAAATTAAGAAGTGAAATAGAAAGTATTTTATTAGAAGTAAATGAGTAAAGATAAATTAATTGAAAAATTGTTGTATTTAGTTTCAATTATTATAGTTTTGTTAATATATTGGAAAAGCGATGAAATTTCATATGGATATTCTTCAGAGAATATCCCTTCTTATAATGGTAAGAATTATATAGTATTAAATAAAAATATTCCGAATTTTGATAAAAAAGATATGAATAGTAATTCTTTTGAAAAATATAGTGATTTAGACTATTTAGGTAGAGCTGGTAGCGCATATGCTAATATTGGTATTGACTTGATGCCAACAAGTAAAAGAGAAAGTATCGGTAGCATAAAGCCAACTGGTTGGCAGATATCTAAATATGATTTTATAGATGGTAAATATTTATATAATAGATGCCATTTAATCGCATATCAATTAACAAGTGAAAATGCAAATGAAAAAAATTTAATAACATGTACAAGACAAATGAATAGTGTCTCTATGTTAGAATTTGAAAACAGAGTTTCAAATTACATAAAAAGAACTAAAAATCATGTTTTATATAGAGTGACACCAATGTATTTAGAAGATAATTTACTTGCTAGTGGGGTACAAATGGAAGCATATTCTGTCGAAGATAATGGAAAAGGTATTAAATTTAATGTATACGTTTATAATGTACAAGATAAAATAGAAATTGATTATAAAACTGGTGACAATAAATTGAAGTAGAAATGCTTTTTTATTTACAAAACTTCAAATTTATAGTAATATTTACTTATAAGATAGAGAGGTTTTATCATGGAAGAAAAAGAAATAACAAAGAGTAATAAAATTAAAATAATAGTATTAACATTGTTAATATTTTTTATAGCAATATCAGGGATAACATATGCATATTTTAGTATCCAAATAGTGGGAAATGATACAGCATCATCTATGAGACTTACAACAGCTAACTTAAGTTTAGTATATAATGATGTGCAAATAGTATCTGGTAGTAATGCGCAACCAGGATGGAGTCAA
>JAEEGL015283948.1_pt1 | contig 21339 bp, 21 predicted proteins | sample 9134231 | NCBI WGS metagenome assembly JAEEGL01 (sample SAMN16246548, study PRJNA631951) | gut metagenome | biome: gut microbiome; feature: rumen; material: fiber-attached | host: Bos | place: Iran: Karaj | collected 2018-10
ACTTCAACAAGACCTGTAACAGTAGATGTACCAAATCCTGCACATGCAACATGGGAAACTGAAAAAGCTGCATTAGAGACAGAACTTAATAATGCAAAAGAACAAGATGCTAAAAACTTAAAAGCATTAGAAGATCAATTATTAATTGTTATAGCAGCTTACTATCAAATTAAGAATTTCGAAACAACTGTTCAATCTTATAAAGCATACTTTACTGAAGGAACAGATCAATACAAATGGCTTCATGGTGATGGAACATCATTCGATATGCAATCTATTATCAGTAGTCATGACTATATTATTGATGACTTCGAGGATTATTCTCGGATGCCGGTAATAACCAACCTGAGTGATTATGAAATTGGAGATATTATCGCATTTGATGATGCTCATGGTTATGTTTATGCTGTTACTGGAGCATTTGATCCATTAACAGGAACAATTAAGATTGCATGTTTTGATAAAGATGGTAACCAAGTAGGTAGTGAAGTAAGTATTTGGGATCAAAGAGAGATTGTACCTATTCAATATGTTCAAGAATATGATGATTTCTATCAAGATTATATTGAAACTACAGGTGGAGGACCTTCTGTAGTAACTACAACTGCATCTCCAACACCAGATACACCACCACCACCTCCACCACCACCACCAGAAACAACAGTTCCAACTCCAGAAACAACTGTACCAACACCAGAAACAACTGTACCAACACCAGAAACAACAGTTCCAATTCCAGAAACAACAATTCCTCAACCAGAAACAACAGTTCCTATTGAAGAAACAATACCTTCAATACCTGTTCAAACAATTCCATATACTTCAGTTATTTACACTGGTGTTTACGAGGAAGAAGAGCATTCTCCACATACTGGACTTAATGCAATTTATGGAACTGGTGATACTAAACAAAGTGCAACTGGTTTAGGAGCGTTAGCTGGACTTGCAGCTGGAGCAGCAGGACTTGGATTAACTGGATTAATTGGTGATAAAAAAGATAAAGAAGACGAAGAAGAAGATGAGGAAGAACCAGAAACAAAACACAAAATAGAAGAAAAAGAACCTGCAAATGCTGATGATTCATCATCAAACCCAACGTTTTTCTAAAATAAATAATAAGCCCTTGTAAATAAGGGCTTTTATTATGCAAAAAAAAATATATTTTTTTCAATTTTATGTTAAAATATATATAGAATAGAGGTGTGTTTCATGAATTTCGATGAAATCAAATGCAAATTTTGTGGTACTGTTATAAGAGTTGCTTCTGGATCAAAAGAAGTTACTTGTAGTTCTTGTTATAAAACATTTAATATAGAAGAAGTTAATAATGAAATACCTGTAAATAATAATTCTAATAATCAAAGTACAAATCTCCCAAATCCATTTGCAAGTATGGCTTCTGAAAATGTTGAAGTAAACATTAATCAACCAGCTCCAATGAACAATATGAATTCATTTAATCAGTTTCCTTCAACTCCAAACATTGGAAATTCAAATATTAATAATCAAAATGTAATGAATAATAATATGATGAATAATAATGTACAACCAACTATACCAGTTGTTCCAAATAATAACGTTGAACCTGTTACAATTGGAGTACATAATATACCAAAACAAGAACCAAGTGTACCTAATATTCAAAGTATTCCAAGCGTACCAAACGTTCAAAATGTTCCAAACATACCAAATATTCAGGTACAACAAAATAATCCACAAGTGGTACCTACATATAGCGAACCTATTAACAATAGACCAACAGAACCAGTACCTCAAATACAAACACCACCAATGAATATTAATAATAATAATCAAAATAAGAAGAAAAAAAATAATAATTCAAAAATACTTAAAATTTTTCTATATATATTCTTTGTAGGAGTAATAATTGCTTCTGGTGTAATATTTTATCTTGATTATAATAAACCTGTAGAAGAACCAGAAATATATGAACAATTACCATCAGAGATAGTAGTAAAAGAAAAAGAAAAAATTGATACAAAAGTAGATGAATTCGTATTAAGTCTTGCTCCAGATGTAAATTTTCCTCATGAAAGAGAATATTATAATAATCCAGAAATAGTAGGACGACTTGAAATACCTGGTTTATTTAATGTTTTAGTTACAAAAGGATCTGATAATTCATTCTATCTAAATCATGATATTTATAAGAAATCTGATATTAGAGGAACTGAATTCCTAGACTTTAGAATACTTCCAACAAGTAAACAACTAAATATTTATGGACATAATACAAGAGATGCAAATATTAAAGTAGCATTCTTAAAACTAGAAAAGTTCTTAAATAAAGAATTCTTTGATAATAATCAATATGTTATTTTCCAACATGATTCTGGAAAAGCAGCATATAAAATAGTAGCTATTAAAGAAATACGTAGTAACAATTTGGAACATATGATTGTTGATAAAACAGGACCTGCTTTTGTAGAACATGTTAAAAATATGACTACAGGAGAAGGAGTAATTAACTCAAGAGAAGTACATTATGATGAAAATAGTAATATAATTGTTCTTCAAACTTGTTCACATCACTGGGATGATGCATTTTATACAGTTATAGCAGTAAAAGTAAAAGACTTATAATCTATTATTAGAGGGAGTATATGGATAAAAAGGATTTATTGTTTATAAAAATATCAAAATCAAAATTTAGAAATAGTTTTCATCTTAATTCAAAAATGAAAGAATATGTCTCTTTAAAAGGGATAGATAAAATAAAAAATGATGCTTATGATATAATTAATTCAAGAATAAAACCAAAAAGTCCAAAAAATGATGGAAAACAAACTCCAATGAAACAAGTACATCCAGTATTTATTGCACAACATGCATGTGCTTGTTGTTGTAGAGGGTGTATTGAAAAATGGCACCAAATACCTAAAGATAAAGAATTATCTAATCAAGAAGTAGATTATTTAGTAAGTATATTAATAGAATGGATAAAGAAGGAATGTAACAAATAATTGTTATATTCCTTTTTAAATGTTATAATTCTTCTTGAAGGAGGTTTATATGAAAATATTAAAAAATAAACTTAAAAACGATCTTAATATTAGATGTGAAAAAGATCTCCCAATTAAAGGAATAGAATTTATAGATATTAATCCTTTAATGATACAAGGAAATGTTTTAAAAGAAATTACTATGTTATTTACGGAAGAATTAATCAATAAAGATATTGATTATATTGTTGCACCAGAAGCAAGAGGATTTTTATTTGGATCTATCATTGCAAATGAATTGAATATTGGATTAATTCCAGTAAGAAAGAAAGGAAAACTTGCTCCTAGTACAAGAGAATGTCAATTTGATTATGTTAAAGAATATGGAAAAGATACTTTAGAGTTACCTAAACTTGTAAATGATACTTATGAAGGTAAAAGATTTTATTTAATTGATGATATATACGCTACTGGAAATACAATGAAAGCAATAGAAAAAGCTATTAAAAATCTTGGTGGAAAAGTAGTAGGAATGGGTGTTGTTTTAAATATCGTAGAATTAAATAATAATAAAAAATTATTTTCTTTAATAGATATTAATGAGGAGTAAATATGCATATAGAAATAGAAGAAAGAGTATTAGAAATAGATAAATTTAAAATAATAAAAAGACTTGAAGAATTAAATGCTAAAAAAGTAGGTGATTGGCATCAAAAAAGATATGTTTATGATTTCAATCCTAAAAGAGAAAATGAATGGATAAGATTAAGAGATACTGGAGAAAGTATAACTCTTACATATAAAAATGTTGAAAAAAATACTATTGATGGAACTAAAGAATTAGAAATAGAAGTATCTGATTTTAATGAAACAAATGAATTATTAAAAATACTTGGATATACTCCAAGAGCATATCAGGAAAATAAAAGAATTAGATATATTTTAAATGATATAGAAATAGATATCGATTCATGGCCAATGATTCCAACATATGTTGAATTTGAAGGAAAAAGTATTGAAGAAATAAAAAAGATAGAAAAAATGCTTGAAATAGATGAATCAAAAATAACTAATTTAAATTGTCAAAGTATTTATACAGATATTTATAATATAGATGTAGATAAAATTAAAGAATTAAGATTTAAATAATTGCTATTTTTATAGCAATTTTTTAAATTTTAATATATAATAACTCACTAGTAGGTGATAATATGTCTGAAAGTAAAACAATTTCATATGCAATTAAATATAGAGTACATAAATTATCTGATAATGAATTTGTATTAATTCCTGAAGAACTAGAAGAAGGTCTTTCAGATGGAGTGTCTTTTTGTACTAATGATGTTAATATTCCTATTTTAAGAAACAAGAATAGTTTAACTCATAGATATGTTGCATATAATATAAAATATACTGAAGATTTAGAGAAAATTTATGACTATGATGAAAACACTGATTTTTTAGGACAAGTATTCTATGGAGATAATGAAAACTCAGTTTTATATTGTAAAACTAGTGATGATGGAGATCTTAAAATATATGATGTAAATTTTGATAGATATAAGAATAATGGACCAAGACATGCAATTTATCAATATGATAAAAATGGAGAACCAATGGTTACTCTAAATAGAGAAGCTATTGATTATATAATAAGTGGAAAAGATAAAGATGAAATTAAAAGAAGATTAGAGTTTTATAAAAAAGAAATATCTAAATTTAGTGAGAATGAAAAAGATGGTGTTGTAAGAATAGATACTATTAATGACAAGATTACTCTTATGGATGAACGTTTAGGTAAAAAAGAAATGGATTCATTAATAAATGAAGTTCAAAAAAATGTAAATATTAATCTTAATAATAATATAGCAATTGGAAATCCAAATGTTTCATTTATAGGACTTAGAGATGCAATAAAGAAAAATGTTTTTGGTCATGATAAAGAGATTAATATAATTGCTAAAAGATTATATAGAAATCATATAGCTGGACCTAATAGAAAAATAAAATCAGTTTTAATTATTGGACCTACTGGTACTGGTAAAACTGAAACAGTTAAATCAGCTGCTAGATATTTAGGAGTTCCTTATGTAAGAGTAAATACATCTGATTTAGTACCTACAGGTATAGTAGGACCAAAAATAGGAGATTATTTACTAGAATTATATTTACAAAGTGGAAAAAAGAAAGAAATAGCAGAAAAATCATTATTCTTTCTTGATGAATATGAAAAACTTGGAAATTTAGATGTTAAATCTCAAGTAAAAGCAAGTTTATTAACTTTCAATGAAGGAGAAAAAATAATGGTTTCAAATCTTACATCAAATATGATTTTTGATACTTCTAGACTTAATAGAGTATATGGAGGAGTATTTGAGAAAGTAGAAGAATTATATAGAAAGATTGGATATGAATCTGGAGATGTTGAAGAAAAAAAACAACAATTAACTGGACCAGAAATAAAAAAAGCAATTATAAAAGCAAAATACTTTAGTGCAGAAGATATGGGAAGAATTCGTACTTTTGTAAGATTTGGACATCTTGATAAAGAAACAAGAGTAGATATCTTAAAAAATGCTGGAGGAAGTGACTTGTTAGATACTATTTTAGGATTTAAACAAGACTTTGGTGTAGATATTGAAGTAAATGATGACTTTATATATTCATTCTTAGAAACTGTTCCTGAGAACGAAGGAATAAGAGATATGGGAGCATACTTAGATATTGTATTTGATAAAGTAGAAGATATATTGTGTGAAGTTCCTAAAAGCACTTATAAGAAATTAGTATTAACTAAAGATACAGTAGATAATAATTCAAATTTTAAGTTATATTAAAAAGCCATATGGCTTTTTTTAATTATTATATTTATAATAGAATTAGGAAGTGTAATTATGAAAAAGAAATTTATTTGTTTATTAATATTATTATTAATTATTGTTGGATGTGGAAAAGAAGAAAAAAAAGAAAATGTTGAAGAAAAAACTACTCCAACTCCAACATCTACACCAGAACCTACTATTACACAAGAGCCAACACCTCAATATATAGATCTTAATAATACTCCAATAGCAATATATAGAAATAATAAGAAAGTAGTAGAGTTTAAAGATAGTTTTAGAATAAGTAAAGATATGGCTTTATTTAGAATATATCCATCAACTGAAGAATATATTTCATTTAGTGGACAATCATTTCATAATAAATTTAATGAATACAATACAAGTGGTAATTTAAAGATAGGATTCAATTTAAAATACGATATAGAAGATGGAAGACATGTATCTCAAAACGTTTTGCATGTATCTGATGCATATGCTTATGAAGGATATATATTAGAATTCTTATATGATGATTATGATTTAAATAAAAATAATAAAATATATTCTCATGTAGAAATAGATCAAGAGAAAGATGATACAATTTTTTCTTCAATTAAACTTTATCCACAAGCTGCTTATCCTGAAATAACTTCTAAAATACTATTAACTGTATTTACATATGATTCTGAAGATGATTTTGATGAAAATAATGAATATAGAGGTAATAGTAAATATACAATTACTATATGTGATATAAATAAGACTTGTTAAGTCTTTTTTTGTGGTATAATTATTTATATGATATAGGAGCTTATATGGAAACAATAAAAAACATCTCAATTATATTCACATCTATTTTTTTTGAAAGTCTTCCATTTCTTTTATTAGGAGCTATTATTTCATCAATAATAGAGACTTATGTATCTAATGAAACAATGGCAAAAATAATTCCAAAGAATAAAGTATTAGGGTCTATTGTAGGAGTATTTCTAGGATTTTTCTTACCAGCATGTGATTGTGCTGTAATACCTGTATCAAAAAGACTTATAAAGAAAAAAGTACCATTAAATGTAGCAGTATCATTTATGCTTGCTTCTCCAATTATTAATCCAGTAGTACTTTTATCAACTTATTATGCATTTTATAGAACTAATCCAGAAATATTTTGGTTTAGATTATTATTTGGAATAGTAATAGCATTAATAATAGGAATTATAATAGGAATTATTTTTAAAGATAAAAGAGTTATTAAAAATGAACTTATAGAAGAAGATGAATTATGTTGTGAGTGTGGTCATGATCATAAACATGAACATCATCACAAACATACTTTCAAAAATGATTTTTTAAGTATATGTAAACATACTGGTAATGACTTTTTTGAAGTTGTTAAATATTTAATGTTTGGAGCATTAATAGCAAGTATAGTACAAGTAATGTTACCAAGAAATGTATTATTAGTATTTGATAATAATCAAGTATTATCAATAATTGTATTAATGTTATTTGCATACTTAATATCTTTATGTTCTACATCTGATTCTTTTATTGGTAAATCACTTTTATCAAGTTTTTCTAAAGGATCTATTATGGCATATTTATTACTTGGACCAATGATAGATGTTAAAAATACATTTGTTCTTTTAGGAAATTATAAAAAAAGTTTTGTTATTACTTTAATTAGTTTAATCTTTATTATAATATTTATATGTTCATTATTGGTGGTGATGTTCATATGAAAAAGTTTTTAGGAATAATTTGTTTAATATATTCAAGCTTAATACTTTATGTATGGATAGGTGGAAGTTTAAATAATTATATAGCTCCTAATATGCAAATATATATAAAGAGTTCTGTATTTCCATTAATAATTATAGGATTAGTATTACTATTTAATAATAAAATAAATTATAAATTCAAAATAAGTGATTTAGTATTACTTCTTCCATTATTATTAATATTTTTTGCAGGAGATGGTAATTTATCTGTTGGTGTTGCTAAAGTAAAAGCAACAGTTAAAAATAGAACTAAATCAGATATAATAGAGCCTACTAAAGAAAACTCACCAATTCCAACAGATACAAAAATAGAAGATTTTTACTTTGAAATAGAAGATTATAATTATAGTTATTTAGCTGATTATATTACTTATATAAAAGGAGCTCAAAAATATGCAGGAAAGACTATAAAAGCTGTAGGATTTGCAGTTGATTATAGTGAGTTTTTAACTGATGATTATTTTGCATTTGGAAGATATATGATAACTTGTTGTGCAGCAGATGCAGAATTTACTGGATTCATGGTTAAATATCCAAAAGAAAAAATAAAATATGGAAATTGGTATGAAGTTGAAGGATATCTTGAGATAGGAAAAGATAAAGAAGGATATGATGTTATGACTATTAATCCAACAAGTGTAAAAGAAATTAAAAGTGATGGAATAAACAATTATGTTTATAATTGTGAAACTTATGGTAAAAAAGCATGTGATGATTTATTAAAATATGATTTAGAATACTAAAAAGGAAGAATAATATGAGAAAGAAAACATTAATAATTTATTATATAATTACCTTTGTATTATCTATAATTAGTTTATATTCTTATAAATATAAAGGTATTGATTTCTTTACTGCAACATCTGCAATTACTGCAGACTTTGCATTAATAATATCAGTAGTATTATTTATTTATGCCTTATTCTATGTATGTGATTATATTAGAGATAAAATAATAAAAAAAGATAAACAAGTTAAGAAGAAATTAATAATATCTTTATCAATATTATTATTAACTATGATTATTATCTTTGTATCATTTGTAAATATTTATTCACATAAAAATATAATAGAATTTTTAATAAATTCTATTACAAAGAAAGAAAACTTAGATATAATTTCATTATTTTTTAAAGCACTACTAGTATATTATCTAATTTATTTATTTACTGTAATAGGTATTATTCTTAGTAATAAAGAAGTAGATGAAGATAAATATAAAATACTTATGAATTCTTTTTTAGTAGCAGTTTTCTTCTTTATATTAAAAAGTTTACTTGGATTTAGATTATTATATTTCGTTATTATTTTAGATATTATATTATATGTTTTAGTTAATTTATTATTGAATAATAAGAAAAAGAAAAGCAACCATTAGGTTGCTTTTTTTAGTAATAAGTATTAAAAAGAATAAAAAATATGTTATAATAAAAGATAGATAGTAGGTGTGTTTATTATGGCTATATATTTTGTAGATAAGTATCAAAGTGCATATTCAAAAATGGAAAATGAAAAATCTACTATTGAATATGGAGCTTCTATAGAATCATGCGTAAATGAAATTGACTCTGAAATACAAGGAGTTATGGAGTTGCTAGAGGAATTAGATGGAAACTATACTGGAGAATTAAAGGTTAACTTAAAAAACTTTTTATCAGAGACAAAAAACACTTATACTTATATAGTAGATGAATTTAAAAGCATAACAAATGAAATTGGAATATTATCAAATTCATTGAGTTCCTTTAAAGCAGAGGATGAAAAATTAGAAATAAAAACTGATGAGCAAACTAATACAGAGAATACACTAAATAATACACCACAATATATTGAAGAGATGGAATATGGTCTTAATAAAAACGAAACAACTTATATAACTAAAACAAACCCGATATATATAGAATATGCTGCAAAACTAGAAGAATTAAAGATAGCAATAGAAGAAATGACAAAAGTAGTTTTAGATTATAAAAGCAAATGTGATACAAGTCTTACTGCTATTGATAAATTTAACGATGCAATCGTTGATATAAGAATAAAAGTTGCAACTATAGCAACGATGAATCAAGGATATACAATTGAAGAAATAAATAGCATGACACCTGAAGAAAAAGAAGCTTTAATTGCTAGAATGATTAATGAAATGACTGAAAAATATAATACATATAAGTCTACTTATGAAACATATTACCAAATGATGATTAATGAGGATTATGATAGTTTAAATGATTTGTATGCACTATATAATAATATTACTGGTGACCATTCATTTGGCATTGTAGATTTAAATATGAATGCTATACCATCAGGATTAAGATTAGTTGATTTTATACAAGCTATAGGTGAATGTAATACAAAAGATGGAAGAAATATAATAGATTGTATAGATGCCTATAATAAAGGAGAAAGTTGGGTAGACTCTGGCCTAGCAGAATTATATAGGGAAGGGCATTTTTATTATTCTGATGATTATTCTTTAACTGATGAACAATATGAACAAGAATTCTTATATGATTTGGATTGGTACTATAACAATGATGGTGATGAAGTACTTGGTAAAGTTGTAGACTATTATAGGAATAATTTGCAACCAAATTCAGAAATATTTGAAAAAAATTATGAAGATACAGTTAGAGTAGGAGTAGCAATTCAAGGATTAAAGGAATTAAATGGACATGTTAAATATGATGCTTATTCTAGAACTGAAGGATATCAGTCTACGGAGTTTAATTCAGCAGAAAATGAAGAATTCCTTAATAAGATTTACTTTGATACTAATATAAATTTAGAAAAAACAGCATATATGACAGATTCTGAACTAAAAATGTTTAAATATTTGTATGAGAATAATGGAGAATCTGCTGCCGCTGAGTATATTAGTTCAATAAACCAAACTTTAAATAGAAGAGAAGGTTATATTAGAGCTAGTGCATATTATTATGATTTAGTATCTGGAAATAATACTGGACTTGAAGCAGTATGGGACCATTTATCTGTTGGAGCTACTGGTTATGGCGATGGAATATCAGGGTTTGTTGATGGATTTGTTGATTTAGTTGCACCAGAGAAAGAGTTGTCTGCTAATGAATATGCTCAAACAGCATTAGTAGGATATTTAACAGAAGGTGGAACATCTTATGATAACACATTATTATTGTCATATAATATTGGTAATACTGCAGGAAAGAAAACAATTCCAATGGTACTTAACTTAGTAAAACCAGGACTAGGAACTGCAGCAGAAATAATATCAGATTATGGAAACAATATAGAAACTTATTTTAGAGCTGATGAAAATGCAACTCATGGAGGGGCTGCATTACGTGCACTTGAAGATTTAGCTGCAGATAAAGGTGTAGAATATGGTGCTAAAATACTTGGATTAGATACGACTATATGGGGAAAAGCTGGTGTTAAATTTACACAAAAGTTTTTAGGTGAAGGAGTTAAAGTATTCAATGGAGAAGAAAGTACTATAGATATATCTGGAGCAGTTAAAGGCTCATCTCAAACCACAGCTCAAAATTTAGTTGTTGATTCATTTTGTACTTTTCTAGAAAATAGAGGAATTTCAAAAAATACAGTAAAAACTTTGAAGAGTACAATTATTAAACCAGCTGTTGGATTTTTAACAAATGTGGGAACAGACTCTGCATATGAATTTGGAACGACGCTTTATGAAACACAAGGAAATTGGGAAAAAGCAACAGCAGCTGCACAGAAAAAGGCAGGATCATCAGTTAATAAAAATGCTGCAAAATCAATAGTTGATGTAGGTAGTGGTGCAATAAATAATAAATTTGGAAATTAATATAGAGGGTGATTTAATGACTAAAATTAAATATAAACAAGATAATATAGATGCTTTAATGACAAAATTGAATAAAATATCCAATTCTTTTTCTAATTTATCTAATACTTTTGCCCCTATGAAAAACAGTTCTTTAATTGGAGAAGGAATGTCAGCAATAGCAAATAACACAACTGCTCTTGGAGATAGAGCTTCTGGAAATTCTTATGTTGTAAGTGGTGGTAAAGATAGTTTTACTGAAGGTGAATTAAAGAATGAACAATTATTAGAAAGCATAGAAATACCTTCAGAATTAAATAATGTTTTTTCTCCATATGAAACGGATGTAAATAATGTTAATGTAGAAAAAGAGGATGGAAGAAGCGTTAATGATGGTAATAGTGCAAAAGAAGAAAATATTGATTTCCAAGATAAATTTGATGAAGAGAGATTAAAAGATATCACTAATGATTCAGGAGACGAAAAAGAATATAAAGATATTTATGATAAAGAAAAAGAAAATCTAGTTAATATTATAAACAAAGAAGGAAACGAAGAAGAATTAGATGAATATAAAGAGACTGAAGCTAATGTATTAGAAGAAGCTAAAACTGATGCTGACACAGATGAAAAGAAATTAGATCAAGTCTTTGAAGAGGGAAGTTTAAAAGATTTAGAGTCTATAAATAAAAATGATGCAACAGAAAGTCAAGATTTAGATCAAATACTTGAAGGAGCTAATCAAACAAATATAAATGAATTAAATAATAGCGAAACAGAATCAGTTGATTTTAAGGATAGTTATAATAATAATTCTAGTTCGCTTGATAGTTCATTAACAAATAGTAGTTCTGGTTCAGTTTCATCATATGAAGCAAATTATCAGAATAGCTCTAGTTCGCTTGATAGTTCTTTAACAAATAGTAGTTCTGGTTCAGTTTCATCATATGAAACAGATAATCAAAATCAATATATTGATAATAATTATAATATTAATGATTATCTTAATAAGGGACCTTCTAAAAAAGAAGAATTAGATGACAATTTCAATTATTTAAATAATCAAATAATTGAAAATATGAATAGAGCACAAGAAGAAACGAAAGAGAAAATAGAAAATTAAAAAAACATTGATAGGAGTGATAGCAAATGGATATTGAAGTTGATACAGAAGAACTTAAATATTGCGAAGAGAAACTATCTACAAGTTCTAATAATTTATCAGATGAAATAGATTATTGGGAAAATCAAATAGATCAATTAAAAAGTATTTGGAGTGGAACAGAAGCAAATGTCTTTTATACAAAGATGGAAGAATATTTAATTAAACTTAGAATGCTTTCTGAAACTACTAGTATGTTTAGTAATACTGTAAAAAATTGTTATGTTAGTTATGAAACAAATGATGATAATTTTGCAGGAAAGATTAAAGAAGAAAATAGTAAGTATGACGATGAAGCTTTCTTGAATGATCCAAGAAATCAAGAACTATTAGAAAATGAGGTGATATAATGGAGGACACTTATAATAATAGCAACATAAATGTTACCTTAACTGATATAAATGCATTTGATAATATAATAACTAACTTAAATAATTCATTAAATAGAATTAATGATAATTTTTCTGAAGAACAAGCAGGAGTAAATAGTGTTTTAGGTAACTCAAATAGTTGGAGTGGAAGAGCACAAACAAAAGCACAAGAAAAATATACAGAAATAACTAATATGTATCCTTCAATAATAGCATCACTTACAAACTTTATTAATTTCTTACAGGATACTTCAAATAATTATAAAGAATTTGAAAAAGAAATAAATGATAACATAGAACAAAATCTAGATTCTTTAAATGTTAATTCATAAAAAAAAAGCAACCATTAGGTTGCTTTTTTATTACCAATAATATGATGATTTTTCTAATTCAAGTGGTTCATATACAGTTCCAACAAACCATATTTCTCCAGATTCTTTATCTCTAATTAAGAACATATATGGTTTATCAAAAGTAATATCTATTTCTTTTACTGGAACATCAAAATCATATTCAAATCCACAAGATATTCCACCAAGACCACCCATTTCTGTTGCAGCAGCAGCTTTAATACCATCATTTGAAAACTCTATATTAGCTTTATGAGATGCATCTGCAATAAATGATCCTTTACTTGATGTTAAGTTAGATAAATCAGCTTTTGCTTGATCAAACACGTCACTTACTCCAAGTTTAATTAAATCTTCTTTTAATTTTAATTCATAATCAAACTTAAACATTGGAATTAATCCATGAACATAAGTAATTGTTTTATCATCGAAGTTATCAAGTGAGATATCTTTTAAATTAGCAATAATTTCATTTAATTTATCTTCATCAATATTATTTATATATGTAGTTAATTCTTTTTCTTTAGGCATTATTCCTACATACTCTAAAGTACTTCCATCATATTCTTTTAAGTCTTTTGCAAATACTTTTACTTCGTCATCATCATAGAATAAGAAATCTGTTGAACTTCCAATATAACCATAATTACTACTTATATCTTTCATATATTGCTCAACAAATTTTTCAACAGGTTCTGGTGTTTCACAGCTATTTTGTGCACCATTATTAATCCATTTTTTATATTCATTAGTAATAGTATTCTTAATATTATCTTCACCAAGTTCTTTAATAATATCATACTTATTTGCAACTGCTGCAACTTCAACAGCTTTTCTATTCTTTAGATTATTAAATTCTAATGAACTATATCCGCTTCCAGATAAACCTGAAACAAAAGCATTAAATTTTTCTCTTTTGAAATCTACATCAAAATATTCATTTTCTGGTTGTATTTGTTTTTTCCATTCCATATCAATTGCTAAAGCATTTATTAAAATAAAATCTTTATCACTAACATTATCAAATAAATCTTTTATTAATCCAAATGTCTTTTTACTTACCCAATTATTTAATGGAGTAGGAGATACAAATGAATCATATATTACTTCTGCATTATAATTGTTTTGTAATGAATCAACATAAGTTTTTAATACACTTTCTTTAAATGTATTTTTAATAAATAATGCATTAGCAAATGATTTATTGTTATTATTAATATAATTCTTTGGAGTATAACTTCCAACGATACTTGCTATTTGTTTTTTACTATTACCATTTGTTCCTTCATTAAGCATTAATAAAGCATACTTAATTGATAAAGGACTATAAATTGAATTCTTACCAGGATTCTCTGTTTTTAAAAATGCTAAATCAAATTTACTTACTTCTTTATTTGACAATCTATAAGTTGAATAAGATGTTATAACATTCTTTTCTTTTCTTTTTTCTTCCTTATTTTCTTTTTTACCTCCAAGTAAAAGTACTAATACAATTATTAATACTGCAATAAATACAGTAACACCAATTATTATTCCTACTATTAAACCTGTTTTCTTTGTTTTTTTAGGAACATATTGAACTTCATTATTTTCTTCCATATTCATCTACCTTTCAATATAATTATATTACTTAAATAAGTCAAATTCAATTTATTTTCATTACTTGAAATTAACTATTTTTTACAATTATTTAATTGTATATAAAGCATATGATATGATAAAATAATAATAGAGAATTATGTGATTATATGGCAATTTACTTTGTTGGTGAATATGAAAGTATATATAGTAAACTAAAAAATGAAAAGTCCATTTAAGAATATACTGCTTCCTTAAAATCAAGTATGAGTGAAGTAGAAACAGAGATGAATGGAGTAATTGATTTAATAGATGAATTAGATGGTAATTATTCAAAAGAACTTAGAATTAATAAAAAAATCTAATAACTGAAACAAAAAGAACATATGACACGATTAATACAGAATTATCAAATATGTATCCATCAATAACTGAATCATTAACTAATTTTGTAACCTTCTTAGAAGATACTTCAGATAGTTATAAAGAATTTATACAAACAGTTAATAATAATATTGAAGAAAATGTTGATACATTAAATGTTAATTCATAAAAAAAGGAGGATATATGGATTTAAAACTTGGTTTTGGTTGTATGAGACTACCAATGAAAAATGGAAGTGTTGATTACGACGAATTTAACAAAATGATTGATTACTATATGGATAATGGATTCAATTATTTTGATACTGCTCATGGATATTTAAATGGATTAAGTGAGAAAGCAATTGGAGAGTGTTTATCACCTAGATACAAAAGAGAAGAATATGAACTAACTGATAAATTAACTGCTAATTATTTTAATAAAGAAGAAGATATAGAACCTTTTGTAGATCAACAATTAAAAATTTGTGGAGTAGAATATTTTGATTACTACTTAATGCATGCACAAGATAGAGATAATTATAAAAAGTTTATGAAGTGTAATGCTTATGAAGTAGGAAAAAAATTAAAAGAAAAAGGAAAAATTAAACATTTAGGAATATCTTTTCATGATACTTCAGATATTCTAGAAATGATTTTATCTGAACATCCTGAAATAGAAATAGTACAAATACAACTTAATTATGTTGATTATGAAAGTAGTGGAGTACAAAGTAAAAAGTGTTATGATTTATGTAGAAAATATAATAAACCAATACTTATAATGGAACCTGTTAAAGGAGGAGGACTTGCTAATCTTCCTGATGATGCTAAAAAAGTATTTGATAAATTAAATAGTAATTTATCATATGCGAGTTTCGCAGTAAGATTTGCAGCAGGACTTGATGGAGTTTATAAAGTTCTTTCTGGAATGAGTAATTTAGAACAAATGAAAGATAATGTCTCTTATATGAAAGAGTTTGTTCCATTAAATGAAAAAGAGTATGATGCTATAGAAAAAGTAAAAGAGATTTTAAAAAGTCTTGGTGGAATTCCATGTACAGCATGTAGGTATTGTACTGAAGGATGTCCAATGAAAATATCAATACCAGATTTATTCTCTTGTTATAATGCTAAAAAACAATTTAATGATTGGAATTCTAGTATGTATTATGATAGACATACTAAAGACAATGGAAAAGCAAGTGATTGTATAAAATGTGGAATGTGTGAAAGAGTTTGTCCACAACATTTACCAATAAGAAAATTACTTGAAGATGTTTCAAAAACTTTTGAAAAATAGGAGTATATTTATGAAAAAAAGTTTAAGTATATTTTTAGTATTTACATTTATCTTTTTATTAACAGGATGTGGAAGTAAAAATAAAGTTACATGTGTTTATCCTGGAAATGATGAAGGAAGAGAAAAATTAGCTGTAGAATTAGATGCTGATGATAAAGTAGAAAAAGTAACAGTTATTGTTGAATTTAAAAGCGAAGATACTGCAAAGGAATATGTGAAAAAATTAAACTCAAAATATAAAGATTATGCAAAAGTAGTAAGAAATACTATTGAGATAAATAATCTAGAAAATGAATATAGTTATAAAAATCTAGTTGGAAAGACAAAAGATGAATTTATTAAATATGCTAAGTCTTTATCAAGTGGTGTAACTTGTGAATAAATGGAATTCTATTCCATTTTTTTTTGTGGACAATTATACACTTTTAGTGTATAATATGCGACCAGGTGATATTATGTACTTAATTAGAGCATTAAATAACCTTGATATTTTAGGAAATCCATCTGATAACGGAATAGCATCTAAACTGATGATTTATAAAATAGTAAAGAATTATTATGATAAAAATAATATTAAAGAATATCATGAATTAGATGAAAAAGAAAAAGAAATTTTTATAAAAGAACATATGGAAGAATATGTAAGAAATCATAATAGTAAAATAAAAAATAAATTTTATAAATATTCAGAAGAATCAAGAAAAGATATAAAAGAATTTAAAAGACTTGTAGATACTATTAAATCTAAATCTAAAGAAGAACAACAAGATTTAATTATAAATAATAGTGATAATTTAGATTTTGGTAGTTATGTATCATTTTATAAATATTTATCTAGTCTTCAACAACACTTATTATATGGATCAACAAAATTAACTGACTGGATTTCAACATCTACATCTTTTGATTCAATTATGAGATATTATAATAATCAAGATGTTCATAGAATAGCAATTATAAGATCAAATACTGGAGGACTTGTTGATTCAGATAATATATTAAGTGTAGATTTATCTACAATGGATAAGATTAAAGAAAAGGATTACTTATGTAATAAAATTGATCCAAAAGTAGAAAAAATAATTGATGTAATATCAGATCTATGTGAATATGATCCAACATTGTCCTTAAGATTTCAGCAAGTATATGTAAATAAAACTAATAATAATTCAAGAGGATTTAAGTATGCAATTAATTCAAAAGAAATATGTATTTTAAAATATATTCCAAAAGATCATATAGTAGCAATTTTAGAAGCTTTACAAATAGATTTAATGAGAGCAAGATTATTTAATAATGAATTTCTAAAACTTAGTTTAGAACAACAAAAAAAAGAATTAGAAAGTTTAAAAAGATGTTTAGAGTTTGAAGTAATAAATCAAGATGATCCATTTTTAAAACATGTATTTGAAGAATTATATTTAAAAAATAAAAATATAAAAAGTCTTGTTAATTTTCAAGACAGTGAAGAGAAAATAAAACATAATAGAAATAAAATATTAAATCTTGCTAAATATTCTCCAAATATCCAAATAAAAAAATAAAATTCTTATATAGAATTATTAATATTTAATAAAAGTAATCAAGCAAAATTAATAATTGCTTGATTTTTTATTTGCTTTATGTTAGTATAAAGAGCACTTAGCGATAGAGGGGTAGTAAATTAGATTATTTTAAGTTTAGGAGAAATCCCTCAAAACGAAGTACAGGGGGATTTTTTTATATGAACGAGGCAGTAGTAGTGTCTTCACTTGAAGATACTAAAGGTAAAAGTATTTTTAAAACGATAAAATTATATTTATATTTATTTATAAAAAGATTTTTTGATATCATTTGTGCATTACTTGGACTTGTATTCTTAATACCAGTAGCACTTATAGTAAAAATATCTTATATGTTAACTGGAGATTTTAAATTTATCTTCTTTAGTCAAAAAAGAATTGGAAAGAATGGAAAAGAATTTAGATTTTTTAAATTTAGAACAATGATTAAAGATGCTGATGAAGTATTATTTAAAATGATGGAAGAAGATTCAAAAATAAAAGAAGAATATACTATAAATAAAAAATTAAAAAATGATCCAAGAATAACTAAAGTAGGAAAAGTATTAAGAAAATCATCTCTTGATGAACTTCCACAAATCTTAAATGTATTATTAGGACAAATGTCTATTATTGGTAATAGACCATATCTACCTAGAGAAAAAGAAGATATGGGAACATATTTTAAAGATATAGTTAAAACTAAACCAGGACTTACTGGATATTGGCAAGTATCTGGAAGAAGTGATTGTACATTTGATGAAAGATTAAAACTTGAACAATATTATTCAAATCATAGAGGACTAAGAATGGATTTAAAGATTTTCTTTAAAACATTTATGGTTGTTATATTAAGAAAAGGTGCAGATAAATAATTTTATATAAAAAGGGGAAAGAATAAGACATTAAAAATGTCTTTTTCTTTTTTTGTGATATAATTATAAATATAGAAAGGATGGATTATGAAAAAAGAAAAAGTTGAAAAGAAAGTAGAAGAAAAAGTTACAACTAAAGATTATTCAATTGAAAAGAAAGATCAAAAGAACTTGAAAGGAATATGTAAGTTTTTATACATAGTTGCTAAAATTCTTAAAGTATGTGCAATTATCGGTATAGTAGGACTTGTAATAGGAATGATTACAGTACCAATAATATCAACAAATATTAAAACTGAAAAGAAAGAAAATGCAAATGTATTAAAAGTATTTGATAATGATATCTATTATAGACGTGGAGAAAGAAATTTCGAAGTATTTAAAATAGATGAAGAAGGAAAAGAAATAGAAAAAACTGAAATAACAACTCAAGGAGATATTAATACATTAAATGAAATATTTGATTATTTAGAAAAGAATGATTATACAAAAATAACAATTTTTATTGAAGTATTACTTGTACTAGTTTTAGTAGCACTTATTATTGAAATTAAGATACTTAACAAAATACATGATTTCTTCAAAAATATATATGATAAAACAACACCATTTATTGAAGAAAACATTGATTTATTAAAAGGTATTGCTAAGTTATCAATTATTGAATATATAATTGGAGTAGTAATAAGTGTTGTAAGCTCAATATTTATTAATAGAACATCATCTATTGTAATGACTAATGTGTTTGAAATACTTGTAATATTCGTATTAATTTATATATTCAAATATGGTTATAAATTACAAAATGACACAAAAGGAAAGATTTATTCATAAAAATCTTTCTTTTTTTTTGATTTTGTGATATAATATGCGACAGTGAAAAAGGGGGAGATAGTATGACTAGTCTAATTGATTATGATCAAAAGTGTAAAGAAGAGCAACTTCAATTACAACAACTAGAACATAATATCAGTACAATAAAAAATGAAATAAGTAGATTAAAATTAGATAAAAAATCATCTAAAATAGAAAAAACAGTTGTTACTAGACGTAGTACTATATCAAAAGAAATAAAAGAAGATGATTCTTATGAAGATGAAGTAGGATTCTATTTATGTAGTTATAGAAGTATAAGAGAAGACTTCAAAGAAGTAGAATTAAAATCAGTACTTCCTAATAAGAGACATCCAAATTATAAAGATATTTTATTAAGACTTTCTCTTGAATCAATTAAAGAAATAAAAGAAGCAAAAGAATTATTAAGAACAGAAGGCATTTCAGAAGAAGAAATAGACTTATGTAATAAAATAATTGAGACTGAAAATAAAAAAATTAATTATATTAAATCAAGATTAATAGTAGTAGAAAAAGAAGAAGTTGAAGAAGAAAAAAATAATATCGTTCTTGTTCCAACTCTTTATGGTAATATTAGAATAATTGATGATTTAGAACGTATTCCAAGTGAATATTATTCAGGATTTAAAGGATTAATTGATTCAATTATTGATGGAACATTTAAGAATGTTAAAATATTTACAAATAATAGTGAATTAGTAGGAATAACAGAAGTAAAAGACTTTAAAATAAGAGTAATATTCATGAGATTAAATGCTAATACTTATGCTTTAGTTACAGCATTCGTTAAGAAATTTGATACTGATAAATTAAATTTAGAATCATTAGTAGGAAAAATAAAAGAATATCGTGGAATGGAATCTAAATTAAAAGAGAATTTAAATAATCCTGAATTCTTAGAAGAAAATGAAAAGAATGTTCAACAATTATGGAATATTTTATCTCCTGAAAATATAAATAAGAAAGGGGAGAGATAAATATGACAATAAAAGAATTAGATAATGAAATAAATTTAAGAAAAATTGAATTAAATCAAAGTGGTGAAAAAGTAGCTTATGATTATATTAGTTCATTAATAGAAGAAGAAAAATTAGAAAATCTATTAGATTTTATTGGTATGGATATTTGGGATTTAATAATTTGCGATTTATATTTAAATGGTTCATTAAAAGATATTAATAAATATATAACTGCAATAGAGTCTTTTAAACATACTTTAAATACTATGAAAAAAAGTGGTGTAGAATCTATTATAGTATTATTATGTGGATTTTTAAGAGAAGGAAAATATGAAGAATTAATTGAGTTCTTTAATTCTAATGGACTTATAAATGAATTTAAAACACTTGAGTTATTAATGAATGGTAGTAATTCAACTGAATTAATAGAATTAAAAGTATTGAAAAAAAGATTTGGAAATGATAACACAAGTATAGTTCCATTAATAGATCTTTTAAAAAAAGATAGAGAAGTATTTATTGAAGAACTAGCAATATATATAGCACAAAGAGAAGCTGTAGATTTCTTAAGTAATAGAGTATTAAGAATATATGCAAATGCCGATAATAAATTAGAAGTAAGAAGAAAGA